>Ga0209349_1000249_pt1 | contig 29862 bp, 48 predicted proteins | sample ETNvirnome_2_130_FD_184067 | JGI IMG/M metagenome (GOLD analysis project Ga0209349, IMG submission 184067) | Marine viral communities from the Pacific Ocean - ETNP_2_130 (SPAdes) (version 2) | ecosystem: Environmental > Aquatic > Marine > Oceanic | place: Pacific Ocean | collected 2013-06-22
TGGAGCAGTCTGGTGCTCGGGGTGATCGTCTTCTTTTTCTCCCTGCGGTGCTGCTCCCAGTCTTCCCAAGCCTCTCTGAATTCGTCGGTGTCGAACGCAGTATCTATGTTATTCTTCCTTAGATACTCTTCAGTTATAATAGTAGGGTGCAGATTCTGCAGGGGTACCCCGGCAGTTTCTGCAGGGGTGGGGTGCAGTTTCTGCAGGGGTGCAGTTTCTGCAGGGGTGCAGTTTCTGCAGGGGGTGTATACAGACGTTTTCCCGGTACGCTTTCGACGGGTAACCAACTTGCGCTTGACGAGCACCTTCAGACAGGCCCTTGCCGTCCTCTCGGAACATCCGACGTCCTCGGCCAGCCGTGCTGCAGAAGGCCATGCATTGCCGCTATCATTCCTGGCGTAAAGGTCAAGCCTGGCATGTAGCAGTTTGGCCGTCTGTGGCAGTGTGGCGTCTGATGCTATGTCAAGGTACATGATCATGTATGGTCTCACCGGAGGTTCCGGCATTGCTTAGTCCTCGGTGTGGGTGTCTTCTTCTTCGGTGATGTGCGGCCAATTGTTGTGGCTGGTGCGCGTCAGTTGATCCCACCTCTTGAACTCGATTAAATGATATTCAGAGATGAGCTTGGCCTTGCGCCATTGCTCGATTTTTTGCTTGATCTCGCAGCAAGCCGCACTGAGCCATTCCTTGGTAGCCGTATGGCAACAGTCACATAGCGTAATCAAGTCTAACTCAGCCGCAGACGCTGGATGATTCGTCAGATATTGGATGTGATGAACCTGCGTTCCTGGGTCCGCGCAAATTTGACACGTTGTGTCGTCCCGCGCTCGGATCTTGACTGACCGACGCTTCCACTCCGGCGTGTCGTACAGGTCCCAGTACCACTGCATTTCTTTCTTGTCCGTCATGTCTACTCCATCCCCGGCCACAGGTACTTGACCGTCACCCCGAGCGCGTCTGCGATGGCCTGCGCGGTCTCGGGCTTGGGGTCTACTCTCATGCAGATTGCGCGGGACACAGTAAGCCGGTTGACGCCAGCCAACTCGGCGAGAGCTGTCCCGGTCATTCCGCGTCGGGCCATCGTCGCAACGAGTTTTGGATTGCGTCTTCTCATGTGTCCTCTGTGAGTTTCATATGGTACACTGTACACGGGTCCTGCGGCGGTGTCAAGAGTAGCGACGCAATTCGTCCACTTCCTTTTGCAGCCGGTCAACCCGGTTGCTCAACATGCCGATGCAGAAGGCCATGGAAACGAGCATTCCCAGAATGATCCACTGCATGGTCATCTCACCCCTCCTTCTTGGCCAGCCCCTGTAGCAGTTCACCGTTACGCAAACTGGAACTAAGGTTAAGGCACAACATGCCGATGATGAATGACTCCCCGCATGGCTTGCTGTTTGCCCACAGGGCAATGCTTATCAGACACGCGACGTTGCCGGCACACAGCCACCATGTTTTCATCTCACTCCTCCAATCTCAGAAAGCAGAACGTCGAAAGCTCAGTCCGTCAACAATCGCCATGCGAGCGCAGCCACTGCCGGAACTTGGCCGTTGCCAATGGCTTTAATGCGGTCCACTCTAGTGGAATGCCGTTCAGAATCTCCATAAAGGGCACGGTCAGCACAGGGAGTCGGCCAAGCCTTTTGTGCCGTTCGTGACCACTCAGGGTCGCCAGGTGTGGGTGGGTATGCACGACTGCCCAAAGACCCGCAATGTCGTTCAGGTTGAAAATGCCTCCGGCACTTGTCTTCTTCTCTCCCCGGTGGCGTTGGCGCACCCGTTTCCAGCAAATCGGCTGGTAGTCGTTGGCCCTCGGCGTCGGCCACAATCCAGATCCGGTCTCTCTTATGAGGTGCTCCGGCATCGACTGCGCCCACAACTCCCCATCGCGCATCATACCCCAACGCGGAAAGGTCTCCGAGAACTCTTCCAAGCCCCCGGCTAGTAAGCATTGGCGAGTTCTCCACGAACACGTGTCGTGGTTGTACCTCGCCAACGATCCGCGCCATCTCGGACCACAGTCCGGACTGGGCTCCGTCGATTCCTGCTCCCTTTCCTGCTGCCGAAATGTCGGTGCAGGGAAATCCCCCACTGACGACATCGACGCTTCCTTTCCATGGCTTGCCGTCGAAGGTCCGCACGTCATCCCAGATCGGGAAGGGCTCAAGGATTCCGTCCCGTTGTCGGGCAAGGAGGATGCTTCGGCAGTAGGGATCAATCTCGACAGCACAGACGGTGCGCCATCCAAGCAACAGCCCTCCCAGGATGCCTCCGCCCCCTCCAGCAAATAGTGCCAACTCATTCACTCCCCCCACCGCACCCGAGAGGCAGACTCGATGGCCTTGCGCTTGGTGTTGCACGTCTCCCACTCGATGCCGCAGCAGTTCCAGGCAACCCAGTAGCCGGACCCGGACCCGTGCCCGCTCACCATACCACACTCCCCATCCCCGCACTTCGGACACTTGGGGAGCTTCTGCACGGGCGCGGCTGGGGTCTTGAGTTCCTCGGGGGTTAGGGGGCGCCAATACTTCCAACAATCGGGGTTGTCCCTAACCCATACCGCAGTGCGTGGCCAATGACCAACCCCGTGGTCGGGGTCTTCAACGATTACCACCCCATCCCCCTCGGGAGGCTGGTCCTTGCACGAGTACCATGTATGCTCACTCACGCTCTCTCTCCCTCTTGTGCCTCTCGGCTCTCTCCACGTATTGCACCGCATTGCGCCAGTTCTTGACCCCGCTAGCCTGAAACGCCTCGTCCAGGGGCATGCACTCGGCCTGGATGCACACGCGCTCTAGTAGATCGTAGTCCCAGATCCGCTCGGCTATCTCGGGGATGGGCTCGGGGTCCATCAGAGGATGTCCTCGTGCTCTCGGACCATGTCCCGTTTCCAATTCTGGTATCATTACTCTGCTTGTATACCTTGCGGTCATCGGAGTGCCTATGCTCAGTCATACACCGCACAATGTCCTCTCTGCTCGTGGAGAGCCTTCCGCACCGGTTGCAGTACCATGCGAGTCGTTGCGTCGGTTCCATCCCTCACCCCTCCCAAGTACTACGAATCCCACCAGCGGCAATGGCACACAGCACCAACATGCCCAGGCAGGCACACGCGGGGCTCCGGTACCTGAATGCCAGGCCAGTCAGCCCAAGCCACACCATGCCGCCTGCGATCATCTTGAGGCACATTTGTCAGCCTCCGCATGTGCCCGCCGTTCCGCCGCCGTCGATGCTTCTGCCTCGCGTTCCATACTCTCAGCCCATGCAGTCATGCAGGCTATCGAGCAGAAGTGCAACTGGCGAGAGCCCCAATACTCGAACGGGTGGCCGGTCTCAACCTTGTACCAACGCGGCAGGGGGCCAGGCTGGGCCAGGTCTAGTTTCACGGCTATGGTCTGACACGCATCACACTGCGTCTGTGCTGGTATTTTCATCACTCCTCCTCTAACATGCGGTCCAGTGACGCGTCTCTGTCTTTGCGGTACTGTTTGCGTTCTGCTTTCGAGAAAGCCCGTCCGCGTCTAAACATCTCGTCCCGCTCCTCCTTCTCGGTCACACGGGGAGGCGCGCTGACCCACACGGCAATGAAGAACATCGCCAGGAAGCCAGCACCGAACCACAGGAGATTGCCCAAGGTTGGCCAGGTCATTGCTGGCCTCCCAGATCCGCCAACGCGGACACCTCGGCGCGGAATGCATCGTCCACCAGCAACTCCGCAGCGATGTCAGCCGGGATCTGTTTCACGCTCGTGTATGCCTTGCCCCGGTCACGCAGTGCGCGGACTACCAACTCAGGAGGACCGAGCGAGGACACGTCAGCATGCCAAGGCGGGTCGCATCTCGCCCAGGATTCTGAGCATGTGGGCTTGGGGTCCGTCGTTGTCGATGCCGGAGGACCACCCGGCACACGGGCCTCGGACACTGGCGGGGGCTGGGGGGCGTCGGTGACGGTGACGCTGGCTGCGTCGATGGTGATGGAGTCTCCAATCTCGCCATCTCGCACCTCGGTACTGGTGACGTCCTCAAAAAGCCACTTGCGTGCCTTCCTGATGGCTTTTCCCACGGCTTGGTCAACACTGCCCTCGTGGATGTTCTGCACCGGGATGTCGATGGCCTGCTCGTTCTCCTTGCCGTGCCACGTCCAGTAGATCATCACGGGCACGATGCCCTTCTTGCCGGCTGAGTCCATGCGAGTCACGCCGGGGACGATGGAGTAGGTCAGGTCGGGGATGTCGTGGAGCTTCTTGAAAAGACCCTCCTTGGTCACGTACATCTGACCCTTGATGATGTTGAACTGATTGCCGACCATGCCGAGGCCAGAGATCAGCGCGTGGGTCGCGCATTGCCTGACCACCGGCCAGTCGTACATGGGCTGGTTGTCCTTCTTGTCGGTCTTGAATCCGAGAGGCGTGCCAGCCAGTTTCGAGATGCTGTCCTTGATCTCTTCGGTGTTAAGCCACTTCTCGATCTCCCCGACGAGCTGTGCGGCCTGGATTGCCACAGCGAAATCCGCCTTGGTGCCAAAGACATCGAGTGCCTCGGCTTCCTTGCTCAGTCTTTCGATCGCGGTGATTGCCTCTTCGCGCTTTGCTACTTCGTTTGGCATGTCTACACCTCCATACATCTGGTTATCGTTTGCACCCGGCAGAGTTCGCAAACCCCGCACCGGGTTGGACGTGGGTCGTCGTCTTGCATCATCTCGTGCATCTGCTGCACGGTCGCATATGCGTCCTTGAGAGCCTCAGATAGTTTGTCCTCGTGCGTGAATCGGTAGATCGCCACGCCCGGGGGATCTTGCTTGGTACAGGCCACAATGGCGGGCTCTGCGGCATCAAAGCCTTCGTAGTTTTGGCGCAGGATGTCGCGGTACATGGCCATTTGCCAATGGTACTCATAGGCTTCGATCCAGTGCATCTTGCGCCAGCCATCACGAGTAGCCACCCAGTCCTCTTTGTCCAGTTCCGCGCAGGACTTCAAATCCGAGAACCACTTGCGGGTGTGATCGACGGCGTCAACCTTGCACCGGACGGGGATGCCGTTGAACTCGCCCGTCAACACCACCTCGTGCTCCCCCTCCAGCCGTTCCATTGCCAGGGGCTGGCGCTCGATGGCCCTGACCATGGCGTGGCAGTGGCGGAACGCGGCCTTGGGATCGCCCTTCTCGTGCCCGTACTTCTTGGATGCATTCAAGTACGTGTACTGAGGGTGCTTTGCGAGCCAGTCAGCGGCCTTCTCTGGCTCTAGCTTCAGGAGATGGAAGTAGGTGCCCTGATCCATGGGCTCGGTGGGCGGCCGCTTCCACAGGCCGCGCTTGCCCAGCAACCATGCCAGTTGGCACTCGCGGAACAGTTTTCGCCCCGAGTTGCAGAACGCCGGTAGATCGTGGTAGGGGTCGCGCATCATACTCCTCTGGTGAATTAACCGCCATCTCGGCAGACCTGCCCGCCCGGCGGCATGGCTTGGCTACTCGTCTGGCGACTGCGGTGTCAGGTCCGGTCGCCACAGTTTGGGTTGCGCGCCCACGCGATGCACGCGGACCTCCAGGTCGATGACGCCGCTTTTGATGTGGCGGCGCAGAGTCGCGGGTGTGCAGCCGAGGATTCGCGCGGCCTCGATTACGCCGACCCAGTTGGAGTGTAGCTTGTCCATGCCATCCACAATACCTGGTCGGGTTCCGCCGGTCAAGTCAGACGGGGCAACCTTTCTTCACTTTTTTTCACTTTTTGTTATGTTGGCCCTTGCAATGTATACCCGCTAGGTGTATCTTTAAGACATAACAAAGAGAACGGGGGCCCGCAGAGGCGGGGACAAAGAGGAAGGGGAGCCCGCGCATACCGACAAGAACAGCGGCTAGCCCTGAGACTCACCAAGGCGAAACACCCGCAAGGATGTCCGTCCGGTCTGGCAACCGGGCGCTGATGAAGCCTGCCACTACGAGGAGATGAGACGATGACATACCACACCACATGCTGCGGTTGCGAACGGAAGCTCGACGAGAACGGCAAGTACACGGCTCACACTGAGGACGGCGAGATGTTCTGTCGCAAGTGCACCGCTGATATGTCGCAAGTGTGCTGCAAGTGCGGCACGAAGCATCCGGTCTGGGACATGTACTACGTCGGTCCTGGTATCGGCCCACTCACAGACGAAGACGGCGTCGAGTGCGAGCGATGCCACGAAGCCGCGTGACCGAATACGAGGGCGCCAACCGGCGCCTCTTGTACTGACCCGCGGCAATCAAGCCGGGGGTCAGCACAGGAGAGAGACGATGAACACCGAGAAACATGCAGAATTGGACGTCGCCAGGTTGCGAGTGCGCTCCGCCCAAGGTCTCTGGTGGAAAGCCCAAGCGGAGTTCGACCTGGCCCAAGCCCGCATGACAGCCGCCCGGTCGGAGCTTGCCCAAGCCCGTGCCGCGCTGGTCACCATAGGCGCCGACATTGACCACTAACTCACTAAGGGGGCACGCCCCCCTGGTGAGCCCTCGCGGAGGGTTCACGAGACGGGCGAGCACAAGAGGAGATGGGACATGACAGCCACAACACAAGAACGAGCCGAGCAACTCGCGCACATGAGCCCTTACGCCATCCTCCCCGACGACTGGGAGCCGCCCCGGGCGCCGAAATGGACCAACATCAGCGATGAGTGGGGATACCGTGGCCCGGTCACTGTCGAAGACTACGAGGACATCGCCGCAGAGTTTGGCGAATCACTGACCATCGAAGAGCGCGAAGACGGCATCTACATTGACGGCGAACGGGTCGCCGAACACCTGGAGGACTGATCATGGGACAACGAGGCCGAAAAAGGTACGAGTCCAACATCGATGCGGAACTCTTCCGCCTGGCGCTCGGACTACTCCGGACAACCTACGCCGAAATGGCGAAGGCGTCCGGCTACAAGCTGGAGTCAGTTAAGCAAATGGCGAACGGAACCAACCCGGTAAGCCTGCGAATGGAGACCGCGCTCGCGAACATGGTCATCGGGCTGTGGAATGAGTCGGACCGGGTCCATCCGTTCCACAACCACCTGATCACCATTCGCGTAGATGGTCTCGACGTCACGGTAGTTGGCGGGAAGATCATGGGGTGCCGGACGGCGGTGTTGGGAGGTGGGGAATGACTTACGAGGAGTTCATCGCAGGCAAGGCGCGGACGGTCGCCCCGTGCGGGTTGACCGACGTGCCGAAACTCAACCCAATGCTTTTCGACTGGCAACGGGACATCGTGGCGTGGGCGCTCAAGCGCGGGCGCGCGGCCATCTTCGCGGATTGCGGGCTGGGCAAGACGCCCATGCAGTTGGAATGGGCTCGCCATGTGCCGGGCGATGTGCTCATACTCGCCCCTCTGGCCGTCGCCGACCAGACCTGCCTGGAGGCCGAGAAGTTTGGCGTGCCCGATGTCAACTATCGCCGGTCGATGGCGGATGTCACGCCGGGCATCACGATCACCAACTATGAGATGCTAGAGCACTTTGACGCCTCGGCCTTCGCGGGCGTTGTGCTGGATGAGTCGTCTATCCTCAAGGCATACGATGGCAAGACGCGAACGCGCATACTGGAGGCATTCGCGGATACTCCGTTCCGTCTGGCATGCACGGCCACGCCAGCCCCCAACGACTACATGGAGCTCGGCAACCATGCCGAGTTCATGAGCGCGATGTCACGGGCCGAAATGCTGTCTTGTTTTTTCGTCCACGACGGAGGCGAGACGCAGAAGTGGCGGCTCAAAGGCCACGCCGGGGACGAGTTCTGGAAATGGGTATGCTCGTGGGCGGTGATGATACGGATGCCTTCGGACCTCGGGTATGCAGACGATGGCTTCGTGCTGCCGGCGCTCACAGTAGAGGACCATGTGGTCGATGTCGATCACGATCCGGCCACCACCGGAACGCTATTCGCGATGGAAGCCAAGACGCTGACGGATCGACTCGGTGCCAGGCGTAGCACCATCGCAGAGCGGGTAGCATCGGTCGCCGCAATGGTCAACGCTACGCCGGGTCCGTGGGTCGTATGGTGCGCGCTCAATGACGAGAGCTCGTCTGTGGCGTCTGCCATCGACGGTGCCGTCGAGGTTCGCGGCTCACAATCGCTCGAAGTCAAAGAGGCAAACCTGCGAGCATTCTCGGATGGCTCGCTTCGCGTACTGGTCACCAAACCAAGCATAGCCGGGTTCGGCCTTAACTGGCAGCACTGCCACAACGTGGCGTTCCTCGGTCTCGGTGACAGCTACGAGCAGTATTACCAGGCTATCCGCAGGTGCTGGCGATTCGGACAGACGCAGCCGGTGACATGCCATATAGTGACAGCGAAAACGGAGGCGAGGATCGTGGCGAACATCAAACGCAAGGAAGCGGACGCTACGCGCATGGCCGAGGACATGGCCAAGCACATGTCCGTGCACAGCGCCGACATCGTCCGCGGGATGGCAAAGCCGGATAGCGCGAGCGTTTCCAGTAGCACCAAGGGCGACGGATGGGAAGCGATCCACGGGGACTGCGTGCGCGCGGTCTCGGCGATGGACTCCGACAGCATTGGGTACACGATCTTCTCGCCCCCGTTCGCCTCGCTCTACACCTACACCAATCTCCCCGAGGACATGGGGAACTGCAACAATTATACCGACTTCTCGGAGCACTTCGCCTACCTGATTCCAGAGTTGTTCCGCGTGACCATGCCGGGTCGGTTACTGTCGTTTCACTGCATGAACACTCCGACGCTCAAAAGCCGCGATGGCTTCGTGGGCCAGCGCGATTTCCGAGGCGAACTCATTCGCATGTTCGAGGCCTCCGGCTGGATCTTCCACAGCGAAGTATGCATCTGGAAAGATCCGGTCACGGCCATGCAACGAACGAAGGCGCTCGGGTTGCTGCACAAGCAGGTTGTCAAGGACAGCGCCATGTCGCGGCAAGGGATCGCCGACTATCTGGTCACCATGCGCAAGCCGGGAGACAACCCGGTCCCCGTGTCGGGCGAACTGTCCACGTTCGTCGGTGACCCGGCTACGTTCAAGCCGACCGGGCGCCTGAGTATTGACATCTGGCAACGGTACGCCAGCCCAGTGTGGATGGACATACGCCCATCCAGGACACTGCAATACCGTTCCGCGCGGGACCACAAGGACGACCGGCACATCTGCCCGCTCCAGTTGGACGTAATAGAGCGAGCCATGCAACTATGGTCCATGCCCGGGGATCTGGTGCTGTCGCCTTTCATGGGAATTGCATCCGAGGGCCATGTCGCGGTGACGACCGGGCGCCGGTTCGTGGGAACCGAACTGAAAGACTCATACTACCGGCAGGCGGTGAAGAACCTACGCATAGCCGAACGCGAGGCGGGCGAGGGCATGTTGTTCACAGCCGAGGAGATGGCACAATGAGCATCGCGAAGGCATACGCGGACGAACTGCAATGGCACACCGACCGGCAACCGCTGACGGGCGAGTCGTGGCTCCTGACCGGGAAGAAACTCGGGGAGGTGGACGAGGTGTCCTTGGATGGATTCTCTGCCGACGACGTGGAGCAGCTGTGCTGCCTGGCGATCCTCCGGTCGCTGCCCATCGAGCGCGTACCCAAGGTGCTGGGCGAGTACATCCGGCTCCGCGCGGACGGACACCACTGGCTCGCGAGACTCGAGGAGGGAACCAGATGAAGGTTTTCGCCCGAGCTGCACAGGCGACTCAATGGGTCTCGACCATTTGCCTGAGCTCATCGTCGCTCAGCCAGCGGTCATTAGTGTCGCTGTTGAAACTGAATCCGTCCGGTAGACCGTCCGCGTCCTTCCAGTTGACGTCACCCCAGCGATGATACTCGGGCAAGATCACGAACATGTCGTCGAGAGCCTTTGTGTGCCGGGCTTCATCGACGGACACCAGGCACTCGTGGAGCTTCTCGCCAGGGCGTATTCCAGTGCACTCGATGTCACATCCAGGTGCGATGGTCTTGGCCAGCTCCATGATCCCGAGACTCGGAATCCGGGGCACGAAGACCTCGCCACCCACCATGCGCTCGAGCGATAGGGAGACGAACTCAATGGCCTGATCCAACGTCAGCCAGAAACGAGTCATCCGTGGGTCGGTGACCGTCACCTTCCCCTGCTCGCGTTGCTGGCGGAAAAGCGGGATGATGCTGCCACGGCTGCCGAGGACATTGCCGTACCGGACGCAGCAGAATCGAGTGGCCCGGCCACCGGCGTATGAATTGCCCTGAATGAACAACTTCTCGGCGCAGAGCTTTGTCGCGCCGTATAGGTTGGTCGGAGACACGGCTTTGTCGGTGCTGAGGCCGATTACCTTCGGAACATTGCAGTCAATGGCGGCATTGATGACGTTGTGGGCTCCGAGGATGTTTGTCTTCACCGCTTCGAACGGGTTGTATTCGCACGCGGGCACCTGCTTGAGGGCGGCGGCGTGGATCACAACGTCCAGGCCCGCCTGGAAAGCACGGTGCAGGCGGCGCTCATCTCTGACGTTGCCGATGAAGAATTCCAGGCGCCTCTCACCTCGGAATTCACTGCGGATGTCATGCTGCTTGAATTCGTCCCGGCTGAAAACGATGATGCGTTCCGGCTGGCCATCGTCGAGCACACGCCTGACCAGACGACGCCCGAAGGAGCCGGTTCCCCCCGTGACGAGAATCCGCTTGTCTTTGAATGCTCTCATCCGATGGCGTGGTAGAGAAAGAGGCATGCGGTTGCCAGCGCGATCAGAACACCAACGATGGCAATGGTAGTTTTGGTCGTCTGGCGACTGTCGGCTAGGCGAGTCTCGATAGAGCCAACTCGGCCAATGATGCCAGGTTGGCCGTTGCCGTTCAGCGCCTTGTGGTTGTCATCAGTCAGCCGCTCAACGATGCCGACCGTAGTGAGGATCTTCGCGGTGGTATCACCGAGCTTGTCAATCTTCTCGCCATTCGCGCGAGCGGTCGCGACAAATGTCTCTATGTCTGCTCTGTCTTCTACAGTCATGCCACCCCCACCTGCTACGATCCCAGAACATTCGCGACCAGATCCTCGGGCGTCTTCCTGCCCTCGCTCCATTCTTCCAGCGTCCTGCGCGCACTTGCCACACGGGTCTGGTTCTCGCCGGTGTCCATGTTCCGGTCTTCGAGAACCTTCCTGGCGATGGCTGCGGCTTCCATGATATGCTCGGTCACCATGATAGCGGTCTCGTATGCTTCGTTGTCGGACGGCTCGCGGCCGAACGTCTCAACGATCTCGTGAAGCACGATGGCAACGACGGTGTCAATGCGAATCGCGCGGAGCAGGATGCGGAGCAGCATCTTGACCATGAGTGTCCTCATTTCTCGCGTATCGTGGTGTTGTAGCGGGCGCGAATGAATGACGTGGCCTTGGCCTCGTCCCATGCCTCGATGTGGGACATGCGAGCTGTGATACCGCCGAACCCGGTCGCCGTCAACGTGACGGGGAGCACATTGGTGCTGGTGACGCCGTTCTCGTGGACGTTCGCGCCATTGGTGCCCCAGTGGGTGGCTGCGGTGCCGTCCTGAGCATCGTACCAATATAGGTAGGTCGTCGGACCAAAGCTAGTGACCGTGATACCGCCATTGGCAAAATCCACATCGCCGACGTTGCGGGTGGCACCTGCCCATGTAATCGCGCGACGATAGCGGGATGTGTCGCCGTGGATGGGATCAGCTCGCAACAGGAGACTGGCATCTGGTACATGCTCGACCCAGTCTGTGACGATCTGGGCGTCGGTCCAGGCTCGCGACCACACAGACACGTCGGCCAGAACGAGGTTCCCGAATTGGGTGTTGTTGCTGCCGAGGTATGAACTGCCGGCGGCTGTGTCTATTGCAACGGTGGTCTCTGACCCAATGCTCGTCCCATTGACCCATATCTCGGCAGTAGTGCCCGTCTGGGTGATAACGATCCGGTGCCATTCACCAACTGTTAGAGTAGCGTCAAGGTCGATCAGCGCCTCGCCCACATCAGCCCACCACTCGACCTCGGTGGACCGCAACCTGACGGCCGTCTTGCCCCATGTGATCACACGTTCGGCCGTTCCTGCGAGTAGTTTGACGCTAAACGCCACGGTGATCGGGGTTGGGGCTGCCTGGCTGCCAAGGTCGATCTCGTCGTCCGTGCCGTCGAACTGCGCCGATCCGTCGTACTCGAACAGCGTGCCGCCAGCGGGTGTGCCGTCAACCGCATTTGAACTGGCGTCGTCTGCGGTGAGTCGGGTGTCGGGATCTGCCGATAGCCACGCGCCTTCGAGTGCGGTGTCCGTCGTGTCGGATTGGACAGAGTAGGGCTCAAGCGCTGCCGGGGCTAGCGGCCGGTTCAAGTGGAACAGTTCGCTCGCCTGCGCGGCGGTGAGTTCGACGTCGTAGATGCGGACGTCGGCTAGGAAGCCGTCCATATACTGAGAGCCCGAGCCCGATGCTAGCCGGGCGCCTATGCGGGTAGTAGTGGTCGCATCCCACACGCCAGTGAGCGAAGCATCAGTTCCTACGGCAGCCCCGTCCGCATAGTAGACGAGGGTCGAGCCATCGTATACCAGCGCGACATGATGCCACGCGGAAAAAGACAAGTCTGCGGTGCTGGATGCCTGAGCGATAGCTGCTATGCGGGCCAGTGGGCGCCACCCGGTTGCGCCTGCCTCGGTCTGAAACGTTAACGCGCCAATGGTGTTCTCTCTGGTCCCGATCATTATGTCGGCGGTGCCGCCAGCGTTGACGTATGCCCAACATGCCAGGGATTGAGGAGCGCCCTCTGGCAATGCCAATGCGCCGACAGCCACGAACTCATCCCCGGTATGGTCGAGGGCTATCCGTGCGTTTTTATCCGTGGTGTAGGCTGCGGTGCCAGACCATGCAGGCGTGGTGTTGTCAGTAAGGTCCCGAGCCTGCACGCCGGGGATGTAGACCAATGGGGTTGGCAGTGCCATCTCAGTCCCCTAATCGGACGATGGACAACGTGATATCGCTGGGGATGATGTTTTTGGACGCGGCACTGGTGCATCTACCCCACAGTTCGACGGTGTCGGCCGCACTCAGCGCCATTGGGTAGCACGGTTTCGCGGTGTCGCCAATATCGCCGCCCGTGCCGAGCTTGCGGGAGATCCGCGTGGCGGAGAGACTGGTCGCCCCGTTGTTGGTCTTGGCTTCGAGCTCGAACGTGGCAGAAGCAGAACCCGAGAACGAGGCACTGAAGCCCACGTTGTACGTGCCGGCCGTATTGACGATGATGTGGTTCTCGGTGTTGTCCGGCGTCGGTCCACTGGAGGCACCGTTGGTGTCAAACGATGCGACCTGATACCATGTATTCTGTGTCGCCATGTCCAGCTGCGCGGTGACGGTGATACCGGAGATCCCGGCGTATACCGGGGTGCCTGCGCCGGCTACTCGTTCGGTACCCATGGTTACGCCTCCCAGGCCGCTTTGAACGCGGCGAACGTGCTGACGTCGTACTTGAGCTGCAACCCGGCCCACCATGCGGCTTGGTCAATCTCGGCGAGGATCAGGTTGCGGACAGCGTTGCCCACACCGGGGACCGTAACACTGGCCAATCCTGCCTTGTATGCCGTGATGTTCGCGTAGGGCGTTGGGTCCAGTGCCAGGAGAGCGGCCTGCACCTTGGGAAGAGCAGACCATACGCGGCCAAACCCGCGCACCCGGTCGGAGCCATTGAGAACACCACCGATGGCGGCAGCATAAGACAGCCCGTCGTTGTATGCGGTGATGGCCCGCGCCACTGCGGCAGAGACCGGATCGGTGTCGGCGGCGGATGCGGCTGGAGCTTGGGGGTAGAAACTGCCCATATCTCACCTCACTTGCTCGAACGGAACTGAAACGAGACCGTCGCCGCGGTGCCACCAGACTCAGCCTCGAACCTGCCGCGCACCGAATGATACGGGCGGCTCGGTGCGGTCATCGAGTACGTGCCGATGGCGACCTGGGCCGCCGAGTCCACCTCGAAGAAGTTTGTCCCATCGAGACTGGCCTCGTAGGCAATGGTCACAGAAGTGAACGTCGCGGCGATGGTGTAGGCCACCGAGTGGAGCGTCTTGCCGCCCACCGGCACGGCCACGGTGAAGCCGGTCGCAGTGAGCTGTGTGGACGCCGGGAACACAGGCACGTCAGCCGCGAGGCTCTGCGGGGTCGTCTTGATGGACCCGGTGGACGAGTCATACGCTTGTGAGTTGGAACTGCCGCCAATCGCGATAGTCATCTAGTCACCTCTACGGCAATGTTTGGTAGTACACGGTCGCAGTGCCACCGGCCGTGGCCACCATTGAGATCGCCAGCGTACACTGGTCACCGGCCTCGACAGTCATCCAGCCCGGTGAATCGCCACTGGCGGGCGGGATAAACGTGGTTGACTCGGCCACAGCGGTCTCGCCGAAAGCCACGTAAACCTTCACGCTTCCGGTGTTCTGGAAATGGACGCCTTGGCGGCTCACGTTCTGTGTGAGCTTATCCGCTGCGGTGCCAGTTACTGCTACGCTTCCGCTGGCCATGTGATCACCCCTGTGGTACGTATTCGAGTTTCGCGGGGCTGGCCACGTGGACCGTTCCCACTCCTGTCGTGGTCAATGTGGCGGACAGCACCATGCGGATGTCCAGCCCGCGTTCTTTCGCCTCTGGGAAGGCGTACCAGAGCTCCAGCACGTTCGCCCCGGTGACGGAGATGGACCCGGCGAGATTGTTGTTGGCATCCAGCGTGATCGAGTGCCCCGCCTGTGTGGTGCTCGCGAAGATGGTCGTCCCGTGCCAGAGCCTGAAAATGTACGCGCCTGCCGGGTAGTGATTGGTCACTGTGACCGCTGCCGAGATCGTCAAGTCGCGCAGGTCGCCATACCGCCAAAGGTCGTTGGCTTCCAGGCGGCCGGGGGTCTGATGCTGGGTTATCGCGATGGTACTCATTTTACCCTATGCCCAAAACGTCAACCGAGGGTCCATTCTCAAGCATGGCGATCTTGCCCCGCTCTATGATGGCGAGTCTCTGCCGCTTGGCCATGGCGCCACACAGGGCGCCTGCTGCGACCGCTGTGTTGATGGCATCGGCAAGCATGATACCGAACTCGTCGCCCGCGTCTCCCATGGCCTCGTATGCGGCGGCGAACGCCTCGACCAGTGCCGAGTCCTCTGCATCTGAACAACCGCACGGGCGGTGCTCGGGCATGCCGGTCATGGGGCCGCCGGGTTGCGGAGGCGCGCCCTTGGGGCCGCCGTGACCAAATCCACCCACTCCCATAAACTCTGGCATCATGGTCCGACGTCCGTTCCTGAGATCCCTATCCGGTCTGGGAAAAACGCCTTGGTCTTGAACTTGTCGGCCTCGGCCTTGGAATTGTGTGGTCCAGACGTGAACGCGAAGCTCGTGATCTGTACCGGCTTGGACCCGTAGCCCGTGGCCGTGATGCTGCACACGCTCGTGTTGCTCACCAGTAAACGATCAGAACTCAGGTCTCCGTCTACGAAGAGCCAGCCGTTGGCTGTCGCTGGAAAACCTGTGTTGTCCACCAACGTGCTGGTGATAAAAATGAACTGAACCGTCTGGAGTTCGCTTTCCACGAGGCAATACCGTCGAGGCAGTTTCGATGTCAACTCGCCCGGTTCCCCGTCGCAATTGGGATACATGGCTCCCCAACGCCGGATGGTCAACCATTGCTCGTCAACGAAGTAAAAAAATGGCCACTCATACGGGCGCACCCAGTCGATGCGCTCGAAGATGGGGCACGGGTTGATCGATAGGTTGATGCCTGCCCGGTTGTGCGCCGATGCGTTGCCGTCGTTCCAGCCGAGACCGGCCGCGAGCGTAAACAGCCGCTCCATTCTGCTACTGTGAACCGTGAACAGCGGTCCCTTCTGCTTGTAGAGCTTCAGGTGCGCGCCTGGGTTCATGTGGCCACCGCAGACACTACAGCGTCCAGATCGAGCGATAGGTTGATGCCATTGTCGTTGTATGCCACGGAGCCAAGCCCATCGGAAAACTGGATGTTCCCGATCCACCGCATGAGTTGGTTGAGCACGTCACCGCGGACCCAGATGCGGCCCTCCTCGTCCTCCCGGTAGTAGTTCTTGAACTTGGTGGAGTTGGATGTGCTCATACCACCGTGCTCGTTATAGCGATCCAGTCAGCCGAAATAATGGTCCAGGTGCCTTCCTGCCGAGTCGTGCCATTGTTGTTGTCACTGAACGTATTGCTGTCGTTGCGCGCGGAGGCGCCCGAGTTCGCGTCGAGCGATGTGGTTCCACCGAACCGGATATCGGGAATGACGGTGGCGGTTATACTCAAGTTGGTACTGTCACAGGAACTTGACGCAAGGTCACGGAACGCCGTCAGCGTGTTGGTGATGCGAAAAAACTCCAGCGCCCCGGTCCCAAGGTTGGTGAAGTCCCAGCGGTACTCCCTGGATTCCTGCCAAGAAGTCCGATACCAGATGCCGTTGGCAATGTCTGGAAACCCGATACTCATATCACTCCCCAGATCCGTCAGGAACCTTCTTGTTCAGTTCCTTGATATTGCGCTTGATGCTCTCAAGCTCTCCCCACAGATCCGTCGCGGTCTTCGTCTTGCCCGCCTGCTCGCCTATTGCTCCCAGACGGTTTATCTCGCCACCTAGTTGGTTGCTCCTCCCGCGCAGAAAGTCGAGGCGCCTGAGTCGGCTCCGTCCTGACTTGCTGAAGTCTGAGAGCTTGGCCTTGCCCTGGAGCAGGTCTGAGAAATCTTCCTGGAAACGGGTATCCTGGCGCCGACGTCGGCGCAGACGCTTGCGCATGTCCTTTGAGGATGCCAGTTCCACGAACGAGCCAGTGAACTCGACATCGCCGGTGAGGGCGGCGACCTCCTGGGCTGCGGAATCCTTGAGCTTCTGGAGGTAGTCTTTCCGGTTCTCCAGCTTCTCCATGTTGATCTGGAACTCTGTGTCCTTTTCCTTCTGCTTCGCCTTCGTGAGATCAGCGATGATCTGGTTTTCCGCGACCATTCTTTTGGCGAACGCCACCCCGAGTTGTGCCTGGGCGGCCTCGTCTGCCGCGATGGCCTTATTGATCTCGTCTTGAAGCGCCTGCCCGCGCTTCGCTATCGCCTCGCGTTCCCGGCTGCCATCCTTGAACTGGCGAAGTGCCTTGTACCGCTGGCGTTCCGCTTCCAGGTCGTCCGTGCGGCGTTTCTCCTGGGTCTTGCCGACAGTGGCACCATGCACCACCTTCACAGCCGCCCCGAACGGTCCCAGTGCGGCCAGCTTGGCGACCTCCTTGAGCCCTTGGATGAGCGGACCCAGATCCCCCTGGGCGACAGCGGTCCAGAATCCCAGGATGTTGCCGGTGCCCACTACGAGTTGTGCGCCGACTTGCGCGATGACGTCCTTGGCTTTGGCCAGATCCTTAACGGTCTCGTCGCCAAGGATCAAGCCGAGACGCTTGGCTTCGGCTGCAAACCAATCCAGCCCCTCAGCGCCCGCTGACAGCATGGGCAGCAACTCGCGGCCAGCCCGACCGAACAGCCGCTGTGCAACGCCAGCCTTCTCGGTGCTATTGGTCATGGTGGACATCGTCGCAGCGATCTCGCGCCATAACTGGATCAACGGCTTCAGTTCGCCGTTCTGGTCTTTGACTTGGATGCCAAGGATCTGGAACGCCTCGGCCATCTCTCCGGTGCCATCGGATGCGGTAAGAGCATTGCGGGAGAGGTTCGCAAACCCGCGCTCTACGGCGTCGAAGCTCGCCTTGCTCTGCTCTGCCTGGAACCGTAAGCCCTGCAACGCTTCGGCGCTAACGCCGGTCTTCAGGGTAGCCTCGTCAATCTCGTCAGCATAGTCGATAGCCTGCTTGGCGAGTGCAGTAAACCCGCCACCGACGCCGGTGAGACCGATAGCGGAGATGTTCTTGACAAGCGCGGCAGTGGTCTTCTTGACATCCCGCGCGGCACGGCGGAAGTCGGTCGAGTCTCCCGTAAACCGCGCTCTGAGTTCGTTACGCAGGATTGCCATCGTGGGCCTTAAGCTCGGTAAACGCCGTCTCAAAATCCAGCGGGCGTTCGACGTTCTTCACGCCGCTGTTCGCGGCAGCACGGGCGGCTATTTGACCGACCATGGCCAAAGGGAGCTCCCACACGATTTCAAGCGGCTTGTAAGGCGTGACAGACGAGACGGTCGCGACCACCTTGCCCAGCCATTCTCCGTCGAAGGTTCTTCCGCTGGTTTTTTTTTGAGCCCGCCGGTCTTGGGGATCATGGCGAATCCATACAGGCTCTTGTCCAGAACCTCGCGAATCTCGTGGGCCACGGCCTCGGCATCGTATGGCGGCAGTTGCCGGCCGAACGTGGTGATGGCCGTTCGCAGTCGCGCCATGCCCTTGCCCGCCTTCTGCCGAGCTTCGAGCCACACGGCCAGGTGATCGGGGTCGTTGAGGCTTACCGCAATCACCTCGTCCAGTGACTCGCGGGCGAGGATCGCGTCATAGGCGGTGGTAAGATCGTCAGGACCGCAGTGTAGAATGTACAGCGCCACCTCGACGTCTGCGCGTCTCACGTCCTCGGTTTCGAGCAAGTCTGGACAAAACAACTCAAACAACACCAAGTCCGAGCATGTCAACGTGGGGATCGTGACCTTGCCAACTTCGCGAATGGACCCCAGCGCGAGGAGAGTCTCCCGGTCCATCTCGTTGTCTGTCTGGACGGTGGACACATCCATCATCGTGGGAACGGGTCCAGACGCAGAAGGCTCGCCTTCGGGCGCAATGTCCGAGACGAGCTTGGCGTCGTTCTGGAGTTCGGCAATGTCCTCTGGCATGTCGTCCCCTCGATTATGGCACTGTGTTGGTGATCCAGGTTTGTACGCTGATCGTCGCGCGCTTGTACTCGGTGTTGGATTCATTGCGGGCCACGCTCAACACCAGAGAGTTGACCGCCGTGGCGGATATGCTGATGGCGAGCTCGGTGCCTGCAACTGGAAGCGCGGTCTCGGTGTCTAGGACCACCTCCTGGCTTGCCTCGACGGAGAGATTGTACGCTGCGACTGCCGCCACATCGCCATTTGCGTCACGTGCCTCTGCGACCTCGACTGACTCGTTTTCGGTGAGCGATTGGGTGAGCCCGTAGGTGGTGGCCGCGGCGCCGATGTAGCTTGACACACCATGTTGATACGTTGCCATTGCGACCTCCTATGCCGGGATCGTGTTGGTGATCCATGCCTGACTCGATATGGTCAGACGTTTGTACTCGGTATTGCTCTCGTTCCTGGAGACACTGGTGACCAGCGTACTGCCGGTGTTGGACGCGGAGACCGAGAGCGTTGCCCCCGCTGCCGGCGGCGTTGCGGTGATGTCGAGGACCACCTCCTGGGAGAACTCGGCATTCAGATTGTAACTGGTCACCGCGGCCACGTCCCCGTCTGCATCCCGTGCCTCGGCAACTTCGACAGACTCGTTCTCGGTAAACGACTGCATCAGGCCATAGGTGGTGGCCGCAGCGCCAATGAAGCTTGTGATTCCGTGCTGATATGTGGCCATGGTTGGCGCCTCCTAATTGCGGTAGCAGAAACAGGTCAGGTCCACCGCGGTCTCTACTTCGTTGTCCTGCGAGTCGTCGTCGGTAATGACGCCGATGTGGATGTCCGACACGGTGTAGCGGCTCCCCACCTCGGCGTCAATCTTGGCCAGTGCCGCGGCTGTGCGCAGGTTGGCAATGACAGCCTCGCCCATCTCCTGAGAGTGCATGCCGACTGGGTCTCGGTCGATGCTGGTCAGGCAGGACACGCGCATGGTGATGTTCTGGAGCGCCGCCGAACCGTCGTCACCAGAGTCGGGTGCGATGTCCGCCGGCTGCACCACCACCGCGTGTGGGGCCTGGTTGCCGGGCGCGTCATGAAACGACAGGACGGATGCGTGGGAGAGCTGACTGTCTAGCGCCAGGCGCCGAACGAATGCGTCCGTGAGCAGAGACTGTAGAGATTTGTTCAGCTTCGCCATGTGCGGTTGCGCTTGTCTCGCATATTCTCGATGCTCTTGACCATGCGGAGGTTGACGGCCCTGAGTGCGCCGGGCATGATCTCGGCTTCATACTTGTTGGCGAACGGGATCTGGTTGGCGATCTCTCGCCATGGCTTCCACTCTGATCCGCCCTTGTCGGAGTCCGAATACTTGAGCTCGCCTTTGGTGGTGCCGCCGCTCACCGTTCGCTTTGGGGGCTTGCCGAGTCTGCGAAGAACGCCGACCCATCCCGAGCGAAGAAACCCACGGCCCGGGGTTTGGATCTTCGTGTTTTTCCATACCGGGGAAACAAACTCCTTGCCAGACTTGATCAGCCCCCGGTCGTGTGCGTTCTGCATGGACAACGGGACCGGCTTGTCGGTGATGGAACCATCGCGGCGCGTGACGTGTGCCCACACGGGTTTGACGAGCTTGGACCGTTTCCGCCAGTTGTTCCACGCGCGCGGCTTCAGGCTCCGTCGTTCATTCTGGTTCAGCTTGCGCTCGACGGTTTTCGGAGCGACCCGCGTCCGTCCCTTCGGGCGCCCTTTGCCACGCGGTGAGACGCCCTTGCCTTTCATGGCCTCGAAGGCGAAGTCACGGGCCGCGTTCTTGATCACGAGCTCTTGATCTCGGTTGGTTTCCTTTGCCATCAGGACCACAAGATCCTGAAAAGCCTTGACGTCACGGGGGTCGATCTCCACGCCAAACGACTTGGCAGATCCCCCCGTAACGCCGGTGTTTCTGGCAACAGCCATCTAGTACTGCTTCACCCCGATCATGGACACGGACGAGGATATCCCACCGTCCGCGGTGAAAATCGTGGTCGCCGTGATGGTCAGCGTGGCAGTGACGTACCGATTCATCTTCCGCGTGTCGAGCCTGATGAGCTCGTCAGCCGCGGCGTTGCCAACGCTGGTGAACCCGCCCCCGGTCACGTCTGCGAACGTGGTGCCGGCCGCGGAGTCCTGAATGGCAAAGGCGAGTGCTTCCTTGCCGTCGGTCCCCGTAGCGCCCTGGCTGACCAGGTGAAAAGCTACCTCACCTGTGTACCCTTTCAGGTCCACGCGCGAGCCGGTGGCAGTGAGGCTGTAGCCAGTTGCGGGGAGGCAGGTTTCGGATACTGCATTGAGTCCCGGTGCGATCATGTTATGGGTCTCCCATGTTGGGTCTGTTGTGAGTGCTCAGGTGCCGGTGACGTTGGTGGCGTAGCAGAACGCCTGCCCGTAGCGCCAGAGGTAGTCGATGTCCTGGAAGATGGTCAGGCGGATGCGGCCGGTGGCAGACGAGCTATAGGGGTCTACGAGCACGTCGATGCCGCCCCAGCTCGCCTGAATGCCCTGGGACCAATCCCCGAATATGATGGTGTTCGCGGCAGACTGGTTAGTGGACACGGCACGGAATCCGGCGATCTGACCATCGGCCCACACGAACTGAGCGGTGGACGTGGATTTGTCCTTGGCCATCAGCGTCGCGCGAACGGCCGGGGTCGTCACGTACACGGACGAGTCCGTGAGCGTATTGTCCTCGGCGTTCTCCTTCATAAAGCTCAGCATGTTCGCCCATGTCGGAGTCGCGGAGATCGTGGTTGTGTTGATGCTCGAAGCCGAGAGGATGCCCAAAGGCTGACCGGCGGTTCCGGCGCCCTGAAGTCCAGCCACGTCGATAGCGACGGCTGCGACCTTGGCCATGTCCTCACGCATCAGGCTTTCGATGTCGGGGCTCGCCTGCACGGTCATTCGACGGGATACCTCGGTGAGCACGCCATTGGTATGAGGCGTGAGCTTCCGAGAGCCGAACGTGGGCTGGCTCTCTGTGATCGAGTCGTCTTCGCCGAGCCAGTAGGAGGTACTGCCGGTGAGTTGGACGGGGATGTCCACATCGCCGACGAGGCCGGTCATGGACCGGAGTCCGAGTTGCGGCAGGATGAGTTGGTTTCGGAGCAACTCGATGAACGATCCGGCCATGTAGTCGGTCGCGATCAGGTTGCCGCCTGACGTACTGGCAAGGACGTCACGCTGTGCAAAGCGCGGGTCTGGGGCGGCGAGGACATCGTATGGAATCCGCATTCCCTGCTGCGCCCCGCTCGGGCTCTTGCGCGTGGCCTCGGTGCTGATTTCGCGATACCAGTCGTTCTGGTAACTGTCTTGGGGGTCCTGGGTGCGGATGAGCTCGATGAAGGAGAATCGCTTAACCTCCTCTTCACTCATCCCGATACGTGGGTCCTCGGTCTGCGGAGCCGGTTGCTCCTTGGCGCGCTTCTTGAGGATGTCCAAGACGCTGGCCTGGAAGTCGCGCAATCCCGTCCCCTCAGACGCTGCGGTGATGGCCTCGTCGGAGAGATTGTGCGCCTTGCCGATGGCGAGGATTTCACGGACACGGTTGCGGTCTTCTGCCTGGATGGACGCCTCGTCAATGGCGGGCGCCTCCGACGGAGTTTGAACGGTCAGTTCCTCGGGCATTTCGGGTGCCTCCTTGATTGTTTCCGGCTGGTCCAGACTGCGACCGACTCCCACGCTCATATCGGCGGGTATGCTGACGAACGAGATCTCGTGCGGGGTCCACCGCGCACGAAATGTGTCAGGCTCATCTCCCTCGCCTTCCTCGACGCGCTCAAGTTGGTCGATCTGATAGCCGACTGATATGTGTCTGCGGATACGGTCTTCCACGTCCTGGCGTGTGTCCTGCCCGAGCGCCGACTTGGAAAAGCGTACCACCGCTCTTCCTCTCCTGTCGGAGTCGATGCTCGCAGAGTCCACTACTCCAGCGTGGTCGGCCGTGTCGTGGTTGATCAAAACAGCCGCGCCGTCGTCCATGCGGCCCATGTCTACAGACTCGGCATCGTGGTCGAGCACCTCGAAGCCGAACCACCGCAAGACGGGCGCCTCTGACGAGAAGGCGACCTTGACAGTACCGCCTTCGGCGTCGATGTCTTCGGCGCGGATGGTGTCCTGCATCTCGCGATGCTGTAGGCCGTCACTCGCCAGGCGGGATAGGATTTCCTGTATTTCCGGCATTGTTTACCCCTTTATCAGTAACCACTTTTGTCAACCCGAACTCGGCTGCGAGCGTCTCGTCGGACTGGATGCGCTCGTAGATTTCGCGTAGTTCCATGCCCGACTGCTCGGCTACTATGGTGGTGTCATCCATCCACAGATTGCCGCGGGCGATCTCGTTCGCCTGAAGATCCTTGAGCGGGTCCACCCATGCCCAGCGGCGGGGCTGCCAGGTGTCCGCGTGAAACTTCTCCATCTTCGACAGCGGCAGGTTGCTCATGCCCGATGTCAGGAACATCTCCAGCCACACCGCGAAGATGCGCCGGTTCCAGTGCCGGATCATCCATTCCTGGTTCGCGATCCACTCGTCACGCTCGGCTAACTTGCCCTCTCGTAGGCTGGAGAAGTTGACTCCTTCCAGGTCGTTGGCCAGTCCGTTGTAGGTGACGCCCAGCCCCGAACTGATCCCCCGCAGAGCGCCTTTCACGAAGTCGGCAAACGCGGTGGTCGGATGAGTCGGGTCCCACTGAGTAATGTCCCAGCCGGTGGGCAGTTTCTCGAACGTGCCGGGGGAAACGTCTGTGACCGGCATATTAACGTCCGAATTATCCGCCTGGAGCTCTTCGCCGGGCATGTATTTGTAAAAACCCATCTTGCTGGCACCGAGGCGAGCGGCCACGGTCTCGGCTTCGATGTAGCCTTCGAGCATATTGAGCCGGGGCATGGATGCCGCAGCCCAGGAGATGCCGCGCACGGCGCCGGGTCGCTCGGTTTTCTTCAGGAGGATCATGTCCTCCCGGCCCACCCGCTGGCGTTTGTTTGCGCGGCGCTTGCTCGTCCAGTTCCCTGGATGACTGCCGTCCAGCCAGTACGCCTGCGGCACACCGAGGCTGTCCATCTCGACAGCCATGTACACTGAGCGCCCGCCTTTAAGCTCCTCGCAATACTGGTCATCTAGGTAGTCACCTTCGAGCAGACGCATCGTGAATCCATACGGGTTCTCGGCACCTTTCATCAGTAGGGAGATGCATTCGCCATCGCGGGCTGTGGAACGTAGCGCGAGCTTGCTGGCCTCGGTGAACGTCATTCCGCCGACTGTGGCGTAGTGACAAGACCAGTCGTGCCACGCCTCTTCGATGATGCGGTTAGCCCCGGTGTCGGGCGTGCCGTTGGGGTCTTTGATACGCATCTGAAGCTTGATGCCGCGCCCGATGACGTTGTTTTCGAGCATGCCGAGATATTTGCGAAAATAGTCGTTGTTCTGCTCCAGCGTCCGCGCGCGTTCGCGGATAGGCCGCAGCCCGCCCTTGAGTTCGGCGTTGGCATCGCTCGCACTAAACGCCCAGTCCTCGGTGAGGCGGGTTTTCTTGGCAGCATTCCAGGCGCGGGCATATGATTGCCGCCTTGCAGCCCTGCGCCCTGCCAGCCGTTTCAGCCGATCAAGAAACGTCATCTGAGGTAAACCTCACATATATCTTGTTGGTCGGTTGCTCGCCACGGCGCACCCGGCGTTTGTCCTCGTTGCGCAGAACGTCGAACTTGAGACGCTTCATCAGCTCGTATCGGGTCTGGAGTAGATCGGGGTCACGGGCCAGCGCGGCGTCAGACTTCATAATCTGGACGATGTTGTTGTACATCGCCTCGACGTCTGCCTCGACGTTGACCGAATGGTAGTTGGTGTCGGTGCTCGCCGGATCGCGGACGACACTGAGCGAATCTTTCCCCACGATGGCGCGGAAACTCTCGCCCGTTACAGACGCAGTCCACTCGTAATCGCCGGGGAGAAGGTTCGCGGTGTCGGTCGCTGCAATGTTGACCTCGAACGCCGATCCGGTGACAGTCGCCTGCACCGTCATCGACGAGGGTCCGCGCAGCGTGTAGGTGAGCGTCCAGTCGGACGTCGGGTAGGAGTCGTAGGTTTTTTGCCAGCGCACCGAATCGCCCTGGAAGAACTCCATAGGCTCGTTGGTTGCCGCGTCAAACGTCACAGCCATGGGCTGGCCTCCTGTAGATCGTGTGTCTACCAAAGGCCGAAAACGTCAACCTAGGGCAAAAAAAGAGCCCCGGTGACAAGCCGGGGCCAAGGGAGGAGGCGGACAGGATGCGCGAACCGTCCGCGCCATTACCATAGCAGAACGGGCTGTGGATTGCAATAGGTCACAGATACCACACCGGCAGAGCGCAGTCCTCGGCCCGGGGCTCGAACCACCCGCGGTCACTGCCGCACATGTTCTCATCGTTGACCATCACCACGGCTGTGGGCCAGATGTGGGGAGGCAGTAGTAACCGCGGCTCGGCACCCGGTGCCATACAGCGCAGCCACGTCTCTGGGTCAATGCGGAATACATGGTCGCAGTTATCACACCCGTGGTCGTGGTGTTGCATCTCTTATCCCATCACCAACTCAATGTTCTCGATAGCCGCCTCGGCCGCTTCCTGTGCCGCGTTGCGCGTGGCCCCCGTTGCCATCACGCACCCCAGCCGGTCGGAGTGTGACCGCACCTCGGTGACCCGTTGACCAGCCCGCGCGCGGATGTCCACCAGTAGCAACCCGCGCCACGAGTCCAGGTCGGCCACTCCGCGGATGGCGAGGATCTCGCCCAGCTTCCCGGGGAACAGATACCGTTGGCACACGTGGGTGTTGCAACTCGGCGCCAGGTCGGCCCGTGTCAGGCGGTCACCAACGCACTGCCGGATAGCCAAGGAGACCAGATTGACACCAGTCGCGGCAGGGATCTGGAACGCGGCGAAATGCCCACCCGACAGTCGCGCGTGCATCTCGACGATGATGACGTCATCAGCGGTAGCGATCATGTCGGCCTTAACCGGGCCAGTGGTCAGGCCCATGGCGCGGGCGTGGTCCTCGAATCGCATGGCGATCAGTCGCCGTGCCGGGTCGGTCAGGTCTGCCGGCATGTCGCCACCGTCCTCGATGATGTAGGGAGCGAACTGGCCCCACCGCGAGTAGTTGCGGTCGCTGATGCCCACGATACGCGCCGTGTGATCGTCACCTACTACCATCCCCTCCACCGATATCTGTTGTCCATGCACGATCTGCTCGGCGATGGCAACGCCCGAGGTAGAGCTCTCTATGGCTCGGTGCCATGCAGTGGTCAGTCCTGCGGGCTCGGTGACCACAGACACACCACGCGAGCCACGCCCGTCAGGTGGTTTGACAATGATCGGGTAGTCGGGGTCGGTCAGGTCCACCGCGGGGGCCATGTGGGCACGCCCCATGCCGCGACCGGCCTCACGCTGGAGGATCTTGTTTGCTGCGATCCGTGCCGCCTCGTTGGAGATCGACACCAGGCCGCGCGCGTTGGCCACTGCCGCCACGGTCATTGGCACATCACAGCCAAGGCTGAACACGCCACACAGCGGACCATTGAACCGCTCCCACTTCTCGGCCTCACGTAGGGTGCCTTCGATGTCATAGGTGGACACGCACGCCTCGTGTGCCGCCTGCTCCAGTCCCGGTGCTGACGCATCACTGTCGGTGCAGAATACGTCCAGCCCGAGTGCGGTCGCCTCTGAGATCCCGGGCAGTGACTCGATGCCGCCGCCAATCATCATTATTGTTCCCTGCATGGTGTCCTCATGTTACCAGTTCCTTGCCCAGCCTCCCTTGCGCTTGGGTTTGCGTCCTTCTCTGATCTTCGCGGCCTGCTCCCGGGCTGTGAGCTCCGCTGGGGGCTCAGGATCATCACCCCGGTCTGCTGCCACCCGGTCGGCCAGTGCGTCCAGGTCGTATCGCATGAGCTCCTTGGCCGCCATCGCATACACGCGGCAGTCGAGTGCCTCGTTGCGGGATCGTTTCTTGCGCCACACGGCCTTGGAGATGCCTTTCTCGAATTTGGTGACTCGCTTCTCGGCTGTGAGCTGGAGGAAGTATTCGGCCTCCCGCCCGTTGGGAAAATGGCAGTAGCCCGGTCCAGGCTCTTCGATGTGGAGCCGCGCGTAGATCATCTCTTTCGCGGTGTCGGTGCCCACGCGGACCAGTCTCGCCTTGCGTGATCCGCTGCGGATGGGGCTACTCGCCACCGGGTAGCCCTGGACGGACATGCCTTTGCTCGCATAAATCCCCCGCTTCATTTTGGCCATGCCCTGACAGTACGAGTACACCGCCTGGGTCTGGTCACCCGAGTCGATCAGTGTCCCCCGGGGGATCAGGACACGGCCGTCCGCGGTCTCATACGACATCGCGATCCATACGTCCACCTCCTCCCATAGCTCCGGTCGTGACGGGTCGCCAAGGAACACGCGGTAGTCGAGCGACCATGTTTCGTTGGCGCGTCCCCAGCCCACGAGCTCGGCCTCGATGCGGTCACCTTGGACGTCCGCGCCAATGGTCATGGCGACCACTTCCTCGGGGACGGGGTCGGTCGAGAACGGCTCGCACCGTGCCATCAGCGGGCCCTCGTCCACCTCCTCTCCCGCGTCTGTGGAGACCTCGCCCAGGACCGTGTTGACGTAGGTCCGCAATCTGACCGGGTCTTTGTGGACCTCCCGAAACTCGGTGGCGAGCTGACCCCATGTGGCATTGGGGCTGTACGAGTAGGCCGCCCATATCGCGAACCCGGCTCTTCCGAGAAACGGTGCGGTTGCCCGCCACTCGCCTTCGGATACCATCTGGCGTTGATCGGAGTAGGGGATCATCCTAGTGCAATCCGTACACTCGAACTCGGCTTTACCCGGTTGCGCGTGTGGCCACTTCAGTTGGGAGAAGCGCAGTATTTGGTATGTGCCGCACTTGAGGCACGGCACGAAGTATCGCCGCTGGTCGCTGTCGTTGTACGCTTTCTCGATGCGTGACAGACCTTGCACCGTAGGTGTTGAACCCAGCACGATCTTGCGATTCCAGTAGGTGTCGGAGCGCCTTTTGCCCAGACTGATCTGGTCACCCTCCTGACCAGCGCCCTCGGCCGGGTAACCGTCCACCTCGTCGAAGATCACCACCCGGGCCGTCACCCGGCGGAACCCGCGCGCGGAGTTGGCGCCCACGATCATAATCTGGCCACCGACGAACAGCTTTTTTAGGATCGTGTTCGACGAGTCCCGGCTTTTCTCGGGGCTCACCAGATCAGATAGTCCGGCCGTGTCTCGAATCATCGGGCCGAGCTCGTCCTTGCTCCATCCCGCCGCGTCCTCGACGGTCGGCTGTACCATCAGGATAGGACACGGGTCGTTGCTCATGTGATAGGCTATCAGATGCCCGAGTATTTTGGTGAACCCGAGGCGGGCTGACTTGATCAGTACCACCTCCTCCACAGCCGGGTCCGTCATGGCTTCCATAATCCCGACTTGATACGGGTAGGAATGCCACTTGCCACTGATGGCGGACGCCTCCGGTGACAGGTAGGCATGGCGCTCGGCCCACTCGGGCAACGTCAGCCTAGGTGGTGGGACCAGGCTCTTCGACGCCAGATCCATCGCCGACTCTGCCAGCGCAATCGTCGAGTGTTCGACGACAGGTGCCATCTACCATCTCCCATGTTTGGGCTGTCATGTCGGGGACCAGCGCACGGATGCGGGTCGGCAATGCCAGCACCTCGGTCTTGATTGCGGCAAACGCGCGTGACCATGTGGCAACCACTACGTCATGGGGGATCGCCCCCTCTGCCAGCTTGCGCGCCTGCAACTCGGTCTTCTCGGCTTGGGCCTCGGTGAGGCGTAGCTTCGCTTCCTCATACGTGCCGCCTGCTTCGCTCTTTGCCGCGCGCCGAGAGGCGAACCACTCAATGCACTCGGGCAGGTTGTAGCGATTGGCTCTCCCTTTTTGGGTCTGGACCGGGAAGCCGCTCTTTTGCCAGTTGGTTATGGTCTGGAGTGTGACGCCGAACGCCGACGCCACGTCATTACGGGAAACGATCATGCGGACTACTCCTCGTCGGCCACCATCGGAACCTCCACATAGCCCTCCGGTGGTCCTTCACGATCACCCACAGAACCCAGCGGAGCACCAGCAATCCGCATGCGCCGTTTGGTGTCCTCCCAATCTGCTTCCTCTTCGGCTGCGAGTTGCTCGCCCACCGCGTGCGACTTGTCACTGAGCTCGCGTCCCACGGTCTCGCCCCACTCGGCGTAAGGCATACGGCAACCCGGCGCCGTGGTCATCAGACAGGACTGCTCGTGCATGCGCAAGTTGACCCGCTTGGCTGCCGCGTAGCCCATCCAGAACTCATTCGCCGGCCGCTCGTACAGCGCCTCGGTTCTGACCTGCTGGCGGAGCCGGTGCTCGGTCGCCGCGTAGTCCTCTGCGCTGGTCTGAGTCTTGAGCCGTTCCAGAAACCACAGAGGCGGCATGGGCAAATAGTCCACGCCGTAGATGCCGATGGTCTTGTACTCCAGGTAGATTCCCAGAGCCATCATGTAGCAGATGGTGTTGGAGAAATAGTTAGGGTAGTCCAGTTTCGCCAGTTCCTCGGACGGGTACAGCACCGGGTGTTGGACGCCCTGGAGCGGGTGGAACAACACCACCGGGATCTCGCGTTTCTCGACTTCCCGATCTGCGGTCGTCACCTCGTCGTGGAGCTCGAACACCGCGGTGAGTTGCGGTTGCTCCATGTCGTTGACGCCCCACACGTCCATGGTCCAGTCGTTGGCCACGGTCATCCCGTACACGTTGGTGAGTCCCTTGCCGAGGATGATGAGGTTCTGACATCGCTTCAACGACTCCACCGGCTCGCAGGTTTCGCGGAACTTCTCGCGGCGCGCGGCCCGGGCTTCGGCTTCCTTTTGGCGTGCCTCCATTTCGGCCATCATGGCCTGTTCTTTGTTGCGCTCTTCTTCCACGTTGATTGCCGTTTGCAGGGTCTCTGGAGTCTCTGGCGTGTCTGTCATGGAGGTTCCCGTTGTGCGCGCATCGGGGTTGCTCCTCTGGTAAACCGAAACGAAAACCTTGGTAACTGGAGACAGAATGGGCTCGGGTTACC
>Ga0209349_1000255_pt1 | contig 29356 bp, 8 predicted proteins | sample ETNvirnome_2_130_FD_184067 | JGI IMG/M metagenome (GOLD analysis project Ga0209349, IMG submission 184067) | Marine viral communities from the Pacific Ocean - ETNP_2_130 (SPAdes) (version 2) | ecosystem: Environmental > Aquatic > Marine > Oceanic | place: Pacific Ocean | collected 2013-06-22
AGACAAAGAACCATTTTCAGTTGGGACCATCGTTGAACTCGACGATAAAAAGCAATCAACCATAGTTAATTTTTATCCTGGTGCGGTTCCTATTCAATGGAAAGATAAATCTAAATCTGGTAAGGATGTCCTGTGGAAAAATCCTACGGCTGGTAATCCACCGGCAATTTTAGGAGATTGTGACAACGGTGGCGGTTCTTCTTCAGGCACCTCCCTTCGCTTCACTTTCGAGGAGGTAAAAACATTAAGACCTTCTTTGCAGGGGCTGATGGAATATATTGCTGGGCACGAGTCTAGAGGCAACTATAATGCTGTCAATAGGGGGGTAGGAGGCGACACTCCTGGTGGCAGTGCAGCACTTCCGGGGGTTGGAAAAAACTTAACAGATATGACTATAATAGAGTTACAAAGTTATATGAGAAACGGCTCGAAGGCCCAGCAGACTGGCAAAGGAGGTAATAACCGCTATGGATTTCTCGCAACTGGTAAATATCAACTCATACCGGTGACTCTCAAGGTTGCTGTAGAGTATTTTCCAGAAATTAATACGTCTACTGTTAAGTATGATATAGAAACACAAGAGGTTTTAGGTCTTAGTTTGGCTTTAATGAAGCGGCCAAAATTAGGTAGGTATCTCTTAGGTATCGATAGCGATGAGTGTGCAGCAGGTCAAGAGGCAGCTCTGGAGTGGGCTTCGCTTCCGTTGCAAACCGGCCGGCCAAATGGATGCCAACGAGGATTTAGCGCTTATTGTGTTGGTGGTGAAAATTCCACTGGACGGCTATCGAGAAGACCCGAAGAGGTTATTGCCCAACTTCGCGACGCGCGCCAGAGGGTAATGGCAAGCACCACATCAAAACAACTTATTGTCAGCAAAGGTTATCAACTTGATACTTCGACGGCCTGATATTAAGGAAATTATATGAATATTCGAAAAGCGGAATATATGATAGGAGATTTATAAAGAATGGGCGGAAAAAGAAATAATAAACTAATCGATACACAGCTGATGTCAGATCGAGATAAGGCTGTCTACGACGGTCTCCCGGCTGACGAAAAGTTAATTTGGCTCGGCTTCGGCATAGGCGAACGCCGCAATTTTGATGTGCCTGAATTTAATAAGTTGCCTTGGGAACAGGTCCACCAGAAAGGAAATGCCTTTATAACCTTGGGATTGGATCGAAACGGCGACGAGACTTCTGGTTTTGGGGCCCAAGGCGCTACACATTGTGGTGCAGTGGATATCGTTGCCGGCCGCAAAGGATTCCTCGCACGCAAACGAAGAAAAAGGAGCGGCACTATTAAAATTGTAGATAACGATTTTGTTCTCGATGCCGCGCGCCTATATCTTAGCCAAAGAGCAAACCCTGATGGATATTTCCGACTAATGCCTGGGAATGTGGGAAACACAAGCGACGAGGAGCCTCGTTCTGCTGCTGTACTTAAGGCAGATGCTGTAAGGATTGTCGGACGTGAAAATATTAAATTAGTAACGAGAACAGATTTAATGAACTCCCAAGGAGGAGTGTTGACAAATATGATTAAGGGCTCATATGGCATTGATTTAATGGCAATGAATGGTGCTGGTGGACAGCAACCCCTGGTAAAGGGTGATAACCTTGTGGAGTTATTAACTGCTCTTATTCAGATGATCCAGCAGTTGTTATCGACATTTACAACGTATGTGGTAGAAACTAGAAAATTTCATACCGGCTTGATAACTCATGATCATTTGGCTCCATTTTTTGGTAATATGACCGCTCCAGATTTCCGAAGCAATATTCCTAAAGGAATAAATACCTTGATTAATAATGTTACAAATGTTGATGTAGGAAATATGACGACACAAGGAGCTCTCAACCAGCTGATATTTGAATATTTGAGCTCACCCGGCGGCGCCGAATTTGGTGAAGCCGGCGGCGGCGTTGGAAATCACGGACATGTGGTCGGCGACGGCGAACCCGGTCACCCCCATCAGCTCGGCCCGGGCCCCACCAGAAATATATTAAGTATTTATAATAGTACTAATTAATGGACAACGATAATGCCTAACCCATCTGATTATCTTTTAAGCGGTCACGTTGCTAATAAAACCGGTTTTCGGTCTAAAAAGCGGAATATTCCATTTTACAATCCTGACGACGAGACAATAAAAGTAAAAATAACTTATGATGAGTTTGCAGATTCTCAAGATTTTCTTGGCAAAGTTAATGCGGTTACAAACAAGCTAGCAAATCGCTTTATTTTACATTATTATCCTGAATTTTATCCGTACTTAAAAGACGCGAGTTATACGGCAGGCATCGCAATTCTAGATGATGCTTTCGCCGACATAAAGAGAATGTTTAAAGAGTCTCTAGAGGCCGGCAGCTTAGTATACTATGTACCACTTGATCCTTTCTTAAAGGCACAGAACAAGCATATGGTCCTGGGAAGCATTTCTTCCTTTACGTATGATTTGTTGCCCTGTGACGTACGAACTTTAAAGAAAAATTCCCAGCTAGCTTCCACAGCTAGAATTTATAAAAAAATTCAAGCAATGACGATACCGGCCCCCGGCGCCCCACTAACTTTTACTACTCGTTCTCCTCTGGAAATAAGAGAACTATTAGAATTGGCAAACAGAATGCCCAGTTGGGACGACGCCTTGTCTCTTTTTAATCAGGATCAAAAGATAACTAATGCAAACGACCAAACAACAATAATAATCGGTGGCTTGATGGAAAATAATAATCTTATGAACGATGGTTTATCATCTTTCCAATCAGAAATAGCAGGATTTGGGGGGTTGTTGCCCCTACCTTTTGATTTTAATGCAATCCAGAAAAGCATGATGTTCATTCTTAATGTGACAATTTTAAAATCTATTGTAGAAGAACTGACTGATATTGGTGTCAAAGCCGGTACCGGCCGTTCTAAATTTACGGAATTTGGAGATGCTGACTCGGTTACTATATATTTTGGTAAAAAAAGACGTCCTGGACCTCCACGGCTCCCATCGGAAACTGCCATTGGGCGCATTACTTATGTTATAAATGAAGAGAGTCCCCAAGAAAATGTTTTAAAGACCGGTTATATGACAAATGTTAAATATAACAAAGAATTTCAAGACCCACTGACTCTCTCCACTCTTAAAAACTATGAATATCTACTTCAACGCATGCGTCTAGCCGCCATCGATCCCAATGGTCCGCCGTTTTCGTTTACAGACTTTATAAATGACTCCTCCGGAGATTTCGGTTTGCCGTCGAACTTTATATGGGATGAACTACCAGCACCAGGGCCCCCGGTAAAAAATGCATTCCTTAAAGAAGCGGTACAGATGGGGCTGGTCGATCTAAAAGACACAAAAGCTCTAGAAAAAGGTTTTGTTGAATCTATGTCACCGGCTGAAATGAGGAAACTAAGAACGCAAGTAAGACAAAATCCAGAAATTTTTAAAAAGGTTTTTGAAGCCAACAAAACAAAAGCACTCAAGACAGGGCAAAACGTTGCAAAAGGAATAGCAAGCATTTTAAATGGCAACCTTCCGGGTGTCAAAAAGAATTCTAAACTCGGCTTATTATTGAGATCTCTTGGAATCGACGAAATAGCCAAAGAAGCTATGATCTGTGCCACCTTAGGGATGGGTCCTTCAATGGGCAGAATTGCCCAAGCCGCCGCAAATGCGATGCAGACAGTTGGTCAACGCAATCTTCCGCCACCGGGGATGGAGATAAATAGCGGGCCGTACCAACTCCCTTCCCCCCCCATGCCGGCCGTTAAAATACCACCGATCGATATTAAAAAGATTTTTAAGACTTTTACTATTGATGGAGATATGTGGAAAGAGATATTAAAAATTATGCTCGACACTCTCCAGGAAATGGTTATGGAAATTGTTAAGGGCCTCGCCGAATTGTTGAAGGATTTGTGTGAATTAACCAATCCCTTCGCCTCAGACTTCGGTGAAAATGATCTTGCAGACTTGGTCCAAGACAATCTAACCGATGACGCCGCAGGCCTTCCAAATATTTCTAATCCGTCCGCCTTGAATCAATTGTTTGAAAGAGATGACATGACTTTTGACAACGTCATGAAATATTTCAGAGATTTATCGGCAATACTAAGTTCAATGGAAATTTGCTTTTTGTTTACGGATCGTGATGAGGTTTCGTATGATACGATGGAAAAAATATTGGACTTTAATGCAGCATATGATGACGTGCATATTAGAAATACTCTTAATAGTTATGGAGCGGTGATGGGATTTTTTGCGAATCTATCGCGCTATGTTGATTTTTCAGATTTTTGTAATAAGATAGCCAGCGACTTAGTCCATTTGAATCATGATAATCTTTGTTTATTGGAGGCAAAAGCTCCAGATGCCATAGTTGATATTTTGAGTAATATAGCAGATGGTATCAAACTTGATCAGCCAGAGATTAATTTAGATTGTCCTTTGCGCCCCGGTTTTATCGAAAATCCTTTGGTCAACGATACAATACCGGATTTGATAAATACAATTGTAAGAGTGGTTGAAATGGAATTTACCAATTCTGTTAGTTCGGTCACTCAGATTCTTAAAGAGCCAACAGTTGTTACGGACCGTGATGCGGAAGGAAATATCGATCCGGCTATGAAAAAAATATTGGACGCGGTCAACGCCGCTCGTGGCACGAATGAGGCCGGCACCGGTACCGAGAGCGATTCCGACGAAGATGTCTATAGTGATGTACGCAAGAAGCCGGGTAAAGCCACAAGGAGGATTTTAAAGAAAGTCCGGAAGGCGATGGGGGAGATCCCATTCATGGATACCAGCAACCTAGAGGAGACGTGCAATATTGACTTGACAGAGGCCTTTGGAGTCGAAGCAGGCGCCGTACAAGACGTCATGAATATGATTATTACCATCCTTGATGAACTGTTACAAGATCCGGAATTTTTATCAGCAATAAACGATCTTGAGGGGATGCTCGGCCGTATGTCTGCCGGCGGCGACAACGACCCACAACCAGTATCAACAAAAACCTTTCAGTTCCCCAGGAAATTTAGGAATCAATTCCGGAACTATATGCCGAAGGCTGATAAATACACCACCACCGACCAGGAAGGACTGCCTTCCTTCACCGGCGGCGAAAGCATAGTAGAATTTACGACATGGCCGCTACGCGTTTCTTCTGGCCCTTCCGGGCATTTTTCATCAGAAGCTGACATTCCGAACCTGCAGTTCACCTCGATCAGCTACCGCGATATGAAACTTACTTTTAATCTTGGTCGAACACAAACTAAGCCGACTTGGGTTAAGCTGGATGATGCTGCCGCCGCGGCAGAAATCCAGGCGAAAAATGCTGCTCGCGCTCTTGGTGTCGCGGCATCCGGGGAGGCGATCAAACAACGGAACCCTCTCCCCGAAGGACCCTTCGGTACTCCGATATACGGCAAAGACGGCCTCGCGATTTCTGGGTCTATCAATGAAACTTGGCCTGCCGGCGTCATCGTAGACCTCGCGAGCCCGAATGACACCGATGGCGTCCTCCGACAATCAATCCCTTATTATAAACTTCAATCTCCGACAGGTGGTCTGGACAAAATAACAATTTCATATCCTAATTACTCGGGCTTGGCCTACGAGGGAGATAATTGGATTAACGTTAAATTAGACTCAGACTTAATTCCCGGAGGCTCTTTTGATCTTGGATTTAATGCCGACCGCGGAAGCGCCAATGCGCTGGGCCGAGAATTCTACCTGGGCGATCTGGATGAGAGCCCGTATAACATACACAAGGGGAATCCATATGTTAATTTGTTTGCAGTTCGCGTGACAGAGAAATTAATCTTCCCGAGTTCTGCGCCAACCGGTCCCGGGGAGCATCTCTTAACTCGTCGACAGATGGCCTCCGCGGGCACTTCAGGAACTGGCGCCACGACGCTCATCGAGGAACGGATCCCGGGTGCAGTTCAAGCGGGTTCAACCGGTCAGGCGTCCCACCTACACGGCCGTTGGTTTAGGGTTGATGATGTTAAATCACAAATCAACGGTCTTCTGTTCCCTGCGGCTTTTGCTGGTTTGGTCGAATCGGCTTTTGATTACATCGAAGCAAACGGTATCTTTGATATGGAAAGATTGAATGCAGTGAACTTTTTCCATGACAATAGGAATTGTATACCAGATAACGTGGCCGATTTCTTAGATATAGATGGTATTTTGGCAATACTAAAAGATGAAATGTTGGACGCACTTTGTTATGACGAGGATAAAGAAGACTTAAATCCAATGGGTGGCAAGATAAGAGATGTTATTCGATACGGTCTTTTCTTGTTGTTAACTCAAATTCATATAGCTCAATTCATGATCAAAAATATATTTGTTCTCTCGGCATTCAAAGTAGAAGACATTATGGCATCCCAGCTGATAACAGATTTGCTGGCACGAACAGTTCGTGAACAAATGACGGCATTCTTGCAAACAGAACCAGTTATAGGGCACCAGATGGTTCAATATTTTAGTAAGAAGGCCAAGAGACCATCAATTGTTTCTAAAGGCGGCTTTATGGATAGGGCCGGAAATATGGTTTTTCCAGTAGCCGCTCCTACAACAAATATGGATAATTTCGATTTTGAAAATTCTTTTGATGGATTTAGTATTGATGATTTTCCTGCAATTATTGAATATGTCACTAAGTTACGAATTTTTGATTCAAAAAAATCTGTGTCTAATGCCATGGAAAGAACGAGTGCAATGACTCCTTCAAAGTCAATTGATAAAATCTTTTTAGAAGATATTCTTACTGTACAACCTATGTGGTTCGGCGATCACATGTCGACCCAGTCATCGGCCGGCTCCGTGATCGGTTCGAACCTAGGACTATATCTTGAGGATGGGAACGAGAATATTGTTCGCTTCGAGGCGTGGGCCCCTTCGATGCACCACCCCGGCGTGGACTTGGACGATATCACCGAACACCTCGCTGGCCTGGATGCCGTACGCTTGAATGCTAAAACGAAGGCCGCGCGCAACGGCGCCTTTGGAAGGTTCGTTTTGGAAAGAGTGGTTACCTGGGATCAGGCATGGGTTCACGCCGGTACCCTTGAGGGCCGCAACGCTGGCACAGGAGGATACTTTCAGCTTTTAGCAGACCTCGCTGGCCCGGCCAATGGAATGGAGATTAGTTTGTTTAAGCACTACCTGCACCTCGAAGGCGGTCACCATGTTGCCCAGCAATTACTGCAGTATCCGCAGGCAGAACTCTCTGACGGCGCACGCTTCAGCGGTCTAGCAATAAAACACCGTATAGTATATTATTTGCCGACTGGTGACGATATTGTTGACGAGGACGGCGACACCGGCGGTGGTTTATTTTATCTCCACGGCGCTGACCTCCACCCAAGACAACGTCACGATCCCCTAGGCTTGCGTAGGATTGTTCTCGAAGACCTCGATACGTCCATCCCATTAGGGGGAGGGGACACTAACTCGAAAGATAAAGCTTTCTTAGAGGATATAGAATATTTTAGTTCATCAAGAATTCGTAATAGCGAAATTAGCCAAATTGAGGGCAGCACTGTATATCAAAATCTTTTTGGAAAGGCGTTTAACAAAGAGCTGATTATGCTTATTCCTGTAATCTATAATTTCTATCTTACGAATTCTCATTTCCCCGAGATAGACGATCGTTTCAGGGCGCCCAAGTATCGTTGTCTTCAAGTATTTAAAGATAGTGTACGTGATGAGAATAATTTTACCAGCCCTGTTCCGGATTCTGTAGGGGCAAAGCGCTTGGGGGCAACAGATCCAAAAGATCCTCTTCTTGATTTGGGATTCTCAGCATTGGACTTTCTATTAAAAATGCTTATAGAAACACCAATTAAAATTTTTAAGGGGGTATCTGAAATAATAGACCCGCACGTTGCAATATCTAAGATAATTAAAGATGTTTCCGGCGCAGCCTTTAATAATGTTGCTAAAGTTATTGATGCATCTCCGCCGGTCATCGCGTTACGCGAGCCTCTACCCCATCCGCGCCGGGGACAGACGCCTGTTGGCGATCCCAATGGAGAGCCGATTGAAGCCGACGCGACGCTCCCGGCAATTGCGCCAGCCATCACCGGCGAGGGTATTCTTTCCTTCCTCTTATGTATGGTTACAATGGGAATAAACGAAGGTCTTGATGATGTGTCTCCAAAGCCTCCTGGCTGGAATAAAGCCCTGAAAGCTGGAATTCTTTATCCGAAAATTAATATAAAGGGTGTTGACTTTCTTGGCACATTGCCGGGAATATTTATGTTGCCTCCGTTTATATTTGGTATAATATATTTGCTATTATCACTACTTATGAAAGAACTGGAGGATGACCTTAATGATTTGAGAGATGAGGCCTCGGATCCCACCGCGCCGCCGGCTGATGATGGTCTTAATCCACCTGGATCCAGCGCCTGCCCTGATCCAGTGGCCACCACCCTTAGTCCCTTGAATCCTAATTATGTGCCACCAGAGTCTGGCGAGTGCTAATTATAAAAAGGAAATAGAATTATGGCATCAGGAATAGCAGTTAGATTACCACTTAGAGAAGATAACGTTAATGGGCCATACGGGCTTATAAAAAATTATGTTGAGCTAGCTAGACAAAATTTTAAAATGCTCTTACTAACAAATCCCGGGGAAAAGATGATGAATCCTGATTTTGGAGTTGGGCTTAGGAGATATTTATTTGAACTAAATGGATCGACGACATATGCAGAAATAAATGATAGAATACACTCACAGACAAAGCGCTATATGAGCTTCATTCAGCTTAATAAAATCGATTTTAGTGTGCCAGAAAATGAACCGGACTTTTTTCCACACACCATATCAGTGTCAATACATTTTACAATTGTGCCACTTCAAACAAGCACTTTGCTTCAAATTGAATTTGATAACTAATTATTATTGGGACCACTTTAATGCCAAAGAAACAACAAGCCATAAATTATACAAGTCGAGATTTTGATTCTATTAGGCGCGACTTAGAGACGTACGCTAAAAGATATTATCCGGATACTTATCAAGATTTTAGTGAGGCATCTTTTGGGTCATTAATGCTCGATACGGTAGCTTACGTAGGCGATATTTTATCATTTTATTTAGACTACCAAGCAAATGAAAGTTTTTTAGATTCTGCAATTCAATATAGTAACGTTGCGAGGCATTCACGTCAATTTGGATTTCGCCTGCCGGCAAGTCCTTCCTCGTTCGGAATTTTGACTTTTTATATTAAAATACCGGCGGCTTCGGTTGGCGGGGGCCCAGACTTAGATTTTGCTCCCACACTTAGGGCCGGGTCAACCTTTAGTTCTGCAGGCGGCGGATCCTACACTTTACTTGATAGTGTAGATTTTTCTGTAGGAACTAATCAGGTTGTTGTTGCAGAGGCCGATTCAAGCACTGGAGAGGCTCAGTCATTTGTTATACGCGCGCTGGGCAGAGCAGTATCTGGTAGAGCTGTTGTAGAAGAGTTTGAGGTGGGAGATTTTCAGAGATTTTTGAAATTGTCCCTTTCTAATGCCAATGTTGCGGCCGTGTTGAGTATTGTGGATTCAGAAGGTCACGAATATGTTCAAGTTGATAATTTATCGCAAAACGTAATTTATAAAGCTCTTAGAAATTCAGATTCTAATAGTTCAACGGTGCCAAATATACTTAAAGCTGTGCCTGTTCCAAGAAGGTTTGTATTAGAAAATTTAGGTAACGAGTCCTTTTTACAATTTGGATATGGGTCTGACTCTGAGTTATTAACAAACTCTGTTTTAGATCCTACAGAATTGGTGCTCGACTTAAATGGCAAAAATTATATTACTGATTTAGATTTTGATCCAACAAAATTAATAAGTACAGATAAATTTGGAATTGCCCCAGCCAATACGAATCTAAGAGTATCATATCGAATTAATACCGGCAGAGATATCAACGCGGCGATTAATACCGTCACGACAATAAAAACCCCTCTTTTTAAGTTTTCACGACAAGCGGAATTACAAGCTTCAACGAGGGCAAGCGTAACAACTTCACTGGAGGTTACAAACGAACAGCCATTCGTTGGTAATTTAGCGCTTCCTTCATCTGAAGAAATTAAGCAAAGAACTATGTCGTATTTTGCGGCACAAAATAGAGCTGTTACAGCTCAAGATTATCAGGCAATTGTATATGGAATGCCGGCCAAATTTGGCGCCATCCACCGAGCGCAGATAGTAAGAGATTTTGATGAGTTCAAAAGAAATTTAAATTTATATATTATTTCAAAAGATGCTAATGGTAAGTTAACTTCAGCGAACTCAACATTAAAAAGTAATGTTAAAAGTTGGATTATGCAGTATAAGATGATTAATGATACTGTTGACATTCTTGATGCAGAAATTGTTAATTTTGGAATTCGTTATAGTATTTCTTTAGATTCAAATGCCAACAGATACGCTGTTATAAACAGAGCCAACAAAAGACTTGCTAAATTTTATTCTAAAAGACAATTTGATATTGGAGAATCCATTCAAATCTCGGATATTTATCGCGAACTACAAAAAGTTAAAGGAATTATGGATGTATACAGTGTACAAATTATAGATAAAATCGGCGGCTTGTATTCTAATAGCAATTATGATTTACGTTCTTCTGTTTCCATGGATGGAACCCGAGTTTTGGCCTCCAATAGAATTATATTTGAACTCAAATTTCCAAATGTTGATATACAAGGAACTGTCAAATAATGAGCATCGCAAGGTATACAGCCAGTCTGGATACAACTATAGTTAATGCATTTGAGGCTAATCTATCAACAAGAGCCAGCGGCTCAAATATGGGATACGCAGATTCCCTAGAAATTTTTTCAATTTATGGCCAAACTTCAGCCTCAGTTGGTCAGTCTCAGGAACTTTCTAGAGCGCTCGTAAAATTTCCTATATCTTCAATTTCAGCCGATAGGACGGCCGGCACTATTGGTGCTAGCGGAAGCGTATCATTTTATCTTAAAATGTTTAATGCCGAGCATGCATTTACGCTTCCCCAAGACTTTACTTTGGTCGTGGCACCTATTTCTCAGTCCTGGACAGAGGGAACGGGCCTCGATATGGATGAATACCAAGATCTTGGCTATGCTAGTTGGATGTCTGCTAGCAGTACTGCAGCGTGGACCTCTATCGGCGGCGATTATTTAACGGATCAAAATTATGAGATCACCTTTCCGGGCGGCTACGAAGATGTAGAGGTAAATGTAACAGATCTTGTGGAAAATTGGATCCTCGGGGATTCAGGTGGCAAGTTTGACAACCATGGCATAGGTTTTAGACTAACAGCCAGCCAGGAAGCTTATTATTCTGCTTCTACTGGAGCTGATACAGGAAGCATCATACACAACACAGCCGGCGCAACAGAGTCATATTATACAAAAAAGTTCTTCGCTCGGTCCTCGGAGTTCTTCTTTAAACGTCCGTTCATCGAGGCGCGCTGGGATTCACGTATACAAGATGATAGAGAAAATTTCTTTTATTCTAGTTCATTGGCGCCTGCGGAAGATAATTTAAATACTTTATATCTTTACAATTATATACGTGGGCGCCTTGTTGACATTCCAAACGTTGCTGGCGGTGAGATTCTAGTTTCCTTATACTCTGGTTCCTCGGCGCCAACTGGTTCAAAGCTGAAGATGTCGGTGGGCGGCGGCACCGTTGCTGCAGCAGACACCGATGTTACTGGTGGCTGGGTTAAGACCGGTGTCTATTCTGCTTCCATGGCCATCACGGCCGCAGCAACTCCCTTTGAGGCTCTTTTTGATGTGTGGCACAGTGGGGCTACGGATGTAGAGTACTTTACAGGATCAATTTACCCCGAAAAGATGCCAACATATGAAGCAGCACCAACTTTCACAAAACTTACAAGCTTAACAAATCTTAAAAGGAAGTATTCAACAAGCGAAAAAGCAAGATTTAGATTTTTTGTTCGTGATAGAAACTGGAGTCCGACGATCTATACAGTTTCAAATAGCACTAATCCAACTGATGTAATCCATAGTGCTTCTTATTCGGTTCGACGCGTAATAGACAACTGGAATGCCATTCCGTATGGGACAGGTTCTGATTTTAGTACTTATTTATCTTATGACAAGGAGGGTAATTATTTTGATCTGGATTTATCTATGTTAGAGTCTGGATATATGTATGAGATTAGATTGTCCTATTATAATGATAGCATAGGAGATTGGCAGGAGCAACCACAAACGTTTAAATTTAGAGTTGAAGAATAATTAGGGTATGAGCTTTAAAGATCAGTTTAATAAAGCATCAACTATTCGCGCGTTATCCAACAAATCTGCTGAAGAAATAGCGGCAGAAGTTGAATCGGTTGGATATCACGAAGAAGACATAGTTCGTGAAGAGAGGTTTATCCCCCGGGTTGACTTTACTCGCCCGGAGAGTTTTGTTCGTTATGGCTCCGCGACAGAATATTACGAGCAATCTTTAAAAAGAATTTATGAAGATTATCCATATGATGGTTCTCTTAGAGAAAAAATCAAATGGGAAAATGAATCAACTTATTTAGATTTACATATTTTTAATAATAGGTATCCTCGCACCAATGGGTATGCGCTGTTTTCCCCGGCCGGCTGGGGAACTGTTAGTAGCGGCTCGGGAGATACTGGTTATGGATTACCGGCAGATTTAGAATACATTTACTTGAAGGGAGGCCCCCACGCCAACCTCCACGGGATGTCTCCTTACTCAATTCAGTTTACTGGGTCAAACTATTACGACACAGATAAAAATCGTGAAAACAATTTAAAGTTCGATCTGAAAGATAATGGAATTTCGGTTGAATTCTGGCTTAGGAAAGACGCGTTTGATGCCTCTAAAACACAGAAGGAAGTAATATTTGATCTTTGGAATGGCGAGGCCTCTTCGTCGGCCCAATACGGTCGTTTTCGTATCGAGTTAACGGGCGCTGCCAACGAGGCCGGCGCCGATCCATTTAGGGTCACGCTTGTGTCTGGCACGACGGGTTTTGTAAGCTCGTCTGTTGTGGCTAGTACCTTTACAACATCCGACGTCGCCGACGACAATTGGCATCATTATGCCTTCACATTTAAATCAGCTTCTGCTGGAATTACATCTAGATTTTATGTCGATGGTACGCTGAACAACGAATGCCTCAGTGGAACTATAGCAGCCGACGGAGATCCATCAGCCACGGCTGCGGGGATGAATGAGGTGACAGGCGCCCTCAGAGCTTATATAGGCGCGCTAATAACCCCAAACCATAGAAGCGTCAATCCCGCTGCTGCAGGCGCAGGCAAGCTCTCAGGCTCTATCGATGAGTTTAGATATTGGAAGACAGAAAGGACGGCTAAAGAGATCGGCCGTCATTGGTTTACCCAAGTTGGCGGCGGAACAAATGATGACCCAACTCCCGGTATTACCACTACCGAAAATATTAATACTAAATTGGGTGTTTATTATAAGTTTAACGAAGGAATTACTGGGGTATCGTCCACTGATTCAGTCGTACTTGATTATTCTGGTCGCATCACCAATGGAGCATGGACAGGATATTCGAGCGACTCAAGGAATACTGGTTCGGCAATCATTTCTTCTAGTGCCGCAATAAAAGAATTTAAAGATCCAATTATTTATAAATTTCATCCATCGGTGGAAACTTTAGCTGCCGATTTGCAGATAACTGGCTCTGAATATGATGTAAATAATAATGCATCAATATATAACTCTATTCCGGCTTGGATTACAGAAGAAGATTCGGGAGATAAAGGACAAAAACAACTCAAATATTTGACACAAATTATGTCAAGCTATTTTGATACGCTTCAATTACAGATTGAATCGTTGGCAAACCTTAAAGATATAACTTACAACACGGGAAGCAACAAGCCGTTGCCGTTTGCTGAAAAACTTCTTTCCTCCGCTGGACTCTTTGCACCAGAAATTTTTATAGACGCAGATGTGTTGGAAAAATTGGCCGATAGAAGCGAAAATAGAGTATTTGAGAAATCTCTGCATGATGTAAAAAATACGATATATCAAAACATTTATAATAATTTAGTTTATATCTATAAAACGAAAGGAACCGAAAAAGCTTTTCGAAATATGATTAGATGTTTCGGTATCGATGATGAATTAGTAAAACTGAATATGTATGCCGGCGGTATTGAGTATGAGGCGAGAGATAATCGTCGCAACACAGTATCGGTGGTGGACAGATTTGTTAATTTTAATACAGCAGATAATAGTAACGCGGTGGTGTATCAACAGCAGGACGCTTCAGATACAACAGATACTACAGGATATTTTCCTGCTAATTCTAAATTGGCCGATGGTTATGCCCAAACATTTGAGGCGGACATAAGCTTCCCCAAGAAGCCAGATGCGAATGCTTCCTTTTATTTTGACACAAATACAATAAGTTCTTCGTTATTTGGTGTTCATGGGGTTGTTTCTGAAGAATCTGTTCCACAATGGGATGATACTGCCGATGCTGCCAATTATCAAGTATTTGCTGTAAGAGATGAGATAGATTCCACCAATGTGCGCTTTGTGTTGACTGGTACTCAGGGAGGCTATGTACCATATTTGGTATCTGATTTATACCAAGATACTTATGAAGATAGCCACTGGAATTTAGCTGTTCGAATTAAGCCAGAAAACTATCCGTATGCCGGTACTAAGCCGGGTGGCGAGTTCGGCGTCCTGGGCGGCGCTTGTTGTGGAAATTATACCGTAGAACTCCACGGAATACAAATAGACGCTGGCATCGTACGTAATGAGTTTAATTTGAGCGGCTTAGCAGCAACCGAATCAGATAGTTTAAAAAAGACACCAGCTGGATTTATAACGGGCAGCAAGAGAGTATACATTGGAACACACAGGACAAACTTTACGGGCACGATTCTTAACTCTACAGATGTTAAAGTTAACGCATGTAGGTATTGGTTTGATTATGTAGAGGACGAGACACTCTTGGGTCATGCATATGACACAGAAAATTACGGCTCTTTAAAGCCGCGTGCTTATGCTTACCCATTCGATTTCTCTGGGTCATATGGCGATATATTAAAACTTGATACTCTAGCACTAAACTGGGAATTCTCACAGAATACTGGTTCCGATACATCTGGACAGTTTACTGTCAAAGATCGGTCTTCTGGATCGGCCACCACCGCGGCAGCACGCTTTGGTTGGCTTGGGAATTACTTAAACAGACAATATAGCGGAAAAGGCTATGATTTTTTGACTTCTTCAAGTACGGTAGTTGATAAAGACTTTGTTATATCTTCAAAACTTCAGTTGCCGGAAAATGTTCAATCTAGTGAAATGGTTACAGTTCTTAATGCGCAGGAACAAAACGTCTTTACAAGAGATTCTCGCCCAATAAACTATTTCTTTGCTTTTGAAAAGAGCATGGCGCAAGCAGTTTCAACTGAGATGATCAACTATTTCGCCACCTTAAAAGATATTAATACTTTAATCGGCGCGCCAGTAAATCGATATCGACCCGAATATAAGGGACTTAAGATATTAAGACAAAGATTTTTTGAAAGAGTGGGTAATAGTGAGATTGATTTTGAAAAATTTTATGAATTTTATAAATGGTTCGACTCCACCTTAACAATAATGCTGCAACAACTTGTTCCTGCCTCTGCTGATTTTGCCGAGAATGTGAGAACAGTTGTAGAAAGCCACGTTCTCGAAAGAAGCAAATACCAAAGCAAATTCCAGAATGTTAAAAAACAACTTAATGATATCGAGGCAGTCGCTGTCGGCTCTGAAACCGATACAGAATCGACTCTGGCGGCGGCCACCAACACACCCGGAAGCGGATTTGAAACACCCAATAAAAATACAAATCGACAAACAGGTGATTCTGATCTTGCCGGCTCAGGGCAAGCGGGCTGGAAATGGAGCACGCCAGGCCTTGATGAGAACGAGGAATTAGATGAAACAGTAAATAAAGAATATTGGAAATATGAAGCCGAAACCGACAGCCCGGTACTTTCTCAAAGCGCTGCAGCAGTTAATGAAGATAAGCAGATCATTCGTGCAAATATTCGGGTTACAAAGCATCGTGCCAAGGGGTCTGTTTACAGATTTTCTGCTGGCGGTAATTCAACTCTCGGCGGCGTCGGGTTCAATCAAAACAAGAAGGTTGATTTTATATATAACGCCACAACTCCTTATGGCGAGACGTCGCAAGGTGAAAAATCCCCAGAAAATATGATCCTTGCTTCCGGCTCCGGTGCTGAAAAGTTGCAGGGCACATCTGATGATATGTTCCCAGCAGTCTCACAAAGGCTTGGATTTGATGTAGATCCAGATATTAATAAAAATAATGATAGTGAAAATAAAAATGATGGTAATTTATTAGTTCCATTTAGTTTATATTCTTCTTCTGTCGAGAGCGGCTTCAATCAGGAGGTGATTAAAAATTATGCTTCCGGAGTGATGATTACAAATTTACATCACGATCTTGTTTACGATAATGGTATACCGATGCAGGGCCCATTTGCCGAAAAGTTTGTTGGTGGGCGCTCTCATCGGCATATTGAGTTTAATCAACCTTGGATCCGCCGCGCAGACGCAGTTAGAGACTATAGCCAAACAAAGTATGTTAGTTTTTCAGGTTCATTCGATGCAAGCAAGGCGCCTAGGTTCGTAATTGACAATAGTTCAGCGTGGACTGCAATTACTGGTGCGACATACGCCGGCTGGGTTAGGTTTAACGATCTTTCTCAGGATAGAACGTGGTTTAGATTTGGAGATAGCGGCTATCAAATAGCTGTATTTTTATCAAATGGAAATGTTGCTTTAAGTCGTTCTTGGAGCGGCCGCGCAATTCATGCTGAAGCCGCCACGCCCTTTGCCGGCGGCGCACCCGCAACAGATACTTGGTATCATGTTGCCATAGCATATAGCTGCTCGGCATTGGGAGATGTCCCAGTAGTCTATGTTAATGCCACAGGTACTGTTGCGACCGCAGCGCAAACCCCGATCGGAACCCCAGCAGCTGCAGATCAGAAAGCTGCCATTGGTGGTGACCAACATGCCAGCAGCACAAACAGCGGCCCTTCAAGTATTAATCAAACGTTTGGTACTGCCAGTATGGCAGAGTTTACATTGTGGAAAACTTGCTTGACCGAAGATGAAATTAAAGAACTGTATCATCGCAGCGCAGGAGTGGTCGATGAAATACCCACCTATAATGTGGGCCCATATGATTTATATTCCCATTCCAGAGTTTCTGAATTAGCTGGTTGGTGGCGTATGGGTATGGGCACAGGTTCTGCCGCCCACGGTGGTTGCCATGATTCTGAAGACAACTATGTTGATGAAGTTAGCGGCTCAACCTGTGTCATATACGATATGTCCCCCGTCGGTAATTTCCTACACGGCTCAGGAAGTGATGAATTCTTTTCCGGCGATGGGGCCAGGGGCGGTATCGCCACTCTGACATCGGCCGACAAACTTGTTATGGGAGGTGGAGATTTCACCGCATCGATACCTGGACATGCTTGGCAGCCGGCCAGCAAGGGAGGCCTTTCGTGGGATACATCAAAGCGGCGCCCAGAAGCGTGGCAGCTAAAGTTTAAAGATGTAACGTCATCGGGGGGAGGCACTTTTAAGTCTTCTTTTGCCATCACCCCGGCAAACTATGATGCCACCCTCGCTCGTGGCCACGATAGTAATATTCCAACTGCTCATCGTCTTCGCAATGTTGGCACAAAGCGGCCGGTTAATATTCAGAACATTTTAATGACAACAGCTTCTACGGAAACCAGACTTGATGGCGTATTGGCTCACGGCTCTATCGGTAACTATCAAAAGAATTATCAAATTGTTCAATCTGCGGCCCGAAGCAAGAATGATCCATTCTTTAGGGATGAGTCATTTAAATTTGCTATTCACCCGGAAACCCTCAGTATTAGGGGGCGGCTACCCTTGGACCCGCCACGTGGTCGCTCGTTGCAATGGGATGGTGATCCTAGTGTTAACGGCAATACTTTTATCCGCACCTTTACAAGCGTTACTGGCAGCACCAACGGTTGGAATTATGTAGCCGGCGGAGCTGGAAGTGATGCTAAAGCATTTAGTGTTTCGGCCTGGGCATATTTGACAAGTTATGGTGATGGTTCCACTGGGATGCTTTTTAATATTGGCGTCATCGATCGTTACGCACAGATGCAGAGCAATAAGCTTCGATTTGTTATAGACGGCAGCACGGATGGCTTTGTTGAAAGTAGCACTTTAAGTTTAAATCAATGGTATCATATTACTTTGACTTTTGCCGGCGGCGATCCCGGTGGTTCAAATACGGCAAACTATATGAAAGTGTATATTGATGGCGCGCTGGATTCTACAGTCACTCAAGAGTTAAATAATCCGGATGACATTCGGGAGGCCGCGCAAACAGATCAGCTTACGATCGGAGCCGCAGCTGGTTCTGACCCGTGGTATGTTTGGGGTGGCAGTATAGTCGACTTTGCTTTTTGGACAAAAGAATTGTCTGCTGCAGAGGCCGCCGAAGTTTATAATAACGGCACAAGGTTTAATTTAAGGATTGCATCACCAGCCACAGGGTCTCTTTTCTCGTGGTTTAAACTTGGTGACGGTCATTCCACGGGCGACTCCGGGCAGCACTATGGTTGGGTATTTGACGAAGCTGGTGGAACTTATGGATTTACGTATTACTTCGATGCCACTGCATCGATCTTACGTTCCCCTCCATATGGTGCAGTTGGTCCATCCTGGCAAGCCGACGCCGACCAGTACGGATCCTACTACGGTCTACATTATTCTTACCCAGGTGCTCAGTTCCCCGGCGGCACCTTAGATTACGCGTTGCCGGACAGAACAGGCGCCAACTCAAATAAGAGCATTATTGTTACCCGCTTCGGTGCACCCGGCGGCCCGGAAGTACAAAGCAGGGGTTATATGGACCCGGCCCACGAAGAGATGTCGGTCTACAATGCTTTGCCATATAGAAATCGGTCAGTAATTGATTATGGCAGATCAGGAGATTCTTTAATTGATGGAACAATTACTGCTTCAATTAACATAAAGGATCATCTTGGTAAACAGCGTGGTCTTCAGCAGTTATCTGCACTTCATTGTGGACAGTTCGGCTCTGATGCCACACATGGCTCAATAGTACCAACAAGTACGAGAGTCGATGGCGATTTGGGCTATTGTGAAACACCATCTTGGCACAAGGTAAATAGAAACCCTGAGAAGCGTATGATTACTGGTTCGTTGGGAGTGTATACAACGGGAACAGTATATGATAATTCGTTTGTTCAACATCAAATACCAAGATCGATGGCACAATATACATGGGTTACGGCCTCTATGTGGCAGGGTCCCTACCATGAGAGTTCCTTGGCTCCGCTTCAGGCTCCAAGTTGTTATAGCGCCTCAGTTTTGAATATGTTGGTTACATCAAGTGATTTCGGTGCTGCAGTCGACACCATCGCGCCCCTCGCCTGGAACTTCGGGGCGAGGGGCACCGACAATGGAGGCCAAGGCGCCGCCGGCGCGCAGCCTTCGACCCGAATGATGGGAAATTTTGGAGCATTGCAGTTCCTTCTTAAAGATCCGGTTTGCAGCGGCTCTGGAATGGAAAATACTTTGGGATTTGAGATATCTCGCAGCCACATGGGCAACCACAACCGAGAAAGCGAGCGCGGCCCGACGCCGTGGACGCCACTTTGGTGGGAAAACTCCACCTGGTACCCGGACAATAGATTCCAATATGCCAACAGAGCGCGGAGTTCTGGCAGGTCCGCGCAGCCGGGAACAAACACTGAGGGATTTCTCAACGCGATCAGAACCCAGACCCTCGTCGGGCAAACGCCAGCTTGCCCTCAGGGCGCCCTCGGCGCGCCGAATGCTTATTTGTTTAATATCTTGATGCTCCATCGCAATGGTCCATATGGATATCCTACCTGGAAACAGGTTCGAACAGGACAACATCCTGTCTCTCGATGGTTAAGAAAAAATAATCTGATTGGTGCTTTGGTGCCACCTCCTGTTATCAGAGGAGGCAACGGCACAATTCAAGGATTGAAGTCAAACAAGTTCGTGAATTATAAAGAAATGCCAATTGCATCGAATGCACTGCCCATTACCTTTGCATTTGAGGATAATGATGAAGATCCAAACGTTGCGAACAATATCATATTAAACGTATCTTATCAGAATAACTTGGATTACTTTACCAATCAAGGTCTTAATAATCGTTTGAATCTCAGAGAAAGAAAATCTGCAGATGATGGGAATGCATACAACACACTTGCTGATTTTACGCTCGAATCTAATTTGAGTACAGTCATCCGATTTGGTCAAAAGATATATCCAGCAGCCGAGAATGCTTATCAATCTAAGGTTCGAACGAGAGAAAATTACGATATTCGAACCATATGGAATGATGTTCGCAAATATCGTTCGTCACAACTTAATGTAACTGGTGCAGTCCTTAGCGGCTATGATGGCACAACTTCTTCGATGGGTCGTTTCGATCCAAGCGCAAGTATGTGGCCACTTGATGGCAAATATGGTACTCGATCGGTGCCTCCAAATGCACTTGGTGAGTCATATGCAAATACTGGATCCACCATGGGCGAGCTTTTAAATACCTATTCAAGATATGGAAATGCTGCAGCCGGCACCCTCCGCCCGGGCCCAAGCTATGTAATGCCGTTACGTATGGGATCAGGATCCCACCCAGACGATTCCACGGATACTGAATCGTATGTGATTATTACCGGCCCAGAGTGGGAAGCACCAGGTCAGGCGGGAGTTAACCCATATCAGCCATATGAAGATTATGCAAAAACTATTCGTTTAATTGGTAAAGATATGTCCATCATTCCTGAGTTTAGGATTAGTGAACATATAGAAACATATTTTGATATATATGGCGGCAATTTCTTGGCTAAATTTGATAATATACTTAGCTTAACCGGCGCCACACTCAGCGGAACTGCGCCCACAGCCTCCACTGATAGAGGCGCGATATCACCAGATTTCTATAAAGTCTATTCAACAACAGATTTTATGAAATATTTTAAGATTGTCGACGATGATTTGGCAGATCAAGCAAATGCAGCAGATAATAAAATACGAAGACACTCCATCGAACTTACCTGTGATGCTGTATTACAATTTTTGCCTTATAAGGGATTTTATCCAGCTGAACGAACGTTGGAACTAGCCTCGTTGCTTTCTAAATCGATGGGTAAAAAGACTTACCCCGGCGGCGCGACCGACGCAACCGGGCCGATGCAGATACTTGATAGGGTTCTATATGAACCATTGATCGCTCCGGGAATTCTATATAATACAATAAAATCAGGAATTGCTGTTAGTAATTTTGTGATGCTTAATACATCTTCGTATGAAACCCTATATTCACCAGACGATCTTTATGAGTTAAGCAAAAGCGTGGCAATATATCCTGAAAATAGCGGATCCGCTCTAGGTTCCGGCGGCAATATAGCATTCTACGAGTCAACTCTAGGTAGTTATGGCCAAGGCTATCTGAACTATGTGGGTGCTAGCGGGGATTCTCCTCCTTCCAATACGTTTGCAAACAAGAAATTTATGCCTATGTTAGATTTGGCCGGCTCTGCTTCCGCTGGATCCGGTGACTGGGGTCATCGCCACGGTTATTATATGCATAGAATTCCCTTCGAAGCTATCAGAGATCCTGAAAAATATCTTGGAGAAAGATCAATACCAGGTAGGTGGATTTTTGATACAGGTATGTATAGTTCTAGCGTACACTATGTAAACAAATACGACGGCGGGCCCGCACCATTTCTGGTGTATAATGGACTAGCCAACAAACCCTTTTATAAATTGGCCATAGATAACTTTTTGTGTGAAACTTATAACTTCTTCCAGCCAGGCCCCCAGGCGACAACTTTCTTGTCAAAGGAAGATGATTCATTTGGTAGAGTAGAAAAAAATAAATATTATGGGTTAAAAGTTAGTCTTGCGTACCCCCACAGAGCCACCGCTTCTCCGGCTATTTTGAAAGATTTTGGGATGTATAGCCGCGCCAGTGCCTTTGGCGTGCCCTTGGTGTTATCAGGCACAAATCGCCAGGGAGAGGGTTATGGAACTTCTTCACTATCGAATCGTTGGCCAACGTTTGAACATGTGTTGCCTCCTTATTACTATGGATACTGCTCGGCTGATATCATTTTTAAAGCACCATATTCAGGTAAAGTCACTGTAGATGAAATTTTAGCTAATTCAGTTGTTGAATATAATAAAAACTCTCTTTACAATAAAGATGGCACCTCGAACACCGGCGGCCGAGAAATTATTGCATTTGATGTTGCCGACCGTTCCGTTGTTCAATCACAAATAAATACTAGTGTTGATTTATTTGAAAAATATATGGTTGTTCCGGAGGGAACGACCGCGCAGAAAGCTCGATGGATGATTCGACCAAAATTTGAAACTCCTATAATGAATTTTTATGAAGCGACCACCACCCCAGTTAATACAGGCTCTATGTATACTCGCTCCGGATTGTTCTCTGGGCTACCTATCCGCGGCATGTGGCACCAATATGGAAAACCGCCTACGGGTTCTGTTGGGCTTCAGCTAGCTATTGTCGAAATGCCCAGCAAACTAAGTTCTTCAAATTATGGTAAAATTGATGTTAACTCCTTATCAGATCTTGTGGGATTTGGTGCAACCTCGAAACAAATTGGCCAAGTTGCTTCTTCTAAGAGACTTGAGGAAGCAATTGTTTGCATTCCGTTTAGAACTTCTAAGGGTGAAAGAAAATTCTTTGATGTTGATAAAGATTCGCAAGAATATGTCACGCAATTAGCCCTTTTGAATAAGTATATTTTCCCGCCGACATTTGATTTCTTGATAAATAAGGACGTAAACCCCGTTGCTTTCTATGCATTTGAGTTTAATATGAATTTGACTCAAGGTGATTTGATCAATATCTGGCAAAACTTACCACCAGATTCACAGTCGAAGTTCCAAAAGACTACAACTACAATCAAGATTCGAAGTCTCGTTGATAGATTGCTTGATAATGATGAGCATTTACAGTGGATGGTGTTTAAAGTTAAGAGAAAAGCAGAAAAGGATTATAATGTTCTTGTGAAGAAAAAACTTGGGAAAGGTCTCCCGATTGTTCAGCCAGCAATTGACTCGCCATATTCGTATAACTGGCCCTATGATTATTTCTCATTTGTTGAGCTAATTAAGATAAAAGAACAGGTAGTATATGCAACGGAGGATATTATAACTGAAGAAGATCGCGAACCGCCAGTCATTCCGGACTTAAGAGAATTTATTCCTGCCCCGGCAGATATACCGGCCCGATCGGCTCCCCGACAAGATGTTCTTGATATTCCTTATCAAGGCAGAAAACCTGGAGAATTGATTAGCGAAAAGGAGATCTTGGATGCTGCAAGGCGTAAGAGGGCGGAAGATGAACGATTAGCGAGAGCCGCAAAACAGCCCACTAATTCCGAGAAGTTGGCCGATCAGCTCGACGACGAACGCGCCAGCGACCGCCGTGCACAACGTGAAGCTAAGCGAACTCAAAAGCGTTCTGGAAAGAAAGCCAGCACCTTGAAACGTACGCCACCGCCGCGACTTACTGAAGACCAGCGAAAAGAGGCAATAAAACGCAAAAGACGTGCCGATAAACGCACCAAGAAGAAGAAATAAAAATGGCAGAGTTTTTTAATAAAAAAGAAGAGATGTTAGAAGTCCAACTCACTGAGTATGGAAAATATTTATTGTCTATGGGTAAGTTGGATCCCGCTTATTACGCTTTTTTTGATGATGAAATCTTGTATAATTCGGAATATGCCGGTATAAAAGGCACCCCCGCGGAGGCCCAGAACAATATCGATCGTAGAATTAGGCATGAAACACCGAATTTAAAGATTGTTCCAACTAGAACGGGCGCAGAAACTCGCGTAGAGCGATTTATAAATAGCGTTAGCGGTGCCTTAGCCAGTTCTAATTCAGAGCCGTCTGAAAATGCAGAAGCATTTCAACAGCAATATTTTATCGAAAAAGTTAATTTCTCATCTTTTCCAATTGGTACTGGCGAATTGACGAGCGACAAGAATGCATCCTGGTCGGTCACCGCATTAAAGAATACTATTTCTAGCTCTAAAGAATATATCGTAACAAATCCTAGCAGCAGCTTTGCTGATATAAATAATGGTGTTATAAAAAGAATCCCTCAGCTTGATATTGACATAAATTATCAAACTTTCTTTCAAGAAGGAGATTTTTCTGAATTTGCAATAAGTGATTATTTAGGTGCAGCTGGAGAAAATATATATCTTTCTTTATATGAAGATTATTTAGTGTTAGAGATAGTGGAAGAAAATACTGTTTTTCAAAAGGAAAATTTTGATGTAGAGGTTTATTATGTTGGTGTTACTGCTTCTCTTAATCCTGCGTTTCCCGACGATGACCCCGCACAACCAACACAAAGGAGTGTTTTAAAACAAATGTCTTTTGTTAAAGAAACTCCTGGTTCGTTCCCGGTGCCCAAGAAAATCGGGAATATGGAAACAAACATTGGAGACGTTGAATACTATTTTGATTTATATTTAGATGACGATATACCTTTTGATATAGCCGAAGCAGCTAAAATTTCCGATATGGGCTTGAGTAGGTTTAAGTTGAATAGAGATTTGTATGTGAGCGAACCAGATGTGGAGCCGTGTTAATGAAACTAACAAAAGATTTATTTAATGGCTGTTTGCCACTTCTTCTTATAGAAAAAGTACAGATTCTTCCAACCGATGACGCCGCTGCTAAACAAAGAGTAGACATCACCTTATCAATACAAAAGCGAGTAGGCGCCGAAACTATTCCTTACAGAATCTTTACGGCATGTTCTTACACTTTGGAGCCAATTCAGAAAATGCTTGATGATTCAGCGATCGCAAAAGATTTTATTCGGAAACCAACTCGTGGCCAGAATGTTATTCAAAAAGAATATTTAAAATTACAGCCTAAAGAAGATGATTTTGATGAGCCAGGCAGAGTCGCGGATAACTTTTCTATTGTAAAAAAATCTCTGACATTTACAAAAAACTTTGACTTTGACAAAGTTGACAATCTTTATTTATATGCTGTGGCCTATGCTATTGATACTAAATCAGATAGTAAGTCCGGTGTCGATGGCACAATTGCAAGTATGATCATTGGTAAACCAGCTGTTGAGACAATTATATCAAAGGGGCGCGCCCCAAATGAGAGTGTTGTTTACAAGCTTGATGCGGACGTCGCGGGCTCAGGCAAAAAGGGGGATATTTGGGTGGGCCCCGTCGATGTAACAAATGGTCGTATTGTAACCGCCGCAGACTCGGCGCCTGCGCCTTTGGTTCCAATTCGTGTTTCCAATCAGAAAATGCAAGACCTGAGATTTCTTAATGCTGCTGAAAATTTACTATTTAATAATATTGCTGATGCGTCTTGGAAACAACGAAAAGATGCTGAAGTAGTTAAAAACATAGTTAAGGCCGCCGGCGCAATATCTGATGCGCATTATTCAAGAACTATAAAAAGTTTAAATATTTTATTTACCATAGATCATATCATGCTAGCCAGGCAAAACACAAAGTTGGGACATTTGATGGTTAATGATGCCTCACTACGTAGTTGTCTGAAAATAGAAAACATACAAGTTTATAGGACCAGGATTGAACCAAATGTAAAAGCAAACGAACTAACTCCGGGAAAAATAAGCGTATGTGGTTCAAATGCCAGCATTTCAACAGATAAGCTTGTAGCAACGTTACGAGATGGCGGCGTTAAAGCATCAGATATCGGCGCCGAAACAGACGATGTGATGAGTTTGATAATTACAGATGGCAGCATTTCAAGTGACAATATGGGGACACACGAATATACAATATTTTTAGAGATGATTGATTATTCAACTAATGCTATAGCGGACATCTCTAGTACATTAACAATTTTGTTATCGCGATACGGTAAATTTGTAGACAATATTGAAATTGGAGGACGGTCAGCGAAAGGTGCCAATTTTAAAACTTATTTGAAGGCCAAGAAAACTTCAATTAAAGAAGAAAGTAAAGATTGGCAACGACTTATAGATTATTATTTAACAGCCGTCCGGTTTGTTTTTGGATCACAGCCTTTTGAAATATATTCTCAGGTAACGTGGAGAAAAAATTTATTAGCTATGGTAAATCCTGATAATGGAGATATGGGTTCTATTCTAAAGGTTAGAGAAATAATAACCAATTTTAATACAAATCTTATAGGGATGTATAAGGGTGCCGCCATAGGCGGTGCTGAGGATAATTTTAAAGTTACTTCTAAGGGCGGCAGCGGCGCAGGCGGTAAAAGAAAAATTACATTAGAACACACATTTTCTTCTAAATATGTTAAAAATAGTTCTGATGACGAAGGAATGGATTATCTGGACATGTCGTTATCCAAGCCAAATCCTGGTAATTTTACAAACATACCGCTTTCGGGCTTTGACAGAAGAATTGCTGCCGAGGTGGAAAAATATGATGTGGGAGATCCAGATAGCGTCGGGATCAATAAGTATGGATATCTTAGTCCAAAAAGAGTACATGTAAAAGGTAACGTAGTTGAAACAGATACAAAATACTTTCCCCAAGAATCCGGAAATGGCATATTAAAATCCAATATAGGTCCTGGCAAAATAGGTTTGCATTCTCCCTCTAGCATATCAGATAAAGTCTACACGTCAGAAATGGATTCTTTGTTGAATTATTCCGATGTTTCTATTATGCCTCTTAAAAGGTCAATTGGTAAATTACTTGAAATTCCTAGAGTTAAGATTGTAAAAGCCGATTTGGACTCTACTTCCTATTTCTCAAATAATTCACCATTTAATAAAGATATAGAGGATAAAAAAACTGCCATTAGTGGTTCTTCTGAATTAAATATAAAAACGGATAGATCGCGTGAAGCGGAAATACTCAAATCAGATGTGGCTAAAACTATGACAGATTCTTTATCTATTGGTTTTAAAAGATCAAAAGTCGTGATAGGTGATGACGATACAGCACCATCGCTTGCTGCACAAGCCCTAAAGGCTGATTCTACACTAGTGATTGAAAATAACAATTTTGAAAATGCAATGAATTATAATTCAATAGCAAAAATTCAATATTTTGATGGATTTAAGTCTAAGAACGGAAAAATAAACATTAATGAGCCACGCTGGAAGATTCTAAATAAGGGGAAGATTGATAAACTTAAATCTAATGGTGATCGTGTATTGTGCAGAACTGTTTTGATAAATAATATGGTAGATATTCCGAATAAGTATACATTACCAGAATATGATTGTTTGTTTGTGTTGGGTGATAAGCCACCAGCCGAAAAAAATATTAATCCTCCAACATATAAAAGCTTATTAGAAACTTCATTAAAAAGTGTTAAAAAGCAAGCTAAAGATGTAGCACTAAATATAGAAAGCGGTCCCGCAGCATCGGTCGATGTATCTTATGCAATATCTCCTCTCCCAATCCCTCGCACAGGCGCTGGACAAACACGACGCGTAACCAAGGGCGGTAAAGGCGGCAGCGCCCCCGCTGGTGGTGGTGGTAGTGTGCCTGGAGGCGGCGGTATACCTGGAGGCTCCGGCGCGCCCGGAGGGGGCTCGATGCCTAGCGGCGGCGGAGCAAATTATTAATGGCACAAAATCCAGATTTTAAAGATAAGGTACAGTATGCAAATACCAATTTGGTGGGCCTGAGCCCCAACGACGTCAATTCATCTGAGCCCAGTTCGCCGTCCAACTGGGTAAAAAATTCTTGGGGGACAGCCGATAGATTCCGCGGAGTAATGGGAAGTTACCTGTATCTTGCTGGATCCCTCGCGAATTCGCTCGAGCCATTTAGGGCCGTTGACGTCACCGGCAATCACCCCCTCGAATATAGAGTGGATGGCCCTGCTACGAGCACATCAACGTACAGCATCAGCTATGGCACGTGGTTTAAAGATTCAATCACATATCTGCTTTATCCCAACCATGCGAGTTGGGCGACCGGCGTCCGCGCGCTCAACCTGAATTTAGCGACGGATACCTTTGACACATTGCTTAAACAGGATGTTCTTATTCCGGGCCTGGCCCAGGGAATTCCCTGGTGGAAAAAATTTATGACAACCGGCTTCTCCTCGGACGAAGTCGGCGGCTCCGCCCCGGACGTCCTGCACAACGTTGGGAAGGACTTAACCGACTGGGCGCCCTTCTCCGACATGGGTGGGGCCCCAGGAATCTTCACCGGCGGCACCGGCGGCCTACTCGGGTTCACCAACTTCTATGATTTTACTTTTAGTTATTTAAAGCCGTCAAATGATGAGAAAATTCGAAAGAAAAGTGGCCTCGACGTCCGTGTTGATTCAATCTATAACTTTTATTTAGATACGACTCCCCCATATGAAGATGCGACTAAAAATGTAGCAGAGTCAATGATTACGAATTTTTATTGTTTAGAATCCGAACTTCGAAACACTGGGTCTTCTGTTAATTCTCAAGACTACTATAATCAAATTACATTAGAAGATAACTTAGGGTGGTTTGTTGTTAAAGATCTTGGAGTTGGAGGCCTCACCGAGGAACAACGAGGCCAGATCGCGCAAGCCCAGGCAACAGCGACCAGCACCGAGGACGACCTAGGCTCGTTGTCCATGGAACAGTTTGTCGTCACAGTCCAGAACGCCGGCGGAGAGCAACCCGAATGGTTTAATAATATTCAAGGAGGAGTTAGTTCCTATAATGAGTCAACTACTGCTGAGTTTTATAGTCTTTATAGTAAGGGTATTGGTGGCGCCGGGAATTCGATGAGTTTGCTGGCCAGCATGACCACAAAATATAAAAATATGGTAATTTTATGCTCTGATCTTGATATATTAAGCGATTTAGCAGTAAGAGACGATGATACCTCTGGGGTGTCAAATCTTCCATTTTATAACAAGATAACAATTGGCGTAGACGACAACGATATTACTGGCGGCGAGCTCACCGTGCTTCGAAACGCCTACCAAAATCTCGAAGGGGGCTCCTTCTTCAAAAATCTCTTGACAGATATGGCTGCTTCTGGCCACTTGCCAGCATCAGTCGCCGGCGGCAATCCAGCTAGCGAAATTGCCAGTTTATTAGATATAATGCAAGTATACATAATTGCACAAATTGAAGGCGATGCGCACCTTGTCAGAAACTTTAAAAAGGCGTCTCGATGGCGGACGACCTCAGCCGGCTGGAGCCGCGAGGTGGTGGATGAAACTTCAAGAAGATATTTTTCGTGGCAACAATTTATGAGAGCTATGTCTG
>Ga0209349_1000259_pt1 | contig 29326 bp, 40 predicted proteins | sample ETNvirnome_2_130_FD_184067 | JGI IMG/M metagenome (GOLD analysis project Ga0209349, IMG submission 184067) | Marine viral communities from the Pacific Ocean - ETNP_2_130 (SPAdes) (version 2) | ecosystem: Environmental > Aquatic > Marine > Oceanic | place: Pacific Ocean | collected 2013-06-22
AAATTAAAAAGGAAGGCAAAGAGTGTCGTTTAGTATAAAAAGAAGATCATTTTTAAAGCTACTTGGTATTGGTAGTGCGGCTTCAATTATTTCACCCCAGTCATTTGTAGCAACTAGAAAGCCTAGAACTCTTTTGGGAACAATGGGAAGAAAAAGAGGCTTGGCACAGATTTGTTTAATGGTAGACGAATTGCCTCAAGGTGCTTATGCAAGATATGAAGCAGATCCTCAAAATGTTGCAAATGTTAGCTATCACCACAATGACAATCCACTAGAAAAATCAATTGATGCTTATAAAAACCAAAAGATAATACAGCTAGAACCACAAAAATCTATGGCCTATTTTAGAAAAGTACCAAATCCAGATCATGCTTACAGTCCTGATTTTGCTTGTGAAGAAGTAAGGTGTGCTTCTTGGCAGGCTGATTATGAAAGGGAGGAAGACGTATATCTCATTCCAACTGGTCATCATGTAACAAAAGGAAAGTCTAAAAAAGAATGTGACTGGAGAATGAGAGACATGGAAGATAGACTGTTCCTAAGACTCTTCTACGATACAATTCCCAAATGCAATCATATTTACTTCAATAAAGCGGTTAAAGGCATAACAGGAAAGCAAGTCATAGGGGCTGTCAATAATTGTTTTGCATCAGTCGAACAACACGATCTACTTGTTGGCAAACTCGTTGTTCATCCTCAAATGTTTAAGAGAATGATGTCTGGACTCAAAGAGATAGACATAGAAAGAAAACCATTAAATACAAAGTGGCCATCACCAGTTGGATATCTATGGTCAGCACAAATCTTTGTAAGCGATTTAGTAAATCCCAATACAATTTTATCAATGGCGCATGGGGAATATGTTGGTGCTAATGTTTATAGAACTAAGCCTTATTATCTTGAGACATCTAAGCTTAAAAGGAAAAATAACCCATTCCATGACACTAATTTGTATATTCAGGAAAGCGCTCAGTTTATCCAAAGTGATTATGCGATTTCACAACTAACATTCGTATAGAGAGAAAAATGAAAAAGATTTACGTTGTTCAAAATAATTATGGAGAAGTAAGGGTTGTTTTCTCTACATTGGAAAAAGCACAGGAATTTTGTAAGGAAAAAGACACATTAATGCATTATCGCGCCTACCCTGTTGATATCGCTAAAAAACCTATTTGCGGACACAAGCCCATAAAGAAAGTTATTGAAAATTCAGAAAATCCAATCTATTCTTTTTTGATGGATATAAATGGAAATGTCAGTAGAGTTAAAGAGAATCAAGACAAAATATACTGGAGGAGAAAGGGTATTTTTGATGAAGCTGGTGTTCTTTTTGAAGGATGGGAACCATATGGAACTGATACTGAAGAAATTATTTTCTACGTTCATGCTGGCACTTCTTCTGAGGCTGAAGAAAAAGCACAGGCCAAAAGGATCTCTGTTTTAGAGTCCGGTCTTTGGGATGATGATTTTTTCGAATGGAGAGCAGATGCCATGATAAGATTTGCAGAAAAAGAAAAGTTACAGGAATTTGGCGCAAAAGGTGAAGTTTTAGAAGAGTTTAAATAAGGAGAATTATTATGGAAGATATAGTCGGAAGTATAGATGCAGAGGATTTTAAATATTTTGTTGCAAATAGTTTTATTGTTGCAGGAGTCACAAAAGAGGATGACGATAAAGTATATTTTGTCGTTCTGAAGGCTAAAGGATGGCCAAGAGGAAAGCAGGGCGAACTAGATAAAAATATGTTGCAGTCTGAAATAGAAAATGGTCAGAGTGTTCTGATGTATGACTTTGACGCAGCAGAAGAATTTGATATGGAGGAATTTTCTAATGGATAAGGTATTAGTGCTTGGATGCGGGTTTTTAGGGAAGGCGTTTAAGGCTAAGGGCTACAAAACGCTAGGGAAATCAGAATTTAATGTCAAATCTAAAGAAGATGCTGTTGAAAAATTAGAATCATTAGACCTGAGTGATTATGATGTAATTATTAACTGTATAGCCAAAAGCAATACGAGATGGTGCGAAGATGATAAAAACTTTAAAGAGGCGATGTTTGTAAATGGAAAACTCCCCGGCATCATTAGTTCGCATTGCAAAAATCTGAATAAGAAGTTTGTTCATGTTTCAACTGGATGTATGTATGAAAATGAAACACTTTATAATTCAGAAGAAGATTTTTTAGGGGCAAGATGCAACTATACTGTAACAAAATGGATTGGAGAAAAAGGTTGCGATTCCTCTAGAGATTTGATAATAAGACCAAGACTGTTCTTTGGAGACTTTAATGACAAAAATAATTTCCTTTGTAAGTTAAAGAATTTTAAGTTTTTTGTTTCTGATAAAACTGACTCTTTTACAAGCGTCAATGATTGCGTTCTTGCCGTTGAAGACTTGTTAATACATGATCAGGTCGGCGTTTTTAATGTAGCTTGTGACGGTCATGCATCTGTTCACAATGTGGCAAAACATTTTGAGCTTTACAAAGAAGAAGTTTCAATGCAGTATATAAGGAAAAGAGACAAATTGTGTTTAGTAAATGCGAAACTGGACATTTCTAAACTGGAAAAATTTCATATTGCTCCATTATTAGAAATCGAAATGAGTAGATGTTGGGAAAAATTAAATGAAGAAGATATTAGTATTTCTAAGTGAAAAAGGCGATGACGGAGAAAGCTTTGATAGAGAAATTGGTTCTATGATTCCGTCATGTGCAGAATGTGCAGAATGTGATGAGGTTGTTATGATTAATTCTTTTAATGAGATGACCTACCTCCTAAAGAAAACCGATAAGGCAAATATAAGTGTTAAAACAATAGATTATCTTAGATCTCTTAGGTACACTAGCGATGATAAGGGTAGCAAAGGAGACAAGTTAGAAGTTTTTTAAAAAAAGTTGTTGACATAAAAGCAGGAATATGTATAATAGCTTTTGAACGTTAAGAAAGAAAGTTTAGATTATGAAAACAAGCAGATTTTATTATTACTTTAGCTTTACACCTTCCATTGAGGATGGTGTCGCTGAGGTCTGCTTGTAAATAGATTTTGGCTACACGCCCCTCGATGGAATTGAGTTTCCAGAGAGGGGCTTTTTTTGTGGTCTAATTATGGCAAGGTAGCTCAGTTGGTAGTAGCAGGAGACTGAAAATCTCTGTGTCAGCGGTTCGATTCCGTTTCTTGCCACCAATTTAAGGAGAAAAAATGAAAGAAGAAAGAATAGATGTAGGAGATGGTTTGACTGTTGATATTGCGCCACATAAAGCATTAGGAATGACTATTTTGCGTGATGAAGACATTTTAGAAAGAGAAGAAGATTGTAAAGGATGCACATATCTTGATGAATACTTTGGAGATTGTTGTCATCCAAAATCAGGAGGTTGTCTTGATTTAACATGGGCATTGAATGAATGTTTAAGGAAAGGTTATAAATTTAGGAGAAGTTAGAAAATTGCGGTAAGATAACGTCACTTGACTGTAAATCAAGTCTGCTTTAACAACTGGCGTATGGACTTTGCAGCAGGGAGGTTCGAATCCTTCTCTTACCACCAATTTAAATGTCAATGTTAATATCTAATTCATCTTCTACTACGGCAACATCATCAACCATTTCAATTGGTTTTTGGAAGGTTGGTAGATATCTGTAATAAACTTCCAACTGCAATACACATAGACAAGTATCCATAACTACTCCATCCGTATGTCCCGTTATCTCTTTATTCATGGCCCAAAATCCGATATCAACTAATCTTCCGTCTACATCCAATATCGCTTCTTTGATTATGGTTTGATTGCCCACTAATACAGGAGAGAATTTTTTATTCCAACTATTCCACATAGCTCCACCCGCATGAAATTTGGCTTGAGTTATGTAATACCAATAATAGTTTTTGTTATAGGTTCCTCCGCCATTCCAGTTAAAAGTGGTTTTTTCCAATGACATCAATCCATTTCTAACTTCTTTTGACTCAGGCACTCCCAATAACTGTAAACACAATACGCCAACCCCTGTCAATCCTGTGTTGCCGGGACTTGTATATCCAAAAGTTCCACCGTTGTATCCATGCCTGTAATTCTTTTTAAAACCTTTTATCGCTCTTCGCATTGCCTTATCTAAACGGTCATCTCCAACGCTATACAATTCTGCTAATTTGGCTGCTTTTAAGGCTTGAGCGCACCATCCCATATAAGAAGTATCATCTCTGTCTTCATGGTTACAATTGTAGTTCCAACCGCCGCTCATATGTTGGCCTTTTAGTATAACTTCTATGGCTTTTATTGCACTTTCTCTTACAGAAGGAACTCTTGTCATTCCATACGCTTCAGCTAATGCATATGCCGCTATAGGATGACTATAATCGTGGTCATCTCTGTCTTTGAAATGTCCGTTGCCCTCTTGATTTCGTTGTAACCATTCTATAGCTTTTTGAACTGTATAACCAAATTCTTCTGAGGCAGGAGTATCACCATGAGCTAAAAATGCCAATAATGCTAATCCAGTCATTGCGGGTTTTACATTATTCCAAGATCCGTCATCATTTTGATTTTTCTTTAGCCATCGTAAAGCTCTCATAACCGCGCCTTCAGTACCAGCAGGAGCACCAAATTTTGCCATAGCGCTACCCTTTTGTCCCGGCGATCTACTTCCAAGAATTCTCCTCATCATAATAGGGCTTTTAATAATAGCTACTGTATCGGCCAAAGCAGGTTGTGGACTAAATGGTTCGTTAGCAAAAGCGGCATTATCGTTTTGAAACTCAGAATTGCCATCAAAAGAAGCGTCAAAATCCACAACGTCAGGCTGTATTGTGGGAAGGGGTTCTATTTCAGGGACTGGATCTAACTCTTCAATAGGTGTAGGATCTATGATATCTACAACAACCATTCTCTCTACAGGCTCATTGAAAGCTAGTGTGCAGAGAATCAATAACACAAACAAGGGGACGAATATGGCAGAGAATGGGGACCACAATCTTGTTATTTCAAATTTTGCCCATTTATAATCTCCCGTCCATTTAGGTTCTTTTATTCCTGTTCTTATTTTTTCTACATACTCACTGAATGACAATTTCTCAAATAAATCTAATAATGATCTATCAAATAGTTCTTTCATGGTTACTCCTCCTTATGCTTAAAACGTTTCTCATGAAAGAAAAATTAGGTCACAGTTCCTTTATCGTAAGCACTTTATGGCAGTCTGTAAATTCTAACAAAATAATAACAAGGGTTTTTATATAAATCATCTTAATAGGTATGTAATTACAGCAAATAAATCTTTAGGAGTGACAAAATGGGCAAAAACAAAATACTTTTTATATTAAAAAAACGAAACGACATATACGGCAATTCCTTTGGTCTTGTAAACTCTGCTAAGTTTGTTGCTAATTATTTAAAGAGTATTGGTGAAGACGCTAAAGTTATTATTGAACAAGATTAGTTTATGGTGGTTTAATTTCAAGGCCAAAAGGCAGTGGCGAAAACTAGTTAAGTCTTTATGAAAAAAAAGAATAAAAGAAAAATTTGTACTGTTCACGATGAGATAATAGAACTATGTGATGAACTCGATGAATTAGACTTGAATGTTTCTAAAAGAAGAGACATAATGAAGCTAGCAAATTATATTCGAAAGTCAGCAGTAGAGGCTAAGGAGTATGGTCAATCAATGGAAGATAGATTAGTTGCTTATCGAAAGGCAGTTGAGACTCTTGGATTTATGAGGGATAAGAAATAAATGGCTGGTTTTAAAGAACATTGCGAAGATTGCGTTAAAGAGATAGGAAAACCATATGAAGAAGTTCACATATGGTTAGATGGTCTTTTTAGGGAGCTTGGACCAAAACATAGAAGTGCCAGACATCATGCAGGCGGCGTTGAAAAGATTAGAGAAATGTATGGAGACGAAGCAGCCAAAGCAGCAGAAATTCACATTAGGAAAGACTGGAATGGCGGTATTCCAACCGAAAGCCAAGCGCAAATGTGGACTATTTTCGGCCCATCCTCAACAACAGGCGAAACATTTCTAACAGACAATTTATGTGAAGAGTAGGATAATCTTCTTTTTATTCAGAATTATAACGCATGAATTGGTATAAGAAATCACAACTTAATTCTAGCTTTAACAAAATTACACTAGATATGTATAAAAAATTCCTCAATGGCCTGCTAGAAAAAGACGGTGAAGTGCCATATGATATAGAGAAAGAAATTCCAGAAAATATTGCCAGTAATCCTAATATTAATGAATTACTTAACACTAAGGTTGTAATAAATTCTCAAGGAACTAAATGTTGGCATTTTAATGGACAATTACACAGAGTGGATGGCCCTGCTGCTGAATATGCTAATGGAGATAAAAAATGGTGGCAGAATGGAAACTTACACAGAGAAGATGGTCCTGCTGTAGAAAGTGTTGATGGAGAGAGAATTTGGTATCTTAATGGACAATTACACAGAGTGGATGGCCCTGCTGCTGAATATGCTAATGGTTCTGAGTATTGGTATCTAAATGGGAAAAAACATAGATTAGATGGGCCTGCTTGTAAACATGTTGGGGGAAAAATAGAATGGTATATTAATGGAATATTACACAGAGAAGATGGCCCTGCTCTAATAAGATCTGATGGATGCGGGTTTTGGTATCATAAAGGAAAATTACACAGAGAAGATGGACCCGCTATTGAAGACCCTAATGGGGGCGAATATTGGTATCTAAATGGAAAAAAAATTACAAAAGAAGAGTTTAACGAAGCGCAAAATAAATAAGGAGTGTGTTAAGAAAATGGGAAGAAAATATTGCTCGAAATGCGGTAAGAAAGTTCCAAGAACATATAAAACAAGAAACGGAAAAGTAAAGAAAACAAATAAGAAAAGAAAATACTGCTTTAACTGCTCCCCAATTCAAACAAAACACAAACAAGACCATCCACAAATAAGATTCTCTAAAAACAATACTGAAAAAAGACGCAGAAAACAGATCTTAGTCGATATGCTTGGCGGGAAATGTGAGAATTGCGGCTATAAAAAATCCCTAAGAGCTTTGTCATTCCATCACGTAAACCCGCCCCAAAAGAAGTTCGAAGTATCAAATGGCAATATCCTGAAAAAATGGGATGCAGTACTAAAAGAAGCCAAAAAATGTGTAATTCTATGCCTAAATTGTCATGCAGAATTTCATAATGACAATCCTAAAAAAACTGTATAATGCTCTAAAGGGAGTATTATGAAAATCAAATTCAAGACAACGCAGGAAATTTACTTACATCAAACAACATCAGAGGGCTTTAATTGTGCATATGTAAATATTGACAATGTTCGCTTAATAAGAAAAATACTAAGGAAAATCTTTGGCCAACCTGAGCATGAAATGGAAATATTTAACTATAATAAAGTAGTTGGGTATGTAAAAGTTTTGAATGATGAAGAAGGAAGAAAACTTGTGGAAAAAGTTGCAGAAGTTGTTCAAGATTATGTAGAACCCGAAGATTATGACGGAGCTATTCTAGAGGCTGTTACAGATTTATGAAAATAATACATAGAGAATTCCTTCCAGTACAAACAAAAACAGTTCATGCCGCAACAGTTGAGTTTTTTAATGACACTCCCTATTTTTCTTGGTTTGGTGGAGCGCGAGAAGGAGATACGTCATCCTCAATATATCTATACACACCATCAAAAGATCTTAAAATAATGGGAAATAAAGATCTAGTGCCAAGATGGAATCCAATTCTTTTTAACTATGAGGATAGGCTTCATCTATTTGTAAAGGCCGGTGAATTCTGTGATAGATGGCAAACTTATGTATATGATTTGTCTGAATGGGATGACTTCGATCCTCACTATAATCAAATTCTACCAGCAGGATTAAATGGGCCAGTCAAAACAAGACCAATAGTAATTAAAGATGATTTTGTTCTTTGCGGATCTTCTGTAGAAACAATGTGGGACTGGACTTCATATATGGAAAAATATTGGGTTAGAAAAGATCATAATCCAACGTGGGACTTTGTTGACCGATCTAATCCGATTACAGTAGATAAACAATATTACTTCCATCCAAGCGGTAAAAAAGTTCGAACCCAAGGCATAATTCAACCTTCATTATGGGAAGATAAAGACGGAACGGTACATGCCTTTATGCGTTCTTCATATGGATTGGGCAAAATTTATCATTCACACTGCACCCATCTTATTGAAAATGATTGGTCAAAAGCAGAACCAACAGAATTTGACAACCCAAATAGTGGAGTAGATACTGTTTACCACAATGATTCTTTATATCTAGTTCATAATCCAAGTATATCAAACAGAAAACCCCTAGTTGTTAGTAAATTAGATGACGAATTCAATGAGGTTGATAGACTTGTTGTGGAATCTGAAGTTAGGATAGAAGACAGAACATATTCATACGAGTTGAGCTATCCATATATGATTGAAAACAAAGGGCTTTTACATCTAGTTTATACTTATGGCCGATCAAGAATAGAATACGTAACAATTTCTATGTAAATAATTGTTGACATTTAAGTTAAATTTGATATATTGTAGGAAAACTAAGAGGGACAAAATATGATTTATGTAAGTATTGACATCGAAACCGGAGGCCTAATCGCTAGAGATAAAAACAGCAAACTCATTCCTCAGATTATTGAGTTCGGCGCTATTCTTGATGATTTAGAAAACCCCAAACCATTAGAAGAATTGCCTACATTTCACTGTTATTTTCTATGGGATCACTATACTGGAGATCCATATGCCCTTCAGATGCATTCCAAGATATTTAAGAGGATTGCAGAAGAAGAAGAGGGCTATAATTACTACTATCCTCATAAATTTGGTTACTATTTTTATGATTTCTTAAAGCAAAATGGCCTAGAACCAACCCCAAGTCCTGAAAATAAGAAAGCTCTTGAGAAAGTCTATATAAACGTTGCAGGAAAAAACTTTGGAACTTTTGACATGGTTTTTCTTGACGAACAAACCGATTTAAGTAAATATGTAAGAATGAGACATAGGTTTGTAGATCCCGGCACTATGTTTATGAGAAAAGAAGATGAATCTGTTCCAAGTTTAGAAGAGTGTCTTAAAAGGGCGAAAATGGATTCAAATGTAAAACACGATGCAGTTTCAGACGCATTGGATGTTGTAAAATTAGTAAGGTATAAAATGACATGAAGCGAAAAGTTATAGACAGTTTTGACGGCGAATTCCAGTTTCTAAGCAACTTCTATCCGTATACCTCTAAGAAAGGGCTAGAAGACGGTTGTGAGGCTCTAAAACTACATTATGATGGTTTGGTATTCGATAGTTCTGAACATGCATTTCAAGCCGCTAAGAGCCTCAGATTTGAAGATAGAAAAAAGGTTCAAGAGGCTGTTTCTGCTTACAAGTCTAAAAGGGCTGGCAGAAAAATTCAAATAAGAGATGACTGGGATCTTGTTAAAAAAGGCGTTATGTCCGATGTTGTCTGTATTAAATTCCGAGATCTAAAACTACAGAAAATGTTACTTGAAACAGGTGACGCATATCTCATTGAAGGTAACTATTGGCACGATAATACTTGGGGAGATTGTTCATGCGATAAGTGTAAGAAAATAGTTGGTAGAAACTGGCTTGGGCTTATTCTAATGGAAGAAAGAGACAAGATTAGAGAATTGCTTCATGTTTTTTACTCTCCACATTCCTCAGCCACAGAAAGCGAGAAAGCATTTTTGGTAGCTGCATATTTTCATTGCGGTCAATTTTATGGTAGCGGAGAACATAAATACCCATACTCTATGCACTTTACAAATGTTAGCATGAGATGTGAAACTTCCGTAGCGAAAATAACAGCAACTCTTCACGATGTAATTGAAGATACAGAGTTAACGCTAAAAGATTTAGAACTTATGAAATTTTCTCCTGAAGTTATTGCGGCGGTTGAATGCATGACACACAGAGAAAATGAGTCTTATGAGGATTATCTTGTTAGGGCTGTATCTAATCCTATTTCTAAGGAAGTCAAACTAGCCGATGTAACTGAAAATCTTTCTAACACTAAAAGCCTAAAGAAAGAAAGGCGAGAGAAGTTGGAAAAGAAGTATGCGGCGGCGTTGGAGTTTTTAAAGGGAGAATAACATGGAAGAGATTGCTGTAAAAGATATTGATGGTATGAATTGCGAAAAACCAGTCGTTAGTGTAAAGCATGAAGACTTAGAAAGAGTCAGGGGAAGTTTTTGGATGTCAGAATGCCCTACTTGCGGAAAGGGTTTGATTACTGTAGGTAGAGAGTCTGACGATCTTAGACTATCAGAGCGTGACAGTTGCTTACTTTGTGGTCAGAGATACGTGTATGCAGATATTAATGAGATGAGGACAAAGGATTTTTAATGTCATATGGATACTATAGCACTCCCGATCCGCCACTAGTTGATCCGCCACTAGTTCAATCGGTTAAGTCAAAGATTAAAGATAAAAAGGATGAAAAGGCAATAGAGACTGTTAGTAGCCTTGTAAGCTCTGTTGAGGAATTGATAAAAAAATTTGGTCTTAGCAAAATACAAGAGCAAGAAACGTCTTCTGGACTAAGTAAATTTTTGTTTTGTAAGGAGTGCGAAAGAAACATGAAAGTTGTTAGATTTGACAAAAGCGAAGTTAAAAGGTTTTTAGGCGTGCAACCACCAGTTAACTTGATTAAAGGCTCATGGGTTGCGGGTGGTTCGATAAGATCTTGGTATGACGGCATCCCTTCTGATGATATAGATGTTTATTTTGTCAATAGCAACACAAGATTGGCTTTTTTGACAGCGAATGGTTTGAGTGAGAAAAATCTTGAAAGAGAAAGCAAATATGCGGATACTTATGTTGTTAAAATAGGCAAAAAGTCACATATTATTCAGGCGATTAAGTTTTACAGAAGTTGTGTAACAGAACTATTTAGCTTGTTTGATTTTACGATTTGTCAATTTGCTTGGGATGGGAAAGATGTTTTTGCGACAGTTTCAGCTATTCGTAGTTCAGACAAAAAGCACTTGACTGTAAATAAGGTCAATGATGAATTTGTTTTAGATACACTTAAAAGGGCATTTGAGTATCATGATAGGGGCTATAAGTTATGCTTGGCTTCTATGAAAGACTTGATTAAGGCCATTGCAGAGGTTGGGCCTGAAGCAATTAATCATCAAGTGAATTACTCTTCAGATGGTTATTTTGATGAGCTTGAGAAAGACATGAAGGCTAAAGCAGATGCGGCGAAGGTAGAAATTAAAGACGAAAGCATAAAATCTGTTGATGAGTTATTTGGCAAAAAAGAACCCGAATTTGTTGATGACCTTTTGCCATTTTAAAGGAGAAATCAAAGGAGTAGAAAATGAAAATTAGACAAGGATTCGTAAGTAATAGTAGCGCAAGTTCATTCTGTGTTTATGGAGCAGATATTGACTTAAATAAAGCAATGAAAGCTCTTTTGGGCAGGGATAAAGAAGTAACAATAACTCCCGGCTGTGAACATGAGTTTGACAGAGAAGCAAGTAAGTTTTGTGCTGAATGTGGCTCTCCTGCTTGGAATGAAGAAGAAGAAGAGTGGTATATTGAAAATTTGGAGACAGAAGCCGAGAAAGTAGATCTATATACTTATCAAATTCATGGTTGTGAAGACTATGAAGACGGAACGGTTATTTTGGGCGCAAGACTTCATGGCTTAGGCGGCAAAAGGGCTACCAAGAAAAATCCGGGCATGATTGCAGGTATAGAAGAAACGTTAGAAAAGCTATTTGGCGAAGATGTCGAAGTAGATTTTCATAATGGAACTTGTTGGGGCTAAAATACAAAGGAGTAGAAAATGAAAATAAGAAATGGATTCGTAAGTAACAGTAGTAGCTCATCTTTTTGTGTTATTGTATCAAAAGAACACCACGAAGAGGCAATGAAGGCAGTTCACCCATTCATAAAAGCATGTATGGAAGCATTGGGATCTGACAATTCGAAGTTCAATGGTCAAGACGTTGTGAGCATTGGATATTTAAGCGTTATGGATAGCAATCCTTGGGAATACATAACTGTTGACTATGATGGCGAGCTTCCAAAGGGTGAATATGGCGAAATAGATCGATACGAAAGTCTTGATGAATACATAAAAAAGGTTAAAGAACTTTTTGGCGAAGAAGCGATGATGAGTGTTTCTTTTGATGGTTAATTATGAACACTTATTACATAGCGTTTGAAGCATGGGGCAAAGATTCTAATAGCCATCTTCAGTCTTGGGTTATTAGGAAGACTGAAAATGACATGGATAGCCCCTATGGTTTGGATAAGGAAATAAAAGCTATAGAAAAAGAACGTGATGTAACAATATTCATTTATTTTTGGAAGAAGCTAGAAGGGCGCGAAATAGAAGAGGGAGAGCAAGATGGAGACGTATAAGGCTGAATTATGGAAACTAAGAGTTTGCGACAGTGTTTTGGCAATGACGCATGGGTTTTATAAGGAAATAAAAGAAATATATATTCCAGAGGAACACATTTCAATTAATTCTGTTGATGGGATTTTGCACTGTTTTGTGACAGACCCTAGTAGATATGAAGATTCGAATAGTAAGCCAGAAAAGCTTGGGGAATTTGAAATTGATGGAGAAACCGTTCAAGCCACAATTGAATATTTAGAGTCCAAAAAACTTCTAGAGCAGTGGATTTCAGAATGTGTCATTGAGGGTGGCACATATGACGGCGTAACTCCCCAAACGCTTCTATCAAAAAAACATAAGTTTGAATAGCACTTCGAAAAATCTTGTATAATATTCCTGAAGGAGATATACAAGATGTCAGAAGTTTATGCTATTATTCCTGCTCGTGGTGGAAGTAAGGGAATTCCTAAGAAGAATGTTAAAATGCTCAATGGAAAACCGCTTATTGCTTATACCATTGAACACGCCCTTAAATCTAAAAAAATAAGCAGAGTATATGTTTCCACTGATGATAATGAGATTGCAAAAATTTCTCTTAAACATGGTGCGTTACCTATTATGCGCCCTGAAGATTTGTCAACTGATACGGCATCTTCAGAGTCAGCAGTGATACATGCTCTTAAGGCTCTCTCTCCTATTCCTCCAATTACCGTATTTCTTCAATGCACATCCCCAATAAGATATACTAGTGATATTGATGATGCCATTGAGAAGGTTGAAAGCGGAGAATATGATTCAGTATTCAGTGCCAACAAAAGTTTTATCAATGTATGGGAAAAAAGAGCTTTTGGAATGCACTCAATTACATATAACTACAGAGAAAGAACAATGAGACAAGAGCGCCCTGAACAATTTAACGAAAACGGATCTTTTTATGTCTTTAAGAGTGATATTTTCTTAAAAGAGATGAACAGAAATTGCGGAAGGATAGGTATTCAGGAAGTTCCAGTTGCATGTTCCTTTGAAATTGATAATGTATTTGATTTTTGGCTTTGTGAAGAAATAATTAAAAAACTAGAGGGGGTTTGTCGTGAGCGATGAAGTTTTTATGATAGGCGAAATAGGCTTGAATCATAACGGCGATATGGACCTAGCAAAACAACTTATTGATTTAGCTGTTGAATGCAAAATGGATGCTGTTAAATTTCAAAAAAGAGATATAAATATAGTGTATGCTCAAGAATACCTAGATTCACCAAGAGAAAGTCCATGGGGAACGACTCAAAGAGAACAGAAGAAAGGTCTTGAGTTAAATGAAAAAGAATACGACGAAATTGATAGATACTGCAAGGAAAAGGGCATAAAGTGGTTTGCTTCTGCTTGGGATATTAACAGTCTAGAGTTTCTTAAAAAATACGATCTCAAGTTCAATAAGGTTGCGTCTGCCATGATTATAAATGAAGAGTTTTTAAAGGCTGTCGCAAAAGAAAAGAAAACAACATTTATATCATCTGGAATGAGTAATTATGAAGATATAGGAAAGGCTATAGATATATTTGATGATGAAGAATGCAAGTTTGTCTTAATGCACTGTGTTTCAACCTATCCATGCGACGATGAAGAGTGCCATATTTCTGCAATACCAAAGCTTAAAGCCTATTTTGACTGTCCTGTTGGTTATAGTGGTCACGAAAGAGGAGTTACGCCCTCATTAATTGCTGCTGCTTTTGGCGCTATTGCTATTGAAAGACATATTACTTTAGATAGAACAATGTATGGATCTGATCAGTCTGCTTCCTTAGAAAAAAATGGTCTTATGAGGCTTGTTAGAGATTGTAAAAAAACGGAACAAATATTTGGTGACAATACTATAAGAACTAAGAATAGATATGTCGGTCAAGAGGAAGAAATAAGCAAAAAACTAAGATACTGGTTATAGAATGTCACTTAATATTGCTGTATGTATAAATTATGTTGATTATTCCACTAGTTCTCTTGAATTGAAAAGAAAAAAGAAAAGACAAGACGTTGCTATTGAGGTTTTGGCTGATTTAAAGCGCAATGAGCCAGACGGAATTAATATAGGCTTGTTATCTTTGAATTTTAGCGATGACAAGGTTGATCTCCCTGATGAATTTAGGGTGTTAAAAAAACTTAAAAGGGATTCTAAAAAGGAGATAGGTAACAATAGAAGGTTGCCATATCTAAAAGAAATATATGACATAAGCTCAATGGTTTATTGTGATTATTTCGGATTTATGAATTCTGATATTTTGCTTAAAGGAGATTTCTTTAAGTTATTTGAAAGCAAAGCAGATGTTTATATACTTTACAGAACGGATATTGAGGAAGTCAGTAGAGAATCTTTTGACATTGATTGCTTTAGGGTGCTTAGTCACGATCATGCTGGTAATGATGCTTTTTTCTTTAGGCGACAATGGTGGATAGACAACAAAAAACATTTTCCAGACGATTTAATCTTGGGCGAAACAGAGTGGGACACAGTTTATAGGGAATTGTCGGTTAGACTCACAAAAAATCATCATATTAGTAGAGATTTATTCCACGTATATCATGATGCTAAATGGAATCTTACAAGCCCCGGAGCCAAACAGAATATTAAGATATGGAATAATGTTAAGAAAAGAATAGGATGGCCAACATGATTAAATTGAATTTTGGATTATTCTGGTCTGGCACAAGACTGTCATACCTAAGATATCTAACTTTTAAAAGCTTAAGACATTTTCACCCTGACGCAAAAATACAACTTTATGTTTCTACAAAATGCGACATAAATAATTGCAAATGGCTTAGAGAGAAACAGGACTTTCAAAAAAACAAAGGCGGAAAAGATTACGTTGATGAGTTAGATAAATTAGACGTTCAAGTAATTAAGGCAGATTTGTTTCCTACTTACGCACCAAATTATCAAAGTGACTTATTTAGGTATTGGTATCTCTATAATCATGGCGGCTTTTATTTAGATACAGATCAGATTATTGTTAAATCATTTGAAAACTTGCCATTAAATAAAGACTTAATTTATTCCGCATATCATAATCCTCAATGTGGCATGTATTACCCTGTTGGCGTTCTAGGTGCATCAAAAGAAAGTAAGTTTATAAAATATATCATGGAAATCGCACCAAAGTATCATGATCCGAATGACTATAACAGTATGGGGCCGTGGATGTTTAGAAGTGTTTATGAGTCTAAAAAACCATCAAACTCTTACAATGCACCACACAGAAACTTTTACCCAATATTGATGTCAGATTTAGTTAATGAGATATATAGCGGAAGATGTAACTTTACTAACAAGGACGATATATTTGCTGTCCATTGGTTCGGTGGTCACTTAGCATCACAAAAGTTTAACAAAAAATACACAGAAGAATTTGCAAAAACTAGTAGCGATTCAATTTCAAAAACATTAAGAGATTTAGAGATTATATGAAAAAAATATTACTAGTTGCCGATTTGAAAGGATGGGTTTTTGAAAGACACTGCCGAGAAATAAAGAAGAGATTATCACATAAGTATCATCTTGACATAACTTATTGCCGTGGTGCTCCTGACGTAAGAGAAACCTCAAAGAAATACGACCTTGTTTATGTTTTAGATCCTCTTCCCATTAATTACCCACCTAAAGAAAAAACAATTATGGGACTTAGATGCCAATGGTTATATGAAACCCACCCCAAAGGAGCAAAAGGACTATATAACAATGGGCTTCCCGGCAGATGTGCTGCTCCAGAAGTAAGATGTTGTATGCTCCATGTCGTAAACAAAAACATGCTTAACACTTTTAAAGATATTGTTACAGATAGACCACTTCTTTTAGCGCAACACGGAGTAGATGAAACTATCTTTAATAGAGATTTGTATGAAGAAAAAGAATATTCCGAAGAGCCATTTACACCACTTATTGTTGGAATGTCTGGAAGAAAAAGATCTGATGGGAAAAAGGGTTTTGATGCTGTTCAAAAGGCTTGTAAAAAAGATGGCCACAAATTTATTGAAGCATCATACGAGGGCAGGAAATTAAAGAAAAAAGAAATGCCAAACTTTTACAGAAAAATGGATGTTTATGTCTGTTTCTCAAAAAGTGAAGGACTTAATAATCCTGTTTTAGAGGCTGGCGCAATGGGAATCCCTGTAATCTCAACAAAATGTGGCGCAGCAGAAGAAATCATAAAACAAGGCTCAAATGGACTCTTAATAGATAGAGATTTAAATGCCCTAAGAGATGCTTTGGCGCTTTTGAGCAATACAAAGTTTAGAAAAACAGCTTCTAACAATATGTATGAAACAATAATGAAGAAATGGACATGGGAGCACAGAATTAAAGATTTTGAGAATATGTTCGATATGTATTTTGAAGGAAAGTAAGTGAAAGTTATACCAATCGAAAAGTGGGGATGTGATATTAGATGTATTTCCGAAGCAACTGAGAATCCTAAATGGAAATACCCAATTACTATAGACCCGATAAAAGAACTATTTGATGAAGTATACAAGTCGCCGTCAATCAGTAAAAAACTATTTTCTGCCACGTTTAAAAATGTCAATGTCCTTAACGGTAGAATTTTAGATGAAAAATTAGGAAACGAAGTTAAAGAGTTTTCTGTATGCGGAGATTTGATGCAATACCAAAATCCAATTACAGTTAACTCAGCTATACACTTAATTGACAGATGGGGTGACACTAATTACTGGCATTGGATTTCTTCATGTATGTCAAAATTATGTATGCTTGACTCAATTCCTCAAGATACTCATTTTTTAGTTAATTCGCTAGATAAGTCGTTTGTTAGAGAATCTTTAGTAAAATTTGGCATTGATCTATCACAATGTATAGAAATGAGCAAAGCAAAGTCTATATTTTGTAATGAATTAATTGCCCCCTCTCCAATAGGTGACAGAGATAAGGAGGGGGTTTTATATTTAAGAGATATTTTTAGAGAAGACATTGAAAGTCCATCTAAAAGAGTATTCATATCTAGATCTAATGAAAGAAGAGTTGAAAACGAACAAGAAGTTATGGGGTTGCTAGAAAAATTTGGGTTTGAGTTTGTAAAATGTGAAGAATTGAGTTTCGATGAACAAGTCAGTTTATTCTCAAACACAAATGCCGTAATATCTCCTCATGGTGCAGGTTTAACTAACTTAATCTTTACTCCAGACAATGTTAAGGTTTTAGAGCTAAGAAGTCCATTGTATTTTGGAAGTTGTTATTGGAAGTTATGTAATCATTTAGGCATTGAGTATTATAGTTTGTATGGAGAAGGAGAGCAGCCAAAAACCACTGCTGACCTATGTAGAAATCTAAGTGCCGCCATGACAATAGAATTAGATAAATTAGAAGAGACGTTAGGTTTAATGGGATTAGGAGAAGTTTAATGAGCTTAAGCAAAATAAAAGTGTTATTGTTGAATGTAAACAGAACAGGATGGCATAGCGGAAATATGGTCTATGACATGATGGCTGTTGATAAAGCTTGTGATACTACAATGTATGGTCCCGGATGGCCAAACTATAAGCATACAGATATTGCAAAAATTATTGATCAAATTTATGGTGACGATGTTCCTGATGTAATTTATAGCTATTTCACATTAAACGAAAGAGTTGGCAATGTATATAGGGATCATTACAAAATACCCGAAAACTTAATGAACTTCCCAACTAACTTAAAGACGTTGGAATCTGGCAAATATAAAGATGTTAAGAGAATTTTTGCATTGAGTGATTTTTGGGCAAGAAAACCAAACCAATTTTCTTCTGATTTAGGGAGTTCTAATTTTCAATATTGTTTTTCTTGTTTTGCCCCTCCATATTCTAATCCAGATCACTTCTTTGCATATTTTGATAGTAATATACGTAATAAAATGACATTTGTGGGCTATCCAAGATGCGTAGATAAAGAATGTTTCAAAGATTATGGAATACCCAAAAAGCATGATGTTATTACTGTAGGCGCAATGTGGAATTTTTATCCGTTTAGAATGAAAATGAATAATTATCTACATCAACACAGTAAGGATATGGGGATTGTATTTAAGAATTACTCTCATTGCGGCGTTAACTTTAGGCATAGTGGTTTTGTAAGAGAAGAATACGCAAAAGCAATTAATAAGTCAAAAATGTTAGCTAGTTGTGGTGGGAAATATCAATTAGCCATGAATAAGATTTTTGAGTCAATGGGTTGTTGCACTGCTTATGTTGGACAGGAATTCTATGGCGAAAAAGAATTACATATGAAAGACGGCTTTAATTATATTGCTGTTACTAAAAAAGACTTTCCCGAAAAGATTAAATTCTATGCCAATAACGAGAAAGAACTAAAAGAGATAATAGAGAATGCGAAAGTAACATTTAAAAAGTATCATCATATAGACGCAAGAGCTGGTGACCTTGTTAAATTGTTAAATGGGATATTGTGAAGAAGATATTTATAAAAAGTCAGGGAGCAGGATGGGTTATTGATTCAATTTCCAATGACTTTAAGAAACATACCTCACATAAAATAGTTAAAAAAGATCCTGACATTGTTTGGTCTTTAAATGCGTTTGGCTTTAGAAGTATCTATGGAGCTTTTGATAACTGCAAGTATGTTCTTCATTTACACCACATAGACGAAACTAAACTTAAAGAATATCCGTTCAATCTGTTTAATAAGGCCAATATTTGTATAGTTCCAAATAAGATAACAGAAAGGGTTGCCAAAAAATATCTAAGCATTCCTATTGTTCGCATGCCTTACTGGTTACTTTCTAATGCCACAAAAGAGAAATCAGAACGGTCAAAAAAGATAAGAAATAAGCTCAAACAAAATGACGAAATCTTAATAGGATCTTTTGTTAAGGATGGGAATGGCAAAACAGGAGATACACCAAAACTTTCTAAAGGACCGGACACATTGGTAAGTATTCTCAAAAAAATATCTAAAAATCACAAAATAAAGGTATTACTTGCCGGATATTGTCGAAAATGGACAGCTAGTAACCTAAAGAAGCACAATATTCCATATGTTTACTATGAAAGGTTTGATGATGTTGTTGATTTATATGACTCTATAGATTGGTATTTTGCAACGTCGAGATATGAAGGCGGTCCACAATCTGTTCTTGAGGCGTCATATAGAAAAGTAAAAATCTTATCTACTGATGTTGGATTGGCTAGTGATGTCCTTCACCCTGATTGTATTTGTAATAGCGTTGGAGATTTTGTTGATAAATTCGAGGTTTCATTGGATAGAATTGGGTATAATTACAATAGTGTTCATGATCATTATCGACATACTGTTTTGATTCCAGAGTTTGATAAGTTTTTTGAAGGAATGTAGGGAGAAATAATATGGATATGAATAAAATAAAAGATTTGCCTCTTAAAGAGTTGTTGAAATTAGACAACGAACTATATAAAGCAATTAGTGCGGCGGCTGTTAAATGGGGGAAAGGGACTCATCCAAAACACAGAGTAACAAATTACCATAAGTTTTTCACAGATCGTGTTACTGGAATGTTGTCTGTTTTGGATTTAGGATCAGGAAGGGGCGATGTTACATATGATATTTCCAAAACCACAAAAGGAAATGTTGTTGGAATTGAAATAAACCCTAATAATCTCAAATATGCCCGTTCTACATATAAAAATAAAAACTTGAAATTTATTTGTGGAGATATAACTAAAAATATTCCAGAAAGACATTTTGATATTGTTGTTATGTCTAATGTTCTAGAGCATCTTCCAAAAAGAGCTAAGTTGTTAAAGGGAATAGTTAAAACAGTAACTCCAGATCAAATTTTGTTTAGAATCCCACACTTCGAAAGAGAATGGATGGTTCCTGTAAAAAAAGAATTAGGTGTTGACTATATGTTAGACAGGACGCATTATATCGAATACACGCATAAAGAGTTTGAAGACGAGATGCATGATGCTGAGTTGACCATTCTAGAAAAAGTTGTTAATTGGGGCGAAATTTGGGCAGTATGTGTTCCCGGCGTATATATACCACAAGGAGAAGATAAATAGTGTTTAAAGATTTATACGAGAATAGCGATTTACCATCCGTTTTGAAAGAAGCTAAAACTTTGTCAATGAATGAGTGTGAAGAAATATACAATTACATGGAGAAAAACAGACCAAAAGTAATATTAGAATTTGGAACACAATTTGGATGTAGCACTAGGGTATTTCTTGAGATTGCAAAATGGCTAGAATATGAAGTTCAATTACACTCATGGGATATTGTAAATGTTGTTAAGCCCAAATGTGTCAACCAAAAAGACTTTTCATTACATATAGAAGACATTACCCATAAAACTACTAAGATAATTAATCGCCACAATCCAGATCTAGTTTTCTTAGATGCTCACCCATACAAATTAACAAAAAACTTAATGGATGAATGTCTAAACAGGAAAATAACATTTATGGCGCATGATATAGGATTTGAAGTAGGTAAAAAAAGAGCGGCAGTAAGATCTGATAACTTCACGAATTTTTCTAATGATACAAAAACAGAATGGGAACTTTATTTGTTATGCAATTTAATAAGTGAAGATCTTTGGGAAAAAGACTATTATGAAGACGAAAATATGACCGTTAAATGCACAAGAGATAGATACGGACTAGCAATTGTAGAGTTTAAATGAAAACCAGAATAGTAATAAAAGAAAACGGCAAAATAATCAAGAAACCCATAGATGTTGATGATGCTATTAAAATGTATGTCAAAGATCCAAATGAAATATATTCTGATGTGTTTTTTGAGAAGAGAGCCAAAAAAGATAATGAATGGAAGAGAAAATTTGGCACATATTTGCTGAGTTTATATAATATTGGATCTGTTGTTGATCTTGGTTGCGGGACTGGAGAATTTCTTGAGGGATTTTTAAACAGTGGAGTAAAAGATTTAAGGGGATTTGAATATTCGTATAAGAGTGCCAGAAAATACATAGAACCGTCAATAGCTGAATTTATAACCTATGGAAATGTAATGGAGAAGATAGATTGTAAGCAGTTTGATTTAGTCATATCTATTGAAGTAGCTGAGCATATTCTTCCTGAAAAAAGTGAAGTTTTCATTAAGAATTTAACGTCATTAAGTTCTAAATACATACTTTTGACTGCCGCACCTCCCGGACAAGGCGGAATGGGACATATTAATGAAAGAGAACATGAGTATTGGATTGAAAAGATAGAAGATTGTGGATTTAAGTTTAACAAAGAGGCATCAAAAAACATAGAAGATGGATTTGGTGGGAGTTTTAGTAATAATTTGTTGTTTTTTATAAAGGAGTAGTAAGTGAAAATATCTGTAATAATGCCCGTCTATAATAACCTTAAATATCTCAAGAAATCTGTTGATAGTGTCTTGAATCAAACATTTAGTGATTTTGAGTTTGTTATATTGGACGATGCATCTAAAGAACCTATTTGGGAGTTCTTAAATGATGAATATGACGACGAAAGAATTGTTTTATTGAGGAACAAAAAGAATAAAGGCTTAACAGTATCTTTGAATAAATGTTTGGCCGCTTCTAAGGGCGAAATTATTGCTCGACAGGACGGGGACGATATGAGTATGCCTGATAGATTTGAAGAGCAAGCAAAGGCGTTTGAGGGCTTCACAGGGCTTGTCAGTACATTGGGAGAAGGAATAGACAAGAACGATAAAATTAACTATGAGAATCGTTTCATGAGAGAGCTAATAACCAGACCGCCAGAGAAAATAAGAGAGCAAATGTTAAATGGAAGTAAAAGTATTGTTCTTGGCCCTTCAATGATGTATTCCAGAGAAGTTTTTGAGAAAATAGGATATTATGATGAGTTTTTCACTTTTTCTCAGGACTATAACTATTGGATTAGAGCTTTTAGATTTTTTGAGTTGAAAACCGTTCAAAAAGAGCTTTATTTACATAGATCTCATAAGGAAAATTCAAGAAAGATGATGCCAGAGAGATACAGAGGATTGGTGGGAGAGCCTAGACGAAAGAAAATTCATGAGAGAGCAGAGAAATATACAGTAATCAAAGAACGTGGTGCTCACTGTTAGGAGAAAGTATGTCGATTCCAGAAAAACCAGAAAGAAGGAGAAAGTATGTCGATTCCAGAAAAACCAGAAAGACTCTATAAATTTGGGTTTGATATTGTTCACGGATGTCAATTAAGGTGTGTTGGATGTCCTAATTCTACTCTTAATCCAGAAATCAAATTTATAACAATGGACGACTTCAAGGCATGTTTAAAGAATATAGACGTTCCAGATGTTGTTCTTTTTAGGTTGTTTAATTTTGGAGATCCGCTATTGCACCCGAATCTTGTTGATCTTTTGTTAAAAATTCCTGAACAAAAATGGAAAGCAAGAGCCGTAGAAATATCAACCAATGCACAGAAGTTAGACGAAGAAATGTTGGCAGAAGCATTTAAAACTGGAGTTATTAAGAATTTGGCTGTTAGTTGTGACGGAGATGGAACGCCTAGAGATTATGAAAAGTATAGGAAGGGTGCAAAATGGGAAAAATTAATTGAGTTTCTTACAAAGGCATCAGAACTCAGAAATAAGTATAGTCCGAATACAACTTTATTGACAAGAACCATATGCACTAATGGGAAAGATCAAAATAGATGGACTTCAATTTTAAAACCCTTGGGATGGACTGCTCATTTTAGATCATGGATTCTTTTGCCAGATGCGGTCAAAAATCCATCAGGCAGAAATTTGGTTGTTCCAAAAAACTTGTGTCTTTTTATGAAAAAAGATGCTGAGACAAATTTATATGTTGATTATGACGGAACTGTTGTGCCTTGTTGTATTCACCCTAAAGCTTTTGTCTTAGGAAATTTAAAAGAAAATACTTTTACTGAGTTATGGACAGGGTGCAAGAGAATTGAAATGAGAAAAGAAATGAAAAGTAACAGAAAAAATATGAGCGTTTGTGGAAGGTGTGAAAAATAATGAATTCATTTTCAGTAATAATTCCAACGTTTCACTCAGAAGAAATAATAACTATATGCATTAAAAGCTTTGAAAAATTTAGGCCCGAAAATATCAGAGTAAATTACATTGTTGTTGAAAACTCACAAGATAAGTCATACAAAGATAGAATTTGCTCTTTGTCTGAAAACGTAAAGTGGATAAACAACCCAAAGGAAGCTTATGGTTCTGAGGCCAATGCGTCTGCGATAGAATTGGGTATGAGTTACGTTAAAGATGATTATGTTTTTACTGCTCATTGTGATGTCTGTGTAACAAATGAGTCGTTTTACAAGAGCATAATAGAAAAGGTTGAAGAGGGAAATGTCTTAGTTGGAATGCTATGCGACACTCATCCCAATAGAGTTGATGCAATCCATATTTTAGGGTTGTTTACTAGTTTAGATATTTTGAAAAAAGTTGACTTGTATCCAAAATATAAAAACGGACAAAATGTTTTAGATGTAGGAGATAGCATAACTGTTTATTGCAGAAAGAAAAAATTACCTCATTATTGTTTTAAAAACACATACAATAATCCTGAAATAGAAGATGATTTAGATGATAAGTGGAAAGCTCTACATCATATTCCAAGGTGCATTGATGATGATGGGGATGTTATGTTTCTTCATTTGGCAAGAGGGATAGCGAAGACTTCGGGGACATATTCAAAACCGAATAGACTTGGCGTTAAGGATTGGGTTAAATTTTACAATAATGAGGTTTCAAATTGAAGATATTTATACTTTTTGACATAGTTAATTCTCCTTGGGGTGGTGGTAATCAGTTTTTAAGAACATTAAGGAGATACTTAAGAGACATTGATGCCTATTCTGATTCAGCCCATGACGCAGACGCAATACTGGTCAATAGCAATAATAACTTGGACTATGCACGCAAACTAAAAGACAAAGTAATCATACATAGAATTGATGGCGTTTTTTCTGTTTATCGTGGAGGACAAGACAGGCATAATGATCTTAAGGTTTATGAGTTTTCTAATAGATATTCAAATGGAGTTATTTTTCAGTCACAATGGTCAAAGAATAAGCACAAAGAAAATGGAATGAAAAACGGCAAGCTTGAAACTGTGATTTATAACTGTGCTGACAATAAGTTCTTCAAAAAAAGAGATAAGAAGGCAGGAGCTAAGATTAGAATTGTTACGTCTTCTTGGTCTGACAATATCAAAAAGGGTTTCAAAACATACAAATACCTTGATAATAATTTGGATTTCAATAAGTATGAGTATCACTTTATTGGTAGAAGTCCTTATAAATTCAAGAACATAAAAATGATTGGAGTTTTAGATTCTAAGAAAATTGCAAATGTTTTATGTGATTCAGATATCTTCCTAACGGCCTCACAAGATGACACATGTTCAAATTCATTAATTGAGGCACTAACTTGTGGATTGCCTGCTGTTGGATTGAATAGTGGCGGAACTCCTGAAATCATAAAAGATAATGGTGAAATCTTTGAGAATAGGGATGACGTTATTGATAAAATTGAAATTGTATCGGATAAACTAATGGGTAATGGGTATAATATTAACATTGACAATATAGAAGAAATAGGCAAAGAGTACTTAGATTTTGCTAAGAAAGTTGGTGGTTTTTAATGAAAGTTTTGTTAATTGCATATGATAATCAATCTTATATGAATTCATTTCCTCTTGGTCTGGCGTATATTGCTTCGTCACTTAGGGAAGATGCTCATGATGTTGTTGTTTATAGTCAAGACATCCATCACTACTCTGAAGAACACTTGACAAAATATCTTGATGAAAATAGGTTTGATGTAGTTGGCGTTGGAATAGTTGGCGGTTATTATCAGTATGCGAAGATAAAAAAGATCTCTAAGGCAATAAACAGCTCAAAACACAGGCCAATTTATATTCTTGGTGGTCATGGCCCAACTCCAGAACCCGAATTCTTTCTAAGCAGAACACAAGCTGATATTATTGTAATGGGCGAAGGTGAAGCCACAATCGTTGAGCTATTAAACAACATAGACAATCTAAAAGACATTAAAGGCATAGCATATAGAGACGGGAAAAGTATTTTTGTTAACGAAAGAAGGGAATTGATAAAAGACATTGATACAATTCCTTTTCCGGCTTGGGATTTGTTTCCTATTGAGATTCATAGATTAATTCGTTTTTCAAATTGCACTCCTAGTGATTTCATAATGCCCGTTTTGTCTGGAAGAGGATGTCCTTATAAATGTGCTTTTTGTTATCGAATGGAAAAAGGGTTTAGAAAAAGAAAGCACGATTGTATTATTAGTGAAGTTGAAGAGTTAAAGAGCAAATATGGCATAAATTACGTTATGTTTTTAGATGAATTATTAATGATTTCTGAAAAAAGAACAGTTCAATTTTGTAAAGACATAATTGATAGTAAGATAGGGGTAAAGTGGTATTGTAATGGTAGGCTAAACTATGCAAAAAAAGATGTTCTACAGATTATGAAAGAAGCGGGTTGTATTTTTGTTAATTATGGCATAGAAGCTTATGACGATGATGTTTTGAGGAAGATGAATAAACAATTAACAACTAAAGAAATTGTGGATGGAATTGAAAATACTATTAAAGTTGGAATTAGTCCCGGCTTTAACATGATTTTTGGCAATATAGGTGATAATGCAGAAGTTTTGAAAAAAAATGTCGAATTCCTTAAAAAGTATGATGATTGCTCTCAGTTAAGGACAATCAAACCCGTAACTCCATATCCGGGAAGTCCACTATATTATCATGCTATTGAAAAAGGGCTATTAGAAGGTGTTGTAGATTTTTATGACAATAAGCACGTTAATTCAGACTTACTTGCTGTAAACCTAACCGATATGTCTGATGAAGAGTTCTACACTGCTTTGAGAGATGCAAATTTAGAGTTAATGAAAAATTACTTTGATAAGAAGTTAAGTTTGGGTTTGGATCAAGTTAATAAGTTATACAACGAAAAGGATACGTCTTTCAGGGGTTTTAGACAGCTTTAGGCTTTGATATGAAAATTGGTTTTATTATTTCTCAAATGACTTATCTAAAATACTACATGCCACTCATTATAAGAGCAAATGATTTCGGCATAAAGTCCGTTCTATACATGTCTCATTTAAGCTCTGGCAAATATTGTGGATTAAAGAAACATGCAAAGAATCTCAAAAAGCTATCGGAGAAATATTCATGTGGGCTTAAGGGCGTTTCTGAGATTGATGATAGCTGTAGTGTTTTTTTTGTTATGGAAGGAGTTGGTATAAAATACGTTCCTCAAAAGGCTAAAAAAATATCAATGACGTATATAACAGATTTTACAGTTCATTATGATAAGTATATTGATAAAGTTGATGGAGTAATATTTCCTAGTGAATTTTTACCAAAGCATTATGGGAAATTTAGTGACAAAAACATGTATCTTGGTTGCTCTAAATACGATGTTGAGTTTGATAAAGAAGAAATTAAGGAAAAGTATTCTATTAAAGATCGAAGTGCCTTAATTTTGTATCCGAGTATGGGACATCTTAATTCTAAATACGGAGTTCACAAATTTAAGTTTAAGAAATTCTATAAACATCTACATAAAATGGGATATAATGTTATAGTTAAGGCAAGAGGTAAAAATCCTGCTCCTCCCAATGAACGTGGAGATTTATATATTCAGGATGGTAGTTGGTTTCCACATGATACAATGGAACTAATGAGCGTTTGTGATTTTTCAGTAGGATTTGATACCGGAGGAGCAAAAGAAAGCATAATGATAAGTAAGCCATTTGTTAACTTAAAGGTTATAAGGAAATATGATACGTTCTTCCCATTTTTTTATGATGACAAATGCAGCTTGAGTCTTGATTGTCGTATGCCCTTTGAAGAAATTGAATCTAGAATAAATGGCGCTTTAAAATGTAATGAATCTGATTTTGTTAACCTAAGAGATTATTGCTTGTTTAATGAGAAAGATTCTTCGTATAGAATATTAAAGGAGGTTTGTGGTGTTTGATTTTAGTTCAGATTTATCTTATCTAGACGGGAAAAATGTTTTGATCACAGGCGGAACAGGATCTTTAGGTAAGGTAATAACAAAAATTATATTGGAAGAAACAAAAGCGGCAAAAGTTGTCATTTTTAGTAGAGATGAATTTAAACAACATGAAATGGTAAAAAAATTCAAGAAATATAACTCAGACGGCGAGAATAGAATAAGGTTTTTTATTGGCGATGTGAGGAACGCAGATAGGCTTAGAAGGTCTTTTAAGGATATAGACTATGTTATCCATGCTGCTGCCCTAAAACAAGTTCCTGCGGCTGAATACAATCCCTTTGAGTTCGTTATGACTAATGTAATTGGCGCAGAAAATATCATTAATGCCGCAATTGATACAGGGGTTAAAAAAGTTATAGCATTAAGCACTGATAAAGCTGCTAATCCAATTAATTTATATGGAGCCACTAAGTTATGTTCTGATAAGATTTTCTCTGCTGGAAATAGTTACAGTGGAGAAGATGGCACAAGATTTTCTATTGTAAGATATGGAAACGTCTTTGGCAGTAGAGGTAGCGTTCTTCCATTGTTTTTAGAAAAAAGACATGATGCTAAAATCCCTGTTACAGACAAAAGAATGACAAGGTTTTGGATTACAATAGACAATGCCGCAAGATTTGTTCTCAGATGTCTTGATAGAATGTATAGGGGTGAAGTATGGGTTCCAAGAATACCAAGCACATATATAACCAATATAGCAAAAATTATAGCGCCAGATGCAGAAATAGAAGAGATTGGGATAAGGCCCGGTGAGAAATTACATGAAGTTATGATTTCTAGAAATTCACAGGCAGTAAGAATGAATGATTGTTATGTTATTAAGCCTGAATGTATGCCTAGAAAAATTGATTGGGACAATGTATTCAAAGGGAAGGTCTGCGATGAATGTTTTGAATATTCTAGTGAAAAAAACGATCTGTGGTTAGATAGAAAAGACTTAATTGATATGATTTGCGATCTTGATTTGCCAGAAGTAGCAGAATGGAAAAAGGAAATGGAAATATGATCCCTTATGGAAAACAAACAATTGATGAGTATGATGTAAAAAGTGTTATAGGAGCTTTGCAGTCTGATTATCTTACAACAGGCCCAAAAGTAAGGAAATTTGAAGAAGGATTAGCTCAATTTACTGGATCAACTCATGCTGTCGCTGTTAGTAGTGGAACGGCTGCACTTCATACGGCAATGCATGGTATAGGTCTTGAAAAAGAAGAGGAAGTAATTGTCCCTGCCATAAGTTTTGTTGCAACTTCAAATTGTGTAGAATATTTGGGCGCTACTCCAGTTTTTGCAGACATAGACCCAAACACAGGACTAATAGATCCAGATGATATTGAGAAAAAGATAACAGAAAATACAAAAGCCGTTATTTCTATGGATTATGCCGGTCAACCATGTGATTACGATAGAATAAGCGCGATATGTAAACAACACGGCTTAGTATTTGTTTCTGATGGTTGTCATTCTCTTGGAGCACAATACAAAGAGAAAATGGTTGGATCATTAGCGGACTTAACCGTTTTTAGTTTTCATCCAGTAAAGGCAATCACAACAGGCGAGGGTGGTGCCGTTCTAACAGATAATCCCTACTATACTGAAAAAATGCAAAGCTTTAGAAATCATGGCATAAATTTGGATTACAAAAGTAGATATAAATGGCACTATCAAATGGAAACTCTAGGACATAACTACAGGATTACAGATCTTCAATGTGCATTAGGATTGTCACAGTTGTCAAAGTTAAGAGGTTGGGTATACAGAAGAAATGATATTGCCAAAGTGTATGATAATGCCTTTTCAGAAGCCTCAAATGTAGAAACCTTGAAAACATTTGACGATTATATACATGCTTATCATCTATATGTTGTTAAAGTCAAAAACAGAGAAGAATTATTTGACAAACTAAGAAATCAGGAAATATTAGTCAAT
>Ga0209349_1000264_pt1 | contig 29206 bp, 35 predicted proteins | sample ETNvirnome_2_130_FD_184067 | JGI IMG/M metagenome (GOLD analysis project Ga0209349, IMG submission 184067) | Marine viral communities from the Pacific Ocean - ETNP_2_130 (SPAdes) (version 2) | ecosystem: Environmental > Aquatic > Marine > Oceanic | place: Pacific Ocean | collected 2013-06-22
ATTAAACACGAGTTTTTTTAAGATGTATTTAGATTATTTTAACAAATTTAGAGATATGGAGCCCTACCTTAAAATAGGTAAAAAGGAGTGGGCTTATATAAAGGAAACATTTGATAGACCAGACATTCAGGAAACTCTCGTAGAGATTTTGAAAGATTATGAGTTACCTACTCAAGAGTTGACCAAAAGGGATGCATACAAAGATTTTATGAAGTTAAAGGGTATTCAATGGCCAGATTATTTAGTAGAAACAGAATGGTATGCAAGGTCAGAGTATAAGTGGCCGTTAAGTAAGAAAATCATACGAAGAATAAACAGAGGAAATGACGCCAGTAATTATTTCCAACAGTATAATAGATGGTCGGTAGATGGAACTATTTCTCCAGGTCCAGTTAGGACTTGGGGGAATCCAAAGTTTATGTATACTTTGTTAGGTTCATTATTCACACTTAATGTTGAGAAGGTAGATAGGGGAACATTAAGGTCGTGTATTGGACTTCGTAAGTATATCTGTTCTCAATTCAAACCTAATGTAGCAAAATCAATTTATGATATGTTTAAGGCAAAAACCATTCTTGATTTCAGTGCAGGATGGGGTGATAGATTGGCTGGGTTCTACGCATCAGAAACGGGAGAGTATTATTTGGGAATAGACCCACGAAAAGAGAATCATTCTATTTATAAGGAACAGGCAGAGTTTTACAATAAACATTTAGGATTTTTTGAACATGAAAAAAAATCAGATTTTATTTGTGAACCAGCCGAAGATGTAGATTTGAGTATATATGAAAGTTACTTTGATTTAGTATTTACATCACCACCATATTTTAATGTGGAGAGATATAGTTATGACGATACTCAAAGTTGGGTGAGGTATAAAGATATAGATGATTGGAATGAATTATTTTTACAGAAAGCGTTAGGTAATGTATGGGAAACAATTAAGCCAGGTGGATATTTGTTGGTAAATATAAGTGATGTAAACGCTTCGAGTAAAGGTAAAAAGTCAAAAGGATGGCTACCCATCTGTGATCCTATGAATGATTTTTTAGATACACTTAAAGATAGTGAATATCAAGGTTGTATTGGTTATGAAATGGCAAAAAGACCGAATTGTATTGGTGTTGGAACTGCTAAAGTAACTGAAGAAACTAATAGGAAACCTGAATATATATTACCAGAGAAAGAAGGTCTATTTGGAGAACCGATTTGGATATGGAAAAAATTGTAAACGGATTTTGGTATGGTTCAGAGTTAGGTGAACTTGAAAAATTATGTATTAATTCTTGGATAAAGAATGGATACGAGTTTCATCTTTGGTTGTATGATGATGTGGAAGTTCCTAAAGGTGTAGTTGTAGAGAATGCAAATCATATAGTTTCCCTTCATGAATATTTTACTTATGATGAGGGAGTTTCAAAAGGAACTGCTGTTGCATTTTCAAATTTATTTAGAGCACAATTACTATATCAACGGGGTGGTTTATATACTGATTTAGATGTGTTATGTTTAAAACCATATGATTTTAATAAACGATTTGTATTTAGTGAACAGGGAGATAGTACACATCCATATCATGTAGCAACTTGTATTTTATATACTAAAGAGATGGGAGAATCTTTTTTTAATGATTGGACAGATTGGATAATAGCAAAGAAAAATAAAACAATAGCACATGGAGATTTAGGACCAAATTTATTTACAAAATTGATTACATTGTATAATCTAAAGGAATATGTTTTACCAAAAGAACATTTTTGTCCAGTAGATTGGGAATTATATAAAGATGTACTTGAATATAAACCCGATTCATATGGACTTCATTTGTATAGGAGTTTGTGGAATCAAAAAGAATTAAAAAAATTAATTGATAGATATTTATAAGTAGATAAAAACGGAGATTTATTATGAAAAAAGTAAATTGGAAATCGAATAGAATTTTTAAGATGGCAGCGGCTTCTGTAGTTACAGGACTCGAAAATGAGAATTTTTTACTCAAAAGAAAAAAAGGAGTAGAAATTCCTACAATGAAAGCTAAAAATGTTGTTCAATGGAATAAGTCCAAAAAGAAAAAATAAAAAAATGAGGTTATAATGTCGTGGTATGAAAAATCTGATATTACAGATAGTAAGGTAGATGATGTAATTCTATCTTATGATTTAAATCGAGAAATTATTGTAGAGGCTAAACTTGTTGGTGAAGTAGATGAATTGGTATCTGATGATGCCCACAAGTTTAAATTAATCCTTGAAGATAGAAAGATAGAATTAACAGTTTATCATATTATTCCATACTGGAGAGATGGAGAATTTATTGAGGATAATATCGGTACATTACAGGCTGGAGATGAATTACTTTGTATTGATCCAGAAGAATTAACTGTTAGTAAAGAAAAGGTTATTGAAATAGAGGTTGGAAGGACAGATAATACACCTGTTCGACATCCTAAATCATCTAATGGATATTATTTTGTAAATGGAATTTTATTACATGATTAAATAATGGTTATACTTCATGAAGATAATGGATGTTATGGACTTTCAGAAAATACTCTAACATTAAACAAAAAATTATTAGATTTTTATCATTTAAAATTTGAAAAAATATTAAAATCTAATAATTTTCCATATAAATTTACATATTATGATGATTATGAAAATGATTTAGAAGGTGATTATTTTATAGGTAGATTTGCTCAGGCCCTTCAAGATGTAGAATTACATTCTAAATATTTTGACAAATTATATGATTATTATGGTGAAAATATGTGGCCAAATAAAAAGGCATATTATTACTATGATGATAAGGTTAGACAATATGAACTTTTAGAGAAGTATGGGATTCATGTTCCAAGTGTTACTTGTAATGATTTAGATGAATTGTTAAAAAATGTTACTCTTGGAACGGTTATTAAATCTACCTATGGTGCTGGTTCAGATAGTACTTTTTATGTATGGAAAAAAGAACATTTAGATAGTATAGAAGAATATATTTCACATTGTTATAATAGTGGGAATTTCTTTCCCTGTCAAATTCAAGAATATATAGATGTTGAATATGAATATAAAATGGTAATAACAAATGATGAAGTATATGGTATCAAACAGAAGTTATTAAAAGAATGGGATTATCCAATTCATTTTCCGTTTAATTATGGTGGTGAACATTGGGCAGAAAGGGATGTACAAGAAAAGACAGGAAAGCAAATACTAAATTTATCATTGGTTACTGATGAATTCGATTCAAAAGTACTTGAATCTATAATGGACATAAAAAGAGAGTTGAATACTCCAAATTTAAAATTTGATATTTTAGATAATAAAGTTCTTGAATTTACTTACATTTATGGTGAATTACCAATAACTGATTGGAAATATTATTCTTTTGATTTGGAATCTAAATCTTTTGATGAGAGAGTAGTTTCAGTTAATGAATTTGCGTACAAACAACCTAATTCGGTATTAAAACATTTAGGTATTATAGAATGAAATTAAAAAAAAGATATGATCACGGTTATAGTTTTTATAATATAATTAAATATTATTGTCAAAATCCATATTCTAATTTCAATTATAATTTATATGTGAATAAATATTTAGTAAAGAATGCCGTAAAGGATATTATAAATGTTGCAGAACTTTATCATCATATAACTAATATTAAACAATTTGATGAGATCAATTTTGATATATTTCCAGATAAATTTATAGTGAAGGGAACACACGGAAGTGGTGATCAACTTATAGTAGATAATAAAAATGAAATGGATAAATATGAAATTAGGAAATTTTGTGAATCTACGTTGAATTATAATCATGGATATATAGGGCCTAATAAATGGGATTTACCTTATATATGGGAAAAACATTATAATTTTATAGAAAAGGGTATAATATTTGAGGAATATTTAGGTAATGTAGTAGATTATCAATTTCATGTAATACAAGGAAAACCAGAATCAATTTGGACTTGTCAGTATGATGATGTTTATATTCATAATTCATATAATATGAATTGGAATTATATAAGCGACCATGTGTGGTTATGTGAATTAGATGATACTCAACGATGGAAAATACTTTTTAATCCTAACATTTATCCTAATTGTTATACAGATGTTAATCATAGTTCTGGAAAAAAACCAGAAAATTTTAAGGAAATGGTAGATACAGTTTATAAGCTAGTAGGACTTTTTGAAGAAGTTCCATATATACGAGTGGATTTGTACAATATAAATAATGTTCTTTATTTTGGAGAATTTACTCCTACAAGTCAAGCCGGAAATGTATTTAATGAAACGAGTGATTTTATACCAGAGTGGGATACGTATTTTGGTTCATTAATTAATTTCCAACCAGACATAGAGGCTTTAGAGAAAGTTAAAAGGCATTTTAATTGAAATGATTCAAGTTGCCATATGTGGAGATTTAAATGTTATAGAAGGTAGTTGTGCTTTAATAAATTCAATATTAGTAAATTCGAAGAGTGATATACGAATAAATATAGTAACAGAATATGTGGATGAATATAGACAAGGTATTAATCAATGGTGTGATTCAACTGATGTAGTAAATATTATAAACCCCAATAGTATTGATTTAGAAGAATTATCAAATGATATACATTTTAGGGATGTGGAAGAATTTGGTGCATCAATGAAACCAAATAATATATATAATTTTATTCGATTTTATCTTCCTCAATTATTACCAGATGTAGATAGAATTATTTCTTTAGATAGTGATACAATTGTACAGAGTGATTTAAAAGATTTATATAATATTTTACCTTATAATTATAATATTGGTGGCATTTTTTATGAAAGTTTAACATTTGAAGGTCAACAATTTAATGAAGATTTTTTAGATAAGAATAATATAAATAAAAATGATAAAATGTTTAATGGTGGAGTATATGTAACTAATTTACAATGGTGGAGAGATAATCAATATACAGAAAAGTGTATAAATCTTATGAAAGAACAAAAAAAATCTAAAAATTTATATATGGGTGGACACCAATCAATAATGAATACTATATTTTATAATTTGATATATAATATTGACATACATTGGAATGTGGCGGGACTTGGTGAACCTAATTGTGATGTAAATTCATTTCATCCTGGTATGGGTATGGGACCAGAACACCAATATAAATATCTTATTCCAAAGGCCAATATTTTACATTGGACAGGTAACTTTAAACCTTGGACTATGAAACGGGGATCTGGAAGAAGGTATTGTGATGTTTGGTGGGATTATTTATATTATTATAAAGAGAGAAGATGAAATTTATATTATTAAGTTTCCAACGGACTGGAACTCATTTGTTTAGACGATATATTCGTTCACATAGTCAGTTAGATTGTCTTACTGAATGGTATTTTATAGAACCTGAACCAGAATCATTAATGGAAGTAATTAATAATTTAAAAGATTACCAAGGTGTTACTGTTTTTGGAAAACAAGATGGTTACGATGATATGCCTATGGAATTACCATTAGTTATTTTATTGAGAAAAAATAAATTTGAACAGGCATTATCACATTGTTTGATGAATTGGAGATGGGAGTTTGGAGATAATATTGAGGACCATTTTCTCGATTATAAAGAAGTTCAGTTTATGGATAAAGTTGAAATTGATTTGATTGATTTTAAAAAGACATATAAGTATTGTGTTAATAATACAGAAGAAATATTAAATAGAACTAAAAATTGTAGTAGAGAAATTTTTTGGTATGAAGATATAATTCCTAAAAATCAAGAAGGGTGGATAGCTAATATGCCAGAAGAAGAAAATAAAAGATTATGTAATTTTTTAGGTGTTGAATATGAACCCTTATCTGCAATATCGAAAAAGGTAGGTAGATATAATACGGTAATAAATTATAATGAGTTATATAATTGGTATAAGGAGATAATATGATTCAAGAATATAGAGGAATAAATCATGATGGTGTGATTTATTATGGAAAACATTTGATATTAACTGCCAATAAGTGTAATAAAAACATATTGAATAAAAAACAAGTTGCTAATTTTATGACAGAATTAGTTGATAGAATAGACATGGTGGCATTTGGTGATCCCATAGTTGAAAGGTTTGGTGAAGGTATTGAGATAGGATTATCGGCGGTACAACTTATAGAAACAAGTGCTATTGTTATTCATACTAATGACCAGGCAAGAGATATGTATTTAGATGTATTTAGTTGTAAAACATTTTCTGAACATGATGTTATAAATTTTTTATTATCTGTATTTGAACCAGATAAAATTAATTCACAAGTTTTATTGAGGTAAAATGAAATATTTATTTTGTATTTATACTGATTTAGAATACAAAGAACATTTGGACAATTTTAAAACACAAGAGTTTTATAGACAGATTTGTGATGATCCCAACATTGAGGTTATAGAGTGGGGTACAGATTTCCACACGGATTATTGTGACTTACCTACAAAAACTCAAGAGATGATGAAATGGTGTAGTGAAAATAAAGAGTATGATTATTTAATAAAATGTGATGATACTATTTTTAGTGATACTTGGAAATTTTATAGACCACGATTTACATATGAAAATATTTTTGTAAAAGGTAGAGATGGATTTTCTTATACTTGTGATAGGTGGGGAGATCAAAGTTGGTCGAAAGTTTGTGAAGATAATAATGATGATTATTGGGGAATAAATTATATAGGGCCACATTCAGATGAAGTATTGAAAATATATTTTGATGGCCATTATGGTAAAAATAAAATAGATTATAATTTAAATTTTATTAAAAATGATATTCAGTTTTATGAAGGAAAATTTTATATGGTATCACGAGATTTGAGTATATTTATAGGCAGACAGGAAGGTTTTGCAAAAAGAATGAGTGAAAATTTTCCTATTGAAGATTTGATGGTAGGTTATTTAGCAGAGTCATTTTAAATGAAAAAGGTTTTAGTTGCATATACCAATTATAATTATTTAAAATATGTTAAGAGTTGGGTACTTGGTGCAAGAGAAGTTGGTAAGTGGGGTGGTGATATTGTTATAATTGTACCATACGAGGATAAAGAAAAAATAAATGAAAATGAATTTTCAAACTTAAATATAAAATTCTTTTATCCTAAATCATTTGGTAGGGATTTTTATATTCATTACTATAAATTAATGATATTTGATAATTATTTTAAAAAGTGGGATTGGATATTTCATGTTGATTTGGATGTTATTTTTAATGAAAAGATAAACTTAAAATTATCAGAAAGGAATATTAATATTATTTATGCCAAAAATGATGGTTTAAGTTTATATCAACAATTTGATATGATAAATGATACAAGTGAACGTAATTTACCATCAGAATTTTCAAGAAAAGACTTTGAAAATAAAATTTCATTTCAAGGTTGTTTTTTATTATTTAATAAAAAAATAATAGAAGATGGTTATTTTGAAAAATTAAAAGAGTATTATTTTAAATATGCAGTATATTATGGTTGCTGTGAAACATTTAGAGATCAAACAATTTTAAACTTGGTTTTTGATGGTAAATGGGATGATTTGGGTGATAAGTATGTCAATAAGATTCCCATAATAGAAGAATTAAATTGGGATGTAAAAAAATTAGAAAGGGGTTATTATGATGATTATGATTATACTGGTAAATCAATAATTCATTTTTTAAGATATTTTGCACCCTGGGACGAGAATAATTTAAGATTTTATCCAATATGGAAGGAGTATAATGACAAATTTTAAAGAAAAATATGGTGAGTATATACACTATGATGATGGAAAAATTACCAAAATAGAATGGTATACTCATGGAAATTGTGATTGTGAATTAGATGTTACTGATGGAGAACATTCTTATAATCATGGTGATGGACAACTTTGGCAAAAATATACTTTGATAAATGGTAAACCAGATGGTGAATGGATTTTGTATCATTCTAATGGACAGATGAGTTTTTATAGGGAATATAAAAATGGTTTAAAAGAAGGAATTTGGAAGTCTTGGCATGATGATGGTAGTCAATGGGACGAGCAAACATATTCGAAAGGTAAGAGAGATGGAATTAGTAAGAGATGGAGATATTCTGGAGTACCAGAATATAAAGGTTATTATGAAGATGGTAGAAAAGAAGGTGAATGGATTTATTATTATGATAATGGTAATAAAGAATATCAAGGTGTTTATGAAAATGGTAAGAGAATAGGTAAGTGGATCCAACATGACGTAGATACTGGAAAAAAATTTGGTGAATTAAATTATGTAGATAATAAGTTAGATGGCGAATATTTTAAATTTAATGATGGCGGTTTAATAATTCTTAATGGTCAATATAAAAATGATAAAAAAGTAGGTAAGTGGATTTATACGAATGAAAATGGAAAAGTAGGAAAAGAGAAAAATTATAAAAATGGAAAATTAGATGGTATTTTTAAAAGATGGCATCCTAATAAAAAACTTTGGATGGATAGTAAATATATAGATGGAAAAAAACAAGGGATCAGTAAAAGTTTTCATTTTAATGGTGTATGTTCATCAGAAGAAAATTGGAATAATGGTAAAAAAGATGGTAAATTTGATTATTACCATGATAATGGAAATCAGAAAGTAAAGAGTATATATTTTTCTGATAAATTGGATGGTAAATATATAGAATGGTATAAGAATGGAAAGTTAAAAAAAAATATTGATTATAATAAAGATATATTATCCGGAAATTATATAGAATATTATATTGAGGGTCAATATCGTGGAAAAGGAAAAATGAAAAATGATGAAATGCATGGAAAATGGACATTTTGGTATCACAATGGTCAAAAAGAGTGTGAGGTTACTTGTAAAAATGGAGAACTTATTGATGGTAAAGTGTGGGATGATGATGGTAATAAGAAAAAGAGTATAAGATTTAATTATCAGAGATGAAGTATAAAAAGGTTCAAAATAACGAAAATGTCATAGAGATTGATGGAAAGGTAGTGCTGTCATTTGATCCAAGGTATAAAGAATATCTGAAATGGAAAGATGAGAATCCTGATTTAGAACAACAGTTGTTGAGTGATTTAAAACAAGATATAAAGAATAAAAAATTATATAATCGTGGTGAGCCACACAAAAAGGGCAATATTTGTAAATGGTATGATGAAGATGGTCATTTAATAATTAAATCAGAAATGAAAGATGATAAACCACATGGAATACAGTGGAATTATTATAAAAACGGAATTGTATCAGTACAAACTCAATATGAAAATGATAAAAAAACAGGCAAGTATTATCAATGGGACGAGGATGGAAAGAAAACAGTTGAAGGATTTTATTTGGACGGTATAGAAAATGGCGAAAAAATAACTTATTTTGATGGTAAGGTTCATTTTTCGGAGACTTTTGAAAATGGAAAACTTAATGGACTGGCTAAATATAATACTCTTGATGGTAAGAGAGAAAGAGAAGGAATTTATAAAAATGGTAAGAGAGATGGGAAGTGGATTTTTTACTATGAAAATGAAAATAAAAAATGGGAAGGCAATTATAAGGGTGATATTATAGAAGGAGAGTTGATTCAATATAGAGAAACTGGAATTATAAAATCAAAAGAGACATTTGTAAATGAAGAAATGAGGGGTCCATATGAATATTATCACTCGAATGGAAAATTAAGACAAAGTGGTTGGATACAAAATCATATGAAAAACGGAGCAGTAAAATCATATTGGGAATCTGGAACTTTACAATCATTAGAAAATTTTAAGATGGGAATAAAACACGGAAAAATTGATAGATATGATATTAGTGGAGAATTACTTATGACGGGCCATTGTAAAAATAATTATCGTCATGGAAACTGGACATGGTATTATACGGGCGGTGATATGAAGATGAAATTAGAGGTATATGAATTATCGGAGTTAAAAAAGGTTATTGATTGGGATCCTGATGGCCAACAAGTTAGTGAAGCAATTAAGATAGAAGATGTTATTGATAAGTGGAGAAATATTGGTTGGTATTCAAATGGAATTAAAAAACATGATATAAATTATGAAAATAAAAAACTACACGGTAATTGGACAGAATGGCATACTAATGGTCAAAGAAGGTCAAAGGGTAATATGTTATATGGTATGATGGATGGTAAGTGGACATTTTGGTATCACAATGGGAAAAGAGAATTAGAATTTAATTTAGACTTTGGAAACCAAGTTGGTACTGCTAAAATATATCATGATAATGGTGTGTTAAAGGAAGTGGTAACTCTTTGAAGGGGGTGGACTTAAAATTAGCAATATGTGGAGATAGTTTTTGTGCTGATTATGGTAAAAATCCATATCCATCTTTTATATATTTATTACAAACAGAATTAAAGGCTGATATTCTGTGTACTGGTAGAATGGGCATTTCTCTTTATCATGCATATGAAGATTTAATTACACATTATAAAAATAGTGATATAATTATTTTATGTGTTACTGAGCCATCAAGGGTGTCTAATAGATATAGAGTGGGTATTGGTAGAGGTTGGAATGATGATGAACAAGATGATATTATTGAGTGGTTACAGACAAAAGGTTCAATTCACACTAAGGATGGTAAAAGAAGGAGAATAGATAATAAGTCAGGAAAACCAATTATAAATCCACTTAATGAATATGAAGCAAAAGGATTTGTAGATGCAATAACATATTATAATAAATTTATTCGTAATGATGATTTTCATGATGTTGTTCAGAGAGGAATATTACGAGATATAGAATTTTTGTTGAAGGAAGAAAACAAAAAGGTTATATATTTTAGATGTTTTAACAATAGTTTTTGTGGGTTTGAGCCATCACATGGTGTTTGGGGAGATACAAAATTATTAAATTATACTCCTACAGGCCGTAAGGAATATTTGAATCATATGAGTGAAGAAAACAATATGAGAATGTTTCAATTTATCAAAAGAATAATTGAAGAAGATGATTTTTCATGTCGCGAGATAAAGATGTGGAGTTTATGATAAATTATAATAAAAAATATATTTTTGTTAGGATACCCAAAACAGCCTCTACTTCTATTGGGAAGATTTTATCAACGAAGTGGATGACACATACAAAACTAAGTGAATTAAAAAAGATGAGAGACCACCATCAATATTTTATTTTTTGTTTTGTTCGTAATCCTTGGGATCGTATATATTCTGCATTTGAATATTTGAAACAAGGTGGTAATAGTAAATCTCCTTGGGATATACAGGCAAAACTAAAAATGATTGATGTTGTAGATGGTAACTTCGAGGAGTTTATTTATAAATTTGTTAATAAGGAAAATAGTGATTTCTGTAATCATGTACATTTTAAATTACAGTTAGATTGGATTGGTAATTCGGATTACATTGATTATATAGGAAAATATGAAAATTTGAATGAAGATTGGAAAAAAATCTCGACTATTATAGGGGAAACTAAAATTTTACCCAAAGAAAACATTTCAAAAAATAGGAAACCTTATAGAAATGTTTACAATGATAAAATGGTAGAACTTGTTTATGATTTTTATAAAAAAGATATTTTAGAGTTTAATTATGAATTCTGATAATAAAATATGGATATATTGGAATGATGGAGTAAAAAATGCACCTAAATCCGTACAACTTTGTATTGATAGCTGGAAGGTAAAAAATAATAATTATGATGTAGTAGTTTTAGATGATAATACTATATCTGATTGGGTAGACATTTCTAAGTTTCAAGATACAGAGATGACTATACAAGCATTTACTAATATTTTAAGAGTTTATTTGTTATCTAAATATGGTGGGATTTGGGCAGACGCCACTTTGTGGTGTAATAAACCAGTAGACGAGTGGATTGATGATTATAGTGAAGATTTTTTTGTGTTCAGTAATCCAGTTGATAATAGAATGATAGCAAGTTGGTTCGTTAAATCAAGTAAAGATAATATAATATTGAGAGAGTGGAAAAATAGTGTTATGAATTATATTGAAAATACTAAAGTGGTTGTAAATAATTTTTGGTTTCATGGATTATTCGAAAAGATTTATAATGAAAATATAGATGTTAGAAGTCAATGGGATAAAGTATTGAAATATAGTGTTAATATGAATAATGTAGTTCCAAATAATCCATTATATTTTTCAAGAATGTCAGATGTAGATTTAAATGATTTAGACAATAAATTTATGATATCACTTTCAAAAAAAGAGAGTCCAATGTATAAATTTTCTTGGAAAAGGACTTGGGTAGATTCAAGAAAAGTTAAGTTTTTAATGGATATAGGATGAGACTCGGTCCCAAAACTTATCAAAAAACATTTCAACAATTCTATTCTGCAGATTATTACGCTAAAAGATTGATTGGATTCACTTCCATAATGACAAATGAAAACGAGGTGATAAGTGTCTTAGAACCAACGGCGGGCCCAGGCAATTTGATAAAATATTTATATAACAATTATCCAAATAAAGGTAATTTATCTATATTTGCTTGTGATATTTGTCCTACAAATAGGAAACTTCTCAAATCACTTTTGGAAACTAATAATGATGTTTTATATAATGAACCTGATTTTTTAAAGTTAGAGAATGAAATTACTTCAAGGGGTGATAAATTCGATTATATTATAATGAATCCACCTTTCCATTTGAGGATAGAAGAATTTTCGGAATGTTTTACGATTAACGGTGGTGATTGGCCCTTTGATGTTTATGATATAGATTTTATATTACAGGCTAGAAAGTATTTGAAACCAAATGGAGAATTAGTATCAGGTTTATATACGTGTCATTTGAATAGAGATTTAATAAAACTCAATGGCTGGAAATGTTTTCTTCCCGAAGAATCATCTCTTGATTGGGACTATATGCAGGATGTTCATGACCATTGGAAAAGTGCATTTTTAGATTCTAATTACGAAATAGAATTGGTTGATATGGATGAGGAAGTACAATATAAAGACAATTCTTATCAAGGTATAAATTACAAACGAACTGTTCCATGTACTATAATGAAAATAAAAAGATTATAATGAGAATACAGAAACATGCAATCATAACTCCTGGTCGAACAGGCAGTAATCTATTATGTGCTGTTTTGAATATGCATCCAGAATGTATAAATAGAGGAGAAATTTTTGGAGATATCAGAAATATAGTTTTAAATGAATATTCCTGGCAAAGACCCGATTTAATGGTAGATAATTTTTGGTTTAAAGATTATTCAAAAATGGATTCGGTAGGATTTAAATGTTTATATTTTCACGATACAAAGAGAGATTGTAAGGTAAGTGATTTTCTAATTAAACACGATTATAAAGTAATACACTTAAAGAGAAGAAATAAATTAAAACAATATATTTCATGGAAAAAAGTTTTACAAGGTGATAAATGGGGGGATGATTTTTTATTCAAAAAGGATACAAATCCATGGCTCAATGGTAAAGTTGAAGTAGATATACCAGATTTAATTGAACGATTTGAGGTTCAAAAGAATCAAGAGAAGGTGTATACTGATAAATTTCCTAATGCTTTAGAGGTTTATTATGAAGATATAGTTTCTGATTTTGATTTAAATTTTACGAAAGATAATAATAAGACAATACAAGATATTTTTAATTATCTTGGTTTAGATTATCAAAGAATAATTGATGATAAGAAAGATGTGAATTCTTTTCTGAAGGAAACCGATTTATTTTCTTTAGAAGAATTTGATATTACTAATCATACTTCTACGATAAGAAAAAAATGGTTAGATATAGTTGATGGTATTGAAAGTCATGACTTCTTTTTGCAGAAGTCGAGAATTTTACCATTGAATGAGTGTATATTAAATTATGACGAAGTTAGAGAAAAATTAGTTGGAACGGCGTATGAGATTTATTTAGATGAGAAATATAGCCTTAATGATTATAAACATAGATTATTAAAAATAATAGAATCCAATGGTATTGATATAGAAATTTTAAAAGAAAATGAAGTGTATCTTCTGGGAGGATCAATTTTAAGATTATTTATGGATTTACCATTAGATACAGATTTAGATTTATACTTTCTTGATTTCGAAAGGTTTACAAATGTAAATGATTATTTCAATGAAAATTTTTCTTTGGTTTATGATAGCCCACTATTCGTAAATTATCAGGGTAAAAATTTGATTATATCACTTATATATAATGAGAGATTATTGGGAGATTATGAATATGTAACTAAAACTCATTATGATTTTTCTATATCAGCCGGGTGTTTTGATTTTAAAACTGAAACATTTAATTTTGGAGATAATTATTTTAACGATTTAAAAAATAGAAAACTTGTTCCGTATGGTGATCGTGGACTGTGGAGACAAAATTCACCATCAGTATTAAAAAGAGTAGATAAATTTAAAAAACTTGGATTTACTATTGATGAAGATGTTGAGAATATATTAAAAGAAAATTCACGAGGTTTAAAAAGGTCAGACCTTGATGAATATTATCAAAGATTTGGTAAAAAAAGTTGGTTAAGAGACGAGGATGTTTATCCAGTAGTTCCTAATATTGATATATTTGTTAATTGGTTGATGGATATAAAAGAACATGAATATTTTGATAAGTTTAATTATTATATATTTGGTGGTTTTATATCTTGGCCAGAAAAAACTAAGGATATAGATTTATTAATAACAAAACGAGATGGTCAACATGCTACCTTAAAAGAACTTGAAAAATTAATGGTAGATATGTTTGATTCTGCATATGATACTCATGGATTTTTTCTTGATACTTGTTATATGAGAATACCACAATGGATAGCAGATTATCCAAGAGATGAGGAAAGATTAAGGTCGGTTGAAAAAACAGGATTATGGATTACTATAACAAAAAATAAACCAGAATATCCTATTAAATTTAGAAGATATGGAAAATTAAATTGTTGTTATAGACCAAGTTTTACTAATTGGTATGATAACGATTCAGATATGATAAATAGGTGGGTAAATTTAGATGCAAATTATGCAAGAATGGTAGATTTACGAAGAATTATAAAATATTATGAAAATAATAAAGAAAGAAATATGGAAGATTTTAAAGAAAAGTTTCAAGAATATTCAGGATATTAGGAGAAAAAAATGATTAGTTTTATTATACCCTTTTCTACAATAGAAAAAGATAAGTTTTTAAACTTAAACGAAAAAGAAGATTTGTGGGAAGAAAATGATTCTGCAAATATAGTATATTCTACTATTAAAACAATTAAAAATATAAATTCACTTAAATGTGAAAAAGAAATTTTATTAGTAGATAACAGTCATACTTGGCTCGAAGTAGATTTACCGAATGTTAGAGTAATCAAAGGATGGCAAGCATTACCAGTAGAGGAACTTGAAAAGATTCCTGAATATATGAATCATAGAGATATACAGGCAAGTTTAGATAATCTTGGTTGTTTAACTATGTGGGTATCTATGGCATTCCATTTGGGAACACAAGAGGCAAAAGGTGATTACATTGTATTACAACACAATGATACCTTTTATCATCAAGATTGTATTGATGAAATGATTAAACAACTGGAAGAAGAAGAACTTGAATATATTTCAGTTGATAATAAGAAGATATGGATTTCAACTTATTTATTGAATAAAGATTTTTTAGATAAATATATTAAAGAATATACTGCACAGCCAGTATCAATAAAACCAGAAAATGGTGGATATGTAAAAACCAAAAAGATTGGATTCGCAGATGCGTATTTTTTCTTGTGTAAGAGAAAGTTCTTTGATAATTATAATATAGACTGGTACTACGGTGATACCAATCATGGTGCAACTATTTGGTGTCTTTACAATAATTTGAAATATCTTCATTTGGGACCTTATTATGACAATCCTAATTGGGAAACGGAAGATACGTTACATACATATTACTATAAGGATGAGCCATTTTTAACTCATCTAAAAGGGGGTTTTTCAGAAAATAAAATGTCAGCAAAAGATTTCGAAGAAGAATTTAATGCGTACTTAAAGGAATTAACAAATGCAAAATGAACATACCCTGTGGGTAGAAAAATATAGGCCTAATAATCTTGACACTTATATTGGTAATGACCAGTTAAAAAGTAAAGTTAAGGTTTATTTGGAAAGTGGAGACTTACCACATCTATTGTTGTTTGGTAAGGCTGGTACAGGTAAGACCACTCTCGCAAAACTACTCGTTAATAATATAGAATGTGATTATCTTTATATTAACGCGTCAGACGAGAACAATGTAGATACCGTGAGAACAAAGGTTAAGAGTTTTGCATCTACGATGGGTTTCAAGGATTACAAGGTTATAATCTTGGACGAGTGTGATTACATTACACCCAATGCCCAGGCCGCACTAAGAAACTTGATGGAAACATTCAGTAAACATTGTAGGTTTATTTTGACTTGTAATTTCGTAGAGAGAATAATTGACCCGATACAATCTCGGTGTCAAACATTTCAAGTTATTCCACCAGATAGAAAACAAGTTGCAATTCACATTAGTAATATATTGACAAGTGAGAATGTAGAAAGTGAAGTTAGTGATATTGCACTTTTAGTGAATAGTGGATATCCCGATATAAGACGAGTTATCAATTCTGCACAACGACAATCTATTGATGGTAAATTGACAATAGATAAACAGAGTATAGTAGAGAATGATTATAAATTAAAGTTATTAGAGATATTAAAGAAACAAGATAAAGCAAGTGCATTTAAAAATATTCGTCAGTTAATGGCAGATAGTCAAGTTAAGGATTATGCAGACTTATTTAGACTACTATATGATGAAGTAGATAGTTATGGTAAGGGACATATTGCCGAATGTATCTTGGTTATAGCAAAGTATGAATTAAGTGATAGTCAGGTAGTTGATAAGGAAATCAATGCTATGGCTATGATAATAGAATTATTAGGAGTCATAAAATAATGAACGAAAAATATTGGGGTGAAAAGAAACCACCTGCTAAAAAAGGTGCACAACCAATCAATAATAAACCAGAAAAACACATAGCAGTTCATGAGAACAAGATTTACTATTATGCTAATGTAAACAGAGAAAGTGCAGCAGAATTAAATAAAAAGATAGGTGAGATAGAATCCAAGAGTTTGACATTAGCAAATACCTTAGATATAGACCCACCTACACTCAAGGTATTGATAAATTCAGGAGGTGGTTCAATCACTGCTGGTATTTCATCTATGGATACAATATTAAGAACAAAAGTTCCAGTACATACTTATGTAGATGGATTTTGTGCCAGTGCAGCAACCTTTATGTCAGTAGTTGGTAGTTATAGATTTATGAGTAGAAATTCTTATATGTTAATTCATCAATTATCTACAAATTTTTGGGGAAAGTATTCTGAGTTTGAAGATGAGAAACAGAACCTTGATTTGATGATGAAAACGATTAAAAGAGTATATAAAGAATATACTAAAGTTCCAATGGGAAAGTTAGATGAAATATTGAAACATGATTTATTGTGGGATGCAGAGACCTGTAAAACTTTGGGATTAATTGATGAGATAATCTAATGAAACCACTTTTACCTTCATGTTATATTGGTTATAGATTTGGGAAAATAAATGTAAATAAGGATTATTTTGTTTGTTGTGGAACTCCATCAATAGGTAATTATAACGTAGACGGTGGTTTTAAAGAATTTTGGAATTCTAAAAAGTATAAAGATTTACGACATAATTTAAAATATGATTTAAAGAAACAAAATGAAGAATGGGGTGGTACTTGCTTTGAATGTCCCCATTATGCACAAATAAAAATGTTATATGAGAGTGGAGAAATTGTAGATGATATACCAAAAACAGGACCAAGTGAATTCCAGTTTGAAGTAGGAAATCCATGTAATCATCGATGTAATTTTTGTTGGAATTGGTCTTATGATATGTTGGACAATAACGGTCAATGGGAAGGGTGGAAAAACTGGGCAAAACAAACATTTGATTTAGAAACTTATATTTCTATTGTAGATGATTTGAAAGAACTTGGTGGATGTGAATTGATATCAATAAGTGGTGGTGGCGAACCATTTATCATAAAAGATATTATGAAAATGATTGAATATACTAAAAATTTAGGGTTTAACCTTAAAATATTCACTAATTTTTCAAGGGTTAACCTTAAAGATATAGATAATTTTATTAAATGGGGAGTTGATAGGTTTGAAATTAATATATCTGCAGGAACTGAGGAAACTTATTGTAAGATAAGAAAATTAAAATCTAAGGATTGGAATTTACTTATTGATAATCTTACTTATTTAAATGAAAAGAGAAAAGAATTAAATTTATTATCACCCATTAAATATGTAGTTATTGTAACTAAAGAGAATATAGAAGAAATAGATGAAATTTTTGAATTGGCAATTAAACTTGGTTGTTGTTTTATTGATTTTAGAGATTTAGTTTCACAAGGAGTTTATAAGGGTGAAGATTTATTACCATCAGAAAAACAAATTGAAGTTTTTAATGAAAAGTTTTTAAAAAACATTAAAAAATATAATTTAAAAGAAATTAATGGTGAATATTATTATTATTCAGAAAAATTAAATTTAGGAGTATTTAATGAATGTATTAGTTATAGGGGATAGTTGTAAGGATGTTTTTATATATGGTGATATAGAAAGAATAAGTCCAGAAGCCCCAATACCAGTTTTTAAACCAACACATACAGAAGAAAATGATGGTATGGCAAAAAACGTGGCAAATAATGTTGAGGCATTAGATATACACATCCATACTGTAACAAATAAAAATAGTATTACAAAGATAAGATATGTAGAAAATCGTTCAAGTCAAATGGTATTACGAGTAGATGAACATGATTATTGTGATAGGATAGATAAAAGTTTATTAGAAGGTCTTACAAAGAATAGATTTAAACGACCACCATTTGGATTTGATAGACAAAGAGAAGATCATTATGATGCAATTATCATATCAGATTATTGTAAAGGATTTTTGGAAGAAGATGATATTCAATTTATATGTGAAAATAATGAAAATGTATTTGTAGATACTAAAAAGAAACTTGGTAAGTGGGTTGAATTTGCAGATTTCATAAAAATTAATGAATTAGAGTATAAGAAAAATCATGAATTACTTTCAGATAAAGGATTTAAAGAAAAACTTATTGTTACATTGGGTAGTAAAGGATGTAGATATAAGGGAAAAGAATTTCCAGTAAAAGAAGTTCCTGTAAAGGATGTTAGTGGAGCAGGAGATACATTTATAGCAGGATTAGTTCGTGGTTATTTAGATACACAAGATATAGAGAGTGCAATAGAATTTGCACAAAAATGTACAACAGTCGTAGTTCAACAACACGGTGTTGCAACAGTTACATTAAAGGAGATAGAAAATGGCTAAACAAAAAACACCACAGGCAGAAGTTCAAGTGGATTTAAGAAAGGCAGACACAATAAAATGTGAAGGTTGTGGGAATTATCTTTTTATTACAGCAAATGTAATTAAGCGAATTTCACCAATTTTATCACCAACAGGACAAGAAGCACTTGTACCAGTTCAGGTTTACAGTTGTGGAAGTTGTGGTAAAGTTCCAAAGATGTTTTTAGAAGGTACTGGACTTGACACAGAAGAAGAACCAAAAGAAGATGCACTTTCACGACCAGACTTAATGGAATAATGCTAGAAGAAATATCATTAGAGATATCAAATTATTGGACATCAAATGATTTTTTAACAGAGAGTAATAAAAATTGTGGAACTCTTGTTGCATTTGATTGGAGAGAAGATTGTTTAAGTGAAATAAATACTAATATTGATTTAAGTTATTTAGAAGTTGAAAATTTTGGATTTGATATTTTCGTAGATTTTTTAAAGAAGAATAATTTTACTTTTGTATTGGGATTGAGAAATATTGTGTTTAAAGATAATCCATCTCTAGAATGGACAGATAAATTTAAAGAAATATTAAAATCTAATGAGATAGACTATGATGAATATATGATAGGTAGATATCCAGCGCCAATTCCAGAATTTGATGTACCAGATAACATTTTTATTTTAAGATATTCATTTGATCCGTATAATAAAATTGATGGATTTGCATCCAATAAATTTTTATTTGAAGAATTTATAAAAAAAAGTGATTGGGAAGAATATTATAAAGGTGTATATTCTGAAGTAAAAACAAGAGTTATAGTTTTTTGTAGTGAGTTAGAAAATTTAATATTACATGAGAGTTTTGATAAATGATTAAAAAACCTTTATCGTGCAAGTTAAGACCATCTGATATTAATACGGATTTAGAATGTTTATTGTTAAGTGAAGTTGGTAGTTATGAAAAGATTATTAAAGAATTACTTTATGATATACACGAAGAATTTTCTGGGGGAGACGATCCTTGGAATGATATATGGTCATTTGATGATGTAATTGAGAGATTTGATAAGGGTGAAATTTTATGGTTAGTTTTGAAGGATGAGAACCCAATAAGTTGTAGTTGGATATCAGTTAAATCTAATGAGAATTTATTTATTTATAATACTTGGTTAAAACCAAAATTACGAGGAACAGATTTATTTAGAAAAATATCATTAGTAAGGAATGATAGGTTGCATACTTTAGGTTATGAAAAACTTCTATGTGTTACTGATAATATTCGTGCAGAAAAAGGATTAAAAAAGATTGGATATAAAGAAGATAATTGGATGGATATTCAATATATATTTTGGACAGGTGGTTATGATTCTACTTTTTTAGTTTGCAAATTTTTATTGGAAAATAGATTAGTTCAACCTATTTATATAGATGACAGAATAAATCATGGCGGTTATCATTCAAATCCACTTGTAAAACAAAGAGGTGGTGATACTTATCCAAGAAAATCTACGGAAATAGAATTGGAAAGAATGGATTGGTTAAGGCAAAGAATTTATGAAAAAATTGAAAAGTCTAAATATTTATTGTTGGAAACAATGGTTATTGATAAACCGATAGAAGAAGATGAAGAAATAAGTAAGGTTGTAGAAAAATACAATGAATGGATTCCAAATACTATATCAGAAAAAGGTTGGCTGCCAGTCTATACAGATTTAGTATCGAGATTTCAAAAACAATTTGGTTTAGAAATATTTTGGGCAAATGACCATATTGAAGGTGAGTTTTATGAAGTATTTGATGATTCAATAGAAGATGGTAGAATGAAAGTAGATAAATTACCATCTAAGTATAAAGATTTAAAAATATTTAGTGGATTAGTTCAACCACTAAGACATACCAATAAGAAAGAGATGTTGGAAGTTGCAAAACAAAAAGGATTTGATGACTTGTTATATTATACTTGGACTTGTTGGTATCCAAATGACAGAGAACCCTGTGGTGAATGTCATGTGTGTAATGAAAGAATAATAGAATGTAAGGAGATTACAAATGAATAAAATACTAAGGTTATTGTTGATAGGAATGGTTTCAATTTTATCAGCACAGACAGCAACAATCAAGAATAGTATAATTGGATATACTACGGTAGGTGATACTATCTCGTTTGATAAACCATATGTTTGGACGTTTATTAAAAGTGATGATTCAAAATGGATGGCATCAATATTTGTAGATGCTCCTTGGACAAGAGATAAGGTATATGTTGAAGAATTGTTCTATAAACCATATAGTGATAAATTTACTATTGGATTAGGACGACAGGCAATTCCATTTGGTTCTAATGTACCATACTTAGATTTAACAAGAGGTGATAGATTTACCTACGCAACACCAACACCTAATGATGTTGGACTCTTGTATTTTGGAGATGGTGTTAGTATCTATGGTGGAGTTGGTAAATGGTTTTTAGAAACCTATTATGGTAATGACATCGAAAACGGATATGATGTATTAACTACTGCAAGACTAAGTTATGAAGTAGGTGATGTTCATTTCATCGGTGTATCGGTTGATAATCAAGATAGACAAGTTCTTGATGTAAGTGGATATAGTAAATATGTCGATTATGTTACAGAGTTTAGAGAGGATTATCAGTGGGGTAGAGCTATTATCAAGAGTGGTAAATATGGTCTATCAGCTCTAGCAGGTTTTGAAAGAACTGAAGATGAAACACAGGCATTATATGGTCTTGTGTGGCAATATGGAGAACCCAATCGTTTCCTATCTGCTGAATTAAGTGGTGAAGGTGATGTGAGGGTTAAATTGTATTATGGTTTTAACTTAAATATAGGAAAAGAAAATGAATAAGTTTTTAAAGGGTTGTTTGGCAATTGCAACCGCGGTATTAGCGTGGTCAAGTCTTGAAGTTACAGGTAGTTACATATTTGCAGAAGGTGCAGGACCTATAACAATATTAACTGTTAGATTTTTGATTGCTGCCATATTGTTTGGTGGAGTAATATTATGGAAGAAACAGACCACAGGCGAAAATCTATTTCTCGTAGAGAAACAAGATATTAAAAGGTTTTGGTTAAATGGGTTTATACTGGCAGTTCATTTAGTGGTATATTGGTTTGCTTGGGAATTACTTGATCCTAATTTACCAGTAATATATGCAATATTTTATATGTATCCATTTGTGTTGAGTTTAATAGCTATATTTTATTATGGTGAGAAATTTAGTACTAATAGAAAGGTGGCATTAGGTCTTGGAACTCTTGGTTGTATGTTTGCGGTAGAATTAATTCCAGAGTTCTCAACGGAGGCATTAAATACTAAAGGTGTAGCTTTAGATGTAGCAGCATGTTTCACTTGGGTAGCATATCTATTAGTAGGTCAAACTCTTATGAGAAAATACAAACCACTTACTATTGTATTTTATGACTTTTTGAGTGTGTTTGTTTATTGTGCACTATTACAATCACCAAGTGTTATTTTTGCAGAATTAACTTTGAGTGGTTTATTGGCAGTCACTTATATTTCAGTAGTGGCAAGTTTTATAGCATATTTTTGTTATTGGACAGCAGTTAAAAATATAGGTGCTAGTAATACTGGTGTTGGTGAATTGGGAACACCAATATTTGGAGTTGGCCTTGGATATTTATTTCTTTCTATGACACCATCTTTATGGCAGTTATTTGGATTGGCCATGATTACTGGTGGATTATATTTAACTTATAAAGAAAAAGAAGTGGTATATGACCAATGAGTATATAGTTGAGAGAGATGGTTTTGCATTTGTAGTTCCAGAAAATCATAATTTCAAATTTGAATTATTAGAAGGACAGCAAATATTAGATGTTGCCATTTGGAGTAAAGATAATCCAAAAAATGAATTTTTTAGTATGAGTCATACTTTATTTCTAAATGGTAGATTTCTTCGTAAAGGATCACTACTTTGGTCTGATTATAAAATACGAAGGGTTATTGCAGAATGTGTAGATGAAACTGAATATGAGTCAGCTAAAGATGGGTGGGTTCATCATTTTTTAGCGGGGTATTGTGATGATGAAGAAAATAATGGAATGGGAAGTTGTAAAACAAACTTTCTTAATAGTATTGAAAAATTTGGATTGGGAGTTGAAAACTTGAATGATAATACAATAAATTTATTTACAAAGGTAAGGACATTATTAGATAGGTATAGATTACAGGCAGCAATATCTGATTCTAAAAAGGGAGATTATATAACTTTTAAAAGTTATATTGATTTAATAGTTTCTGTTTCTCTTTGTCCTCAAATAGATTTTATAGATGGATATCATTTTAATCCAGAAAATTCAAATTCAATAAAAGTTTCAATATATGAATGATGAGAGATATTTATTAGATTGGTATAGAAATCATATATGGACAAGACCTAAACCATCTAAAGTGTGTGATGGAGTTGGTAGTTTTGCTATAAGAGATATACCAAAAGGAACAAGTGTTTATGAGCTGGCCAGCAAAACTGTTTCAACTTGGATACCTTGGAGTAAGGTATCAACATTACCTGATGGGGTAGTAGGATGTATATATGATATTCAACCACAAATGGGTATTATAACCAACTCAATTGATTTTGGTTGGAAACATGCTTATGGACCATTGTGGGTGTATACCACTAAAGGGTTGAATTGGCAAACTAATTGGTTTTTCCAAAATCATTCAGATAATCCAAATGTAGATGGTCTTACTACAGATAGCCCACGAGTTTTTAAGTTTATAGCAAATAGAGATATAGAAGAAGGTGAAGAGCTAACTGAAAACTATGGTGATTATAATGATGATTGGAAAGAGAATTATAGTGTCAAGTAGTAAATTTTTGATAGAACTCGATGAACATTTAGATTTATCTGATTTAGAAGATGTCAGTAAAGAGTTTATAGAAGTAGTTGATAAAATACCTAAAAAATATATCAGAGATGGGGCATTTGAGGATTTAGATTTAGATGACCTTTGTTGTATACATCCCCGAAATCTTGTAAATCCAGAAGATTGGAAAGATTATGGTTTAGTTGATAAACATGAGAAGTGGGAAGATTCTACTGTATATGATTATTTTCCTAAGTTGAGAAAATTGGTATTAACATTACCATTTAAAAATGTATCACGAATACAGATTGTTTTTAGTAGGAATGGCGTAGAAGTATCGGCACACTCAGACCATAATGAGAATTGGAGACAAGAAATGATATGGTTGACTTTATGTGGAGATAAAAAAATATTTGTTGAGGAATTTGATTTAAAAGGAAATTCTTGTTGGTTTGATAATTCTTATGTTCATGGAACAAAGTCGGGCAATGGTCTTTCTGCAAGTTTAAGAATTGATGGGGAGTTCAAAGTGAATTTTAGAAAAAAAATATTTAATGATATGGAATGGAAAACTGTTCGTCATTATGTTGATGATACGGCATATACCAATAACTATACTAAATAATATGCCATTTACATCAAATAATAAAAATAAATTAGGTTTGGAACATTTCCACTCGTTATTGTGGTTATTGAAAGATATGTGTTGGTTACAATTGTGGCCATTATTGGGACCAATCATACTTGTTCCGACAGTAGGACTTGCAGTATTCATATCGTGGAAATCATTTTCCGATAGATTTCAGTTTTTCCAAAATTTATCAGTTATGCTTTGGTTATCAGCTAATGCAACTTGGATGGTCGGAGAATTATTTTATGATGATACCACAAGACCATATGCTCTCGTATTTGTAATACTTGGGTTAGTGTCTTGGATTTCGAGTTTATTTTATCGCAGTAAAGATGAAAAATGAATTTAGATATATAGATTTGGGAACTGTTTCTAAAGAAATGTATGCTGCTCTTTGGGAATACGACAATGTAATTGATTTAAAAGATCCAATTCTTATAAAATTTAGTACAAATAAAACATTAGTTTCTTTTTTCCAAGGCCCGTATTGGGATAAAGAATTAAAAGAGTGGAAAAATCTTTATACAGATTTGACTAATTATTTTTATTCTCCAGAATTATCAGATATAGATAAGTTAAGATATTATCAGAAAGTTGAAATCAATTATGATGCAGATTTATGTTATTATGTTGAAAGTCCCAATGTAACTAATTTTATTTATTTTTTTCCTGATGGTGGTCGTATAGAGGAAGATAAAAATAAACGAATTTTAATAACAGATTTATTTATGGATACTGTAAAAGAAATTTTAGCAGAAACAAATATTGGTGAAACTAAAAGAAAAGGTAATGATATATTTTTTAAATCTGGTGGTAATTTAAAAAAATACCTTGGAAATTTATATAGACCATCGGCTAACAATTGGGGGTACTGTGATATTAGTATAACATATGATTTTGATTTTGAAGTGGCAAATAGAGTTAGAACATTTGATAGTAAAGTAAAGGTAAAGAAATTTGAAGTTGATGATATAAAGGATATGGTTGGTGGGTTGTGGGAAGTAGATCCTACTATTGATAAAGATGAATTAGATTTAGAAGTTGTTACTCGTGTGTCTAAAAAGTTGGGATTGTCTATAAAAAATGATTCGTTGACTGGTGATGAAATGGATAAATTATTTGAGAGGGGCCATAGAAGATTGACAGAAGAACAATGGTATTTATATGGTAACAATGATGGATTTGAAATTAGGTATTGATGGTGGTTATATTTTTTAGTCAGTATGCATCTTTTTCTACTGAGTTTAATGAAGTATATGAAAGTATTTTATTGAAACTCAAAGAGAAATATTCAGACAAAAATATTTTTTATAAATTACACCCATGCATTGAACGAGAAGAGTGGAAACAAGAATTAGATTTTCATTTGGATTTTGCAAAAAAATATAATCTCAAAACATCACCTGGATTTCCACAGGCAGATAAGATGATAAAAGATAATTTAGATAGTATAAGTGCTACTTATAGTATTGATTCTTCAGTAATTAATACATCTCTTAAATATAATATTCCATCATATCATTTGTATGGGGTTTTCATATCTAATAGAATTTCACACCCGTATAGAAAAATTGATGATCCAACTATGTTTGGGTGGGAGTATTTAGGGGGAGAGAAAATTTTCTCACCACTTTCTGTTAAATGGGAAGATTCCTTTATTATAAAAAATAATAAATTATATTTGAATGTTACAGATTTAAGTCAAATTGGATCAATAGATGATATTATTGTTGGAGATAATGAAAGACCGAAATTGAAATGGGATGATTTGAGTTGGGATAAAACTTGATTCTTAATATTTATTGATAAGGAGAAGTAAATGTCTGTATTATATAGACAAAGTATATATGAAGATAAAATAGTATCTCAATCATTAAACTTAGCTAATATGTTTTTGACGGGCAGTAATGCTAAATATTGGGCCGGTAAAGATAATCATCATGGAGTTTTAGTGTCATTTGATTATATGCCAAGTTCTGGGTCTTTAAAATTACTTGAGGCAAATACAAATATTGCAATAGAATCTCAACATGCAAATAATAATTGGAATGCTAATTTTTCACAATCAATAGGTTTAAGTCCAACATCTAAAAAGTTTGATATGGACGCTATGGCAACATATATTAGTGAAAGTGGTCATACTTCAATAGTTCATATAACAAGAAATGCAACTGATTGGCAACAACAACCACATCCAAATGTCTTGACCAAATTTAATACAATTTTGAATAGTTATGGGATAACATCTTCTTCTAAATATGAGGTGGCGTATGGTCAAGCTATTCCCGATTTTGATCTTCCCGACACAACATTTATTCTTAGATATGCATATGAAATTGATAATGAAATAGATGTACTTGTTAATTATAGAAACGATTTTAATGAACTTGTTCGGTCAAGCGGATACTCAAGTTATATACCACAACTTTCAGGTTCCTGGACTACCGATTTTGTTGGAAACTCAAATGGTATTCCAGATATTATAACAAAAATTGATGATTCTAAAGGACTTGAAGGAGTTAGGTTGTTTGATGTTACCACCTCAACTTCTGCATCTTTATCATCATCATATAGTTATGTAGAAAGGTATAATAAACCTGATGTCAATCATTTAGGTGCTACAATGGAAGTTCGTGGTATAGTTATGATGACACCAACCAAAAATATTATGGTTAGTCAAGTTCCAGAATATACTGGAGGTGACCAATGGTTAAATCATCAATATTTAGTATCATCATCAAATGATAATGAAAGGATAGAATATTCGTATGGTAACAGAAAAATGTTTCAAAATAAATTTGCTACTCTTGTAGGACAAAAAATATTATCTTCAAGTAATGAATGGATAGATGTCGAAGATTTAACTATTGGGGATGTATTGGTAAGTTATAATACTGGTAGTTCAGAAAAAGGAACTACAACAATAAAAGACATAGAAGCTATACAATGGGGTGGTGATTATTTAATAAACAACACCTATAAATTTATGTCTGGCTCTCGTGTATATAATAGTCCAAATGAATCTTCTGGTTGGTCGTTTACTCAAATTCAAGATGTAAATACTGGTACTTATATACTGAGTTCTTCATTGGATGCCATAGAAGTAAGTTCATCTGTGGCAAGAACTGAAGATACTGCGAATTATTGGGGTGATAGAATTGGATGGGTAATTGATGTTGAACCAAGTGATCATTATTTTGTTGGGAAAGTATTAGTGCACGATAATATTTAATTTTGAGAAAGTAGTTTAATAATTATAGTTATGAAAAACAAAGGTCTATTCGACCATATCACACACATTACACAGAAACAAACAAAAGGTTATTGGGATTCTCTAAACGAAACAGAGAAGAAGCAATGGTCTAATTATATGATACATAGATTCATATCTATGAAGATGGAATATGTAGATATAACGAATGAGTTTCAGAGATATAATTTGAAACCAAAAGAGTTATACAAGTTATACACCAATGTTCTTCCAAAGAAGAAGGAATGGTTAAAATATGTTAAAGGAAAGAAGAATATGAAACACCCACAATGGTTATTAGAGATAGTAGCAAAATATTATGAATCAAGTCTTAAAGAAGCACAAGAATATACAGAAGTATTCTATGCGACTGAACAAAATAAGGCAAATCTAAAAACGATACTTCAGAAGTATGGAGTAGATCCTAAGGAAATCAGAAAACTAAATCTACCCTAATGACAAGAGTAAACTATGAAACTCTCGGTAAGTTCATTGATGTAGATGAAAGAGACTTAGAGTTTGAAAGGGTTACAAATTCAATAGATGTAGTAGATAGAGAATATGGTGTAGATGTCATATTCGATTATTACAGGCGTCATGGATTTCCCCACTACAAAATTCGTGAAGATGAAAAACACGAACATATGAGGAAACTCAAAAAGTTTGATGTTGATACAATATTCATTGACAATCAGATAGTCCAGACTATGCATTGTTTGAGATTGGCTTGGTCATACTTTCCACACTTTTGGTCAGTTCAATGTGGACATTCAAGAACATCACCGATGGAAGCATTCAATGACGACAAGATATTCAAGTCAGTTATTACAAAGTGTTGGAATTGGGAACAGAAACATTACAAGGGTGAGGATCCAGAAGGGGAGAGAAACAAGTTCCACGAAAATAGACTACGACAATCTTTGAAGTTATATTCAGGTGTTCAAGCAGTATCAAACTTTCGTCCAACGGCAGCCAAACTAATCTACGAGAAGTTTGGTGGTGATGGAGTGATATGGGACATGAGTTGTGGTTGGGGTGGAAGGTTACTTGGATTTCTTTCATCATCTAATACCAAACACTATATTGGAACTGAACCATCTAC
>Ga0209349_1000265_pt1 | contig 29205 bp, 34 predicted proteins | sample ETNvirnome_2_130_FD_184067 | JGI IMG/M metagenome (GOLD analysis project Ga0209349, IMG submission 184067) | Marine viral communities from the Pacific Ocean - ETNP_2_130 (SPAdes) (version 2) | ecosystem: Environmental > Aquatic > Marine > Oceanic | place: Pacific Ocean | collected 2013-06-22
AAAGCCGCCTTACTGACCGTGACGGCCAAACCCTTATTTTTGGGTCAGACGAATCGGGCAAGATTAAGAGCTTCTTGCAGCTTCCCGGATCTTATAACGGCGGCATGGATCACCAGAAGGCGCTAAACGACGCTGGCTATGATATTAATTTTTGCGAAGCTTTCAAGTAAAGAGGTTTTAGCATAAAACCACATAGTTACTTATAGGGGGATCGTTGGTTGCCGTATGAGAAACTATATGCTAGAGTCTCTTGCCTAGTCTGCGATGGCTCGCGTCTCGCCAAATCCCACCAAAACCCCATTAAGGCGGTGTGGAACCGCTGCGCTTACTGTGACGGAGAAGGTAAAACCCACATAAGCGTTGGAGTTAGAGGGCTGAAAGAACACATTGAGCTTTTGGGTGAAGAAGACTTGGAAGAGTTGAAAAGATATATCAATGAAAGAGAAGCTCGCTAAGGCGAGCTTTCTTTTTGGGAAAACTAGTTAGTATTGCCGCGGAGGGCAAATGGCTAAGAAAAAGATTTATGTTCTAGACACAAGCGTTTACCTTACAGATGCTGGGTCAATTTACCAATTTGGTAATCATGATATTGTTATTCCTCTTAAAGTCTTAGAAGAAATAGATAATCACAAGAAGCGCCAAGATAACGTTGGCGCCAACGCCCGCAAAATTATTAGGACCCTCGACGAACTCCGAGCAAAGGGCAACTTGCAAAAAGGCGTTCGCATCGAAAAGGGCAAAGGAATTCTGCGCGTAAAGGGGTACCACCCCCTAACCGAGCTTCCTTCGGACCTAAACCCCAACCTAGCCGACAATATCATCATAGGAGCCGCTCTAACGGAGGAGAGAGAGCATCCTGACCGCAAGGTGGTCGTAGTATCTAAAGACGTCAACATGCGCGTCATATGCGATTCTGTGGGCATATTGGCAGACGACTTCAAGGCAGAGAAGGTCCTTGACAAAGATTCCGAGCTTTACTCAGGGTTCAGGTCGGTCTTGGTGGATGATCAGGCTATAGATCAGTTTTACGAGGGAGAAGATCTTTTTCTAGATGAAGGCGTAGAATTTCACCCCAACGAGTTTATTATGCTGGTTTCCAACGCCAATGACAAGAAGAGTGCCCTGGCGCGGTATATCAACCCTCATATGGCACTAGAGAAGGTCGTGGAGTTTAAGGGAGGCGTTTGGGGCGTTCGCTCAAGAAACAAAGAGCAATCCTTTGCTTTAGACATTCTAATGCGTCCAGAAATTCCCATTGTCTCTTTGGTCGGACGCGCTGGATGCGGGAAGACCCTTTGTGCGATCGCGGCAGGAATGGAACAAGTGTTGACGCCCATCGATGGAAAAAAGCCACGATACAAGAAATTAATTGTATCACGACCGGTTCAGCCCATGGGAAAAGACATAGGGTTCCTTCCAGGGTCTATGGAAGAAAAGATGCTCCCATGGCTTGCGCCCATTAAAGACAATCTTGAATTTCTTGTTGATGACGATCGCGATGCTCTTGCAATGTATTTGGAAAGGCGCCTGATTGAGATCGAGGCATTAACTTACATTCGAGGGCGTTCAATTTCAAATGCGTTCATAATTATAGATGAGGCGCAAAATTTAACAAGTCACGAATTAAAGACTATAATTACAAGAGTCGGCGAAGGGACGAAGATCGTCTTAACGGGCGATATTGAACAGATCGACAACGCATACATCGATCAAACCTCCAATGGGTTGACATATGCAGTGGAAAAGTTTAAATCTTGTGACCTCTCAGGTCACGTTACCCTCCGGAGGGGAGAAAGGTCCAAAGTTGCGACACTGGCAGCTAAAATATTATAATGGAAGACATTAAGAGCGTAAAACTTGATGAATGGGATAGTCCCGAGTTAAGAGAAGTTGTGGAAGAGGATAACGAGTTGAAAACGTGGCTTGTGGAATATGTTGGAAACAAGCACAATCCCGATGATGGCAACGTAACGGTTGAGATGATCATCGATACGCTAGCGGAAGAGTTTCCCGAGTTTACGTTAAGCGTAGCCAGCGAGAATTTCCTCCGCGGATATCACCAGGCTCTATGTGACGTCGAATCAGATACAAATGAAAATCAACATAACCAGACGACATCTTGAAGTTTTTATTGTAGAAAGTTCGACAAAAGCTTTAAAAGCCCGGCGCGAATACACCATTTATGGCGATATTCTTGTTTTGGTTCAAGACCCTCCTTCTGAAGAGTTGGATATTCAGCACTGTTTGGACCAGGTTCAACAAACTATCCCCCGACCCTTGGTATACGGATTAGATTCGATCATTATTGGCTCTTTTCCCGAGTTTGAAGAAAGGCAAATAAACGCCTTTTATCGTGATGGCGCCATTTATGTTAGCAACCTTCAAGATGATGATGAAGATTTCATCGACGATGTCGTTCATGAGATCGCACATTTAGCGGAAAAAACATACGGTGCTTTAATTTATGAGGATCAAAAGATCGCCCGGGAGTTTTTGGGAAAGAGGCAACGTTTGTTTTATTTGTTGAAGGCAGAGGGTTTTGACGTGGCGCCCAAAGATTTTATGGAAACAGAATATTCAAAAGAGTTTGATATGTTCCTTCTTCAGGAAGTGGGGTACCCCTTATTGGTCCAGCTGACAATGGGGCTGTTTTTGACGCCATATGGGGCAACGTCGCTGCCAGAGTATTTTGCCGAGAGCTTTGAATATTATTTTTTAAAGGATCGCGAATATATTAAGAAGCTCTCCCCGGCGTGCTATAAAAAATTAATTTACTTAAAGGAGTTAAATGAAGATGATTAATAAAGAAGTAGTTGACATTTCGGAAAATAATGGTATACTAGAATGTAGTATAAGCTTGCCGGTGCGAAATCACACGTTTCCTCACACAATGGTCTTTAGGACCAAAGACGTCATACGTCTTGTGACCGAGAGGGGCTATCAAGTCGATCAGGTTCTTGAAGAATCGTTTGTTCACAACAAGGCGGATAGAGCCGATCGATATCAGGGCACTTGGAAGTTTAATCTAAAAAAACCAAAGGCGCCCAAAGCTGTGCCCAAAAAGCGCACATCAAAGCCGCGGCCTGCCACACCTACAACCACAAAAGAGTAACAAATGACACATATTTCCTTTTCGGAGCTGAAAAACTGGGCGAAGTGCGCCTTTTATCACAAGCTCGTTAATCTAGACAAGCTTAAGGGCTTTGTCGGCAACGAACACACTGCTTTCGGTACCGCCATCCACGAAGTGTGTGAGCAACGTGTGCTCGGTCAGCTTCCAGAGGGACAAGAGAGCGCGCTGTTCACAGAGACCTTCGAAGAGGAAATCATGCGCCTTCTCAGGGATGGCGTCGAACTCCAACAAAAGCTCGTCACTCAAATGGAGCTACAGGGCGAAGAACTGGCAGGGATGCCTGTTCCTGCCCTCTCGGAGTATTTCGGGGAGTATGAGGTGTTTTCGGCGGAGGAGAAGCTCTACGAGCCCATAGAGGGTCTTGAATACCTCTTTAAGGGCTTTATTGACCTTGTGGTGAAGACGCCGGATGGAAAATACCACATCCTCGATTGGAAGACCACATCATGGGGGTGGGATTCTCGACGACGCTCGGATCCGATGGTAACATATCAGCTTACGCTCTATAAGCATCACTTTGCTCGGAAGCATAATATCGATCCGAAAATGATCGAAACCCACTTTGGTTTGGTCAAGAGAACGGCAAAAAAGAACCACGTTGAAATCTTCAGAGTCACTAGTGGACCAAGAAAAACTGAAAATGCCCTTAAATTAATGAACAAAGCCATATACAATATACAAAAAAAGAAGCACATCAAGAATCGGCTGTCTTGTCGGGGGTGTGAATTCTATAAAACTGAACACTGTAGGTGACAAATGACAGAAAAAAAGATTACAGTGATGGTTATATCTGATCATCCACTGTCTCCTTCCGGCGTTGGAACGCAAACAAAATATATGATCGAAGCGATGCTTAAGACCGGTAAGTATCGCTTCATTTGTTTGGGAGGTGCCGTAAAGCATGAGAAATACGAGCCCGCCATGATAGAGCCCTGGGGCCAAGATTGGATTATTTTTCCAGTCGACGGATATGGAACGCAAGACATGGTTCGATCTTTCTTGGTCAATCATAGGCCTGATATTATGTGGTTTATGACAGATCCCCGATTTTACGGCTGGCTATGGGAAATGGAGAACGAGATTCGAGCAGTTGTGCCTATGGTTTATTATCATGTGTGGGACAACTATCCTTATCCTGAGTTTAATAAAAAATGGTATGATTCCAATGACGTTATAGCAACCATCTCTAAGGTTACTAGCGATATAGTACAAACCGTGTCGCCCCAGGTGCGTGAACATTATCTTCCCCATGCTGTAAATATGGATATTTTTAAGAAGGTAGATCCGACGTCGGTTAAGAACTTCAAAGAGTCCAGCTTCAATACCCCCGACGAAGACGACGATCGTTTGATTTTCTTTTGGAATAATAGAAACGCGCGCAGAAAAATGAGCGGATCACTCATTTGGTGGTTTAAGGAGTTTTTAGATGAAGTGGGGCATGACAAGGCACGCCTTCTTATGCATACCGATCCCAAAGATGTCCATGGACAGGACTTGGTTCAGATCGTGCAAACTTTAGGCTTGACGAACGGCCAGGTCATGCTATCTAGCCAAAAGCTTCCTCCTGAGCATCTTTCTATGCTTTATAACATGTCTGACTGCACAATTAACATAGCCGACGCAGAAGGTTTTGGCTTGGCCACCTTTGAGTCCCTGTGTTGCGAAACACCGATTATTGTAAACATGACAGGAGGACTTCAAGAGCAGGCAACAGACGGCGAAAACTGGTTTGGCATCGGTATTGAGCCGGCCTCCAAGGCCATCATAGGCTCACAGGAAGTCCCTTATATCTACGAAGACAGAGTGAGCAAGGAAGATTTCATTCAGGCTTTGCGCGACTTTTGTAACTTGACGTCGGAAGAACGCCAGACGATGGGCGCCGCCGGCCGCCAGCATGCCATGGATAATTATAGTATGAAAAGCTTTGCTGAAAAATGGGATAATATTCTCACTAGCACCTATAATGAGTTTGGTTCGTGGGAGACCAGAAAAGGCTATCGCGCCTGGGAGTTTAAGGAAGTAGGATGAAGAAAAAAGTTCTTGTGAGGGGGCCAGCCCTGTCGCAGACGGGATATGGCGAGCAGTGTCGATTTGCACTCAGGTCTTTGTTATCAAAGCCGCATGTGTTTGATGTATTTATACAGCCCACGGGGTGGGGCCACAGTAGTTGGCTGCTACCAAACGATCCCGACCGGGCGTGGCTCGACGAAATCATTCAGAAGACGTTTGCCCATCACCAGGGTGGCGGCACGTTTGATATTTCGATTCAGGTGACCATCCCTAACGAATGGGAAAGGATTTGCCCCGTAAATATCGGGTATACGGCTGGCATAGAAACCACTCGCGTTTCTCCCCTTTGGATTGAAAAATCTCGACTAATGGACAAGATTATTACAATCTCTAATCACTCAAGGGATGTTTTTTTGAACACCGTCTACAAGGCGACCCATACAGAAACCCAACAAACCATGGATTTTCGATGTGAGACGCCTATAGAAGTGGCGCACTACTGCGTGAGAGAATATGAGGCGGCGCCCCTATCTGTGGATCTGGATTTTGATTTTAATTATTTGGTGGTGGCTCAATGGGGCCCCCGCAAAAATCTAGAAAATACTATTAGATGGTGGCTTGAAGAGTTTCGCCACGAAGAAGTCGGGCTTGTAGTAAAAACCAATTGCATCAAAAGTAGTATAATCGATCGGCATTTTACCACGCAGAGATTGCAAGCTGTGTTAGAAGATTATGCGGATCGGACGTGTAAGGTTTACTTACTTCATGGATATATGAGCGCTGAGGAAATGACAGCGCTATATCAGAACGAGAAAATTAAATGTTTAGTTTCTTTGGCTCACGGTGAGGGCTTCGGTCTCCCGCTTTTCGAAAGTGCTTATAATGGCCTTCCAGTCTTGGCCCCCAACTGGAGTGGGCATGTCGATTTTCTTTATGCCCCTCACAAGAAGAGAAAGAAGAAGAAAACAGTGACCGAGATGACGGCCTGCTTTGCGAAGGTCGATTATGACTTAGCTCCAATACAAGACGAGGTAGTATGGAAAGACATTCTTATAAAAGAGGCGATGTGGTGCTATCCAAAGGAAAGTAGCTATCGTAGGCAGTTACGAAATGTTTATGACAACCATAACCGTTTTGCTAACCTTGCCCGCTCACTTCAGGTACATATTAAAAAAACGTTTACACAAAAAGACAAGTATGAGTGTTTCGCAAATCATGTTTTTCAAGATGAGTTAAGTAAAGTCTCAACTGATGTTTTGCCCACTATCTCCATTATTACTTCGGTATACGATGGCGACGAATATATTGAACAGTTCCTTGAAGATCTAACTAACCAAACAATTTTTGATAGGTGTGAGCTGATTTTGATTAATCCCAACTCTCCGGGCAACGAGGAGGAAGTAATCAAGCAGTATATGCAGAAACATAAGAATATTAAGTACAAAAAATATAAAACGGATCCCGGGATCTATGGTACTTGGAATCGCGCACTCAAGATGGCTAGCGGAGAATACGTTACCAATGCAAATCTAGATGATCGTAAGGCGCCTCACTCTTTAGAGATGCACGCGAAAGAGTTATTTTTGAACCCTGAAGTGAGCTTGGTATATGCAGACTCATTGATTACAAATAGTCCGAACGAAACTTTCGAGGATAATACCTCCGAAGGAAGACGATATAACTTTGAGCAGTTTTCTAAGGAAGCCATGCTGCGTGGAAATCAGCCCCACAATAATCCGATGTGGAGGAGAGAGTTGCACGACACTTATGGCCTATTTAATCAAAAATATAAGTCTGCAGGCGACTGGGAATTTTTCCTGCGATGCGCTTTTGGCGGCGCCAAGTTTAAGAAGATCGACGGGCCGCTCGGCTTGTACTATTTTAATCCCAAGGGAATTTCCACTAACTTTGAAAATTTTGCCTGGAAGCGGGAAGAGGAGAAGGAGATCTATACCAAGTATAAGGGTATGATGGAAAATGGAGAATAAGGTACTTTCTTATTGTTTATTTGAGCCAAAAACATTGCCCCAGCATCGATTTTGGGATAAGGACAAAAACAACCCTCAAAGATATTGGTTCAATATACCGGCTTTAGCGGTTATAAATAATATTCTTTATCCCGACTACCTTATGCAGACATATGTTAGCCCAAATGTTTGGGATAACCCACTGAGCCAGGTGTTAAAGGCTTTGGCGCAAGAAATAGAGTCCTTTAGCGTCGAAACCATTGATAGGGAATATTCGCTTACGGAGCCCGCCATATGGAGAATGATGCCCCTCTGGTCACGCGACGTGTCCACATTCCACACCAGGGATTTAGATTCGTTACCCAATGAAGAGGAATATAGGTTTGTGCGCGCCTTTGAAAAATCTAGTTGTTGCTTAGGAACCATTCGAACCCACGAGAATCATTACGGAATAAAGTGCAGAATGCTGGCGGGCCTGTCAAGTTTTAAGCCTCAGCTGGTGCCCCCACAGCTTAAGTGGGATAGCTTTAATACCTATTATGCCATGAGGCACAGCCAATATGGATCCGATCAAGATCTCATGATAAAGTTCTTTACAGGCGATGAGACGTTTACTAAAGATCATTTTTTTGATTTTGCTGCCTGCAACCAGAGAAACAAACAAGATTTTTTATGCACAAGCGCCACGGATGAAGAGATTTTTGCCTTCGATTTGGGAGAAAAGAAGAATGATATTTTTGCCTTAATAGAAAAATGTTTTGGTGAGTTTTGGTCTGGGGCCCCAATGGATAGCCGCGGCGACCTTTTGTCCTCTCTCCTTTGTTATGAGCCACGAGCGCAAGAACAGATTAAACAGAATGCAGAGTTGCGGCAGTTTTATAAGTTATGATAATTTATAGAGGAAAACAGACTCCCGAACATAAGGGGGATACGTCTCGCGAGCTACTCGATATGTGGCAAGAGGCCGGATATTGCGAGATTGTTGACGGCGAAACCAATGACGTGTTTTTGTGGGCTAACGCTCCCGGTGATGTGCTGCTTTATGAATATGATCGTTTTGATGTGTATCCGGGGCTTCCCGCCTCGTGGCGCGCGGGCCTTTTTGGAGGCATGCAGCACCCTAACGGCGCTCCGTGGACGTATTGGGGGCGTCACCCCCGCAAGCTTGAGGCAAAGATCGACGAGGGCATTAAGCCCTATGAAGACCGTGAAATCCGGAGCATTTTTCTCGGGAAGGTAGAAAACAGCGTTCAACTTTCTAATCGGACAAGGCACAACTGGTCCGAAGTTATTCACCTGTTCAGCATGCCCATTCGCCTAGGCGACAGCTTTAACTGGCCCTACCCGCAAGATGAGTATCTAGAAAAAGTAGCCAGCTCTCAGTTTGGGCTTTGCCTCCCCGGCTACGGCCCCAAGTGTAACAGGGAAATAGAATATTTGGGCCTTGGTGTTGTTCCTATTATTACAGAGGGGGTTTGCACAGCTTATTATGACCCTTTAATCGAAGGGATGCATTATTTTCAGGCTGTTAATCCTGAACAGATTTCCGACACTATAGAGACTTGTTCCACCGAAAGGTGGCGTTTTATGTCTCAGTGCGGCAGAGATTGGTATGAGAGAAACTGTTCTCGGCGAGGGTCTTATTTAACCACAGAGAGGGTAATCGATGATCTTAAAGCAGCATAGAAAAAATATACATAGCCAAAATGGCGAAGACGGCGTGATTGAAAAGATTTTTGAAGTTTTGGCGATTGAAGGCGGTTACATATGCGAGTTTGGGGCTAGTGATGGCATAAGCCTCAGTAACACGTATAACCTCTTTAAAAATAACCCTAATTTTAGTCCTATTTTGATTGAGGCCGATAAAGCGAGATATGCCGAAATGGTATCTAACTTTTCGCATATCAAAAATAAATATCTCTTTAACGAGAGCGTCTCTGTTAAAGACGAGTCTTCTTTGGATAGTTTATTATCAACAATACCGGGCCTAAAAAATAATTTTAAATTATTATCCATAGACGTCGACGGCCTCGATTATGAAATATGGGAAAACTTTCGAAATTTCCGCCCGTTGGTGGTAATAATTGAAGTTAATTCTTCCTATCCTCCTGCGCAAAAAGTTTATCCTTGTGTTCCGAGCGGCGCTTCCGCTGGCATTATGAACGAGCTAGGGGAAAAGAAGGGATATAAATTAGTTTGCCACACAGGTAACTTATTTTTTGTGGTGGAAGAGTTGTTTCCCTTGTTGGAAATTGAAGACAATAGCTTAGAAGCCTTATTTTTAAGAAATTGGCTTAGGTGAAGGAGATAAAATTATGACTAACATTTTAAAACAAACTTGGTGGGACGAGAACCTTCCGACGATGTATGGAACTTTTTGTGGATGGGTCGGCGCTTCTACCGCGCCGTCCAAGTTCTATTTTAGGAATTTTCTTAAAGAAATTGACTTTTCCACTATTATTGATATTGGATGCGGGCCGGCAACAGAATATGAAGGGTTTAAACATGCTGGCATTGAGGCCGAATACACCGGAGTAGATTCCAGTGAATACTTGTATAAAGCAAACACTGCTCGAAATATCCCCATGATTCTTGCTCCCGCACACGACATTCCAGTAGATGATAGTGCTTATGAAGTTGCTTTTTCTCGTCATGTTTTAGAGCATCAGCCTGATTTTCGCCCCCTCGTGGACGAGCTGGTGCGCGTGAGTTCCAAGTTGGCAGCTCATATTTTCTTTATTAAGCCAGCCGATAGCGAAAATATTGACTTTAACGAAGATCTAAACCTTTATCACAACACCTATCAGCAAAGCTCTATCGAAGAACATCTTCTGAAAAACCCTAAAGTAGAGAAAGTGGAGTGGAGAAACATTACGGCGTCCGGACCATTTGGTGGCGAAAACATGATCCTTATTTGGCTAAAGGAGACTTAGGGGTGAAAAAGGTCATTAGCTTCAGTCTGTGGGGTGATAATCCAAAATACACTTATGGGGCCATTAAAAACGCTTATCTTGTCAAAGAAATATATCCGGGATGGATATGTAGATTTTATATTGGTAGATCTGTTCCAGGTGATGTTGTAGATCATCTGAAGAAGATAGACAATACAGAAGTCGTGCTTAAGGACGAGCACGGCGATTGGACAGGAATGTTTTGGAGATTTTATGTTGCCGGAGAGCCTGATGTAGAGGTTATGCTCAGTAGGGACACAGATAGTCGTTTAAACGTTCGCGAAAAAGAAGCTGTTGATGAATGGTTAGCCAGTGATAAAAATTTTCATATTATGAGAGATCACTCAGGCCATTGTACTAAAATTATGGGAGGTATGTGGGGAGTAAAGTATCCCAAATTGAAAAATATTGAGGAAATGATCTCTTCTTACCACAAGGGCGACTTCTGGCAAGTGGATCAAAATTTTTTAAAAGAAGTAATATACCCGATCATCAAAGATGATAGTATGGTACATGATGAATATCATAAATTTGAGTCTCATGCTCGACCGTTTCCAACTCCTCGTTTGCCGGGAACACTACCGGGGTATCCAAATCAGCCCCTAGACTATGTCGGGAAAGCACTAGAGGCCGACGATTCTTTGTGTTGGAAATAATGAAAAGAATCAAGATTAATTTTGTAGATTTTTGGCCCAACTTTGTCAAAACAGATAATTATTTTTTTCATCTCCTGAATAATCGATATGAGGTTGAGATTGATGAGCATAATCCGGATTTGTTATTCTTTTCTGTAGACTATTCCAAGCGAAAGGAAAGGGACAGATATATAAACCATTCATGTAAAAAGATATTTTATACTGGAGAAAACGTAAGACCCAACTTTGATTTTCCCGGATCCATTGAATGTCCAAAATACAGTATTGGCAAATGCGATTACGCTTTTAGCTTTGATGCTTCCTCTGATCCCCGTAATTATAGACTTCCTTTGTGGGCCCTTTTTGTTAATTGGTTTAATGTACCTCACAACGACAACAGAGATCAATCTTATCTGATCCCTGTCTCCGATCTTTTGGAACGTACACCCATCGACAAGACAAAATTTTGTAATTTTGTTTTTTCGAATACTAGTGGAGAGAGGCTTAATATTTTAAAAACCATTTCATCATACAAAAAAGTAGATTGTGCCGGCAACTTAATGAATAACACCGGATATAAAATTGCTGGCCGCGGCGACCAAAAATATAAAATTGAGTTTTTAAGGAATTATAAATTTACTATAGCAGCAGAAAACTCTTTTTATCCGGGCTATACAACAGAGAAGATCATACACCCTTTTTCTGTGGGAAGTGTTCCCATTTATTGGGGCTCAGAAGCTGTCGAAGAGGACTTTAATAAAAAAGCATTTATTAACGTTAGTAGCTATGAGTCTTTAGGTGACCTCTTGCAACATGTAAAAAAAATAGATAATGAGTCTTGCATATATGAAAGCTATTTAAACGAACCGATTTTTAAAAACAATACCATTCCCTATGGCGTTCGGCCCGAAAGTGTGTTAAAATATTTTGAGGAGAAGATTTTGTGTTAAATGTAGAAAAGACATATGTTGTTCACTATACAAGGCTTTTTGAAAGAAGGCAAAAAATAGAAGGATTTTTTAGAAGCAACAACATCTCAGTAGAATATATTTCTGATCATGATAGAGATGATTTAACTACACAGCTTATTGATGAGTATTATTTATTTGATGAAAAATCTTATTATGATAGAGTTGGCGCAGCTTACGGAAAAGAGACGAGCCCTTTCCGACCTATGAGCAAGGCAGAGATCTCTTGCACGATTAAGCACTATCATGCAATAAAAAAAGTGGGAGAAACGTGTGAAAACTATGGTCTAATCTTAGAAGATGATGTGGTTTTTCCTGAGAATTTTGTAGAACTTTTTAATTCTTACTTAGGGTGTACTCCCGACGACTGGGACGCTATTTTTATGGGAAGCTGTTGTGACCTTACGATTTCCGAGAAGAGCGCCCCCTCGGATGGTCAAGTAGCTTTTCATAAGCCGCATCCGGCCTCTAAATGTGGTGACGCTTATCTCTTGCGTGCGGACCTTGCAAGGAAGATCACGGCCACCATGAAGCCGTTTGTGGTTATTAGTGATTGGGAGCTAGCCTGTCAGTTGGCGCAACATAATGCAAAGGTGTACTGGTGGGAACCGGCTTTGATACATCAAGGATCAGAATCAGGCCTTTTTAACACTACGTTAGGTTGCTTGGTGTGTGGGCGCCGAGGATGCATACAGCATGAAGAAGATTAGGGTTGCTTTTATAAAGTTTGGAGGCCTCGCCGCCGGCGGTACAGAGAAGTATCTTCAAACTTTGGCATGTCACTTGTCCAAAGACGAGTTTGAGGTTGACTATTATTATACCGATGGCGCACCCCTTATCGGAAACTCGTGGAAACATCCCGATACGGATCCGGCGCGCCAAAAGTATATGGAGAATTCTGGCGCCACGCTTATAAAAGTTGCATGTGCAGCAAGAGATGATCGACTTGGGCCGCCATACGAATGGGTGAATACGGATTTTTGGACCCTCTTCGATGAAACTAAATATGACATCGTACAGACTGGCCGTTCTGGATATAGAGAATTTCCCTTTGATAGAATGGACAAGAGCTTGTTTGTTGACAGCATTCATGCACAGGGCGCTCAAGGAATTGAAAAGCGATCTAATATAGCGAAGACGGTACTTCTTTCTGAGGCACACGTAGGACGCTGGATTCAAAACGGCGGTGACCCTTCTAAAATAGTGATTATCCCACCCCTTGTGGAAATGCCTAATATTTCTACAACCTCGACGACCAAAGAAGAGCACAATATTGCGCCAGACATGTTTGTGTACGGGATGCATCAGGGTAATAGAGATGATATTTTTTCCCCATTACCACTAGAGGCCTATAGTTTTATAGAAAGTGACGAAACAATGTTCGTGATGTTAGGAGGATCTAGGCAGTATCGAACTCAGGCCGCGCGACTGGGTCTTAAGAATATTAGATTTCTTGATTTTACGGGGGATGCTGAAAAAATTCATGACTTTTTGGGGGCTTTGGACGTGTTTGCCCACGGGCGCCACGATGGCGAGGTGTGTTCGGCCGCTATTATTGAGGCTCTTTTTCACGGCAAACCTGTTATCAGCCATACCGCCCAGAATATGGGACACGCTCATCAAATAGAGCGCTGCGGCTTTATGGCCCATGATGTGACTCAGTATGCTACTTATATGAAGTATCTATTCAAAAATCCGAGCGCGTATGGTATACTCTCACAGAGGGCGCAGGAGAAATACAATAGTGTATATTCTCTTGACGTGTGCGTTAAGCGCTATACCAATCTTTATCAGGAGTTATTAAGTAATGGCGCATAGTTATGAAGCTTATATCGACACTTATTTGGCCGAAGTGATTTCAGTGGCAGAACAGATTGATCGCACTGCACTCGCTCGTTTTGCCAGAGTTATTGAGAAGTTACAACAAACAGGAGGGCGTCTGTTTATTTTTGGCGTGGGAGGTTCGGCCGCTAATGCATCCCATGCGGTGAATGATTTTCGCAAGATTGCAAAGGTAGAGTGCTATTCGGCGCTTGATAATGTCTCTGAGCTGACCGCGCGCATTAATGACGAGGGTTGGGACACCAGCCTTTCTGAGTGGATGAAAATCTCGAAGGTTTCCTCTAGTGATGCAATTCTTATTTTGTCGGTCGGAGGCGGATCCGATCAGACGTCCCAAAATCTTGTAAAAGCCATGGAACAAGCTAAAGAAGTGGGTGCCACCATTTTATCAATTGTAAGTAGAGATGGCGGAAAAGCGCGTATTTTATCAGATGTGTGCATACTCATACCTGTTATCGACTCCGCGAGAATTACCCCTCATGCTGAGGAATGGCAGGCTGTAGTGTGGCACATGCTCGTGACAGCGTTGGCCAGTTAGGATAACTATGAATATCGATATATACGCCGATGGCGCTAATCTGAATGACATGTTGGAAGCTTTGGAGGGCGGCGTTGTAAGTGGGTTTACCACCAACCCTACCCTCATGAAAAAAGCCGGCCTTACCGATTATTTGGGCTTTGCTACAGGAGTCTTGGATAAAATTAAGGTGTTACCTATTTCTTTTGAAGTTTTCTCTGACGACTTTGATGAGATGTATCGCCAAGCCAAGAAGTTAGCGTTGCTAGGAGATAACGTTTTTGTCAAAATCCCTGTTACCAATACAGCGGGTATTTCGTCTGCTCCCTTAGTAGAGCGCCTCGACAAGGAGGGTGTTAAGATGAATATTACCGCTGTATTTACTTTGGAACAGGTATCTCATTTATTGCAACATTTGTCGACAAACGCCAACCACATTATTTCCATTTTCGCCGGCCGCATAGCTGATACCGGTATCGACCCTCTGCCTCTTATGGAGGAGTCCTTGAAAACAATTAAAGCGCACAATCCGAACCTACAACTACTCTGGGCTAGCCCACGAGAAGTGCTGAATGTTTACCAGGCGGATGCGATGGGTTGTGATATTATTACCATCACCACTCCTTTACTGAAAAAGCTTTCGCTTCAAGCAAAAGACCTTACACAGTTTTCCCGCGAAACGGTTCAAATGTTTTATGATGATGCCGCTTCGTCGGGCTATACTCTATGATTATAACTCGTGCGCCATTTAGGATTTGTTTGGGAGGCGGCGGCACAGATTTGCCTTCTTTTTATGAGGATCATGGCGGGTTTGTAGTGTCTATGGCGATAGACAAGCATGTATACATTTGCTTGAAACCAAACATTGTCGATCATTTATTGCGATTACAATATTTAAAAACCGAAATAGTAGAAGATGCCAGTCAATTGTTGCACACCCGCGCCCGGGCATCTTTAGAGCTGCATGATTTGCGCAACTCTGTGGAGATAGTGAGTGTTGCAGATCTGCCGGCAAATTCTGGTATGGGCTCTTCGGCTGCTTACTTAATATCGCTGCTCGCCGCGATAAGGGCTTTTCAAAGAAAATCTTTCGATCCACATATTTTAGCCAGCGAGGCATGTCATGTAGAGATTGATGTACTCAAGGAGCCGGTTGGCAAACAAGATCAATTTATTTCTGCATATGGGGGGATTCGAACGCTCGATATCAGCAAAGAGGGCCCCGTGGAAGTGAGTCATGTAAATATCTCTAATAGCTCGTTGTCGTCTTTTCTTTCAAATTTACACATTTATCATCTTGGTATTTCAAGATCGGCTTCAGAGATCTTATCCAAGCAAAACACCAAAGACAAAGATACTCAAAACAGGCTGTTGAAGATAAAGTCTATGGGGTATGAGTTTCTGGAGGCGATAGAGACGGAGAATTTTGATAAATATGGACTCTTAATGGACGACTATTGGAACATTAAAAAAAGATTATCAAGTGGTGTAACGGTACCAATTGCAGATAAGATATATGAAGAGGTAAAAAATCGATTTGGTGTATTGGGCGGCAAAATAATCGGTGCGGGTGGTGGTGGGTTTCTTATGCTTTATGCTCCTCACAAACATTCAAAATTAGAAAGCTTCATGGAGGCCCGCGGCCTACCTAGGCTCCATTATTCAACCGATTATCGGGGCGTGAAAATCATATCAGATGCGATATCATCTCATGACAGAGTTTTTAAATGATAATAAGTAATAAATATAAATTTATTTGGTTTTTTCCCATAGGCGCCACAGCTTCTACATCTTTGTTTATTAGCTTATGCGAACTATATGATGATGCTGATTGTAAAGTTTTGCCGTGGTGGGTCGAAGAGAGGCCTGACCTGGGCCCTGCTCACCCCGGCGCCGGCCCTTCAGGGGCGCCAATAGTGGTTCACAAACATATGACTCCTTCCGACTTGCTAGATCGGGGATTTGATAGCAAAAAATTTAATGAATATTGTAAAATTGCTGTTTGTCGAAACCCCTATACATGGATCGGAAGCCATCTGAGAAAAAATAACAAGATTACCACTTTTTCGAATTCCAGTATATACTCCGCTTTCGAAAGTGTTTGGCTAAAGGACACTAATCACTATGATGGCCAAGCTCCTTTGTTAAAAAATATTGATAAAATAATAAAATTCGAAGAATTACCGACACAATTCGAAAATTTTAAAAAACGTTTTTCAATAAAGGAAGATGTAAAGTTTCGGCGCATCACCAAACATCACGAACATACCCCAATAAACTATATAAACAATTATACGCATGATGGGTTTAAGTACGTTAACGAGAGGTTCGTCGAAGATTTTGAATTATTGGGGTATGAAAAATTGTGGACCCCGTGATTTATTGTTTTGATATTGATGGAACGCTGTGCCATACCGAGCACAACCATTATAAAGATAGCGTGCCTTTCCCCGCAGCAATTCGTGAAGTTCGGCGTCTTTATGCAGAAGGACACACTATACAGCTGTTTACAGCCCGCGGCACTACGTCCAAGATAGATTGGACCGAGTGGACATCCCAGCAGATGAAGGATTGGGGAGTTCCATACCACGAGTTGATAATGAATGTCAAGCCTAGTTTTGATATAATAATAGATGATCGCGCCATTAATGCATTGGAGTGGCGCAAGGGCCTAGAACCACGAATTGGCTTTATTGCCGGATCCTTTGATGTTATTCATCCTGGATATATTTCTATGTTTAAGGACGCCAAGACTGTGTGTGATAAGTTGATTGTAGCGCTGCAAACGGATCCCACGGTCGACCGCCCGGAGAAGAATATTTCGGTTCAAACTTACGAAGAGAGAATGGTTATCTTATCAGCTATTAAGTATGTAGACGAAATTGTGGGGTATACAACAGAAGAAGAATTGTATAATCTATTAAAGACCTTAACGATAGATGTTAGAATATTAGGAACTGATTACCTAGATGTAGAGTTCAATGGGTGCGATCTAGATATTCCTATTCATTTTCACGCCCGAGACCATGAGTGGTCAGCAACACGACTAAAGAAGCTTATTAAGGATAGCTTAGAGGAGAAAAAATGAAAGCACTAGTTACCGGAGGCCAGGGATTTATTGGTAGCCATGTTGTGGATCGGCTTGTTAGCCTGGGACACGAAGTAGTAGTCATTGACGATAATTCGGCTACCTGCAATGAAAAATTTTATGTTAATGAAGAGGCCACATATCACAAAATTAGTATTTGTGATTATGAGGCGATCCGGCCCCTGTTTGCGGGGGTTCAGGTAGCGTTTCACTTAGCAGCCGAGTCGCGCATCCAGCCGGCTATTTTAAATCCTACTTATGCAACACAAGTAAATGTAGTAGGTACATGTAATGTTTTACAGTGTGCGCGTGATGCTGGAGTGGACCGGGTGGTTTATTCTTCGACGTCAGCCGGCTATGGCCTAAAGAACGAGCCCCCTTTACGGGAGGATATGCCCAAAGATTGTTTAAACCCCTACTCGGTTACAAAGTGCGCCGGCGAAGAATTGTGTACCATGTATACGGCCTTATATGGCCTTAAAGCGGTTTCATTTCGTTACTTTAATGTTTATGGAGAACGACAGCCTTTGGTGGGCCAATACGCGCCCGTGGTAGGGCTCTTTATGGAACAATATAGAAAAAACGAACCCATGACGATCGTCGGCGATGGTCGACAGCGCCGTGATTTCACCCACGTTTCGGATGTGGTGGAGGCAAACATGCTAGCAGCGTTTACTGATAATGAAAAAGCCTTTGGTGAAGTGTTTAATGTAGGCGTTGGAAAGAATTGTTCTATTCTTGAACTGGCACAGATGATTGGGGGCGAGTATCACCACATAGATCCTCGGCCCGGAGAGGCGCGCCATACCTTAGCAGATTCCACAAAAATTCGAACGATCTTAAAATGGGATCCCAAAATTGAATTCGCCGACTGGGTCAGAGACAACAAGGGCTACTAGAACATGACTGCAGCCGTCGAAACCAAAATAGACGAAATTTTACATGCCGTAAAGAACGAGGCGCCCCGAGTGCATGCGTGGGATTACCATAAAACCTATATGACCGCATGTGCTAAGGCCGTGGAGGTCGAGGGGCTATGGATGGAGTTCGGAGTATACCGGGGAAGAACAATTACAGCCACAGCCGCGAATACTTTTAATGTTGTTTATGGGTTTGATAGTTTTGAGGGACTGCCTGAGCATTGGGACAATGATAACCCACAGGGCGTTTATAGTCTAGGGGGCACTATTCCTTTGGGAGCAATTGCGGGAAGCAACGATGAGAACCCTGGGATGTATGACTCTTCTCCCACCACTGTTATTCGACCATGGCCGCGAAACGTGTGCCTGGTTAAGGGCCTTTTTGCAGCCTCGCTGCCGTCTTTTCTAGAAGAACATCGTGAACCTGCAGCATTTATAAACATTGATAGCGATCTCTATAGTTCCGCCAAAACTGTGCTGGAGCTTTTAGAGGGGCGATTTCAAAATGGGACTATACTGACTTTTGATGAATTGTGTGATTATCCCACGTATCGCGATCATGAGATTAGGGCCTTCGCCGAGTTTCTTATAAAAACAGGCTATCAGTATGAATGCATCTATCATCAGGATTTAGCAAGTTATAATCAGGCATGCTTTAGAATAACAGGAATATAAAAATGAAAAAAGTTTTTTTAGACTGTGGTGGCAATCAAGGCCAAGGCTTGAGGCAAATATATAAAATATATAATATGAATGATGAATGGACAATAGAAACGTTTGAGCCAAATAGATTATGTGAAATAGAAGAACACCTTAAAGATATCAAAGTAAAAATTAATAATAAGGCGATATGTGAATATACGGGCTTTGTTGATTTCTCAATAATGTTAGAAGATTCGCAAGGATCTGCAGTATTAAATACAATGACAGAGGGCTTTTGTAGTGATCCAAACTCTCTAAGTTTTAGAAAAAATGATTGTATTATTAAAGTAGAATGTTTGGATTTAAGCGACGTAATAAGAAGATATGAAGATGCCGATTTTTTGGTTGTTAAATTAGATATTGAGGGTAGCGAGTTTAAAGTCTTAAGAAAAACAATTAAAAATGGAACAATAAGAAAAATAAATGATCTTTATGTAGAGTGGCACCATCCGTATGTAAAGGGTGAAAATTTGGAAACCGTTAATTCTTTAAAGCAAGAAATTAAGAAAAACAATGTAAATGTTTATGATTGGCACTAAAGATTGACATGAGAAAGGTTTTAATTACCGGCGGTACAGGAATGGTTGGTCACGCTTTAAAAAAAAATCTTCTTGACTCTTTTTTTGTTGGAAGTGATCAGTTTGATTTAAGGCGTGAAGAAGAAACCATGCGTATGTTTTCTTATTATGAGCCTGATCATGTTATTCATTTAGCAGCAAAAGTTGGCGGCATCAAGGCCAATTCTGATAATCTTGGAACGTTTTACTTAGACAACATTCGAATAAACACGAATGTGCTCGAAGCGGCTAGAAAGAGCGGATGCTCAAAGGTAATTTCTCTTTTAAGTACCTGCGTATATCCAGATAAGGCTGTATACCCCCTTACGGAGGATCAGATACATAACGGAGAGCCTCACTCTTCTAACTTTGCATACGCATATGCGAAGCGCATGCTTGACGTGCAATCGCGTGCTTATCGTAAGCAATATGGGTGCAACTTTATCACCATCATTCCCAACAACCTTTTCGGGGAAAATGACAATTATGATCTTAATGACGCTCACGTAATACCAGCCATTATGCATAAAGTGTTTTTAGCAAAACAAAGCAATGAAGATGTGGTATTATGGGGTGATGGGAGCGCATTGAGGGAATTTACTTATTCTGGTGATTTAGCCAAGATTATCATGTTTTTGTTAGACACCTACAACGCCAAAGAGCCCATAAATGTTGGCAATACGCAAGAATATTCTATTAGGAGAGTTGCCGGCATGATAGCAAAAAATATGGGGTTTAAGGGATCCATCATTTGGAACACAGATATGCCCACCGGACAACTCAGAAAGCCTTCCGATAACTCCAAACTAAGACGCCGCGGATGGGGACAAGAGGACTATACTCCTTTCGAGACAGCGCTGAAGAATTCTTGCGACTGGTTTATGCAGCATTATCCGCGCGCAAGGGGGGTTAGATGAAGACGGCGATGATTACTGGCATTACGGGCCAAGACGGCTCGTATCTGGCTGAGCTTTTGTTAGAGAAGGGCTATAAGGTCGTAGGCCTTAAGCGTCGGACTTCATCTATCTGTACCGAGAGAATCGATGGTTTTTACGAACATCCGCGTTTTGAGATGAGATATTTCGACCTTAACGACTCGGGATGCATGTGGCGCCTTTTGTCGGAGTACAAGCCCGATGAGTTTTACAACTTAGCAGCGCAATCGCATGTTAGGGTTTCTTTCGAAATACCGGAAAATACCGTAGATGGGATTGCCATGGGCAGTCTGCGTCTGTTGGAGGCTTTGCGACACGCTTCCCCTGAGACGCGGTTTTATCAAGCGTCCTCTTCAGAGATGTTTGGCGACAATCCCAAATACCCACAAGACGAAAATACACGCCTAACACCAGCCTCTCCCTATGCGTGCGCCAAGGTGTTCGCACACAATCTAGTTAGAAACTACAGAGAGTCTTACGGGCTCCACGTCTCTTCGGGCATCCTCTTTAACCATGAATCCCCTCGCCGCGGCGAAACCTTTGTAACACGCAAAATAACGTTGGCAGCAGCCCGGATTAAACTGGGCCTTCAAGATAAGCTCTATTTGGGCAATTTGGAGCCCAAGCGCGACTGGGGGTTTGCTGGGGATTATGTTAAAGCGATGTGGCTCATGCTACAGGAAGAAAGCCCCGATGATTATGTTATCGCAACTGGGACGGCCCACACTGTTCGGGACTTTTTGAACATGGTGTTTAAAATAGCTGAACTGGATACCAGAGAATGTGTTAGAATCGATTCTAGGCTTTTTCGCCCTCAGGAAGTTCCGTTACTCTTGGGAAGCCCAATCAAAGCTCAACAGAAGCTTGGGTGGCAACATGAGGTGGGCCTTCGCGAACTAGCAGAGATGATGTATTATTCGGATTTAAAAAAAATCCAAGATGAAGTAAAAAACAATATTTCTTAAAAAGGAGAAAACAATGGGAAATGATCAAACAGCAGATACAGTGAGAAATGTACAAAATAGGCTAAATCAGCTCGCGGATAGAGTTCATATATTAGAAAGTGAGCTTAAGAAGACGCGGGAAATGATTGGCGCAGATATTGAGAGAATCGTAACAGCGATGCGCAAGAATAATCAGCCGGGCTAATCATTATGCAAATATTTAATTTATCCGACCAAGCCTTAGGCGCCGTTATGATGGCACTTCAAAAGTCCCTCTTGGAGCAGTCCGACATTGTTCCAGTTCTACAGGGAATGGATTTCGTCCCCACTGAGCTGGGGCTGGTGGTCAAAAATCCTCCGCTAGTTAAGATGGGGGCTGATGGGATGATCCTCCACGACGACGAGGAAGACGACGAAGCCACTGAAGAGTGATGCCCATATATAAATATCGCTGCGATGGGTGTGATCTAGTGTTCGAAGAATTTCATTCTATGTCAGAAACGCTAGAAAAGTGCATTAAATGCGACTCTTCGGTTAAGCGAGTCCCTGCAACTACCTTTAACATAAGAAAAAATGCCAATTTTGGGAAACAAAAGCCCGGAAATCTGGTTAAAGAGTATATAAAAGATGTTGTGGAAGAAGTTAAACAGGAAAAGAAGAGGCTAAACTCCGCGGAGTACGAACGAAAATGATTACATTATCTCTATTATTGGGCGTCTCTTTATTCCTCAACGGAATCTTGTTTTGGTATGCTAGGCGCTTAACTCGACAATTTGTCTTCTTTGCTGATAATATAATAAAACTAGAAAGCACTTTGGGAGTGTTCGCCAAACATCTGGGTGATGTTCACGAACTGGAGATGTTTTACGGAGATGAGACCCTGGGTGCCCTCATAAGGCACTCAAAAGATGTGATGGGGGAAGTAAAGGAATTTTATGAGAGCTTCTACGTTGAAGCCGACGAGGACGACGAGGACGAGGAGGACGACGACCCATATGGCGATATCTAAAGGGCGCCCAAGAGGAAAGTCCAAAAAGAAAAATCATTATTTTACGCAGGTCCATGAAGACGCGATAGTCGAATACGCTCAAATCCGAGACGTTAGGCGCAGAACTGAGCTTTATATTCAGTTTATCGAGCCTGCTTTTGGAGAAATGGTGGATAAGGTGGTTTTTACCTATAAGTTCACCACGCTGCCCAATATTGACTCTTTGCGGGAAGAGTGTAAAATATGGTTGACTACCATTTTGGACAAGTACGACCCCAACAAGGGGTCCAAGGCGTTTTCATATTTTTCTGTGATCACCAAAAACTGGTTTATTCATAAAGTTAAAAAAACCTCTGCGCGCTCTAGGCGAGAGACCGGCCTTGATACTCTGACCGGCGAGATAGAGCAGAAATATTTAGCTGCCTATAATCCCTACCACCACGATAGAGAAGAGAAGGAATTCTGGAGATTTTTGTGGGAGGAGATAGACACCTGGGACACCGGGAATTTAAAAGAAAATGAAAAGAAAGTTTTAGAGGCAATCAAGATCCTCCTCTCCAGTCCCGACGATATTGAAATTTTTAATAAAAAAGCTATTTATCTATACATTCGTGAAATCACGGGCCTTAACACGAAACAAGTTGTTAATAACTTAAATAAGATGCGTGTCAAATACCGTGCTTTCAAGGGCAAATGGAATCGTGGGGAATATTAGTGAAAGACTTACAGACATATCTTGAAGAAGCTATTGATAACATTCGCGAGGATCGTCAAGTAACTAAGGGGTTGCTTAGCGATATTATGCAATATATGTCTCAAGACCAACATAGTCACAAGGAAGTGGGGCAGACAGCTGCTAAATATGTGGAAACTCTACAAAGGTCGAACGAACAACTCGTCAAAGTCAGTACAATTATTCATAAACGCGAAAGCACGTCGGGAGACCGTGGGCTTTCCGATAGGGACAAGAATGATTTGTTCGATATAATCAAGGATGCCGATTAATGGCCAGGCAGAAGATGAACAACAAGATTGACTCTCCGTTTGCCATGCAAGTAGAGCAGCAGGCTTTTTTGGATCCGCGCATACAGCTTCAGTATCTTAAAAACGGCTCCCTAGAGAGCTTTAAGCCAGATTACCTAGACGCAACAAACATCTTTAAAGGAATCGCCCTAAGGGTGGAAGAGTTTGCCGCCCCAATACCAGACGGCGCAGCCTCTACAGAAGGGGCGGATATTTCCGGCTTAAGCTATTTGCGCGTCCGAGTTCGCATTCCAGAGCTGCACGCGCATATTCCAGATCCTTGTGCCGGCAGCGGCGTTAACGCTGACCGAGCTGCTATCGAAATGCACCCGCTTTTCGTTTCCATGGAGCCTACGGCCCAGAGTGAGGTACCGCGCCCGGGCGCCATTGTTCGCGTTAGCTTCGCGAAGGGCCCCAAAGGGGGTGCTCAATCCGAAGGGGTATATCTTGGTATATATAAGAGGGTTCTGGTCCCCCCGGGCCAGGAAACTGGCTGTGGCATATTGAGGGAATCCTTCCGGTCGATGGGCGCCGCAGGAAGAGTCCAGCAGCTTGGAGATCTTCCTGAACTAGCGCAGGATTCGGATGTGATCAGCGGGGTGTCGGAGCGCACCCGCGGCCATTACAATCCCGAGGTCCGCGAAAGAGTGAAGGATATAGTGACCCATGGGCCTCTCGCCAGAAACCGCTTCAGGCTAGTAACTAGCGAGTGGGGCCCGCGCAATCGTCCGTGTGTCGGCCGCGATGCCAACAACCAGTGCAGCCGGTGGGGCACCGCCTTTCACCCGGGTATGGACATCGGCGCAAACCCTCAGGGCTCTAAGCCCCCAGTATACGCTGTTTTTAGCGGGAAGGTCACGAGCGCCGGCCGAGCGACGGACATAAAGGGTAATTGGATAGAAATACAACACCCGGCCGAGGGCTCCGGCCAATACAGGGCCCGATACTTACATCTAGATATGATCGCAGATGGAATAACAGCCGGCGCAGTTATTGAGGCCGGCGAGCATCTTGGCAATATGGGGAACAGTGGCGCCTCAAATATGGGCGTTCATTTACATTTTGAGTTTTACGACCTTGTGCTGGGGCGATGGACTCCGCCAAATAAGGATTCGCCCACCGGGACTTATGACCCTCGTGATTACTTACCGCTCGATGCATACCCCCGCTAACAAGGATTTTTATGAGTTCGACAAGAAAAGCAATAGACCTATCAGGATTTACAAAAGCACAGCAAAAAGCTTTAGAGCAGGCTGGAACACAGCAAGACGTGGCCACCTCCGGAGTGAACTGTCAAGATTTAGTTGAACCGGTGCCCCAGTTTGATAGGGCTGATTGCGATAGCGGCGATAGCATTAAGGGCAAAAATAACACTTGGATTGTGTTGGGTCGCGACCGCCCTGCCGGCTTAGCGACTGGTTACGGGGGCCAGGGCCAAACTCAATGCGGCGCCATCGATATTGTAGTGGGCCGAATGGCCGCCACTTCAAAAGGGCCTCAAGCCTCGCGCCGGGTCGCTCCCAACTTCTTTACGGATGCTGCTAGAATTTATGTTAGTCAAAAAACAGATATTGATGCGAACTTTGCCTTGGTAGGGAACGTACAGTCCGAAGCCCGATCTGGAATAGGGATTAAGGCAGACGCAATACGGGTCATCGGGCGCGAAGGTGTAAAGATAGTGACCGGAAAAGGGAAGAATCTGCGTGGAGTTGGACAAGGCGGCGAAAGAAACTCACAAGGCGGCGAGATTGAAACGGTGGGGGGAATCGAACTAATTGCCGGCAATGATGTGGAATCTGAAGTCTTGGAGCCCATTGTTAAGGCGAACATGCTAGCGGACACTCTTCAAGAGTTGGTTAACTACGTTCAAGACTTGGCTGATATCGTTAATGAAATGGCGAAATCGCAGAGCCAAGTTAACCAAACGCTAGCATCGCACACTCACGAGGTACCGCAAGCCCCCGCCGGGGTTTCGAAATCAATGCCGGCAATTGATTTGGCGATCAAGGTAGCCACAAAAGAGGCGTCAAAGATGTCTAATGTACATCAAAACTTGTATAAACACAAGGTTCGACTAGGTACTGCATTTACTATGAACAGGCTCACGCCCGGCGGCAGCAAGTGGTTTGGCAGTCGCTGGAATAAAACGAACTAGGAGGCCGAGATAATGGATGTTGGTTTTGCAGGGGACGCCCAGCGCCAAAGGTGGTGGGATGAGGTTATCAGTCCTGCATATGGGATACAGCATATTCCCGAGATTCGAAGCCCTCCTAACCCGAGTGAGGATGACCCTAGTTGGCGCAATCGCCTAGGGGGCGGCGGTGCTGACGAACTCTCCCGCGAGGAGCAATGGATGAACCTCGGCCGCGGCCCCGGGCTCCTTCATGCCGATCGTCTTATTTTGCGCCTGGGTCTTCAAATTCAACTCGTCGGCGACACTTATGACAACATTCTTTTGTCGTATCCCCGAGCCCCCGTCATCACTTTAGCCCGGGCCAACATGAGCATTGCGCAGCTGACGGACCTGGAGGAGCGGCTCATCGAGGAGGCACCGGAGGAGTTCGTCGCCCGGGCACCCGAAGTACCCAAAATTCCGGTCGCTCCGCCCTGCATGCCCATAGAGCCTGAGTTTCCGGAGGAAGACAGCTGCGCCGCCGACCCGTCCTACACGGTACCAGATTGGACCGCGGAACGTCTTCCGTTTTTAAACTCCCGCGATTGCGAATACTATATCCCTGTCACAACGGCATACCCGTGCCCCGGAGCAGCAGAGCTTCCAGCCCGAGTTGCAGAGCATATTCCCCAAGCCATTATACAACTTATGGACTTTCTCAGTAAGGATTATGATCCGGAGGCGACGTCGGGGATTTCTGAGACGGTCTCGCGCGCTATAACTGATTATGTTATTGACCAAGGCGCCCATGAGTTTGATAAATCCCCCAACAGGAACTTAAAGCTTTTATACAAAATCCCCTTTTACATGATAAAGGCTTTGCGCATCCCTGACAGAGGTCTTTCGTCGACCGCAGACTCAAATGTTCCCGGGCCGACCATCGAGCTGGACTCGGCCTCGCTATTCCAAAACCTGGACGCCCTTAAGGTTGCTTTGGGGCGCTTTAAGCAAGAACAGGCGCTACAATGGAAGACTGACAAGGTTAAGGTGGTTAAAGCCGGCTCTTCGCTTGAGATCAATATAGGAGAAAAGGGCGCCCTCCTTAAGACCCTTAAAACTGACCTTTCGGCGCTGCTTAAGGCCAATAAGTATAAAATGGCCGAAGGGGTCGACGATAAAACAAAGGCCTCCAATCTGCCCGGCTATGAGGTCAAGGGCAACGAGTTCGTTGCGGAGCAGCTCGCCATCGCTTGTAGTGGGGATTTCCAACTGCAGGGAGTGTCGGTACGCGAGCGCGGCAGTGAGTTTGTAGAGCTAAATATAACCCCTCTCAGCAAGACGAGCCCCCTCCGGGATCCGACCATTGTTTCATACCTCGCTAACTTAGAGAGCATTTTAGTTGACTTAAACCGAACAGAGCCAGTTGGGGTTTTAGAGTTCGCCGAACGTTACCAGTTCCCTAGAGCTGAGCCCTCTTACGCTTCGACGGAAAATAACATCGCGACTACAGGCGACACGTCTGGTTGTGGCGAAATAACGCCTGAAAATATAGGGGAACTAATAGGGAACTCTGTTCTGGACCTTTTGGTAGAAGCATCAGACATGTTTGCTTCTAAGTTTGCTGAATATGGCTGCATGGACGCCCAGGAGATAAAGGAAAGGAATAAACTTATAGCCCAATCTTCTCAAGAGATGGAGGAGATATTGGACGGCGAGATGTTCAAGCAACTTTTTACGGGCGATCCATTGTTGAAAAATATTGGAGATACCATTAGCGGCGCTATGTCTCAAGGTAACGCTGTTATTGTCGCATGGCAAGAATTGTTTGACAAGATGACCATGTGCGGGCTGCTCAGCTTGATTCTTAAGACCCTGAAGAGCATCGCTTCCGCTGATGTATGTGGAATGTCGATCGAGGACGTCCTTACAAAAATGATTGGCTCCGCGCTAGCGCAAGTGGATACTTCGGATATGCAAAGGGTGTTTGATAGTCTCCCTCCCCAGTTGCAAGGGCAAATAAGGGAAGCTTATGGGGAGCGTATCGGCCCCATCGTGACATCCTCTGGCTTTACGGGTGGGCTTACTTTTCCTTGGGAATACGAGGAAGTCGAGGCAACCGCGCAAAGCAATGCAGAAAGTGGCATTCTCTTATATCGGCCCCCGGTATTTGATCCTCCTTCACATGCAGACATTCTTATACAGTCCACAAACTCGTATGCTTTAGGTCAAGCTCAAGATTTCGCTGCGCTATCGCAAGGGTCCGGTAACGAGGCTTTTTGGGCCGGCTACTTGCAAGAATATGACCCGGCTAACGTACACGTACCCACTTTGGCTGATGTACAGACAGAAATCACTTCTTTTGCTAGCAACACTTTGGATTTTGCGTCGTCTTTAATTCAGGCATTTGTGGAATCGATTATAGAGCTAGTTTCGGTCGATCAGCTCATCGAGCTTACCAAAGACATCCCAGTTATAGGGGGGTTGATCCAGGCCTTGGTGAATGTGGGCAAGTGCGTTATAAACAAAAACTTGGAAAATGCCTCTACTGACCCAATGGCGATGATAAGCCAGGCGTTGGATTTTAGTTCCTTACAGAACAACCTTACTGGCGGCGATAAGGACCTGTGTGAAATGATAACGTCGGCGCTCCCTTCTGCGCCTGGAAAGCGCAAGCCCGGGCCAAAGAGGCCCATAGTGCTCCCTGATATCGAGCAGATAATGCTAGCCTTAAAAACCCAAACAAGTTGGTCAGCAATCCAAAATACAATAATCAGCGTCCTTAAGGAAAAGCTCATACAAATCCTAGTCACAGTGCTCACGAAGCTTATTAGCAAGGCAGCCGAAGCCTTGACGGATGCGATGTGCTCCCTGGTGAATGGATCTGCCCCTGAGGCGCTTGGACTTGGCGGCACCGATCCACTAAGTGACGAGAATATATTAGGCGGCTCCAGCAGCGACCCGGCCGAAGCTATGAAGGCGCTTTTCAGCGCTGCCTTTTGCAGTGATGGGCTTATGTCTATGGATGTTGACTCCCTCGTGGGAGGACTGATGTCTTCGTTGGCCGGCTTAGCTCCCGATGAAGCCCTGGCCCTAACTGGCCCCGAGTCTGTCGACAATATGATGAGCGCTGTTTCGTCGCGAGTGAGCATGGAACAGATGCTGGAGCTGCTGCAAGGACAAGCTAGCCCTAGCACGCTAGACACCGTGGTGGACATCCTTCAAGAGCGCTCGGTACCGATGGCAGCCCTGTTAAGCAGCCCGTCTGCGGTGATGGACTTTTTTGGGAGCATGGGCTCGGCCTTTCCGCAAGGATTCTTGAACCAAGCCGGCCGAAATCTGCGAGCCGCCGGGGGCAGTCGTGAGATTATATCAAATATTTGTGAGCCGGATCCTTTAAGCGACCTGGCTGATGCGTTGCGAGAAGAGTGCGGAGACGCGATTACAGAAGAGCAGGTTCAACAACAAGTTGCAAACTTCGAAAACAGAATGCAGGATTTGGTTGGGGATTTAAGTAAGTCATTTGGCTCAGGCCTCAACAACTCCATGACCGATACCATCCAAAAGACCCTTGCTGAGAGTCTCCCCAAAGACGAGCCCGGGAACTTGACGATAGCCGACGATGTTATCAGTGCCATGTTCGATCCTTTTTATCTGCAATATGCCCAGGAGCTAATGAAACCTATTGACCCTTTTAGTGGAAATGCTGGATTTTTAAATCTCGTTTTATCCAATAAAGCCGGGGTACCACAGCGTGGACAAATAGGTCTTTTTAATATGTTGTCTTCGTTTCCTATTTTTCCACTTCCCCCTCCGCTGGATGTCCTAGCCTCCGAGGGAATAGCGGATGCCATGCGGAACGATTTTTTTGGCCCTGATGAAGATCATCCGCTACGAGCCAAGCCCACAACTATA
>Ga0209349_1000269_pt1 | contig 28825 bp, 33 predicted proteins | sample ETNvirnome_2_130_FD_184067 | JGI IMG/M metagenome (GOLD analysis project Ga0209349, IMG submission 184067) | Marine viral communities from the Pacific Ocean - ETNP_2_130 (SPAdes) (version 2) | ecosystem: Environmental > Aquatic > Marine > Oceanic | place: Pacific Ocean | collected 2013-06-22
AGATCACCGCTGATTCGGTGGCGAAACCTGTGTCCCGGTTCCCCGCTGACGGTGACAGCAACGGCATGTCTGACCGGGAGCGAATCCGCGAGGCGAAGCATGAGGTTGAGACTTTGACCCTCGATGAGGAAGAACCGTTCTAACCATGTCGTCTTCTGCGAACAAACGGTCAGGTACACGCTTCGAGTCTGAGGTTGTCGCCTACATCAACGAACACAAGCCGTACCCTGTGGAACGCCGCGCCCAGCATGGGGCCTTGGACCGGGGCGACATCATCGGTGTCCCTGATTTCGCCATCGAATGCAAGAACGTGAAGGACTGGTCGAAGAAACTCGGGTCGTTCGTCCGTGAAGCAGAGGCCGAAGCTGTGAACGCACAAGTCCCGTTCGGTGTGGTGGTTGTGAAGCGGCGTAACGACCATGTGGGCCGGTCGTATGTGGTCATGTCGTTGGATCAGTTCGTGGAGATGACGCCGTGAAGCGTGTTGCCCGCTGGTTCAAGACGAGGCGGCAACTACTGGCTGAACTTCGCAACCTGGAACGCGCCGTCAACGACTATCAGTACACCCTGTTCGACGTTGACCGGGTGCTGGGCATGCTAGAAGACTACCTGGAACGCGTTGATGCGTCTGGTCGGTGGGTGAACGATGGCGGGTACTGGTGAACGATGGCGAATGAACCGGTCCTGTTCGACGGATACGACTCGCTGGCCCCTGCTGCTCAGGCTGAACGGTTGTTCCAAGCGTGGCGGGCGATCCCTGACTGTAGACCCCTGCTGGGTAGTACCCGTCAGGAAACAATCGTGAAAAGAATCGAAGAATCTATCGAAGCAGGCTTCGACCGTGAAACAATACTCGGGGCATTAGAACGGTGCTGGAAATGGTCGAGTAGGCGAGCGTGGCAAACAGCGTTAGACATTGCGAGGCGGGAAACGCAGGCAGCTACCGAACCGGTGTTGTCCGACGCTCAACGTCAACTAATGCGGATCAGCAAGGCTGATGGGCGGCTTTCTCGATGATCACAAGTGGAAACTTGACGGGGCGTGCCGTGGTGAGCGGGCCGAAGTGTTTTTCGAGGAACGCTACGAGGCGGTCGCGTTGTCGTTCTGTGCCCGTTGCCCGGTAGTGGACCCTTGCTTTCACGCCGGTATCCGCGAACAGTACGGTGTGTGGGGTGGGCTGGTGCGCGGATGGTTGAGCGAAGACGACGATGATTTCTCTGACTGATCTGCCCCGCGAGGATGCGGTGTGTTGGGTTTTGCCATGCACCCGGAACCCGGATCGGCGTCTGGTGTTTCGAGCCGACGACCCGGACAACAAAGAGGTCGTTTTGTTTGTCTCCGAATACAACGCGCATGACCTTGATCGGATGACCGATGAGGAAGGAACCGCGTTGATGGACGACGAGGTTGCCCGGCAGGTCAACACGGCTGTTGTTATGAGTCGGACCAGTTTGGTGATGCTGGCCCATTCGATTCTGGAAGTTGCGTTGGAGATGCGACCAGACGACGGCGGTGGAAGTGACCCGGGTGAATCCCTGTGGAACGGTGCCGGGCCGTGAGGGTGCTCGCTGAAAGGCCAGCGTGGTTCAACTCCGCTGCGTGCAAAGGCATGGACACGACGATGTTCTACCCGGAAACCAAGCCAACTATTGAGGCCCGCGAGGTTTGTCAAGCGTGCCCTGCCCAGTTGGCTTGCTTAGATTTCGCCCTTGAACACGACGAGGATGACGGGTTGTGGGGTGGGCTAGGCGGGTCTGCCCGCCGTCGAATCAAACGGCAACGCCGCGCCGAATCGGTTGGCAATGTTCGAAAGTGCCGTGTGTGTTCAACACCGTTTGTGACCGTGACGCTTCGTCACTTCTATTGCTGCCGACTCTGCCAGGTGCGGGGAAGGAACAGTAAGAACTGGGTGAAGGTATGACTTTTTTTTCTCTGCTGGCGTTCATCCGGCGGGACACCGGGAAGTCGTGGCCCCGAGAGGATTTCGACCCTTGGTCTGAGCTGACGAAGGAACGCGACGGTTACGAAGCCGACGCCGAAGCAGACAGGCATCGACTGTGACCGCCCTCACCCAAGCCGACGCGCTGCGCCTTCCGCTCGCCGACGACAGCGTGGACCTCATCGTCACCAGCCCGCCATATTTTGCCCTCAGGTCGTACCAAGATGGCGACGAACACTACGACGGGCAGATCGGTTCGGAGGCGTCACCGCAGGAGTTCCTAGAAGCGTTGTGGGCAGCGACCGCTGAGATGGTTCGGGTGGTGAAGCCGTCCGGGTCGATCTTCGTCAACCTCGGCGACAAGTATGCCGGGTCTGGTGGCGGTGGTTGTGACGACTGGGGGCGTGCCCGACAGAAGTCTCTGATGGGTTTGCCGTGGCGTTACGCCATCGGGTGTATGGACGACCTCGGCCTGATCCTCCGCTCCGAGATTGTCTGGTCGAAGCCGAACGGCCTACCTGAGTCGGTCACCGACCGGGTGCGTCGCAGCCATGAGCAGTGGTTCCATTTCACGCTGGAGCCGCGCTACTTCTCAGCGATAGACGAGATCCGTGAGCCGTACACCTCGCCGCCTGCGAAGGCGCAGAAGTCGAAAGCGGCAGAATCCGGGGCGACGCTCAACCCGACGCTCAACCCGACGCACGACCTCGAACACAACCCGTTGGGCAAACTCCCCGGTTCGGTGTGGTCGATCCCTTCCGAACCACTCCAAGTACCCGACCATCTCGGCGTCGATCATTTCGCTGCGTTCCCTCAGGAATGGCCGCGCCGCCTGATCCTCGGCTGGTGCCCACAGGAGGTGTGCTCAGAGTGCGGGGAAGGCCGAGCACCCGTCGTGTTGAAGGAACCGACAGGGCGTGGGATGTCGGTGGAGGACAGGCGTGCCGACCCACGGTATGAAGCATCGTCCCGTCGAAACATCGAAGTCAAAGACGGAACGACGACCGGTGCGACACCATCATTCGCCTCGTACAGCCACACGATCACCGGTTACGCCTGTGCTTGTCGGGACGGCGACGAGCACGTTGCAGACACCAGCGCACCCTCTACACCCGGCGTGGTGCTTGACCCGTTCGCCGGAACCGGCACCGTTCCAATGGTCGCCAGAGCACTAGGACGCACCGGCATCGGCGTAGACCTGTCAGCCGACTACCTGCGCCTCGCCGACTGGCGGGTGTTTCACTCCGGGCACGCCGCCAAGACGATGCGCCGAACAAACGAGGAACGGCAAGGGTCGCTGCTGTGACCAGGTGCGTCGTCTACCGGAAAGGCCAAAGGACTCAAACAGACCACAAGTTCAAGCCACCCGAAGTAACCACCACGTTGAACGATGGGCGCAAACTCTACTGGTCCCAATGCCGCAAATGCGGGCTACTGATGAGCGAGGACGGGGAGACAAATGGACTTTGATGAATGGATGACAACCGGGATCAAAGCAGGCTTCTGCGGACCCCCTGTGTGTTCTACCCACGACGGAATCCCAACGTCGCAGGCCGAGGACGAGGCGTGGGAGGAAGATGATCCATGTGTCCATGTGATCCGACCTTACGAGAGTTCTGAACATAAGGCAGCGGTGGAGGAAAACCATTCGCCGTCCACATGGCGAGACACTTGGACAAAGCCATGACCAACGATGAGGCAGACCGCCTACTGTTCACAATGACCGCCCTCTGGCCCGGCAAAATCTCCGACCCGACACTCATGGTCTGGCGAGACAGACTCACCAACCTCGACCCGGACGTAGCAACCGAAGCTGTCAACCAACTAGCGGACACAAACAAACGGTGGCCGTCCTGGTCGGAAGTGTCAGACGCCGCGGCTGCGATCAAACGCCGAACCGTGTCAACGTACAAGTCGTTGCCTGCCGGCCCGTTGCTGCCGAAGGCTGAGGCGTTGGAGAAGATCGCTGAGATGCGGGCGCTGCTGAAACGGTGACTGTCGTGTGTCGCCTGTCGTGTGCTGTTTGGTGGTAGGGTCGGGGCACCGCAAGGGGTGACTCTTAGCTGGTAGACAGGCAACAGCCCCCGGGTTTCCCCGGGGGCCGTTGTTGTCTAGGGCCAGGGCCGTTAGCCGACCTGCGTCAACTCGCCGCAAACCGAACAGGTGTAGGCGTCGCCTAGCGGACCATCGGTTGTTTCATGGTTCCACGGGGCTTCTTCACAGTCATGCTTCGCAACCCGGATGCGGGCTAACGCTTCTTGTTTGTCTTGTTCCAGCATGTCTTGCACCGCCGGATCACTCATGTCCATCGTGTAACTCATTTTCCCTCTCTCTGTTATTGGTCGTTGATCTCAATGTCGTCGCTGATCGCCACTAGGTCGATTCCGTAGTGGTGAACCATGACGTTCCGGGCTAGCCCGATTAGGTTCTCGTCGGTGTCCGCATCAGGTGTGAGCGGGTCCGATGGGTCTATGCCCTGGAGAAATACCGTCGTGGAAAAGTAGTCCCCGCTGAAAGTCACGTTGTATTCGCTAGTGGTATTCATTTTCCCTCTCTCTTTTGTCGTGTGTCGGGTTCCGTCCCGGCTGTCGCCTGCCGCCCTACGTTCATCGGGTGTCGGGTGCCGTCCGGGGTGTTGGTTCCGTCATGTAGTGCATGTCCCGGCAACCGTTACAGGTCCACGCCACATACCCGGTCATGCCGTCGCCCGCGCCGACGCCGCGCCGGGTTCCGGGTGGGTCAGATCCTGGTAACGGTATGGTCGGGGCGTGCCCGTGTTGCATTCCCAACACCACCCCTCGGTGGTGACGTTTGCCCAAGTAAATAGGGGCGTGCCGTCGGGGGCGTAGTCGGTGCCCTTGTCCGGGTAGCGTTGGAACATAGGTTTCATGGCGGCGCATAAATCGCAAGTAAACGAACCGGTGCCGGTCATGCCGTCACCCCGTACCGTTCGGCTAGTTCCTCGCACAACTCGCCGCGGATTTCGATGGTGGTCCGGGGTTCCCCGGTGCGAGGATCGCCCCCCCATGAGTGCATCAGTGTGCCGTGATTCCACCGGGTGTCGTAGGTAAGCCGGACGGTTGGCCCGTTCATGGCTAGCAACCATTCCACAATGTGCCCGCGGTCGCCGTGTTTCTCGCCGGGTTCGGTGGGCCGCTTGTCCCATACCTCGCACGACATCGCGAACCCGTAAAGCCAGGCGGCGGGGGTTTCGTACTCGTCCCCGTCGGCCGTCGTGAACGGTATCCCGGTGCGGATTAGGTGACCATCTGCCTCAATGGCGGCGGTTAGGTCGCGTTCCAGTTCGTCCCGATACGCCAAAATATCGGTTAGGTCATCGTCTAGGTGTTCTTTCATGGGGTGTCCTTTTTCTGTAGTTGGTAGACCCTGAAAGAATACCACCCGGGGGGCCGGACTACAAGCCACCTCGCCTAGTGTCGCCTGTCGGGTGTCGCCTAGTGTCGCCTGTCGCCCGCCGTACTGGCCCCGCCCCGGTCGAACTCGACACCCGGCCCCGGCTACGGTGGCCACTACCGGGCCGGGTTTCCGGGGGTCCCTACCCCCCGGGACTACCCCCGGGGGCCGTTAGGCGGGCGCTACGGGGGAGAGAATCGGCCGAACCCGGCCAGAATCGGCCAGAACCGGGATTATTGGCAGTATCCGGGCGGGCCGTCGCACAAGTACCCGGCCGACCCGGCCCATACGACTAGGGCCAGGAACGTTACGACCAGTAGCACCCGGATACGGTACCGGTCGCGGTTCGTTAGGTGATAGTTCATAGGCCCCCGGGCCGGTCTTGAATCGGTGGCCACCCGTGGTGGCCCCGGGGGGTAGGGCTATTTGATGCGAACCGGCATTAGGACCGCGGCCGGGTTGGGGCACGGGTCCGGCCATAGGTCAGAATCCCCTACGGTGAATAGAACCGGCCTACCGGAGAATCCACCGGCTAGGGCCGGACGTTCCGCGGTATAGGGATCAGTAGACACCCGGACCGGGCTACCGGCCCCGGCCAGTAGCACCCGGAAAGCTTTCCCCATAGCCTCAAGATAGCCCGGATTGAACGCTACGGCCCCGCCTTCCTTATTGAACGTAGGGATTAGCCCGCGGTAGTTGGGATATTCCCCGCCGATACTTTCCCCGGTAGTCTCACCCCCGGCCCCATTATTGAACCGGTAACCACCTATCTCCGATAGTTGCAGGGTAACCGGGTTAGGGTTACGGCCGATGATCCCGGGCTTGACTAGCGCCAGAATCGCGGCGACCGTATCCCGCCCCAATAGGACCGGATCCGGCTCCCCCGTAACCACCGCGGGTACCGGGAATACCGCTAACCGGTGAGAATCTGTCGCAACCATCGTTAGGTATCCGTCGCCCCCGGTATCCGGGTCATTCTCACAATGCGCGGTACCCGGGTGGTATTCGACCCGTACCCCGGTGAGTATTGGCCGGGCATCCTCCCGGCTAACGAACCCGGCCACCGCGGCCAGGGTAGCCCGGAACCGGTTAGCATCGACCACCGCGGAACCGGTAACCACCGCGATACCCCCGGCATCCTCCGGGGCAGTAGGCCGCGTATCCGGCCGGGTAATAGTGTCAGTATCCATTAGGTGAATCCTTCCCCGGGCCGTAGCCCGGTTAGTTAGTAGACACTAGAAAACTACTACGGATAACCACCCGGGGCAAGCATCCCCTAGCCGGGAGCCCCGGCCCCGGCCCACCGGCCCGAACTCGACCATGCCCCGACACCCCCCGGCCCGCGCCCGAACCACCACCCGGCCACCCCCCCCGACCACCGGACACCCGGCCAGAAATACACCCCACCCCCCGGGTAAGTCTCGCCGCCCGGGGCGGGTGCGGGGGAGCGGTGGGCCACCCCGCTAGGGGGGGTCTGCCGGGCCTCCCACCCCCCCCCTGATGATTAGCGTGTGTTGGGTGTCTTTGCTTCTAGGGGTTCAGGGTTTTGGGGGGTTGGTTTTGTGTTGTGGGGTGGGTTGGGTGGTGCGCCGGTTGGTGTTGTGGGTTGGGGTGGGTTGTGGGGCGGCGTTTGTGTGTGTTGTTGGGGTGTGTGTGGGGGGTTTTGGGTAGAGGTTTCCCTGGGCTCCTCCCGGCCGTTGTCAGTACGGTTCGACTGCGGATTCGAGCGGCCACGTTTTATCCTGCCCCGTGTCGCGGTGTGTTTGGACGCGGGGGCAGTAGCCCTTCTGACGGGCGAACGACGCGGGCAGGGCGACGCCAGCTTTGGTGGGCTGGTGTTTGGATGTTAGCAGACTGTTGGGGTGTATGGTTGACGGCGTGGTGGAAGGTGTGTTGTTGGATTCTGGGCAGCGGGCGCATCCGGTTGTTGATGCGTCTGGTCGGTGGGTGTTCGATGAGGGCGACCAGTATCCGGGTGCTCATCCGACGGTTAGTGCGGAGGGCGAATGGGTTTCTGATGACCGTGATCCTGAGGCTGGGGGGTTGGATCGGGTTGTGGTGTCGGCTCCGGGTGGGGTTCGTGAACCGTGGGAGTATCGGCCCCCGTCGAGTGGGTCTGAGAGTTATTTTGGTGCGCCTGGTGATTTGTGGGCGGGCATGGTGGATTGGTGGTTCAGTCACGACATTCCGACGGAGGGTCTTCCTTCTGGCGGCGGGTTGATGGTTGGTCCGCTGGAGATGGCGAAGTTGGGGAACTTTTTGAAGGATGCTTTGTTGCCGTTGATGGCTGGCGATATTGGTTTGGCTGGTGTTGGTGGTTTGGGGCCGTTTGATCCGTTGCCGTTGCCTTTCGGGAAGGTCATCGGGGAGGGTGTGAAAGGCGCGAAGGCTGGTGTCCGGGCGGTTAGGGGTGCGGTCAGGGGTGGCGATGAAGCCGTCGAAGCAGCGGCCAGAGGAACATGGTCAGTGGATTATCCCGAAGCGGAGCTTGTACCCATCGAGTTCTTCGACGACATGCCGTCTGTGAATATGGAAGTCGAGAGAGCGGGCGACGTAGACACGGATCTTTTCAGTTACAAAACCACTAGCGAAGACCTTGAAAGACTCGGCTCTCTCGCAGAGCGGGCAGATTTGGGTCCAGGCGAGTTCAGGGTTTTCGCCACCGAGGTACTAGGTGGAGCGGACGAACTGGAGTTGGAAAACTTTGGTGCCCTAATGGCCGACATGGAGACACGCGGTTTGGACAATCCGCTGGTGGTGGACTTCGACCCTGATACGGGCGGTGTGATTCTTGGTGAGGGGAATCATCGTCTTGCCGCTGCACGGGAACTGGGTTGGGATGTTGTTCCCGTGAGTGTTCGTCGTTCGTCGGTAGCCGCCGAACTTGCTTTAGACACTGAAAAACTGTTACCTCCGTTAGAACAACTTGGGGACTTGCCACAGACCATTTCTCCGTCGCAGGTTGGTATGCCGACTGCTGGTGGTGCGGCCCGCGAAACAGGGGGGGCCGGGCTACGAGTACCAATGGGCGAACGCCGGGTCTACCCGGGGGCGATGTCAGAATCAGGGCAAGCGCCTTGGGTGGATTTTGTGTTGTCTCCGGCTGGTGGGGCGGCCGACGATATGTGGGGGAAGCCCGGCAGGTGGACTGGTCGGGAGTGGGGTGAAGGAGAGTGGGTGCCCGATGAAGTGTTCGGGGAGTTCGACACGAACGCTGACGCGGTAATCCATCAGCTTGAAAGCATCTTGGGGACCGATGAAACGCTGGTGGGGTTTGATATGGCAAAGGACTTAGCGTTTGACGTAGGAGACATTGACTCGGTTTTCAAGTTTGAACAAATAATCGACAGCTCGGTTATGAAGCAGGCACGGATGCTTGAAAATCCTGCTCGGGAAACCGTGTTCAGGTTGAAGAAGGAACTCCAACTTTACAAAATGATGGCTGATGAAACCCCTGGCGGTTTGCCTGAGTGGTTGTTCAACGGGGGTGTTGGCACCGATGGTGCTCCTGGTGTCGAGTTCACAGCGGACTGGCAAGACCGGTTTATGGAGTTCATAATGGCGCTGGGTGATGAGCCGGAAATCTTTGGTTTGGTTGAAGATGACTTGTACCGGGCGGTTGGTGCGCGGCGGCCGCGTCTTTGGACTGGTGAACATGCGTTCCCTCGGGAAGAACTTGGTGGTGTGGCCCGCGAAACCGGGGAAGCCGTAGGGCGGCACGATACACCGTTTGTCGCTGCGGCTAGGACAAATCCAAAGTTGAATCGCCTAGAAACATCGTTACAAGAAGTCGAAGAAAGACTCAACGATGCTTTGTCGCCAGAAATGGATGGTTTGAGATGGTCTTACATTTCCGATAATGAGTTGATAGATGAAGTCGCAGATGAACTGGCGAACGATCCTGAATACCAAAGAACGCTGCAACAAGTATTGAGCGACGTTTTTGGGGGGACAGAAAAAGATCCGATAGTTCTTTATCGTGGGCGCATCCCTGGCTCCGACAGCGGGCGTGAGTATGTGGCAGCGTCGGCGCACCCACGCTGGGCGGCTGCGTTTGGGCAAGGCGGTTTTGACCTTCGAGGGATAGCGGGTTTACCGGATGGGGAACTGGTAGAACTGACCGTCCCGAGAGGGAATATCGCTTTCCACGGGTCTGCGGAAGAAGCAGAACTTATTGTCAGTCTGGACGAGAATGTTATTGAACGCGTAATCGAATCGTTGCCTCGGATTCCAGGTAGGTAGTGTCGAAGTCTCCACACCCGCGGCCTTTAGTCGAAGTTCTCACAGAGGATCTTTCCTTCCACACAGCGTTGGATGGTGAAACCCCGGAACAACGAGAAGCCTACGAAAACGCCTGCGACACGCTGCCACCTGAAATGATGGGGGAACACCCCGACCTGCCACCCGAACCAGAGTGAAAAAATACGAATGAAAGGCTGGCGTTGGGCAACGATTCTGTCTACGATTTCGTTGTGTGCAGCGTTTCTGGTGTGGCGCTTTGGCCGGGTTTTACGTTCGTCGTTTGGGTAGATGGTAACTAATGTTCTATTTGGGTACTGACGAACCATCTTGGCTTCGCCGCACCGACGTTCCGTTGTTTATTTCCAGGCGGCGTTTTCAACGTACTAAGACCCTGCCTGTGGCGTCTGGCCGGTGGGCTTTGGATTCTGGTGGATTCACCGAGCTGCACAAATATGGCGGGTGGACGCTTTCTGCCACCGACTACGCGGGCCTTGTGCGCCGCTACGCCGACGAGATTGGGAACCTAGACTGGGCTGCGCCCCAAGACTGGATGTGTGAACCGTCAGCGTTGGGGATGTCAGGTCGAACGGTCGCAGAGCATCAGCGGTTGACGACCGACAACTTTCTCGAACTGAGGGACCAACTGGGTTCTTTGGTGGTTCCTGTTCTCCAAGGGTGGGAACTGGACGACTACCGACGGCATGTAGAGCAATACGAACAGGCAGGGGTTGATCTTTTCAGCGAAGACCGTGTGGGCCTCGGGTCGGTCTGCCGACGCAACGCCGACAGGGAGATCAGTCAGATTGTCGCTGAGTTCTTCCCGATGCGTTTGCACGGGTTTGGCATGAAGGGCGACTCGTATGCAGCGAACGAAGACCGGCTGGCTTCTGCGGATTCGATGGCGTGGTCTTTCACCGCTCGTTACAGCGCCCCGTTGCCGGGGCACCCGCATCGTACTTGCAACCATTGTCTCGACTACGCGTTGCGTTGGCGGCGGCGTTTGGTTGAACGGGCGTCCGTTCCGCGACTTTTCCCCGCGGCATGACTTCCGGCCGGGCAATAGACGAAGCGACATGGTTCCGCTACCAGGATCTACGCGACGGCGGCATGTCCATGTACGGCGCTGCGAAAAAGATCGGAGTCTCCTACCGGGCCGCATCCGATTTCGAGAAAGGCATCGGTTCAGCGGTCGGCCGGGCCGCCAAAAAGGCGTTCGATCAGGCTCGCACCCCGGCGGTCATCCCCTACGACGACCTCTGCCCGGAAGCCAAAGAAGCCTACGATGACATCGAGGTTTTCGCCCGGAGGTATTTTGGGCTGATCCTCATGCCGTGGCAGGTTGAGGCTACGTCGAGGATCATGGAGCTACAAGCGTCACCGCAGGAAGAATATGTGGTGATAAACGCCCCACCCGGGTCCGGCAAGTCCACGTTTTTCACACGGATTCTGCCAGCGTGGGCGACGGTGCGGGACCGGACGATCCGCGGGATGATCGGTTCGCACACCAACCGGCTGGCCGAATGGTACACGCGACGGTTGAAAGGCGAGTTTGAGCGGTCGATTCCGGTCATGGCCGAAGCGAAAGACCTGAAACTCGGATTGGCGTTGGACGCAGAAGTCACCCTGCTGGGCGATTACGGCCGGTTCAAACCGGATGTGAAAGAAGTCTGGCGGGGCGACCAGTTCACCGTCGCTCAGGAAGGCGACATTCCCGTGTCGGAGAAGGAACCCACCTGGACTTGCTTCGGTGTGGACTCCGGTTTCCTCGGCGGCCGATTCGACCTGATTATATGGGACGACCTGTATGACCCTCGGAAGATGCGAACCGCTGAGGCCCGTGAGGATCTGAAACGCTGGTGGGATGAGGTGGCTGAAACCCGTTTAGAACCCGGCGGGCTGCTGGTGCTACAGGGTCAGAGAATGGCCGGCGACGACATCTACCGGTACGCGTTGGACAAACACGTTACGGTGGACGAAGACGAAGACTGGGAAGCAGATGTACCCGAGGAACTGAAACTAGACGGCCGCCGCTACCACCACCTTGCCTACAAGGCCCATTATGAGGACCGGTGTGAGAAGAAGCATCGGTTAGATGGTGACCCCTGGCCGGTCGGGTGCTTGTTGTATCCGAGGCGGTTGAACTGGAAGCAGCTTTCCCATGTGAAGTCTCAAACCCCTGACCGGTACGCGGTGCTGTACCAGCAAGATGATGCCGACCCGGCGTCGGTGCTGGTGGACCCGGTGTGGATAAGCGGCGGGACCGGCGTGGACGGGGTTGAGCATCAGGGATGCTGGGACGCTGACCGTGACCTGTGGGAGTTGCCGAAAAACCTGCCGGGCGATGTGATTATTGTCGCTACCGCTGATCCGTCGCCGTCAAAGTTTTGGGCGTTGCAGGTGTGGGCGTATGTGCCCGAATCGGGGTTCCGGTACTTGTTGGAGTCGTACCGGCAGAAGATGGACGCCCCGGCGTTTCTCGACTGGAACCAGGAGGAAGGGGTCTTCACTGGGATAGCTGAGGAATGGTGGCAGCTGTCAGCGGACATGGGTCGGCCGATCCAGTATTGGATCGTTGAAGCCAACGCGGCGCAGAAGTTTATTTTGCAGTACGACCATTTTCGCCGCTGGTCAGCGAAAAGGGCTGTGAACCTGATCCCGCACTACACTCATTCTCGTAACAAGGGCGACCCTGATTACGGCGTTCAGATGCTCGCCCCCTTGTATCGGCATGGCCGGGTGCGCCTCCCGGGCAAGCAACGAACCGATGCGCGTCCCCATGCGCTACTCTTAGTAAACGAGGTTACGAAATGGTCACCGGATGGTCACGGTTCCGCAACAGACGACTGTGTGATGGCTCAATGGTTTTTAGAACACAATCTTCCGAACATTGGTTTGCCTCGGGGGAATGTTACGTCGCTTTGGCGGCCGTCGTGGATAAAGGAGGCAAACAAGGTTGAAGTCGCCTGAAGAAATCGTTGGCCTGCTTCGGGAACGGGAATCCAACTTGGAGCCGTCGTTTGCTCGGATGCGTCGCGTCCGGGCCGCTTACGACGGCGACATCGTGGTTCCGCTCCCCGAGTTGGACGACAACGAACAGGTCGCTGTAGCGAACCTGCTTTCACAAGGGTTGGATCAGACCGCTATGAGAATAGCGTCGGTGATGCCCGATGTGGTGATGCCCCCCACCAAGGACGACCAGAAGCAAGCTGAGAAACGGGCCAGCACCCGTCGCCGCGCCGTGTTGGGCTGGTGGCAGCACAACCGTATGGACATCAAACTGTCCAAACGGGCCAGACACATGTTGGGCTACGCGTCCTCGCCCGTTTCTCTCAGATACGACCCGAAATCCGGCCTGCCAGAGTGGACGGTGCGTGACCCGTTGACGACGTTCCCTGCGCCCATGTTCGGCCCGGACGACATGGCCCCCTATGACACGATCTTTACTTACGAGCGGACTTTCTCCTGGTTGTTGGACAACTACCCGGAGGGCGCTGAGAAAGTCCGGCATCAGGATGTTCAAGGCTCCGACCTGTACCAACTGGTCGAATACTGCGACCCGGAGGAAACGGTGCTGGTTGTTGTGGGCCGCGACCCGAGGGCGCAGTCCGCTTGGCGTCGGCACGCTGATTATTCCCCGCCGTTAGCAGAGTTGGAACGCACGGTGAACCGAACCGGGGTGTGCCCCGTGGTGGTCGCCGGCCGGGTCAACCTCGACCAGCCGCAAGGCCAGTTCGATCAGATGCTCGGCATGTACCAGATGCAAGCCAAACTGATGGCGCTAGAAGTGCTGGCCGTTCAGAAGGGAATCTTTCCTGACACCTGGCTGGTTGCCAACCCGGGTGAGACACCGCAGATTGTCAACACCGCGAACGGGTTGACCGGCGAGGTCGGCGTGTTGAAAGGCGGCACGTTGCGTGACTCTGTGGTCAACCCGGGGTTTATGACCAACCCGACGATTGACCGTCTGGAACGGGCGCAAAGGTTGACGGCTGGTATCCCGGCAGAGTTCGGTGGCGAATCCGGGTCGAACATTCGCACCGGTCGGCGTGGCGAAGCGGTCCTGTCCGCTGTCGTGGACTTCCCTGTTCAGGAAGCGCGACGCATGTTGGCTGCTTCTTTGGAAGAAGAAAACAAGCGGGCCATCGCGTTGATGAAAACGTATGCGGGCAACAAGTCGCAGTCGTTTTACGTCACCATGAAGGGTGCCAAAGGCGTTGTGGATTACACGCCGAACAAGGATTTCGACACGGACGACAACCGGGTCATGTTCTCCCACCCGGGGGCCGACATGAATGATCTGGTGATCGGGGCCGGTCAGCGAATCGGGATGGGCACCATGTCGAAACGGTCGTTCATGCAGATCGACCCGATGGTTGATGATGCTGAACACGAACACGACGCGGTGATTTCCGAATCGTTGGAACAGGCGTTGCTTGCCTCGTTGCAGACACAGGCGTCGCAGGGGGCGTTGCCTCCCAATGATCTTGCCCGCATCGCAGATTTGGTGAGAACCGACCGGGCCGAACTGGCCGACGCTGTGCAGAAGGTTCAGGAAGAAGCTCAGAAACGGCAGGCATCCGAAGTGCCCCCGGGGTCGCCTGAACTGATGCCGGGTATCGCCCAGCCGGGTACGGGCGCTGAGGCGCAGCCCGCTCAGGCTGCGGGTGGGCGTCCATCTTTGCGTGACTTATTGGCGCAGGTCGGCTGATGCCAAGGGGAGGCAAAGGTCAGAAAGTCCAGGCTGCTTCCGGGCAGGAGTACGGGCAGCGCGTAGCCCAAGAAGAATCACAGGAGGCGGTTCCGCTACATCAGGAACCCACGGTGCGTCCCGGCGGGATGGGGTCTTTGATTCGTCCGACGGAACGTCCGAATGAGGCGTTGACTGCTGGCGCACCGATAGGGCCAGGTCCAGGGCCGGGGGCTTTGCCGCAGAAAAGGCCATCCGCTGAACAGGAAATGTCGGTGAGGCTTGCTGCGTATCTGCCGATTCTGGAAACAAAAGCAGCCCAACCGGATGCTTCTGCGAACTTCCGTATGTTTGTCCGACGGGTTCGGCATCTCGCCTCCGATGCTGTCGGCGTGTTCTAAGGGGACGGTACGGTGGGGGTTTTCAGCCGCATAGACGAGATTTGGGACGCCGGGTTCGAGGTTGGTCGAACAGCGGTGAACACGGTTGTTGACCTGGCCGAAGCGCCGTTCACCGACGACGAGTACGAAGGGTTCCTCGGCACCGTTTGGGGTATCACCGTCAATCGTGGCGCTGAGATGGTGCAAAACCTGATCGGCCCCGAAGGGGTCGGTGGTGAACTGATCGAAACTTTACCGGAGCCGATTCGCCATGCGGGCCGGGAAACTTTGGAAGGTTTGGAGTGGGCTTACCGGGAGGGTGTTGGTGAGCCGATAACCACAGCTATGACGATGGCTTCGTTGGCGCAGGCGCGTGGCAGCGGCGGGGTCTTCGGTGACGACATGGGCGTTTGGTTCGACGGTGATGCTTGGAAGATGGCGTACAAAACCGCTCAGAGCCGTTCCCCCGGTCAGGCCATCACGTTGGCGTTTATGACCGACGACATTCTCGACCAGGAAGAAGTGATCGCCGCTGAGGGCAAAGCGTATTTCGGCGTCGTGTCCGGCATGTGGGATGCGGGGATCAGGTTTCGTTTGATGCCGGAAGTGTTGGCCGCTAAAGGGGTTACGAAACTTCGTAAGGGTGCGAAACGTCGGGCGTTTGACAACTATTTTGCCGAAGGCGGCGGGTACGGCCGGTTTGCTGACGATTTGGAAAACCTTGACCGCGGGGCCGGGGCGAGGGTCGGGCAACTGGAAGATGAGATTGACACGCTCGTCGCCCGGAGAGGAACCTTGAACGCCTCGAAGAAGGCCGGGGTTGATGTTGCAGAAGAACTAGACGAAGTTCGCCGCCAGTTGAAAAATGCACGGAAACGCCGAGGCCGGATAAGTAGGGAAACGACTGATGCCCTAGCAGGCCGCATCCGTGAAAAGTATTTCCCCGACCACCATGAAGGGGATCTGATCGCTTTGGAGATAGCCCGCGCTTTGCGTGGCGAAACCGGGTTCGCCGGGGGGCGTGTTTCCGCTGAGAACGTGATGCGGTTCTTCATGGGCGAAGCGTCAGTGGTTGAACGCATGGCAGCGACCGAAGGTGCAGGGTTGGCGTACCGGTACAGGAAGTATTGGGAGAAAGCCAACACCGTCGAAGACGCGGTGCCGCCCGGCACGCCCGGTGTGGCAGCCAGAAAGTTTGAGGACGCCCAGGACATTCCTGCGGAAATGCTCGATGAGCTTGATGAGGTGTCCCGTGCTTTCGCCAGCATTGACGAGGCGGTAAGGCCGACGCGTCGCCTGAACATGATGGACAAGTTGGATCATTCCGAACTGTATCGGTCTAGTTTCTTCTTCGCCCCGGTCAGGGTGGTGCGGGACATGCGCCCGCAGCATGTGGTGTACGCAGGCGACCCGAACAGCGGCGAGCAGGTCGCTCGGATGATGCGTGAAGCAGGGTTCTCAACTGATGAGATCACCCGGTTCCGCGGCGAGTGGGCACGTTCCGACCGTTTCGCCCGCGCCACGAACGTAGCGCCCAAATATCAGAACAAGGCGGTCAAACAGCTACTCAAAAAGCATTTCCCTGACGCAACAGACGCAGAGATAAAAGCTCTGATGAAAGATTTTACCGACTCCAACAGGGCGGCCCAGGCGATCCTCACCAAACCGCAGCGTTACGACGCTGACACGAACATCAGTACCGTCGCCTGGGTAGACGACGCCGGTCAGGCGCATGTGCTTCAAGTCCCGTTGAACCCGTCGCAGTTGAAGCAAACGGTGGCGGTAGCCGACATGAAAGCTCTCGACAAGTTTCTGAGAAGCAAGGCGTCGAAGTTCCCTGACGCTTTCGCTCAGGCCAACGAGATCCGAGGCCAGTTCATCGGAGGGGTGATGAGTTGGTGGCGGCCGGCGGTGTTGCTGCGCCCAGCGTGGACGATGCGGGTCGTCGGTGACGAACAGTTACGGATGATGGCGAAAATCGGCAGCGTTGAACACCTGTGGGCGCTCCTAGCGGAGAACCGTCCACAGTATGTGGAAAAGGTGTTGCAAAAGGCGCTGGTCAAAACCGGTAAATATGATCCGACGGCGGCCAAGCGGCTTATTGCCCGTCGGGCTGCGACGACCGGCGGGATGGGGTTGCTGATCGGCGGGCCTGTCGGAATGGGCATCGGTGCTGTCGGATCGTTGGCTCGTAACACCCGGGCGGTCAAACGGTTGCGTCGGAACCTGAGTGTCCGCACCCAAGCCCGGCAGATGGTAGAACCGGAACGCATGTTCACGGCAACCCCGGAGGGTGTTGTGGGTGAACTGTCCGCAGCGGAACTCACCAGCATGGGCCGCGAGAAGCTTTCAGAAGTTGACCTCGGGTGGATGTCGAGGCTGCGGCGCAGACTGCGCGGTGAAACCCAGGGTGAAGGCCCGTTGACCATCCACGGGTATGAGGTGGATCAGGCTTTCGGGGATGCGTTGTCACCGAATCTTCTTTATGTGAAAGCGAACAGCGCGAACCGGCAGGCCCACTATCTGCTGGTGGATTCTGAGCGCATGATGTGGGACGACACGGTGGATGCCCTCGGTGAATGGCGCAAGTTCAGCCCCATGCTGGATGACGAAGTGGAGTTCGCTAAATGGTGGGAGCGGGTCGTCAACGACCAATGGGGCAACAACGGTGCGGGCCGTATCGCTTTCGATGACAGGATAGGTGACGCTGATGCCCGCGCCCGGGCGCTGACCGAATGGCTGACCGAGGAACCCGATGGGGTCAAGTTCCTTGAACGTGCTGCTTCCAGGTTCCGTGACGATCTGGTGGACCCGGCGACCGGTGCCCCGATCCCTGACGCTATTGAAGCATGGGCGCAGAACGTGACCCGGGTGGCCGACCGGATGCTGTCGAACAACACCCACGGTGGACGGATGCTGCGGAGAAAGGTCGCCAACGGGAAGCGGGTCCGTCTTGAAGATGTGAAAAAGACGGCGGTCGGGGAAGAAACGCCTTGGCAACAGTTCGTTGGGGAAGTTCACGGCCAAGAAGCACTCCTGTTGACCGAAAACAAGTTGGGGCAACGCACCAAACGCCTCGTAGACCGCACCTTCGACCGGCTTATGACCACCCCCACCGACACTCTCTCCCGTAACCCGTATTTCAAACGGGTCTACGAGCAATACATGGAAGACGCCATCGGGAAGTTCAAGAAAACCAGCGGCGAATACGAACTAACCGAAGAAGCCCTCCGTGGCCTTGAAAGCTCTGCACGCCGCAAAGCGTTGAACGAAACCCGCGACCTGCTCTACGACCTCGCAGAACGATCAGAGTTCTCGGACATGATGCGAAACATCATGCCGTTCTTCAACGCCTACCAGGAAGTGCTGACCCGCTGGGCGGGCCTCGCCATCGACAACCCGGCGTTCGTCGCCAGGGCCAGAGCGGCGCTGTACGCCGACATCGACATGGGGGGTTTCTTCCAAACAGTCGAAGTGAACGAGGAACGGTACTTCCAGTTCCGGCTCCCTCAACTCGCCACCGAAGCCATCGGCAAAGGCGTGTTCAGCAAAGCCATAGACGACCAGGGAATCATCCGGTTCCGCGCCGACTCGTTGAACATGGTCACACAGATCGTCCCCGGCGTTGGCCCTCTCGCCCAGCTACCGATCTCAGCGATTGTCACCGCCGACCCGAAACTCGAAGACGCTTTCAAGCTGGTCCTCCCCTACGGGCCGATCCGTGGGGAAGGGATGATGGAACAGACGTTCCAGGCGTTCCAACCGGCGTGGCTGCGTCGTGTCACTTCTGCTTTGCGTGAAGACCGCTCCTACGAGTCGGCTGCCGCGTCGATCATGCTCACACGGATGGCCGACATGGCCGACGGTGAACGTGACCCGATTGACTTCGGTGACGGCCAGCAGGTCGCAGAGTTCCTATCCGAAATCAAAACCGACACCAGGAACTTTATGTTCCTGCGGGCTGTCGCATCGGCGTTCTCCCCGGCATCAGTCGGGTTCCACTCCCCGTACCAGCCGTACATTGACCACTACCGGGAGTTGAAGGCCGCCAACCCGAAAACCGCTGACGACGAGTTCATTCAATACCTGGCCGACGAAGGCGTGGACGGGTTCTTCGCCCTGTCAGCCCGGTTCTCGAAGAACAACGAGGGGCTGCCGGCGACGATAGAAGCCGAGGAAATCCGGGCCGAATACATCGACCTGATTCGCCGCCACCCGGAGGTTGGTAGTCTGATCTTGGGGATCGAAGGCGGCGGTGCGGCAAAGTTTTCCTCAGCGGTGTACGAGAAGCAGTTGCGTGAGGACACTTCCCCGGGGTCCGGGGTGAAACGGCGTGAAAGACTGTCGTTGGAAGAAATCTTGACGGACAGCCGCGTGCGGGAAGGGTGGCAGGAGTATGGGCGTATCAGCGACGCTATTTTCAGTGAGATGCGTTCCCGTGGCTTGCCGAACCTGCGGCTCGCCGCCGCGTCGGATTTGTTGAGGGCTAAACAGTTGTTGGTGGAAAAGATCGGTGAGAAGCACCCGTTGTGGTACGACGAATATTTGGACCCGGATTTGACGAAATGGCCGACCCGGATCGGAGGGATGCGGGCGATTGTCGCAGACGAGCGGCTTTCCGGCCGGGACGACATTCGGTTGCTCGGAGAATACTTGCGGGTCAGGGATGCGTTCACCGGGGAACTGTCAGCCCGTAAGATCGCCGGGGGGGCGTCGTCGTTGGATGCGACATCGAACCAGGATTTGAAAGTGGCGTGGCAGGCGGTAATGGATCAGATGTTGGAGAACCCGACGTTTTCGGATTTGGTGTGGCGATGGTTGGAGTTTGATCCGTTGTCGTCTGACACTTGGCCGAAGGTGCAGCGGGGGGAAATGAGGGCGGCGGCGTGAGCGACGACCTTGACGCCATTCTCAGCCAGTTTGGTATCGCCCCGTTGACTGGGGGCGGTAATCAGGTTGAGGATCGTATCGACGCTGCGGTGCCCAGCGGGTTGGACCCGCACATGGTTATCACCACGCGTGAAGAAATCCGTGAAACCAAAACAGGGTTCTCAGGCGGGCCGGTCACGATGACTGAAACGATTGAAGTCCCTGACATGGTTGTTCGTGATGTGTACGAAACGTATTTCGCCATGAGCGAAGACCAGCAGCGGGCAGTCCACGAAAGGCTGTTCGTCAACGGATTCTTCGGCGTGAACCCTGACACGGTGACTGACACGCAACTCGGTTACATCGACAACCCGTTGCGCCAGCAGAACGCTTTAGACGCAGCGGTAAGACATTTCGCCGTCCGAGGCGTAGACCCGCTTTCCGAAGAAGCCCTCCCCGCAGGAGCCATGCCCGTTCTCGAACCGGAAGAAGAACCGGTTGCCAAACGGTACACGGAAGACCAGATCGGGGCGTATGCCGACACGGCCGCCCAGCGGGTGTTCGGCCGGAACGCTTCGGCGTCCGAAAAGCAGATGGCGGTCGGTGTGTTCCGTCGTCTGGAAACCGCCAAGGCTTCAACCCCTGGTGTGTCTGATGTTGAGGCCCGGTTCCGGTCTACGTCGCCTGATGAGGCGGCCGGTCGGAGCATGTCGGAAACGATGAGCATGTTCCAGAAGATTGTCGCAGGAGCAATCGGATGAGTACCACTCTTGACAAGGCGATTGCCGACGAACTCGCACGGTTGGAACAGGCCGTTGCTGACGCTGAGAAGAAAGTCGAAGACGCCCAAAAAGTAGCAGCGTCCGAAGACTTACAGAACGAAGCCCTAGCCGACCAGCGTCAAGGCTTGGGTGATCTCGACGCGTTTGTCGAAGACGAACTGCGATCCTTGGGTCTGTCCACGATCATCGACCCGCGTGGCGAAAGGATTGACGAACGCTCCCTGGAAGACATCTACGACAGCGGAACAGAGTTCGATGATGTCCGCGACCGGCTAATCAACCTGTTGGAAATATCCGGGGTTCGGATTACTCACGATGTGGCGATGTTCGGGATGCGACGCCCACAGCGGATCACGGTTCAGGAAATAGCCAACCTGACCGTAAGGCAGATTATTGAATGGTTGGAAGGCGAACACCCCGTCTACAACCAACCAACCCGACCGGATGTGGCGTCAGGGAGTGACGCTGCCAGCCAGCAACTAAACGCCGCCGAAGCCGAGTTGGCTAAAGCAGAATCCGACTTGGAAGCGTTCGGGGACACCCTCGAAGAACAGCAGGGGTGGATGCGCGAAAAGGGTGTGATAACCGCTGAGGATCTTCCGGTGTCTGAACGGGAGGGGTTTGAGGTAGCTGAACCGTCAGCGACATTTGTCCCTTCGGTGTTTGGCGGCCCGGAGGTTGGGCAAGCACAACGGCTGGCGGGCCGCGCCTTTGAGGATGAGGAACCTGCTGAACCCGATGTGCCGGAGGTTGGGCAAGCACAACGGCTGGCGGGCCGCGCCTTTGAGGATGAGGAACCTCTACCCACGCCGACTGATATGGCCGGCAGTCTAGGTGGCCCGACTGGCCGCGGGGGGCCGGGCAAGTACGAGGTCGAAGTGCCTGCCGCCGACGAAGTGCCTGACGATCCGGTTGACGTAAATGTGTTCGCCGCCGAGTTCGGCTACGGGGCGAGGTTCCTGACCACCGACCCGAACGACGCCTTGTTCGATGTGGCAGAACTACTCCGTCAGGCCGCAGCAGAAGGCTGGGATCTGACCAAGCTCGAACAAGAGTTGGCTACGACAACTTGGTGGATCGAAACGGTCCCCCGGGCGCGTGGCCTGCAAATGCTCGAATCGACCGACCCGGCAGCAGCCAGAGTGAAGATAGACAAAAAGGCTGACGCTCTAAGACGCAAAGCCACCAGTCTCGGCCTCATCATAGATGAACAGCGTTTGCGGGTGATGGCCCGCGATTATTACATCGAAGAATGGACCGACTATCAGGCGAACCAGAACATGCTTCTGGAAGCCAACTGGGAGCCAGGTCAGGCCGGCGGGATTGTCGAAGACAACTACCGGGTTGTAGACGCTGCCGCTGACAACTGGATGGTCAGCCATCTGTTACACGAAGATGATCGGGACGCGTGGGCTGAACAACTGACGTTGGGCGACGAGACTGCTGCGAGCATGGACGCAGAGTTCTCCCGGCTGGCACAATCAGCGTTCCCGCTGCTCTCAGACCGGATCGGAAAAGGGTTCACGGTGAAAGAAATCCTGTCCCCGTACCGGGAGGAAATCGGTCGTCAACTCGACTTGTTGGACACCAACGCAATCGACTTTCTCAACGACCCGAAATACTCACCGATCCTCTACGGTTCCGGCGGGGCGCAAGGCATGATGACGATTTCTGACCTGGGTGAATACATCCGAACCGATCCGAAAACCCGGCCGTTGTGGGAGCGGACATCCCACGCCCAGTCGGGCGCTCAGTCGTTCGCTGACTTTATTACTAAAAAGTTCGGGGGGTTGGGCTGATGGCTACCGATGCGAGCGGCGCGATCTTCGCTCCGATTTTCCAAGGGCAGACTTCTGCCGACCCGGAGGAACTGGTTGACCTGGCTGTCGCCGGGGCAGCGTTCCATCCTGAATACATCATGTCTCACGGCGGGGGTTGGAAAGACCCGTTCACCGGCACACGGGTAGGCGGGGTCCAAGATTTCTTTGGTATCACTAGTGCTACGGGGCCGGGACTCAGCCCGGAGTTGGCCGCCAGGTTCGACCCTGAGGGTGTGCCGATCAACCCTGATGGCACTCCCCGTGAACCGATGCGGGTGAATACGAATATCACCACGGACGCCGAGGGCATGGACCCTGCCGACCTGTTGGAGCGGGCGACGGCCCTGTCGCTCGCCTCCACGTTCGCATACGACCGGCAGGCGGTTGCCGACGAATACGGCATAACCGGTGAGGACATCGCCGGGATGGGCGAGCATGTCCGGGCGTTGGGGCTTTCACAAGGTCTAACCGGTGACCCTCAGACTGGCGGCACTTTCAGCATGGAAACCGCCCCCGTGCCCAGTCCCACATTTACCGCCCGGCTTGCCGGCGATGTCGTCTACCCGGACGTTTCGGCTGGTGGCGGCACCGAAGGACTCGCAGAACTAGCCCGCGCCGCAGCACCCTCCCCGGGCATGTCCCCTTACGAGATTCTTGCCCGGACCATCGAACTGGCTGCCACGTTCGGTGACCTCCCCGGCGGGGAAGGCAACCTGACCGTCAACGAGGTCAACGGTTGGATCAACGCCATTCGGAACGACGCCGACCCGTGGGGAATGATCGAAGAAATCCGGTACAACATTCTCGAACACCGGGTCACACCAGCCCGGGTCGCAGAAACCTACGAGATCACTCTTGAAGAAGCAAAAATGCTCACCGGGTACGACGGTGACATCCAATACTTCCTCGACAGCGGCAAGACCGAAATCCGAAACCGGGACACCGGGGCTGTCGTCACCGTTGGCGGCAGCGAGGGTGCCCCCTCGTTGGGAGAACGGAACGCCAGCGAAATCCTCCGCGACACTCTCAGCACCTACGGCCTGGAAGGACTGTTAGACGACCCGAACCTGGATCTCATCAACCTGTGGATAGCCACCGGGGATGATGATGCCGTGTGGGCACGGGTTAGACAGTCGGAGCCGTACAAGACGAGGTTCCCCGGGATGGCTGCCCTGTCCGCGGCTGGTCGGGCCATCAGCGAAGCTGCTTATGTCGAACTGGAACGCTCCTACGCTCAAACATTACAAGCGTATGACATGCCGGAACGGTTCTACGACGACCCGTCTGACTTCGGGGCGCTAATCGGCGGGGACGTTTCCACCACAGAGTTCACCCAACGGGTCGCCACCGCTTTCGAGGTCGTGGAACAAACCACCTCCGAAGTGCGGCAAGCTCTCAGCGACTACTATGGGATCACGGACAGCGATTTGGCTGCCTATTATTTGGACCCGGAGAGAGCCACAAACATCTTTGAAGAACGGGAAAAGTTAGGAGCGGCCCGGATCGGCGGGATAGCCGTCGAAACTGGGTTCGGTTCTGTTTCCCAACAAACCGCTGAACGTCTGCGTGCGTCAGGGGTTACTGAAACAGCGGCTCGTCGGGGGTTCCAGACAATAGCGCCGTCCACGCTGGCTGAGGAAACCGCGTCCGAACGCCTCGATGTTGACCCGGCGACCGGCCGGCCAGGAGTGGTGACGGCCAGGATGGACGGGCAGGTCGGTACTTTCGCCGCGGATCGTGGCGGTGACATTACCCGCGGGGAACTCGTCGGAGCGGAGTTCGGTACTGATCCGCAGGCGGCTCGACGCATCGAAGCCCGCCGTCAGCGACGCCTCGCAGCGTTCGCCCAAAGAGGCGGCCCGGCGATGACTAGAGGCGGCTACACCGGGCTGGGGACTGCCACCTGACCCCACATCCAAATCGTCTGCTATGGTTATCGTAGACGCATCTGGCCGCCTACGAGTGAGAGCTATCTGTGTCTCGGCCACCAGCCCGCCTCCCGGGTTGGTGTGAACCCGAAGGGAGCGGACATAGATGGCTGAGGCAACCGAATCCGAAGTCGTTGAACTAGATGAGGACGGTCAGCCGAAACGCAACTGGCGGCGAACTCTTGAAGACAAGGCGAACACAGCGGAAAGCCAACTGGCCGAAGCAAACGCCAAGATCCAAGGGTTCGAGCGGACAGAAGCGTTCCGGTCGGCAGGAATCAACCCGAATGACACTCGCCAGGCATACTTCGTAAAGGGGTACGACGGTGAAACCGACCCGGAGTCAATCCGGGCCGCAGCGGTCGAAGCAGGGTTTCTCACCGAAGGTGGGCAAGCCCAGCAGTTTGGGACGCCAGAAGTGGTTGCAGCACCCGGTACGGGTGAGGCGGTCACACTCCACCAGGAGCTAGCGGCCCAGCAGAGAATCGCTGATGCGGGGGTTCAGGCACAGCCGGTGATTCCACCGGACCTGAACGAGCAGATTCGTGCCACGACCAGCGAAGTCGAACTAAAGGCTTTGATGCGTTCTCACGGATACGAGTTCGACGTTCAAGATTAGGGGCCTCCTGTTCCCTAAGGACAAACAAACAAGATGGCTTACACGCAAAAGTCATCGGTCGCGTCCGACCAGGTAGCGTTTGAACAGCTAGCGTATTTCGCTCTCAGGGCTAACACCCTGCATGAGAACTACGCGACGGTGAAGGCCACCCGTCAGACCCATCGCGGGTCCGGGGTGACGTTCACTATTTACGCTGATCTTTCGCAGGCCAAAACGGCGCTCACCGAGACTTCAGATGTCACCGCAGTTGCCCTCTCCGACAGCACCGTCACGGTGTCTCTCGCAGAGTACGGCAACGCTGTGGTGACGACGGCTGCCCTTCGAGGCCAGTCGTTTTTCAACGTCGATTCCGACGCGGCGAACATCGTCGGATACAACGCAGCCGATTCTCTGGATCAGGTCGTCGCAGACCTGCTCTACGCCGGCAGCAATGTCACACATGTCGGGCAGTCAAGTCGTGGAGCGTTGCTCACCAGCAACAACTTCACATCGTCGGCTGTCAGGGAGGAAGTCGCGGCGCTTCGCACCGCTGCTGTTCCAACCTTCAACGACGGCTACTACGTCGGATTCTGTCACCCGGATGTGGCTTACGACTTCATCGGGCAGACCGGTGTAGCCGACCTGCGTTCGTTCCAGATCCGTCAGGAAGCTGACAAGGTTCGGAAGGGTGTTATCGGGACGTTTGACGGCGTTACGATGATCGAAACCCCCCGTGCCCTCCTGGTTGCCGACGGTGGTTCGACCACCAACGATGCTTATGGCAGCGTTATCATCGGCCAGCAGGCGATGGCGAAGGCTTACTCCACCATGTACGGGGCTGACCCGTCGGTGGTGTTCGGTCCTGTGACCGACAGCCTGCGTCGCTTCCAGCCGGTTGGCTGGTACGCCATGTGCGGTTACGGCCGCTTCCGTGAGGCTGCGATCCGCAGGATCGAGACAACCTCCACTATCGGGGCCAACAGCTAGTCCCGGTAATAGTCGTTGACGGGGGCCGGAGCGGGGCGCAGATGCTTCGGTCCCCGCCAACCACTAGGATGATGCTGTGCCGAACAAGACGAAATCGAAGAAGCAGATGAAACGGCGTAAGCCGCGTAAGGTCCGTTACTGATGGGCAAGTATTCTTCTGTTGGTTTCCTGGTTCGCCGTGGCACTTCTAAAACCACGAAGATTCGTAGAGATTCCGACGGCCAGTTCGGCGGGGTCCAAACCGAGCATTGGGATGGGCGTTTAGACGCTAAGGTTGTTCCCGAGTCGGTTGAACTAAAAGTTGCCGTAGGAGGTGACGAGTAGATGGCAGTAACAGCTTCGGGCCTGTTCGTTCTCACCTTCCGAGATATTCTCGATTCAACACAGATGGCGGTGGACACCGGGTCGGATACTTTCAAGTGTGCGATGATTACTAACTCATCGACACCCAACTTTGAGACTCACGACCATTGGTCTGACCTGTCTGGAAACGAGGTTTCCGGTTCGGGCTATTCGGCTGGTGGGGCGGCGCTTGCGTCTATCACCCTGGGGAACGCTTCGGGGACGTTGAAGTTTGATGCCGCTGACACATCGTGGACTACGGCGACGATCTCGTCGGCGCGTGCGGCGGTCATTTACGATGACACGCTGACCAACGATCCTCTGATTTGTTTGGTGGACTTCGGTGCCGACTATGCGAGTTCGGCTGGTACGTTCCAGATCACTTGGAACGCATCAGGTATTTGGACTATCGACTTGACGCCGTAGGAGGCTGACTGATGGCTACTGCGTATCCCGCTGCTCTTGACACCGTAGGTTCTCAACTTCGGACAGACATTGCGTCTACCGACGATTTGGATGACAGCGGCAAGGAGCATGACACTCAGCATGTGAATGTCAACGGCGCGGTTGTTGCGTTGGAAACGAAACTTGGTTTGACTGATTCCAATGCTGCTGCGAATGCTGTTCTGGTTGGGTCGGGTGCGTCTACTACTGCGTGGACTACGAGTCCTACTGTTACTGGCACGTTGACGGCGGGTGTCGCTGTCGGGCAGGCCGTCGATTTGGACCGGAAGACCGCTGACTACACTCTGGTTCTCGCTGATGCCGGGAAGGTTATTGAGATCAACAGTGGGTCCAGTGAGAATGTGACGATCCCACCGAACAGTGGTGTCGCCTTTCCGCTTGGTACGCAGGTTGTGGTCGTTCGGTTGGGGGCTGGTGCGGTCGTTATCACGGAGGGTTCCGGTGTGACTACCCGGTCGGATGGCGATAAGAACAAGATCAAATCACAGTATTCGTCTTGTGTGCTTATCAAGCATGAAACGGACGAGTGGTACATCCTCGGTAATCTGGATTCGTAATGGTTCTCTCCCAAGCCTTACTGGGAGCGGTCGCTTCGTCTGGCGGCGCTGGCTTTGTCGCTACGGGCGGCATCATCACCCAGTACGTTGATTCGGGGACGACGTATCGGGTTCATGCGTTTCGTGGTTCGGGCAAGTTTGTCGTGGCTTCTGGTGCGGCTGATGTGGACTGGCTGAACGTCGCAGGCGGCGGCAGCGCAGGACGGCATATTGGTGGCGGTGGTGGTGCTGGCGGCGTTTTGACAGGCACGGGTGTAGCCGTGAGCGCGGGCACTTATACGGTCACTGTCGGCACAGGCGGCACAGCAGCAAGAACTGCCATCAACAACCACCCCGGGGATGGGGTTGACAGTTCCGCCTTGTCGGAGACGGCTACTGGCGGTGGCGGCGGCGGTTGTAGTGGTTCTGCCCCAAACGATGATGGAAAGGCAGGCGGCTCTGGTGGGGGTGGCAATCAAAACGGGACATCTAATCAGGGAGGGACTGGCACTGCTGGCCCCCCGCGACAAGGTTACGACGGCGGTGATTCTGGGAACGGGTCCTACGGCGGCGGTGGCGGTGGCGGTTTCGGCGCGGCGGGTTCGAATGGCACAACCACCTATGTAGGTGGAAACGGCGGGAACGGTGCCACAGGTTACGGTATTACGGCAACCACCCCGAACTACGCAGGAGGCGGCGGCGGCGGTGGTCATGGTGCTGCTGCTGGTACTGGTGGTACTGGTGGTGGCGGTGCTGGGAATAATACGAATGGTGGTACTGGTGGTGGCGGTGTTCCGAACACGGGTGGCGGTGGCGGTGGTAGCGGCAACGACGGCTTCGGCGGCTTCGGCGGTGCGGGCATTGTGATTATCCGATACGACACGGGACTCACCTGATGGCTCTTCCCGCATACATCGACGCCTCCACGGGCGCTATCACTGACGGTGAGGCATGGGTCGGCATCGCCACGACGACACTCGGGTCGGACACGGCGTCCATCACGTTCACATCAACTGATGACGGGCAGGTAGGCGACTTCAGTCAATACATGGATCTGACGACTATTGCCTATTGGAGAAGCACCAAGACTGGCGGCTTGGACATCCCGTGGCAGAGCCTCAACGGAAACACCACGGCAGGCGATTACACCAACCAGTTGTTCTACGGAAACGGCTCGGCTGTAACAGCAGAGAGTAGGGGGGGCGGTTCCAGATCCATTGCGTCGTACATGGCCGCTGCGGACGAGACAGCCAACATATTCAGTACCACGGTGTCCACTTGGTTCGACATCAACAGTGGGAAATACAAGTCGTCACTTCACCAGAACGCTTGCGATCTGGACGGCTCTGGCTATGCGGGGATGGTGGCTAGCACTTGGAAGAATCAGGCGGCGATCACTTCGATCATGTTCACACCTGAGAACGGTGACTTTCTGGCCGCTTCCCGCATCGACCTGTTCGGTGTGTTGCCTAGGATGGTGGCCTGATGGCTGTTATCGAAGCAATCGCCACAACGTATTTGGAGGCTGATGCTGCGTCGGTGACGTTCTCGTCTATTCCTGCAACGTATGAGCATCTGCAACTGCGGATAAATGCGAGGTCCGTAGACGTCACGCAAACCACAGGGGCCTTCATCTATCTTCGATTCAACGGTGTCAGTTCCGCAGTCTATTCCCGCCACTTTATGACTGGCTATGGGACCACGGAGGAGGGTGGGGGCACCGCAGCCGATTCGTACATCAAGCCGGGTGTCGTCAATACTGCTCTGGACGATGCGGCGGCTTACAGCGGTCTTGTTGTTGACATTCTGGACTATGCGGAGGATGGGAATAAGAAT
>Ga0209349_1000274_pt1 | contig 28513 bp, 46 predicted proteins | sample ETNvirnome_2_130_FD_184067 | JGI IMG/M metagenome (GOLD analysis project Ga0209349, IMG submission 184067) | Marine viral communities from the Pacific Ocean - ETNP_2_130 (SPAdes) (version 2) | ecosystem: Environmental > Aquatic > Marine > Oceanic | place: Pacific Ocean | collected 2013-06-22
TGATGAAATAGTATTTTTCAATGAAGATAAATCAAGATGGTTCAATATCGAAACTGTTTTAGACTACTTTAAAACAAACTAGGATTAGGAGAAAATTATGGACAGAACTTTATGTACAGTATGTGAAAACCCACACGACATTCTAAACATGAATGAAGAACTTGTTTGTGAGTGGTGTCAAACTGATATTATTGCTGATGATGAATTATCAGATGAGTGGATTGAAGAGTTACAATTACAGCAACAGCAACATGAAGAACTATATGGAGAGTAACCAAATGAAAGGAAAGAAAATGATAACTAAAATAATGCTTATTACAAATATATTGATTGCTACAGGAGTGTGGCTTACATTGATATTAAATGAAATAGCTAGGAATTAAGAATATGAAAACTTTTGAAATATTAGATAAAGAGAATAAAATACTGGATAGCTTTGAAGAGATGACGTACAAGAAAGCTATTAAAAAACTGAGCAATAAATATGATGGTCGAACTATTATACTATCTTATATAAACAAGCATGGTAATAAAGTTAATAAAAGAATAGGTAACGTAAACTAAATGGACAGTTTTTGTAGTGAGTGTAGGGATAAAAATATAGTAGATGGTTTTAAGGTCATAACTATTTTCCAAGCAATTGGAGACGTACACCGAAAGACTATAAAAGAATGGTGTAAGAACTGTCTTACTAAGTATGCTAATATTAATGGGGGATATAATTCAACCTATATGCCAAAACTTAGAGACACTAACATAGACAAATATAATGAATTTATAAAGAGTGATAAATTTATTACTCAAGAATTAAGGAGTAAGGAATGACAAAGCTACCACAAGAAAATCCTTTGATTGCAGAGTTGGGGGAAGAGTACGAGAGAATTGCTACAGGTTACAAACCAGTAGGATTGGTCACACTAAAGCTAAAACAGATAAAAAAAGATATAAAAGCATTAGAGGAAAAGGATAGTACAAGAAGAAAGAACATGGAGACAGATACTAAATTAGTTGAAAAGGATTAAACCGATTTGACTTTTATATCGAATCATATAAAATTATAGTAATCAATAAAAATAGGAGAGTGATATGCCAAACTGGTGTAATAATGAAGTTAGTATTTATGCTGACAAAGAAGATATAGAAAAAGTAAAAGCAGAAGTTTTTACTGTAGATAAAGTTAACAAGCAACCTTACTTGGATTTCAATAAGGTAATACCAATGCCAAAAGAGTTAGAGGATACTATAAGTCCACCGACTATTGTGTCTGAAGCATTTATCAGAATGAGAGACGTGTTGAAAGCTAATCCCAGTATACAAAGTATATGGTTAGATGATAGACAGGTAAAACGAGATAGATGGTCAGAGCAATACATAACTGAAAGTCAATCTGAATACATGAAGAAAACCTTTGGTGCAGATAATTGGTATGACTGGAAAGTAAATAATTGGGGAACAAAGTGGAGTATTGATGGAGAGAGCATACAATTTTATGACGAAGATGTTGATAGGATAGAGTTACACTTTGATACTGCTTGGAGTCCACCATCAGAAATCTGCGAGGTTCTTAGAGAGAAATATGAAACTGCCGATATTACTTGGTTCTACCGAGAAGATGGTATGCAATTTAGTGGTTACCTGTAACCGATTTGACTAAATTATATGAACTGATATAATTAGGATATAAAGTTTGAGAGGAACAAGAATGATTAAACATGATAAAGAAAATAAAGATTATCAAATGCTTATAGATGGATATGATGAACCAGTAGAGAGAGCAATAGCTAGAGAACTATTCAAGCTAGACCAAGACCAATTACGAGCATTGTTAGAAGATAAAATAGAAATGAATGAATTGGTAGAATGGCATGAGGGTACACTGTCAGAGACTGATTTAGAAGAACGAATATCAGAAGATAAGGAGTGGGTGGTTGAGCAAATAATATTACACAAAGACAATACCTTAGCTTATGAACTTGGAGTAAAATCCGAGAGAAGATATCTAACTGTAGAGATTTGGGGATACGACCTACACAGCTTTGCAGACTTAGATGTTGAAGTCAAATATAGCGAGGGTTCTGAAGAAAACCTACCTACTGATGTTATTGAGATGACTGATGAAAGGGGGAATAACGTATGACAGAACTAGCTATAAAAGAATTGCAAGAATTTGCATTTGACCATTGGGAGAACTTCTTATGTTTCCCATTAGAGTTTGAAGATAGTGATGGTATGACTTACACCTATGGAGAGTATGAAGAACATTTAGATTTTTTCAAGTGTGGTGGTTGTGGTACTAAGTATCTTGGGAATATGATGAGTGAAGTAAATGACTACTTTTGTAAGTGGTGCAATGAAGATGAGGGGTATGAAAATGATTAGAGTATATTTTGAAAGAGGTTATGCTTCAGAGGAAGTAGCTATGTTCCATGATGAAGAAACATACTTAGCTTGTATACCAACACTAGAAAAATTAGCTAAGGAACAAAATTGGGAAAGAGTAACAGAGTCAGTTGGGGAGATAGATAATGAGTAAATATAAAATGAACGATAAAGTTTATTATTGGAGTGATACTTTAAGTTGGGTTGATGTTTGTTATAGTTGCACAGGACAGAACATAATAGAAGTTGATACTAAAGGGTATGAACCACAAGGTAATTATCTTATGTGTAAAGACTGCGAAAGCACAGATGTAGGAACAATACCACCTGATGAAGTATTAGGGGAAGATGATGATGTAGAGGAGATAGAGAATGAATAAAGACAGAAGATTAGGTAGTGGAGACTTTAAAGTAACTACTGAACAGGTTAGCCAATGGATGGGTAATGAGGGAAGAGGATACAAAACAACAAAAGACTGGTTTATTAGTTTAATCCTAGATGTAGCTAATGGAAAGTATCCAGCAGAAGAGTTGAATTGCGACATAAGATGTTATGAGGAACAATGAAATACCAAGTAACATTTACAGCACATTGGATACAGGAAATAGAAGCAGATAGCCGAGAGGAAGCCGAGAAGATACTGGATAGAGATTGGGAAGAACTATCTTATGGGATTGATGGTAGTGCTATGAACCTTGAAGCAGACATAGAAGATGAGGAATAAAAACTTTATATCATACTCGGAGTTTTCAAACATTGGCTTCGAGTATTCCTTATCGTAGCTAACCTAGTTTTTCCTATTAGTTTACTAGGTTAGTTACCAACCGATTTGCTTTTTTTAATGGTTAGTATAAAATGATAGAAATAGTTGAAAGAGAGTTACAATGGTAATGAAAAGAATAGGTGCAGAAGAAGAATTAGAAAATGCAGGTTATAATGCTGAAGCGTTTATAGATGAATTAGTTTTCCAAATTGATAATACAGGTACTAACTGGGAATATCACGAAGAAGCATATAGGAAGTATTTAGAAGATTGGACATTAGAAGAACTGATGTCAGAAGCCGAAAATTGTGGAATGGAAACAGAAGAATTTAAGGAAGCAGAGGAATAAAATGGGAATAGACATATATGTAAAGTGGGAAGGACAGACAACGGAAGAACGTGATAAACAGATAACAGGATTTAGTATAGAGAGTGGAGATGTAGGTTATCTTAGAGAAGCATATCATGGTGAACCTTATGCTACAGAATACTTTGTACAAGAAGCATTTGATGATGATAAGAGAAGCTTAGATGAGAATGGTCATGTGGCAATACCAAGTGATGTACTATTGCAGAGAGTACCTTTGGCAGTAGACATTCACATTCAGAGACACAAAGAGATTTATAAACAAAAGGTGACTAAGAATGATGTGAGTGCTAAAGCATTTGGTCTGTTTGCTAAGTTTGTACAGAACTTGGAAAGACTAGGAATGAAGCCAAAAATCTACGCAAGTTATTAAGACAATGACTAAACAATGTTCATACTGTTTGCGTAGCTTTATGGAAGCACAGTTACTAAGGAAATATTATAGAGGTAATAGAGTAGCTTTGTTTTGCTCTAAGTGTATTCGACTAAAGCGAGAAGTACCTATGTAACCGATTTGTATATTTTTTATGAACTGATATAATTGGGGTATACCAAGTGAAAAGTAGAAATTATGAAAAAATTAAAATTTAGTAAAGTAGCTAACAGCAAACTAAAGAAGATAAAAGAGTGGATAGATATAGAAAATCCTAAAGTATATTCATTTAGTTTACTAAGTGGTTTTAGTTGTCCATTTGCTACTGATTGCCAAACTTACTCAATAGCTAATAAAGTAACTGGTAAGAGAACGCTACTAGATGGCAAGTATTCTAAGTATAGATGTTTTTCTGCAAGTCAAGAAAATCAGTATACTGATACATATAATCAACGTAAACATAACTTTGATTTACTCTTAGAGAATAGAGATAATTATATGGATATGACTGAATTGATACTAAAGAGTTTACCAAATAAAGTAGATATAATCCGTGTTCATGTTGGTGGGGATTTTTTCAGTAGTGATTATATGTTGGCATGGTATCTAGTTGCTCAATTAAATCCAAACATAAAATTTTATGCATATACTAAATCTATACAATGGCAAGTTGAGAATGAATATGCTAGACCTAGCAATTTTAGTATGACTGCCAGTTATGGTGGTAAACAAGATAGTTGGATAGATGAACATAAAATAAAATCGGCTAAGGTAGTATTTCATCCTAGTGAAACAAATTTACCAGTAGATAAGAATGAGTATTACGCTATAAATGATAAGGGTAGCTTTGCATTACTCTTACATGGAACGCAAAAAGCAGGTAGCACTGGTAGTAAAGCACTAAGTAGAATGAATAACGAAGGAATAAAATACAGCTATAGTAAATAAAGGAATAGGAAACAAAAATGAATAATTGTTATTGTGAAGATAAAGAACACGAACTTTGTTATGATGGAATAATAGCTACTTATGATGAAAATTGTGTATGCTGTAAAGATACGAACAGTTTACAAAATATAAAGGAACTAAACTAATGCACGATAAATTATATAAGATATTTGAAAATACAATAAACATGGAAGCAATAGATAAACTAACTAAAGAAGATATAGATAAACTAGATAAAATATTCGATAGTGAAGTTTACAAGTAGGAATAAAGATTATTATAGTTATCATAAATAATTTTATAGACCGATAAAAAATTGAAATATTTTCTAAGATAGGAATTGTATCAATTATATTATAAACACTGGCAACCGATTTGCATTATTTATAAGAACTGATATAATATAGGTATAACAAAAATTGAGATAAGGGGAAATTATGACAGAAAAAAATATAAAATGTATGTCTTACTATTGTAAAGATTCAAAAAATGTATATACAGAAAATGAAATTTATGCACCATTTCCTAAAACTAATATAAATATTTTATGGTGTGGCGATTGTGCTCAATATGTATATTAAAAACTAAATAGAAAATAATAATAATAAAATAAGGGGAAATTATGACAGTACAAACAATTCCAGCTAAATTAAAGAAACATGGAATAAAGCCATATAGTGAAGGTGGTTTAGTGAGTAATCCATTTAGTGGTCAATCAATAGAACTTAATGGAACTGAACTTAGTATGTATGATTTATGTATGGGTAGTGAACGATTAGGTAAGTTTGATATAGTAAGAGTATGTATAGACTGGTTTATCAAGAATAATGCTAAAGCATATATGGTATTACTAGACTAACCGATTTGTAATTATTATTCAAACTGATATAATATAAGTATAGAAGGGATAAGGGGAAACATGAAGATAAGTCGTGCCAAAGTAAAAGATTTTATAGTAGCTAATAAGACTATAATAGGTGCTACCAATATAAAGCAGGATGGAACGCTTAGGAATTGGTCATTTAGGATAGACGTGGATAGAACTAATGGTGGTAGTAAACCATATAATGATGATGACTTTGGTTATCTTACTGTATGGGATATGAATAAGCAGGGGTATAGAACACTTGATTTGAATACACTTATAAAGCTTACTATCAATAAAGAAATAATTGATGTAGGGGATTAACCTTATTCTAGCCCACGCCCATACAACCGATTTGCTTTATTTTATATAGTATGATATAATATAGGTATAGGGGAAAATCTAAAATTCCCCTTCTTAATACAGATATCATATATACATATATATATCCCCCCCTATATCTATACTCACCTAGGCAACCGATTTGCTTAATTTTAACCAAGTGATATAATATGGGTATAGCAAGGAAGCAAGGGGGGAATTATGATTAAGGGAAGTAAAACGCTTGACCTATGGAAGGGAATGAGTTAGAATGAATATGTAGGATACAATCCTACTTCATTATTTCCCCACAAATAGTGTTTTGGTGGGTAGGTTGATTGGAGAGATTGACTTGCCCACTAATAAAAGGAGAAGAAATTGATTTGCCCTAGATGTAATCACCGAAGTTATACCAAGATATCCAAAGATGAAACTAAATGTTTAGCCTGTAGCTATACTGACTTTAAAGTACCAAGTGATGTACTAAAGGAAGTAAAGGAAGGACTTGGAAAGAAGGGAAGTGGAACAACCTATCTTCCAAAACGTGGTATAAGTTACCACTAAATATCACGCCCTGTAGTACTTCATAATTTCAGCTATAGGGCAACCGATTTGCAATTAATACTAATTCATATAATATGTAATCAAATCATCAACAAAACTAATAAGGGGAAATTATGAACTATGATGAGATAGAAGGAATTTACGCTAACGTAAATAATGGCTTCACACACGAAGATGAAGAGAATGGCATAACATTTACGAATGATATTGATACAGTTTTTTGTTCTGAGTGTGGGGTAAAGATTGGGAACGTGGAAGAGTGGTTAATGGAGAGTGCATCAACGGATTTTTTAGAGTGTGATGACTGCTTAAGTGCTAACCTAGAACAAGAAATTACAGAACGAATTGATAACTTAATCAATTACAACACGTAACCGATTTGCAAATTATATAAATTCATATAAAATGAAAATGTAACAAAAAACTAGCGAAGGGAAATTATGAACAGCGAAGATATGAATGAACATTTGGGAGTTATCAAGGAAGCAATTCAAAAGATAAGTAATTCAGATGATTTATCTCAGAATGAGATGCAACATTTATTTAGAAGTTTAATGAATACTAGTATCTGTATAAGTCAAGACATAGACGAAAAAATAAATAAGTTAAATTCAAGGTTTGAGAAATTAGAAGATTTTATATTCAGAAATTAAAATAATAAACAAGTTCCCCAGCTAATAAGCTGGGGAGTAGATAAGGTTAAAAAAATGATTAGTAAAGAACAAATAAAAATAATAAATCAAGTTTATAATGAGTTGGGATATATTGCATACGTTAAAAGTTTTAATTATGACTTTAACGAAGTGATGAAAATAAATAGGAGAGAAGAAAAACTTCATAGGGGTTGGGGTAATGATTGGGAACAGTTCCACGATACCAACGCCACAATTAACTTAATGGCAAAATATTTTATATGTGAAAATATGATTGCTGGTAGTTTGTTGGGAAGCCATGAAGATTTTAATTTTAAAGTTGATAAATACGATATGGTTTTTACGGCGTATGATATGATAAACGCCAATGGTAGGAATAAAGCCAAAGCGTTAGGAATAAGCAACGCTAAAGCAATACAAGAAGGCTTGAAGGCTACTCTTGTAAATGAGTTTAGAAAATTAGATTATGCAAAATTAGTTACCAACGAACAAGAGCAACCGATTTGCATTTAATACTAATTAGTATAAAGTATAAATATAACAAGTGATAAGGGGAAATTATGAAGGGTTACAAAGTAACAAAACTAAAAGAACAAAAAATACCAAAGCAAACAAGTCCACGCTTTGGGGAATCTAGGATTCCCGTTAGTAGTTTACATAAGAAAAATGAGTTACTACGTCAGTTGTACTTTGGTACTGAAGGCATAGATTACTTTTATTTTTAACAGTTCGGGCGGGGTAGGTTTTTTTGTTTTTACCTACCCTACCAACCGATTTGACAATTTTTATAATAACTGATATAATCATATATACAGGGGTAAAAAAATTTAACCCTACCTATACAGATATCATATATATATATTAGGGACTTTGATATATTATGGTTTTTAGTATATTTCTTAACCTATCCTATGTTAACTATTTTAACCTATTCTGTATAATCTCATTTTTATCTATGGAAGGAAGGAAGGGGACTTTTATCTATGGAAGGCAGGAAGGAAGGCAGGCAGGAAGGGGACTTTTATCTTTATTAGTCACGGGTTATGAAGGGGAAGGAAGGCACGGAAGGAAGGGGAAGGAAGGCATTAACAACTAATACAAATAAATTATATATTGATAGTATACTAAAATTATTTTATATGAGTCTATACAACCGATTTGTAATTTATACGAATTGTTATAAAGTATTAGTGTAATCAAACTAGTAAGGGGAAATTATGATAAGCAATATGGTTACATATCAAGGCTACAATGACATTTACGAAAATGTAAATACGGAGTTCATCGTAGATGATGAGGAAAATTTGGGTTCTGAGTTTGAAATTCAAAGCATAATGCAGGGCTTCTTACTGTAGATAAACCAAATGCCCCCACCTTTAAAGGGTGGGGGTTTTTTAAGTATGCAACCGATTTGCATATTTTTTATTGGTTGATATAATTTAGTTGTAAACTAAATTATATAGAAAGGTTGAAATTATGAAAAATTACACAAATATAAACGGGGTTGATTATATCGGGCTTGATTTTCCCGCTTTAGCAAATGCGTACGGGTCGGGGGTATCACGAAATTTTAATCATAACCGATTAGGTAAAAATTTTAATTGTGAGATGGACGGGTGCGGGGCTTCTTTTATACGGGGTGGGGTTGTTGTTGTTAATAGCGGTTTGTTAATTGGTTGGGATTGTATGGATAAAATCGACGGGGGTTTGTTAAGGGCTCATGTGTCTAACATTCCCCAATCTGAATCCAGCAACAACCAAAGAGAGCAGTTAAGCAACAATTCAGAAGCCGTTAATTATTATGTCGATTTATACCATAAAGGCGACATAATAAAAGAAGATGGTATAAGGGTCGGGCGGTCGTTATATGATTTAAAAAAGGTTGCAGGTACGGGGGGCTTTAATAAATTTCTAAATGAATTAATAGCTAAGTTTTTTAATTCTAGGAAATTATCACCTTCTCAAATTGCAGTATTTGAAAAATCATACGCACGATTGCAGGAATTTAAATCCGAAACAATTAAAAAGGACTCTGAAGAATTTCGAGCTATTCCAAACGCTAGGATATTTATACGGGGCTCAATTCAAAGTATAAAACCAGTATCAACCAAATTTGGAGAAGTTAAAAGGGCTATTGTTATAACTGATGATGAACCTAGTTATAAATTCAGTTGTAATTTACCAAGTGCGGTTGAAAATGAAGCGGTGGTTAATAATAACATTCAAATGTCAATTACTTTAAAACCATCTGATAATAATAAATACTTTGGTTATGGCTCTCGACCTTCAAAAGCTAAAATTTGGAATTAATAAAACAATTATAAAGAATAGGATAAAATAAAATGACTACAAATAAAACATTAATACAAAATTTTATACACGGTAAACAATACGAAAAAAACGGGAGCTTAACAAATAAATATAATAAATTATATTCTTATAATTTATTAATTGCCGATAGAGATAAAAGAGAAATTTATAAGACTAAATATTCACATACAACAACATGCCATATAAATCGATTAATTGAATTGGCATTAAGTTATGAAGTTATTAGCAGTTAATATTAAGGTTTGTTGTGGCTATCTTGATATCTAAATTGATTTTTTAGATAGCCTCAACAATTCAAAGCTACCAAACATCAAAAGATAAAATCGGAATATCGGAAAACGCATTTTATAATAATTGATTAAATTTATTAGTTAGTTTATATTTATTCTTAATTAGCACATTTGTTCTACATACCCCCCTGTTGTGCTATTTTTAAATAGTTTTTGCATAAGGGGGCCCTTAGATAATTATACAGAGAAGAATTTTGGTATATTTGGTAATATAAAATGTTCCATTTTATATATAAATTATATTTAGATGAGACCTCTGCCCTAGTGGATTCATGTGCACCAGAGCAGATACTTATTAGTATATCTTATATGGGGGAGGGGTCAAGGAAAAAGGGCTAAGTTTTTCGGGTGTTTAAATTTTTAAAAAAAATTAAAAAATTTGAGATATTTGGCAGTAGTTATATTTAGTCTACCCCAGTATAGAACTGGGGCAGATGTTTAAGAGTGTACATGCTAGGGGGTAATCAATCCCCTACAGTTCTTATTATATAAGATTTTGAGATTGTGTCAAGTACGGCCCTATTGGAATTTAAAAGTATTATAGCAACTAGTATAATTTATATATGAGTTCTGAAATTAAAATGTTTTTGTTTGCCTTTGTATTCATAATAATACTTATGGGTGCATTTGCAGTTCTAACTTAGTCCTTTACCTATTACTTTTTCTTTTCCCAAAAGTATTTCTAGAAGGAGCTTCTATTTTTTCTCCCCAAATTCTTTTCTTTCTAATTCTGCGTAAAATTTGGTCATCTGACAAAGATAGAATTATAGAGTCTTTTTTTCGTCTGGCTGCTTCCCTTACAATAGCTAATATTTTTCTAGTTTCTTTGTTAGCATCTTCTGGTAAGATAAAGGTATCTACAGCTATTTTTTGTTTATGTTGGGAGTCACAAGCTATAGAACAAACTAACACAGAGTGTCCCCCAATCCTTTGTCTTTCCCCTTCTCCCCCTGTGATACCACTTTTGGTATATTTAGGGAATCTAGTAGCCTTATTACACACTACACATTCTCTAGATACAAAAGTATTAGCCCTTTTAAGCTTTCTTTGTTTTTTATAATACTTCATTTAAATAAAGGTTCCCCCCCTTTTTTCAGGAAAAACTAAACTTTTTAGTTCATCCAAAGATTTAAAGGTTTTCGCTGCACTAAGATTCCAAAAACCTGTTTTTCTTTTTTTAGCATTTTTATCAAATAACAAATCGTCATTAGTATAATTTTTTATATCTTCAAGGGTGACCAGTCCTACAACACATATTTCATTATCACTTATTTTAATATTTATAATCTCAGCACTAGTAGGATTCTTAGAAACTAATGGAAACATTCCATAGTTTACGGTTTTTATTCCAACATCAAATCCGGCATGTTTTAAATCTGGACTTTTAAATGCAGTGGACTTTCCGATTGCCCAATTTACGGTTGGTATTTGCAACACCTCTTCTAATGCTAGTTCTCCCAACATACCGGTCAAAAATCTTTTGTGAGTACTTCTTGAATCGGTTTTATGATGACCTTCTGTTTTCTTCGCCTTAATAACCTCCGTCGCCCATTGGTCTGCCTTCTGTACTTTCTCGTCAGTTAATTTTATAACTATTCCAGAAGTTTTAGCATACTCTTCTATAAAGCTAGGCTTCGTTATAGCTATCATAAACCTAGCCAGTCCTCTGGACAATTTTCTATTTCGTTAGAGAAGCGTGGTTTTAGGTGTGAAATTTTGGTTGTTCTTACTGGTTTAAAAATATGGTCGCTAAAATGTATGTATATTGGTTGGTTATCGTCAAAAAAGGCACCTATAGTATTGTATTCAAAGAATTCCAGAGCCTCTTCATGACTCATATCGTTATCTCTCATTAGTATTTGTATACACATTTCGTAACTATAGACAGCTACGGGTTCTTTACCGAACCTATCAGCCACCCCTAAGAACGCTTCATCATAGCCATCAGCAGTAATAAGTCCTTCTATGCCCATTTCATCAGCAAACTCTTCTATATTTTTATATGTATCTTCCATATATCCTGTCAATTCCTGAAATTAGGTGGGTATATTAGGGCAATTAAGAACAGAATGATTAGAAATACAGCTACTAAATTTAGTTTGTCTACTACAGATAACATTTTAGTATTTATATTCTTCTGTTATTGGCTTAAAAGATGTGGCGTTTTGGATATCCGGATAATTTATGTGTACCGGATAAGGTAGAGTACTACTATCGTTAACACAGAAATAACACACTAGCTTGCCGCTAATGTTAAAAAAAGGTTTGTAATTTTTGTTATAAGTTTTATCACACTTGGTGCAGGTAATATTAGTTAACTCATCAAATTTATGGAAATAGTTCCAAGTAGTAGCTTCTAGCCCCATGCGATATCCCTAACTGAAGTAGTCCTGTCCTGCAAGTCCTTTATTTTCTTTTCCGCCTTTATAAGGGTGTTCAAAGTAGTATTATCCTTCCACCTCAAAAAATTAAATCGTTTCTCATCAACATTTCTCTCAAGCCGATTTAACCCATTATTTATCTCATTGTGTTTCATATAAGCATACCCCAAAGCCATAACTGTGCCTAGGGTAGCTATTCCTATCGTAGCTCGTGTTTTTTTCTTACCCATACTTCCTCCAACATTCTAATCCGTTCTTTCTGTTTCCTTATTATACTGTCTTTGTATAATTTATGGCCCAGAAGGAGTATAAACCAAATTATGTTAATTGTTAGAATATCCATTTTCCTAGTGCCGACCATCCTTGCCGGAGGCAATAGCCCCGCTAGTTATGCAGATGGGCGATATAATTTAATAATATGTTATATGGAAGGCAAATGCAACCCACCTTATATTTTGGCTAAAGTCCTTGCCCCTATCCCTCTCGGATACTCCTATACCAACTGTCTGGTGGTTTTCCCCAAACTCTTTCGACAGGAGTTCCACACGATTCACAAACTCTTAAATCAATATTCCCCGTTTTTTCATCATATCTGTATAAAAACTTTTTGACATCATCCAGTTCGCATGTTTTACATTGGAATTTATAAGTAGGCATTTTATACTAATTGGTTTATTCTATCTATTAGCATTTCACGAGTCACTGCTCCAACTATCATTTCAATAGGAGCTCCCTTATTCATAAATAAAAGACTTGGTATTGACCGTATATTATATTTTTCGGAGAGGTCTGGGTTTGTATCTATATCAACCTTCGCTACCAAAAGTTTCCCAGAAAAATCTTGGGAAATTTTTTCTATGGTTGGGGCTATCATTTTACATGGTCCACACCATTCAGCCCAGAAGTCTACCAATACTGGTATATCAGAGTTTTCTACTAATTGTTCAAAATCAGATTCTGTTACATTTATAGTCCCCATCAATTTCCTCTTAGTTTGTCTCTAGGGGAGATTTGATTTGCAAGTTCGGCTTTCAGTTCATTCATTTCGTTCATATATTTATCTAATATGTCAGAACTATTAAGTCTGATAATATCAATTTTATCACTCATATCATTCATTATGTGGATTAAAGTCTCTTGGGTGTCTCTAAGTTCTTTTATAGATTTCATTACTTCTTTGTGATTATAAAATTGATTATCAAAGTTTTTTCTTTCTTCAGTATCCATCTAATCCTCGTTATATTTTTTTATAATTGGTTGTATTTGTTTGGCTATGGCTAGTGCCCTGTTCGTGGATATGTGTACTCCCTTTATCTTAGTCTTTTTAATTGCTATGACTAGTTCAGTCAGCTGATTATTTACCTTACCATCTTCTACAACTACATCTCGTCTTTGTATTTTTAACATTATTTTACTACCTTAGACCACTATTTTTTAATTTAACAGCCTCTTTTTAACTCGTCCTTTACAAAAAGACTACCAATTTCCTTGCGTAACTCATTAATATAGTAGGTTTGGGTGAAGGATAAAGCCATTGCGGATGCTTGTTCTGTACCGAAAAGGTCGAGACCTATTCCCTTTCCCTCGCTACTAATTAATTCGGTATATTCGACAAAAGTCTGCCAAATTTCATTGTTTTTATCTATCATAATTATCCAATTTCCATATCTTGTTTCTTTTCTTCTGCTCGCCACACAGCCTTAGACGATTTTCTCATTGTACTCTTACCCTCTATAACCAAAAGGCGTTTTGAGCGTAAGTCATTTAGTAAAAAGTTATCTAAACTATATTTTTTTATATTCTTTAAGTCCTTATCGTTGACTTCTACTAAATAAGTGGTGTTTATCCTTATTATCTCAGTCATATTTTTCCTCTTTGTAATGGGGGTATTGCTACCCCCACTAATTTATCCAGCTACATTTACACTGCTATATGCTTTGGAAACCTTATCATTCCACCATTTTGGCATATATGCATTTAACATTGTACCTCCACCATAATGATAGTCTACCACATACACCTTCTTTTTGGTAGACCCCCTTAAAGCAGAGAATAGTTCAAAAGCTTCAGCTACTTCGGGTGCAAATTCAGCTCTAGCACCCCTCAAATGTAATTGAGTAGGTCTTTTCATTAGAAACAAATCCGCATCCATCATAACCTGAACATCCAGCTGTCTACTTTGTTGATGAATGAATATCAACAAGTGGTCCTTATGTCTGCAAATAGCAATTAATTTTAACCATTCCTTATTTGTTCGAGACATCGCATCTCTGGAACCTGCTATAAAAGCAGCCTCATCACAAATAATTATACTGGGCTTCATTTTATCTACCTCAACTAAAGAATTAACAAATTGTAATCCCCCTCTACCCCAACCTTTTTTTGGAAAGGCTTTCCGAGCAGGCATAGGCATTCCTAATGCAGCAACTTTTTTCTTGGTTCTTTTCTGCATTTCTTGGGCTAACCACCATCCTAAAGCAGATTTACCTTCGCCTCTGTGACCATTAATAATCAAAACTCCCTGTGTTGGAATTTTTCTCCAAGTCATTTTGGCTCTTTTTCTTACGGGTTTAGCATTCTTAACCATTGTTTTCCCCTATTTATAGTATTGTTTGTATCAATCCGACCCCACTTGATACTGTAATTTTTGATTACATATTCATTTTATAACACTTAAGGTCTTACGTCAAATCGGTTGGGTGGGTTTCATTACAGTTAGGGCGTTTTTAATGCACTTAGAGGACTTTATTTGCAGATGTTAGTTGTCAAGTTGTTGTCAAAGTACCTATTTATTTAATATATTTAATTTAATTAACTACTTTAATAATATATTAATTAAATAAAACATTAATTAACTACTTTAATAATATATTAATTAAATAAAACATTAATTAACTAGTATAATATATTATCGCTTGGGCAATTGAATAGGAGGAACCACGACATGAAAATAAAAAAACCACATCTCGGGAAGATTTTTAGGAAATCTTTGGAAATATTTCTTGGCACTTTAACTGGCACTATGGTGTTGGTAGGTGGCATGGGATTATTTCTAGCTTATATTAATCCTATTCCTTGGGTAGCACACTATTTTCCAATCCAATTAAATAATATTTTGTGGTCTGGAATTTGGGTGAACATTACAGGAGAACAGGCTTTCCAACAAATTAAAGCTTGGCAAGCAGCCCCAATTCTTGCTGCCGCAATTTCCGCAACTGTTATAATCTTAGGGCTAATGATTCATGTGCAAAATTTTAAAACATGGTGGAAAAATATAAAAGCTACTCCAAGAGCCATCGCAAATGCTCCAATAAATACTTACAGAAAAATAAAAGTCTGGAGAGATTGGGTACTTGAAAAGGTGACGTATTTAAATGAAGAGTCCACTAAGTGGAGAAGAGCCTTCAATGTTATGAAATCTCCTTACTCTTTCCTAAGAATGATGGGATTTAGTCCACAAATGGCTATTGGTTTAATTGCTGTGGGTGGTACAGCTGGTACTGGTGTGGTAGTAAATGAAACCATTTTAGCTGAGAGGTCTTTTCAAAACGGAGACGCTGGAATATATGCTGCCCCTCATAATACCCCAGATGAAACTCTGGAGGCTACAATGAGGTGGCGTGAAGAAAATGAAGAGGATAATACATTGCGTATTGTTCTAGGCACAACTCCCGTTAGAGAAATAAAAATAGAAAATGTATCTGTGGGTACAGTATATTCTAACTCGGCACTACCGACTGGTAAAACAGAGGTAATGCTTATTGAAGGTACTGATGTTTCAGGTGGTACAGACACTAGACTAGAAATTGGAACTTTGATTTTTGAAAAGAATAGATGTAAAGATTTAACTTTTGATGATATTAAAGCACACACAATAAATGTAATTGGTAATGCCAGTGATGGACAATCTATCAACACAAGCCCCGGAACTGCTAGAATGCGGGGTATAGGTGGTGGGCATCACCAAGCAGAAGCCATGATAACATCTGGAGGTCTATATGACCGAATCTGGATTGATGCTCCAACAAGTGCTGTAAATGGTAAAATTGGTAAACTAACTTTATCTAACATATACACTAAAGGTGGTAGTTGTATCCTAAGACAAATGGATATAGGAACTTTGACTATTAGACTTAATGAATCTGGTGCTGGTAATGGTTTTGCCACTAAGGAATTTACAATAACATCTGCTGTACAGGGAGCTAATTGGAATGTAACCGATAATGTAGAAGTTAGCATTTCAGAACCTACCACAAGCACTCCGTAGTTATGGCCAGAAGAACTTGGTTAAGATGTACTTGTGGAATAAAAATACATAAAAAATCTGGGAGAACTTTATGTTACCCATGTGAAGTAAAGCAGAGGAAAAAACAAAATGTACGAATATAAATTTGAATTAGATAGAGTTGTAGACGGGGATACTATAGACGTAGACATTGCATTAGGATTTGACGTAATGTTGAAGAAACAAAGAATTAGACTGCATGGATTAAATACCCCAGAATCTAGAACCAGAGACTTAGAGGAAAAAAAATATGGACTTGCTGCAAAGGCTAGACTCAAAGAAATTTTGGAAGGAGCTGAAACCCTTTCTCTTAAGACGGCCATTGATAAAAAAGCCCGAGGAAAATATGGACGAATTTTGGGCACTATATTCGCTGATGAGGTGAATATAAATCAACAACTTCTTGATGAAGGGCATGCCATTGAATATTTTGGTGGCACTAAGAATAAAACCAAATGGTGGTTAGAGCCCAAAGAAGAAACAAAGATTAATGTAAAATGGGATTGCTAAAGTATAATAATATATAAACTTTTTTGTTGGTACTAGTATGTCAAAAATAGAAGAATTTTATAATGCACTTGTAAAAGACCCAGACCTTGAGATTAAGGCTGGACAAACACGGAGACAAGCGGCTAGAACAGAAGCAACTTATCGGGCTAGACAATATGATAATAATACCAAAGCTTTAGCACTAGCTACTGAACCAGCAGAATCTCCAATCAATTCCTTATTTAATCATGTTCAACAAATGACCAAAGCATATGCAGAGGTTGCATTATTGAAAGCCAAGAAACCCAAAGATGGTAAAGATAGTGTTATAGAGGAACAAGAAACACAAGACATACAAAATACCTTAGAAAATGTTATTTACCATTATACGGGTGAGTATCAGGAGCATCAAAAGAATCCACCTGACCCCACGGAACCAAAAAGTGTCCAAGACAAATATGATAAGAGACACAAAGAGCTCACTAAGTTACTTAACACTCTGGATAAAAGACTGGTGGCTACTACGAACGCATTGGAATCAGGGAAATTCAAAGACGCACAAGGTATTGAAGGACTAAAATTTGAAAACAAACTTCTTAGTGAACAGGTTTCTTCAGAGGGAGCACCTACGGGTGACTTAGATTTTCAAAAATTTGCCTCCCATTTTCTTGAGGGAAAAGGAAGAGGTTTTTTGGAAGAAAAAGAGCCAGATAATTACAATGAAAAAAATCCCCTTACGATGGACAGACTTAAAGAAATGTATAATGATGCAATGGGAATGGAAGAAACTGGGACTGGTTCTATGGGAGGCTTAATGGAAGCCCAAACTAAACTAGAAAGGACTGGAGAACCAAAGGGTTTTTTTGCTGGGAAGACAATGGGTGATATTAAAGCAATGATACCTGAAGAACCATATGAAGGTGCCAAGATTTTTCAAAGAAAAGAACCGAATTCATCAACACTTAAGCGACTCTCAGATTCTTACAAAAAAAAATACGGAAGAGATATTGATAATGAATTAGGAATAATTCGAGGTGTAGATGAACAGGGAAGAGTTCTATCACAAAAAGTTGATAACTGGACAGACGATTTCTATAACAACACAAACTCCTTACCAAGTTTATTAGTGGGAGAAAACATTTTACATCATGATGAGAAAGATATTAACATTGGTGGTAAGACAATTTCCCCTCATACAATACAAGGTAATAAACAAGGTGGTGCTTTTGGTGAGAATGCATTTAAGGAATTTAGAGGAGGGGGGGCTAGAAAAGGTCTTACTTCAGATGGTACGAGAAACTTTAAAAAGCTTATGGCTAGTATTCATAACACAGTTAAAGACTATGACGATATAATTGCAAATATAAAATCAGAAGAAGACCAAGTAATTGAAACCAGTCAGGATACAATAAAGGAACTTACAGAATATCCTGAAAAATATCTAGATGAGGTAAAAAATGTTTCTCCAGAAGTCCATGGGAATTTAACAGAATTCCTAAATAATAGAGAAGGACTTAAGGACAATATTGATAAAGCTAATCAAGCTTTAGAGGACTTCGCAGCAACAAGACCTACAGCTGACATAAATGAATGGACAAAGAAACAAAAAAAAGAGTGGGGTCACAGAGAAACACAAATAGAGGGGGCAAGAGGGGTTGCTCAGGTGCGTCATACTTTTGAAGGAGGAAACACAGAAAAATTAGAAAATTTAAAAACTGAAGTAAAAAAAGCTGAGAGTAAATTAGACTCAAATGAAAATCTAATTGATACGTTGGTAAACATTACAAGACCAGACGGAATCCCTAGATGGGACAATGGAAACTGGGAAGAAGCCATGAAGAGCGATGCTAAACTAACAGATGAACAATCTTCTAAATCAAAAACAGAAGAAGTAGAAAGCAAGCCACCTACTTCAGTTATGGATGAGATAAAAGACTACATGGCTGGTCAGGGTTATAAGAAAAAAGATATTGATGGAATGGAAAAAGCCGGATTGTTTCATTTTGATGATGATATTTCTAAGCCCCCGCTTAGTGTTAAAAACATAGAAGAAAAACATGACAACGGTGAATTTAATAAGCACTTTGAAGAAAACAAGATTACTCCTCAAGGTAAAGCGGCTGATGTAAAACCTAAAGCCGACCCAAAGACTACGAAAAAGGCTAAAGCAGAAGCTGATGCAAAGGCAAAGGCAGACGCTGAAGCAGAGCCAGACGCTGACGCAGAAAAACAAGCTATGCGTGCCGAAGTTGATAACCTGATGAAGCAACATAAAAAAATTATTGAACATATGTATCAAGATAAATATGGTAAAGATAATGCTGTGATAACCCTTGATAGATTTAAAGAAAAACTAAAAGACAAATGGTATAAATCTGGGTTTGATGCCGCTGAAGAAGACCTAGCAGGAGGGTTTAAGTCTAAAACAAATTTTGATGAGAAAACTAAACAAGATGCAAAAGCTGCAAAGGATAAAAAAACTGCTACAACCAAAAGAAACCAAGACCGTCAAACAAAAGAGACTGAAAGGTTGAGACAACGAGAAGCTAAATTGCAAGACGACCAAGATAAACAAGATTCTAATATGTTACCACATAGTTTTGATAGTGTGGATTTATCTGATAAGTTTAGTTGGGATAAACAACATAAGGATTTAGGAATTGATAAAATATCCAAAGAAGATGCTACACATTTAGCTCGCCAACTTATGTCACATTCTGAATTTCATAAAGATAGAATGAATCCTAAGACTAAAGAAAAATTAGACCACTCTTTATTTTTATTGGGTAAAAAGGGGGCTGATTTAAAAGGACTAAAAAAAGAGCAGGAAGAAATGGGGAGTAAATTTGGCACTCGAGAACATCTTCAACAGACCAAAACTGACCATACCGCCCATCAGGAACACAAAACAACTACTGAAAGTAATGACGAACACTCTAAAGGTCAAAGGGCTAAAGCTACTGCGGATAAGGTAAAAACTGACCCTCAAATTAAGCAAGACCAAGAAGATGGTAAATATCCAGACATGGAAACTGCCCGAAAAAAAATAGCCGAGGGGTATGAATATAGTCCTGAAACGCACCAATGGCATCTAACAGACTGGAAGAAGAAGCAACAAGATAGATTAAAGGGAAGTAATGCTGCAACCCTATCTCATGGTAGCCACATGCATGAAGGTCAAGCGGCACACTTGAATTATAATGCTGATACTAAGTCTTTTGAAGCATCAAAAAATTCTTTTACAGTAGATGGGAATGGTAAAATGCACGCCGTAACCGATGGAAGTTCTCCTAAAGGGGGACCAGCGAATGCACATAAAATTTCTGGGGATGCTTTGAATCACTCATTAGGCAACTCTGGGTATAAAGTTTCTGGTGGTAAATTTGGAAATACTCAAAGGGATGTTGATAACTTTCATCCACATGCTCAACACATAGGAGATAGTTCTGTAAAGGGTACTGGCATAGAAAGAGCAGCCTCAAAAGTCGCTGGAGCATTCCGAACTCCATCAGGACAACGAAGCTTTCAAACTGGGTACAACATTGGGAGCAATCCTAAGAGTGCGGTATCGTCTTTTATTAGGGGTGTTAAGTCTAGCGTTGGGTCTGCTTTTAGGGGAGGAGACACAGAAAAAGGATATCCAGTAAATTCGGACAGCCCATTGCATTTATTATTACAAAAAAACCCCGAATCAATTTCTAGAGAAAGACAAGAAATTTTGAAAAGATTATCACAAAAATAGTATAATATAATATTATGACAAAGAAATTTGAAGAATTAAATATTTTTTATAAGGCTCAAAAAGCTAAATCACCATGGGCTATTGCGTGGGCGATTGTTCGAGGGGGCAAGGAAGGCGGTGGTACTCGGTTAGATTCTGTTAGAGAAATGTACCGAGAAGAGATTGCTGCTGCATCAGGCGACCCCGGCGAAGAGAGGTCTTTAGCAGCCAAGATAGCAGGGGGTATCCAAAGAAACCCATGGAACAGAAGTACAGATGATTTATCTGGCTTCAAAGAAGAATTTACTCCATTAACTAAAACAGAAACCCCAGAGGTGTCTGAGCAGCCTGAGCAGTCAACTAAATTAGAAAAAAAGCTTTCCGCAAATTTAGAAGCTATTGCGGGGTGGTTTTTTGGTGGCGATGTTACACGAGGGTTTGGAGAAGCGACTCCTGCCCAACAAAGAGAATTTGAAAGACAAATACAACAAGCAATGAGAAAAAAGGGTCGTAGACTAAGAAAAGAATCAGCTATGAATAAAATGCAGATATTCTTTAATACTAAAGACAATGCTGACACATACGTAAGAAAAATACCGGTGAACAATGCGGTAAAAGCGGATTCCTTTCTTGAAAAAAGATTATCTATACCTCCCCGTCAAGGAGAGGTTTTTGACCCTATTTCACACAGATGGACAAAACCTGAAAACAGGGGTCAGACAATCCAAGCTCGTGGTGGTAAGAAACGATTACGAGCCACTGGTACGGGTGCTCATGAGCGTTCAGTGAGTGGACATGGTAAAGGAGTTGTTCGAGAAGTAGGAGCCGGACGAAAACTTAAGGGTGAGACGGACTTAGCTCGAATAAGAAGAGCAGAAGGGTTTACAGATACAAAACCAAAGAGGCCTTCAGCTAAAAAAAGCAAGAAGACAAAGGAGAAAAAACATGGCAGCAGTTAAAAAAAGTACAAAAAAAGCTACAAAAAAGGCTAGTCCTAAAGTAGCAAAAGTGGAAGAAGCACCAAAACCAGAAGCTCAGAGCTATTTAGTAGCTATTGAGTTTGAAAGAGAACCCATAAACAAGAATATTCCCGTGGCTGATATGTTTTATCACAAGTTCTCTAATTCATTTACGTTACAATGTTATGCTCCACAGTATGAAGCAGAAATTGAAATGGTTATTGAAGGAGATATTAGTCTAGATAAGTCAGGGGTTATAGAATGTATTTCAAAAGCCGAGAGTCCTATTTCTTGGATAACCAATTTAACAAACTCAAGAGAATTTTCTGGTAACCCATTTATTGCAAGTGAGGTACAGGAAATTTATGAAGCTTAGAGATTTCCAGAAAAAACACAGAACTACTAAAAAACCCTCAAAAATTGTTCTTCAGAATGATGCTTTAGAATTAAAATATAAAGCCCAGATAGAGGAATTAGATTCTCAACTTGGTCATTACAGAAGAATAGAAGCGGAGCGGGATGAAGCCTTAACTAAGACTAATTCATTAGAAGAGACATTAAAATCAGAACGATTTGAATTTGATAAATCTAAAGAAACTATATTAACTTTAGAACAAACAGTTTTGAATCAAAACGAAGAACTAAAAAAAATCCCTCTGTTAGAAGAAAGTTCAAGAAATTCTCAGGGAGAATCAAATTCTTTAAGAGTAGAATTAGAAGATATGACGAAACGAGCTGTGAATCAATCTCAAGATTTGGCGGAGTTAAAAAAACAGTTAGGAACATTACAAATTGAGAACAAGGATTTAATTGAAAAGACTACCGAGGCTATATCTGTAAAACACTCTACAAATGCTGATTTTGAAGCAATTTCAAATAAAAATAAAGAATTACAAAGTTTTACTGATGAAACGAGTAAAATAAATAAAGAGCTAATTGAAGATAACAAAACTTTAAGAGATTGGGTGAATTATAAAGAGGTTGAAAACACAGAGCTAGAAATTCAATTAGAAGAACTAAAATCAGTAGAAACTAAACTAAGGGAGTGGATGGGTAAAATGGAAACTAAAGATTCTAAAAATACATCATCAAAAAATTCTTTAGAAAATAAAATATCTACTCAACAAAAAGTTATTGCTGACATGAGTAATACTTTAGAGGATGTAATAAAAGAGATGGCATATATAACAAAATTAAATAGTGGGTATAGAAAACAATTGGCCCAACCAACTTATACATCTACGTCAGCCATAGCTTCCCAAGAAGGTTTTGTTATACCTAATGGTAAGGAAAACCTAAGAACACATAATTTAGGAAATTATAAACCCACACTATTAAAATTTAAAAAGCAGGAGGAGATAAAGAATGGTAACTAAAGCACCTTGGAGACAGGAAATTGAACTTCTCCAAAATTATAATAAACATGCAACTTTTACCTTTACCACAACAGGTAGTAGTGCTGAAGATGCATTAACATTAGCAGGAAAGATGGAAGAAGGAAATAAAATTTCTTTTGTAGTTGAAACCGCTGATGCCTACATAGCCTTTGATGAAGACGCCACAACATCAACAGGTATGTTAGTTCCAGCAGATGAAGGGTATTTCGATGATAATATCTATTTTTCAACAAAGATAAGCATAATAAGGTCAGGCGGCACAAATGCAAGGATTCGTGGCATAGTATGGGGGAGATAAAAAATGCCCCTATCGAATCCCTATAACAGATTATATACACGAAGAGCTCAAGTTCTAGGAACCACATCGTCTGGTTTAGACATTGATGGATTATCTGATATTGGTGAAGCCATTGCTGACGCCGACTTACTTATTATTGATAATGGTGGGGATGGTGGTGATAATGTAAAATTTGCCGCTTCTAGAATCCCAACATATGTATTTTCAGGAATCTCTGGAGATGTTACAATTAACTCTTCTGGAGTATCATCTATTGCAAACAACTCAGTTGACTTATCTACTCATACCACAGGGAACTATATTGCTACTATTGCGGGAACATCAAATGAAGTTACAGTTTCAGGTTCTGGAAGTGAAGGAGCTACAGTAACAATAGGATTACCAGATGATGTAACTATTACTGGAGACTTAACTGTTAGTGGTACAACAACAACTATTGAAAGCACAACGGTTACAATTGATGACCCCCTATTTGCACTTGCTGACAACAACTCAGGTGATGCTGTTGATATTGGGTGGTATGGTAAATATGTAGATAGTGGTACAAAATATTCCGGATTAATTAGGGATGCTTCAGATTCTGATATGTGGAAATTATTTGCCACAACAGGTAATAGTCATGAAGCCCCTTCAACTACAATAAACACAACTTCTGGATTTACTTTAGCTAATCTATCAGTAAATGAATTAACAGGAACTATAGCAACCGCTGCTCAAGCAAATATTACTTCTCTTGGAACATTAACAGGGTTAACTTTAGATGGAGACAAGAGTGTAACTCCGGGCGATGGGGCAATGATTCATGTTGATACATCTACGATTACAGATAGCAATACATCAGGTTCTGGAACTGCTGCGAAATATGCACATGTTACAATTGAAGCCCCAACTTTAGCGGCAACAAATTCTTCAGTGACAACATCCGATGCAGCTACTTTATATATTAATGCAGCAGCTACTGCGGGAACTAACCAAACTATTACTAGAAATTGGGGATTATGGCTAGATGCTGGGAATGCTAGGTTTGATGGTTCAATTTATTCAGGAACAACAGAAGCAATTAGTTCAGCTGGGCTTGTTACCGTTGCTAATCAATCTAATATAACAGGTGTAGGAACTATATCATCGGGTACGTGGGAAGCCACTGATGTGGCCGTTGCCCACGGAGGAACGGGGGCAAGTACTGCTACAGCTGGATTTGATGCCTTATCACCTATGACTGCGGAAGGAGACATTATATATGGGGGTACATCAGGAACCGTAACAAAGTTAGCTAAAGGTTCTGATGATGAAGTTTTAAAGCTTGCTTCAGGGGTACCGACTTGGGGTACCGTCTCAGCTGGAACCGCAACTGGTTTGGCGGCTACGTCATCAAGTGCGGATGAGCCCGTAGCAACAATTACAAACACCCATGCTGATGCGACCGCTGGATATTTACAATTTATAAAAGACCCCGGCTCAGGGCAAGGGGCAGACAATGATATTTTAGGTACCATTACATTTTATGGTACAGACGCAAGTAACAATGCACCAGAAGAATTAGCTAGAATAGAAAGTTACGTAGTTGAAGCTGACCATGGTTCCGAGGCTGGGGGGATGAAATTTTATGTAGCTGAGAATGATGCTACTGTTACTGCAGGATTACATTTACAAGGTCAAGCATCAGATGATGGAGAAATTGATGTAACTATAGGAGCAGGTGCTGCTTCTACCATAACAATTGCCGGAACCTTAACTATGGGTACTACGGCAGCTATGACTAATGCAGGACTAGTATCCGTGGCGAATCAGTCAGGTATTACTGGCCTAGGTACAATAGCAACAGGAACATGGGAAGCTACAGACGTAGCCGTTGCTCATGGAGGTACAGGTGCTTCTAGTCTAACCGCAAATGCAGTTTTAACAGGAAATGGAACTTCTGCTATTCAGGCTGAAACAGACCTTCTTTTTAGTAGTAATAAATTAATTCCAACAGCCGCAGCTCACGATGCAGCAGGGACAACACTAACTATTTCTGCAGGAGCGACTACCGCAGGTACTAGCAATAACCAAGCTGGAGGAGCACTAACATTTCAAGGGGGCCAAGGTAAAGGTTCAGGAGCAGGTGGTGCGATTATATTTCAAGTTGCTAATGAAGCGGGTTCTGGAAGTTCCTTAAATTCCCTAGCTACTGCCTTAACTATTAATGATGATGGTACCCTTACCACAGTTGGGGCAATCGAATTAGGTAATTCTTCTGATACTACTCTTGCCCGTTCTGGTTCTGGTGATATTACAATTGAAGGAAATGCAATTTATAGGGCAGGTGGGACAGATGTTCCAGTTTCAGATGGTGGTACTGGGGCTTCTTCTTTAACAGATAACGCTGTTCTTACAGGTTCAGGTACTAGTGCAATTACAGCCGAAAGTACTCTAGCCTTTACAGGAGACATATTATCAGCATCTTCTACTTCAGCTGACTTACCTATGATAGAACTTACTAATACTCATGCAGGTGCTACAGCGGGTAAGATAAGGTTTAGTAAAGATAGTGGGTCTGGTGATGATAATGATGTAATGGGAACAATTGAATTCTTTGGTACGGACGCAGCTGAAAATACACACGAAAGACTAGCTTATATTGATTCATATATTATTGACTCAGCTCATGGGTCAGAAGCTGCTGGATTACGCTTTTATGTTGCAGAAAATGATGCAACAAATACTTTAGGTCTACAAATATTAGGACAACCAGATGATGATGGAGAAGTAGATGTTAAACTGGGAGCCGGTGCCGCTTCAACAACTACAATAGCTGGAACCTTAACTATGGGAACTACAGCGGCAATGACCAATGCTGGTTTAGTTTCAGTAGCAAATCAATCTGGTATTACCGGAGTTGGAACTATATCTTCTGGTACATGGGAAGCGACTGATGTTGGGGTTGCCCATGGAGGAACAGGAGTATCAACTTTACTTGCAAACGCTGTACTAACTGGTAATGGAACATCCGCAATTCAAGCTGAAAGCACCTTGTTATTTTCTAGCAACAAATTAATTCCAACTGCTTCCGCTCATGATGCCGCAGGAACGGCATTAACTATGTCAGCTGGTGCTACGACTGCAGGAACAAGTAATAACCAAGCAGGTGGGGCACTAACCTTTCAAGCCGGGCAAGGAAAAGGTAGTGGAGCTGGTGGAGACATTATATTTCAGACTGCGAATGCAGCAGGCTCAGGCAGCTCTCTAAATGCACTTGCTACAGCTTTAACAATTAGTGATGATTTAGGTTCTACATTTACAGGTGCACTTACAGTAGGTGTAGATGATACGGGGCATGACGTTAAATTCTTTGGGGCTTCTGCCGGAGCTTATATGGAATGGGATGAGTCAGAGGACCAATTACGAATAATGGGGGCAGAAGCGGATGCTACCACAAGTACAGGTAAACTTTTACTTGCCACATCACTTACAGATATTAATGCAAACGATGTTATTGGAAAAATTGAGTTCCAAGCTCCTCACGAAGCAGATGGTACAGATGCTATTACTGTGGCTGCTGGTATCGAAGCGGTGGCTCAAGGAACATTTAGTGCGTCTGTTAATGCAACCGATATGATATTCAAGACAGGACATTCCGAAGCCGCTACGGAAAAATTTAGATTTACCTCACAAGGTGAAATTGGAATTGGTGGGGCTAATTATGGTTCAGATGGTCAAGTACTAACTTCTGGTGGTGCAGGAGCAGCCCCAGCTTGGGAAGATGCTGGAGGTGGGGGAGTTGAGTTTACAGCCACTGCAGATGGTGCTATTTCAGCTGGTGACCCAGTAGCTATTAAAGCTGATGGTGATATAGAAACAGCTCAAGGGATTCAAGCAGGTAAGACGTGGGCTGGTTTTACATCAAATGCTGGTACACAAGTTGAGGACAATACAAGTGGTTATTATGCTACAATGGGATTTGACCCAGATAACAATAAATTTATGGTAATGTATAGAGATGCTGATAATAGCAACTATCCAACTATGGTAATGGGTCATATTTCAAATGCAGGTACTCACACAATGGCTTTTGGAACCGGTGTAGTTTTAAGAAGTAATGCAACAGCAAGCAGGATGACAGGGACTGAAATTCCATATGATACAAATGTAGATAGATTTGTTGTTTCTTATACATATGCTAACAATATATTTGTTAAGATATGTACTGTAAATGATGACGCTTCTAATACAATTACAGCAGGTAGTGAGCAAACGATATACGAGAGTGCTGACTCAGTATTTGGGATGGTTTTTGACTCAAACGCAAACCGAATAATTATGGTATTTGAAGATGAACACCAATTAAATAAAACAAGTGCTATTGCTTTTACTGTAAGAGGTAGTAGTGATAATGATACACAAACTATAGGTACCAAATTAAATATTACTGATGCTGATGACCTTGATGGTGTGGTACTAGGTCTATGTTTTGATTCTAATGACAACAAAGTAATGCTTGTTTATGGAGATGCAAGTAATAGCACTCGTCCAACAGCAGTTGCCCTTACGGTATCTACTGGAGACAACTCTATTACAGCAGGTACTGCAGTAGTTTTAGATACTATAACACTAAATGCTGGTTATGACGGTGCTCTTGTACATCACGCAGCTAGAAATATTAATTGTTTTATACATACAGATACAGTAAATATTCGTTATTTTCCATTTACAAGTTCTTCAGGAACAATAACAGCAGGAACTATGTATAAAGAAACTGCCGTTGCCGCTTTAGGTCATGAGACTGGTGGGTACATGTCGGCAGACTATAATCCAGACTTTGAAAGAATAGTTGTTTTTAGTGGTTATAGTGGTATGATAGTTCAAACAGGAGACATTTCTGGAACTGGAGCTAGTGCAACGTATGTTGTAGATGATACAATTGCTTATATTCCAAAAAACGGAGAGACAAATGGTGGGTATGTTAACTATATGGCTAGTGCTTATGACACAAACTCTAATAAACACGCTATTTTTTACTTTGCAAATACTGCAACTAAGGGTCACTATGCCACCTTACCAACAGTTCCTTATAATTGTAGTAATTTTATAGGTATTGCAAATTCAGCAATTTCTGATGATGCCACTGGTACAGTAACAAGTGGTGGAA
>Ga0209349_1000275_pt1 | contig 28508 bp, 39 predicted proteins | sample ETNvirnome_2_130_FD_184067 | JGI IMG/M metagenome (GOLD analysis project Ga0209349, IMG submission 184067) | Marine viral communities from the Pacific Ocean - ETNP_2_130 (SPAdes) (version 2) | ecosystem: Environmental > Aquatic > Marine > Oceanic | place: Pacific Ocean | collected 2013-06-22
TCGGTAGACAAGACAAACTGGGGTTGGCCTGTTGCACCAGATGCAGAAGCCGATCCATACCACGTTGAGTACAGGTGAGACATCCTAAACCATGAGGCGCACACTCCTCTCGGCCTTGGTTTTTTTTGGCCTCGCGGGATACATAACGTATCCGTCTCACGCAGAGCAAAGACGGAACATCTTGCCGCCGCCTGGCACTCAACCGGTGCCAACACAGTTTATGCTGTACTGCACCCGTGATTCTGCCGGGATGTTTCACTTCCTTGAGCATCAATATGGAGAAGTAATCCGAGCGGTCCTGACTAAATCCAGGGGTGAGGTCGACATTTATCTGACCGTGGACAGCGGAGAAGATGGCACCTACACGTTGGTTGGGGTGAAAGACGATACCGCTTGCATCTTATTCTCAGGCGGGCCGGTCCTTTGGTCCGACGACAGACCAGCCAACAGATCAGGCAGGCACGAAGATATCCCAGGGGAGGAACTATGACCGGTGATCGGCGCAGTGAGTGGCAAGTTGGGAGGAGTATCTCGGTTGGACACATCATCACGACCGTGGCCCTGGTGGTTGGCAGCTTCACCTTTATTTATGATCTGAGGGAGCAGATAGCAGTAGCCAACTTCAAGATCGAGGCTGTCGAGAAAAGGTTTGAACGAATGGAAAGCAGGACAAATCAGCAGTTCGACAAGATCATGGGGCATCTGTCCCGATTAGAGAACAAGATGGATCGGTACTTCTCCAAGTCGATAGAGCAGAAGGGGGGCTAGTGGGGTTGGAATGGATCGCAGCACTATGGTCTGGCGATTCAGTGCGCTCGGCGTTTATCTCGTAATTTGCATCTACGACTTCATGGTAGTGCCGATCTGGTTTGGATTGCATCGCCCGGAAATTAGCGAGTTCATGGAAATCCTCAACACCACACCAGAACCGATAGTTCAAATGGAATTAATGAAAAAATTAACGGGTCAACATTCACCATTTACTTTGATGGGTGGCGGCATTTTCCATTTAGCTTTCGGGGCGATCCTGACTGGTTCCGCATTTGGATTAAACAGATAGGTAAGTAGTAGTTAGTTGTTTTCTTTTAATGGTGTAAAACAAAGGAGCAAAAATGTATTTCATTGAATGGTTCAAAGCAAAACCAAAAAAGACGCAGATCATTTTTGGAGTGATCGCAGTCCTGGTGATTATCGGTGTCGTCCAAAATTTTCTTGGTTAGTGTATGTCTGTTGTTAATGACAGCTTGTGCGAGTCTGAAAAAGGCGAGCCTGGTAGCAACGAGTTCAGCGGTCGGAGGTGCGATTGCCTCGATTGCATCCAGTTCTCCTGTCCCTGTAATTCTGGGGAGTGCGGGCAGTGCCTTTGTGACAACTGCCGTTGTGGAAACAATGGCACCGAAGGGAGTAAATAAAATGGAATGTGCGCCGACAAACTTTTTTGACATTGTTGAGGCGTTAATCACACAGGCGTCTTACTGGCTGTTGCTCCTGGTGGCGATCCCGATGATCCTTGGTTGGATTCTACCGGGACCCCTCGAGCGAAAAAAAGCTAAGTGATGTATGGCCGATTTAGTGATGGTTGAGTGGTGGGACATTCTGCAAGACAGCTCCTACTCCACTCACGAATCTGTTGCCTGCCCAGTCGTTAAAACCGTCGGCTGGTTAGCCTCGAAAGATAAAAAGTTTCTTAAAGTAGGCAACGTACTCTCGGATAACGGTGACATTAGCGGTATTACCGCTATGCCCGTGGGTTGCGTGATCTCATGTCGAACGATAGAGGACTAATCCCCTACTGCACGACGGAACACCAGCGGAACCTCATCGGCGCCCTGGTGGAGGCTAAAGGCCATCGAGCGAAAGCTGCAAAGCGGCTCGGCATCACCGAGCGTATGGTCTATAAGGGTCTTAGCCGCATCAAGAAACAGGCAGCGCATCAGGGGTATGCCCCCGATCACGATATGACACACACCGCGCCCGAAGGGTTCGCGGTCAAAGGTGTCAGCACTCTCTACGACCAGGACGGTGAGCAGCGGGCCCAATGGGTCAAGACCACCGCGGAATCTCAGCGCCAGGAGGAGTTGCGCGAGCTCATCGTTGAGGTGTTCGAGGATTGGCGGGGGAAGTCTCGCCCAGGCGCGGCGCCAAAACATTGCGAGGATGATCTGCTGACGGTTTACCCTATGGGCGACCCGCACCTGGGGATGTTCGCCTGGGGGAAGGAAAGCGGCGACGACTTCGATTTGAAGATTGGCGAGGATAATTTGTGTGGGGCGGTGAGTCGCCTGGTGGCGTGTTCCCCTAAATCAAAGACCGCGATACTGTTGAACCTGGGCGACTTCTTCCACAGCGACACCCAGGATAACCGGACACTCCGCAGCGGCCACTCCCTCGATGTCGATACCCGATGGTCGAAAGTCTTGCGGGCCGGCATTCGAGCAATGATGACCTGTATTGAGGCAGCAGCCCGCAAGCATGAGCGGGTGATTGTTCGCAACTGCATCGGCAACCACGACGACCACACCAGCCAAATGCTCTCGATTGCCCTGGCGCTCTTTTACGAGAACAACGACCGGATCGAGATTCACGACTCGCCCTCGAGGTTCTGGTATTTCAAGTTCGGCAAGGTCCTGTTTGGATCGACGCATGGGGATACGACGAAGCCGCAGCAGCTCGCCGGCATCATGGCATCCGACCAGGCAGATGAGTGGGGCAAGACGAGACACCGCTACTGGTACACCGGGCACATCCACACACAAACATTGATTGAGTACCCTGGCGTTATTTGGGAATCGTTTAGGACCCTGGCGGCAAAGGACGCCTGGACTAGCGGGCGCGGGTATCGCTCGGGACGGGATATGTACGCCATAGTTCACCATAAAAATTACGGTGAGCTCGAGCGCCATCGGGTTGATGTCGCTATGCTGAAATGACCATCCTTGTCAAGTTGGACAGCGGTGCAGAGATCGAGGTGGAATATGAGGACTTACTGGTAGTGAAGCGTTCGAGCGCGGAACTGCCAGCAACGATTGAGCTGGTGCTCGCAGATGCTTGCGCGGCGGAGCTCATCGACAAGCTCCTGGGGCCAAGTCACGGCCCGAGGTATTTACAATGAGGCTACCGGGCAGTCATCCAGAACACTTAGAGCCGGACCCCAGCCGGAGAGCGTTTAATTGCCCAATCGCTTTCACATCAATGGAGAATGATGAAATGACAATCCCCGAACTGCAAGCCGCCATCATCGAGAGTAAAAATAAATCCCAGGCGTTGGCAATCCTCTTTAGTTTTTGTGGTCGGTTCGGGATTAACAGTAATGCACCTCCTGAGTGGTGGGAAAAGAAGGAAAAGCTAGTACAATCGAGCGTTCAGAAACAAACATCTGTGCCAGTATAGTGGCACAGGCAACATATAGGCTATCCGTTGTCAACGCCCTTAAAATGCGTTAGAGACGATCTGGCGGCCTCTGAGAGGGGTATATAGCGCCAGCGACCTGATCCGGCGTGAGGTATGGTTTACCAGCCGCTAGTTTATGATTTGAACCACGGGCCAGCGGCACCATCTGGCCCCCATTCGCCCTTATATTGCTTGTCCATTATATTTTGTCTTTTCGCGCCGTCTATGTGTTGATTGCCGTCACCTATCACTGTGTTCGGGTTCTGGGTTAGTGGGTGATCGGGTGGTCCTGTGAAGTGCAACGCGAGGAGTCGCGCAAAAGTAGGTTTCCTAGACTTTTTTTCCATTGGACTTCCTTATTTGCCGGCCATATACCGCACCAAATCGAGTGGCGCGGGGGCAGTGGCTCGAAGACGACGGAACTCCCTGAGTAAATCCGTAATTATTTGGGCCTGATCACAAATAGTTTTGTGCATTTCCTTTTTGCTTATCTCTGCAGCACATAAACGGTCTATCTGCTGGCGCTGCTGGGCAATTTCCTCTTCTCGCGTTTGAATCACTGCTTTTTTGTTTTTAAGTTGCGTTTTGAGGCGTTGTTTTTCTTTGCTTAAACGTTGGATTATGCTCTGTATTATCGCGACATTTACCTCATCTGCGCCCTTCGCAAGGGATTCAATGAAATCCGAATGGTAATTGGATGACTTTCTTTTCATCAGTTAAAACGGAACATCATCATCAAAGGGTTCACTGGCCTTGGCTTGAGGGGCCCCATAACTCGGATTTTCCTCGACCGGGAAGCACTGCACCCAGCCGTCGAAGTCACCGACCGGGATGGTGTCCAGCTTCAATTTCATTTTGCCGTCACCCTGCAGCATCCCGCCAATGGTGAGCCATCGGGTTTTTTCCTGGCCGTCTTTCTGATAGGTGCCGCCGGCCACTTTCAAGTTATGTGTTTTCTTCATGCTGCGTTCTCCAGTCGGTAGTCGTTAAGGTTGTGAATATCCATAAAGCGCACCAGTTCGTTAGCCATTGCCGTGACGTCCTGGGCGATCTTTGGATACGGGTATAGCGGCAGATTCTGATATTGCTGCACTGTCCAGATATCCACCTTCTTTAGGTGCTTGAGTTGCACCAAACGATAGTTGACGCGGTTCACCCCGAATGCCAGGACATAGGCACGCCACTGCATCGAGTCCATATAGCGTTCCGGCACCAGGGCTTTCGCGCTGGTTTTCAACTCCCAGCAATCCAGGCCCGCCAGCGCATCGGCCCGGCAGACAATACGCACCGGGCCGGTGTCTGTCTGCAGCACCAAATCCTCGGCCTTGGCCTCGATCACTGGCGCTTGAGCCCAGATGTCAGCAACAGCGGTGTCCACCGCCTGGGCATCGAATGTGAAGCCGTTGCAGTCATATATTCCGGCACCGTCGAGCATATCCAGGTACTGGTCCGGGTCTTCGAACACCGCGTGGAAAGCGCTGCCCAATTCCATCGCCGGCGTCGGCGTGAATTCACCAGCGATGGAATCGATCAGGCTATCGGTGTCGATCACACCCGCCATATAGAGGCGGGTGCTTTCGAGCAAGGTTGCATTAAGCCGCAACATTTTCGGACTCCGGCGCGACAAAGACCTTGGCTTTTTTGTCGTAGGTAACTCCGAGCGCCTTCGACTGTTCGCTGATCAGGTTACGCACCTGCACCCACACTGCGGGCTCAGTCTTTTCCAGTTTGGATTTGGCCTGATCCAGCACCTGCGACAGTTCCTCACCGTCGGCCGTGATGTCGATGCCCTTGCGCCATTCGGCCACTGTGTCGGCCGTCTCCTGGCTGGCGTGGTTGCGATCATTGATTATGCTTTTGGCCCGCGCAAAAACGTTTGCGAGGAAGTCGGGTTCTTGGTTCAGATCAGGTACTTCCCAAGGCACAAACCCCGGTGCGTTCTTGCCGACGTGGGTGTCGGATGGGGAGAAGTCCAGCACTGTGCCACCCTGGCCACGGTACAAAAAACCCACCATGTCGGTGACTTTCAGCACTTCGGCATAGCTGCCGCCTTGGATGTCCGGGCGCTGCACCACCTTGTCGCCGGCCCGTTTATCCTCTTTGCTGTGCGCCACAAGCAGGATGTCCAGGCCGAAAGTCTGTAGTCGGCTTATCCAGGCGTGAAACACCTGTTTGAGGGCACCATACCCCTGCAGGGATAGTTCGCCAGTGCCTCGCGTGTGCCGCGAATCAGATGCCGCCAGGTGCGCGGTGATCAGATCAAGCAGCCGGCCTACGGTGTCAACCACCACGGTGTCATAACCCTTAAAGTCCTTGGCATCGAGGTTGGCAATGTCGGCCCAGGCCTCCACCTGTACGGTGTCACCTCGAAAGGCGCTGCGGTGTGCGCCGCGATCACAGTCAAGCAATAGAGCGTTGGCTAGGGAAAATCCCAGGGAGGTTTTGCCGGTGCCGGGTTCGCCGTAAATTAAGGCGATCAGTTGGGCTAACGTTATTGCTTCGTCTCGTTTGACAATTTTCATATCAATCTCCTGTGTTGTTGAAAAAAAGGTGGCACCGCCGGGGCTTCATCAGATACTCGACGCCACATCGGCTCATCAGAAGGGGCGGTGCCATTAATCAGGACTCAACGGTAGATGGGAGGAGGGCCCTGCGACGCTACCGCACGCCGAGTAGACCAAAGTGGGTCAGATGCGTAGTGGATCAGTTCAGATTTGATGCCCTCCAGTTGTTCAGCCTGTTCACAGATGTTCAAGACATACTGTTCAACGGCTGTGGGATCACCGTGCAAACAATGAAAAAGGTTTGAAAAATCAACCTCAATATTTGCGCGAATGCCCGACACCTGCTCGAGCGTGTCTGCTTCAATAGTCATTTGATGAGCCTCCGAAGTGTTTTGAATTCAGCCAACAAATCCTTGACGTCCAGTTCAGCGGCGGACATCCACTCATTCAAGTCATCCAGCGTCTTGGCGTCATGGAGTCCGTCGGACATTTCTTTGAGCGTCGTATCAATGTGCGTCAGCAGGGTGCTTTCGATTGTTGGTTCACTCATCGTGGAAAAACCTGTCGACGACTGCACCGCCGATCACCAGCACCAGGCCGAAGCCGACAACGATGCCCAGCCAGTAGATAGCCTGTTCAGCAAAATACATTTCGATGTCCATTAGGTTGCGCTCCATGTGACGGCGCGGGTGCCGTTAACACTGCAGGTGGCCTTGCCTATCTTCTTGGCTAGGCCACGGTTGGCGAGGTCCGGCAGACGACGGCCGGCAAGGTGCCGATCAACCAGGTCACGGTTTTCCTGGTACTTATTCCATACACTAGCGAGGGCGCTCATGCTGCCTCTACCAAATCAATGATTTCAGAAATGACCTCGATTGCAGCATCAAGTTTTAACGCGTCGGGGTGTGGTTGTTGCGTCCCACTAGCTTGGTAATCAGCTTCATCAATCGCACTCGAAAGAGTGAGTAAAACGTCGATTACCTCCTGCAGTTCCACTGCTGACAAATTGGGATTGATTTGAAGATTTGCGATTTCAATTATTTCTGCCATCTTGATCTCCCTGTTCTCGTAACCAGTACATATCGTAAAGCAAACGCGTACAAGATGTCAAGCGAATATTGATATGAGCGTACAGAACGCCCAAATTGACAAACCATACGCGTTACGTTTACAGTACGCCGTTATGTTAGCGATTCAGAGAGCGAGCCAAATCCTGGGATCACAGGCCAAACTGGCCAAAACCCTCCAGGTATCACCAATGGCGGTGTCTCAGTGGAAGGGCCGCATTCCGGCCGAGAGGGTGTTGCAGATATATCGAGTCACCTCCGGCAAGGTTACACCGCATGAGATGCGGCCAGACCTGTATCCCGATGCTTTCTACCGGCCGCAGTTGTGAGCATACGGCGAATACTGGCAGCTCTCGAGACAACCGGTTTGCCGGCAAACGAGAAACTCATACTGATTCTTCTGGCCGATCACGCGGACGATGAAACCGGCAGGTGCTGGCCTTCACAGCCCTACATCGCCAGGCGCTCGGGGCTTACAAGGGAAACGATCAACCGCACGACAAAACGGCTCGAGGGCAAGGGTCTGATTCGGATACAGCATCGGTTTCGAGAGGATGGGGGTAATCGCTCGAACACTTACATTGTGCTGCCTGGGGTCCGCCCCCCCTGTGCGCGAGAGTCACACCCCCCTGTGATTGAAAGTCACACAGAACCTGTCAGTAAGGAACCTATATCTATTCTATCTAGTCTAACTAGGGAGAAAAGTTATCCACAGGTGAGAAAAGGATATGAAAGAAAACTCAGCGTTGTCGAACGTGCAGCAGCAGCGACAGCCAGAGTCGACGCTGCCGACTAAAAGAGACGCGCAGGTGATGGCGCGAATCTGGCAGCGCATGGGCGAGATTTACGGCCACCGCTGGGCCAGTGCCTGGGGTGAGTCGTCAAACCCCGACGGAACCCTGACGTCTGCAGCAAGTACCTGGCTCAATGGTTTACGCGATATGGAACTGGAGCAGATCGGTAAAGGCTTCGAAAAGATGGTGAAAAACGGCATGGAATGGCCACCAACGCTGCCTGAGTTTGTTGCAATGTGTAGGGAGAAACCACTAGCACCGTATCACCGCATGGCAGAGAAGGCGTTGCCACCACCGGAGATAGACATGGGGATTGTGGCTGCAGAAATGAGAAAGATGCGGGCAATTCTAGGGAGCGCGTGATGAAACGACTGATTTTGATAGGTATCTGCCTGGTCCTGGTGGCCGGGTGTTCATTCCACGGCGCGATTGCGCCTGACGGCTTTCGTATGAGCTTCACCCTCGAGGAACAAACCGAATGAGAATCAACCGACACACGATCTTGTATGTCCTGGCCTGTTTGATGCTGCTGGCCACAGGCTGCGGCACTGATGTCTACGTTGGCAGTGGCGTCGAAGTCTGTACCGGCGGCGACGGCGCGACAGAGTGCAGTGACGGCCACGACGAAAGCCAGGACACCGACACCACCACAACCACAACCGGCACTTAACGCCGAGCAGCGGCACCTCCGTCTGTGTGCGGCACGCTATGCGTGGCCCAGGCGTCACAAGATGACGCCATCGGGACGCTGGACCTGGGGGGCGTGGTTCAGTAATGCCTTTGGCTGCACGCTCGAAGGGTTACGCAGTACCGAAGGTAGCCGATCCCGACAAGCTGGCCCCGTGTGAGAAGCAATGCTGGTACTGGTGGCACTGTAAACGCTTTCACCTGGCGTGCCCTCGTTTTTACCTCTTTTGGTTTTGGGGACACGATCTTGATCCGCCGCCACCGGGCTGGATGCACAAAGATGCACCCAACCGCAAACGCTACCGCCGGCAATTCCCGGAGGAATTTGAATGATGATCCACTACCACGGGGGTCCATTAGGGAAGTCTGATCAGTCTTATGAATTTTTCAGGGGCCGACACAGTCTCATTTCCTTTCAACATCGTCAGGAATTGGAGGTGATGGCGGAGGTTAGCCATAGTTTCATTTTTGATAATGGTGCCTTTAGCGTTTGGAAATCTGGGGGAATTCTTGATGTTGAGGGTTATTACAAATGGGTAGACGAGTGGAGAAGGCATCCAGGGTTTGATTGGGCTCTAATTCCCGATGTCATCGAAGGAACTGAGTCCGAGAACGACGACGCAATACTTGATTGGCCATTTGGAATCTGTGGTGTTCCGGTGTGGCACTTGAATGAATCACTGGATCGCCTGGATGGTTTAGCAAGCAATTGGCCCAGGGTTGCGTTTGGTTCGACCAGCGGTCTGGAACCCAATAGTGGGAAGTTCTGGTCGCGTATGGCAGATGTGATGGACGTTGCCTGTGATGATTTAGGAAGACCACGGTGCAAGTTCCACGGTCTCAGGATGCTGAATCCAGCGATCTTTACGCTAATTCCATTGGCATCAGCAGACAGCGCCACCTGCGCTCTCAACGCTTTTATGCCTGGGCGTCAGTTTGGAATCTACCACCCCAAACGAGAGTCACAGAGGGCAAACATCATTGCCGACAGAATTGAATCTCACAACTCTGCGGTGGTCTGGAATACATCGAATTGTTTAACTCGACAAGGGAGTTTTTTATGAAGTGGTCTGCAATTTATGTTGTGTCCATAGTGCTTGTGAATTGGTTGTTCACTGTGATTCCACCAATTGGCATCTGGCAACCGACATCGGTGATCGTCGGCCTTACTTTTATATTCCGTGATCTATCTCAGAGAGAGATCGGGCATTGGGTTCTCGGAGCTATGCTAGTTGGTGGGGCTATTTCGTATGTTATGGCAGACCCGTTTGTGGCACTGGCATCTGTTGCTGCCTTCGCGGTTTCTGAAGGCGTTGACTGGCTGGTCTATACCTTCACGAGGCGACCACTTCGGGATCGCATCTTATGGTCTTCTGCTGTTGGGACACCAATAGACACGGTGGTATTTACCGCAATGATCGGGATTCTGAGTCCCGTGAATTTCTTTGTGATGACCGCTTCCAAGATGGTGGGGGCAGTGGTTGTTTGGTTCACTATAAAACATAAATAATAATTTGAGTTTTGGCCCGGCGCGTGATCAGTTCGATATGTTCGATGAGGACTGTGAGGGGATGTGTGGGGTATGATGTGATTACCCTGACACTGCCCTGGCCACCCAGTGTTAACAACTACTGGCACAAGAATCGGACACACGTTTATCTGAGCGCCAGGGGTCGGGCATACCGCGCTGAAGTTCTGAAGGCCGTGGTAGGCCTGGGCCGTTATGGTGCAGACGCCAGGCTGCAGGTATCCATCACTGCCTACCCGCCGGACAGACGGCGGCGTGATGTCGACAACCTGCTTAAATGCACGCTGGACTCGCTCGAACACGCGAGGGTGTTTGCCGACGACAGCCAGGTGGACAAGTTATCGATTGATAGAGCGGGCGTGATCAAGGGCGGGCAACTCGAGATCACGATACAATCTGTATCAAATGAGTAAGCTGACACCGAAGCAGGAGCGATTCGCGCAGGTGTGCGTCGAGTCGATGGGTGCGCTGTCGAAGGCGTACCGTTCAGCCTATGACGCTGAAAACATGAGCGACGACACGGTAAAGACTGAAGCCTGGCGGCTGGCGCACGAACACGTTGGGATTGAAGCCAGGATCGAGAAGCTGCAGGCCAGGGCCGCCAAGCGGCACGATGTCAGCGTGGACACCATCACCGAAGAGTTGGACGAGAATCGGCGCATCGCAGTGGAGGACAGAGTGCCTGCTGCCGCTGTCCAGGCGACGATGGGCAAGGCCAAGCTGCACGGCCTGCTGGTAGACAAGAAGGAAGTCTCTACGCCGCAAGGCATCTCGTTTAATATGATTCTGCCCGATGACGTTGAACCCGCTGCAGATTGAATATCGGGCTGCACCAACCCTAGCCAAGTTCCACAAGTCCCAGGCCTTTGTGCGCGGCGTCATGGGTCCGGTGGGCTCGGGCAAGTCGACGGCCTGCGCCTGGGAGATGTTCAGACGCCTGCGCGAACAGACACCAGGGCCGGATGGCATACGCCGATCCCGCTGGGCTGTCGTCCGCAACACCTACCGGGAACTGACTGATACCACGCTGAACACCTGGCGCGACTGGTTCGAGGAAGTCGGCCAGTGGAACAACCAGGATATGACGCACCGCATCAAGTTCGCGGACGTCGAGGCCGAGATCATGTTCCGCGCACTGGATAGGCCGCAGGACGTCAAGAAGCTGCTATCGCTCGAGTTGACGGGTGCCTGGGTGAACGAGGCCAGGGAAGTGCCACGGGCTGTAGTCGATATGCTGCAGGGCCGTGTTGGACGCTACCCGTCCAAGCGCGACGGCGGACCAGCCTGGTTCGGCGTCATCATGGATACCAACCCACCGGACAATGATCACTGGTGGTATCGGCTCTTCGAGGAGCAGGCACCCAAGGGGTGGCGCATCTTCAAGCAGCCGAGTGGGCGCAAGCCCAAAGCCGAGAACGTCGACAACCTGCCGGATGGCTACTATGAACGCCTGGAGGCCGGCAAGGATAACGAGTGGATCAGGGTCTACGTCGACGGCGAGTACGGATTCATCACCGAAGGCCGGCCGGTGTATCCCGAGTTCCGCGATCACCTGCACGTTGCCCCTGCGCCGCTGGAGACGCTATCGGGTGAGCCGGTCTATGTCGGTATCGACTTCGGGCTGACGCCTGCCGCAGTGTTCGGCCAGCGTGATAACCGAGGCCGATGGCGCTGGATACATGAGCTGGTGACTGAGGACATGGGCGCAGTCAGGTTCGCCGAGCTGCTGCAGAACGATATGGCTGGACGCTTCCAAGGTTGCGAGTTCCAGGTATGGGGCGATCCGGCTGGTGAGCAGCGGGCGCAAACCGACGAGCGTACACCGTTCCAGATTCTCAGGGCTCGCGGGCTGAAGGCCAGGCCGGCACCAACCAATGATTTCACGCTGCGCCGGGAATCTGTGGCCGTACCCTTGTCGCGCTTGGTGGACGGGGAGCCTGGCCTGCTGGTATCGCCGGCGTGCCAGATGTTACGCAAGGCAATGGGTGGGGGGTATGCGTATAAGCGCATCCAGGTATCGGGTGATGAGCGGTTCCACGATAAACCCGATAAGAACCAATACAGCCACGTCGCCGAGGCGGCACAGTACCTGATGCTGGGTGCCGGTGAGGGCAGGGCAATCCTCAAGCACCACACACCAGGGCCGACAAAACCGATCCAGGTTGATCAGGGCTGGTCCGTTTTCAACTGAGGGGCGACATTAGGTGGGGGGTTGATGTCGCACCTATGACAGCACCACACTACATCATCTGTTTCAAAAGCACCGGGCATCCGCACTGGTGGAATCGCTTTCTGCATCCCAGGGCGTTGCACGTCTTCGCGGTGAAGTGGACCGGCAAGCACTGGGTGATGGTGCATCCCCGCATTGCCTATCTGGAAGTACAGGTGTTGGATTACACCAGGGAGGAGGACTTACTCAAGTTCATCAAAGCTGAGTGCATCGAAGGAATCTGTAGAGTAGACTTTAATCACCTAGATACAGAACGTATCCGAGTGCCGTGGATATTCGGGCTGTGGACCTGCGTTTCGCAGGTCAAGGCGCTGCTCGGTATTCGCGCACCCTGGATTCTGACACCAAGACAACTTTACAGGTATTTGCGATATGGGAGCAGGCGGCGGCGGTGATGGTGGAGGTGGACCGGCCTTAATAGGATCGGCCCGTAGAGGGGATAGAGTAGTCCAAACGGGGCAAGATAATCGGGTAGCTTTTGAGCAGGGGACAAATGAGAGGACAGGGATTGCGCGTCAAGGCAGTAACCCCCCAGCGGGCGGCACCCGCATAGCCAGGGCGATGGGAACATCGGCAGCGGAGCGTCAGTCCAATCAGCGAATGGCCGACGCGTTCTTTACTGGCCGGCCAATGCCTGGCGAAACTTATAGCGTCACAGACAGGGACACGGGCGACGTGTCGACGGTATCGACATCTGATCCACACAACATTTATTCTGATCCCCCACCGCAACAGAAGAAGGCTGAGCCAGAACCAGAACCTAAACCAGAACCAAAACCAGAACCGAAGCCGAAGGCGAAGGCGAGTCCACCACCTGTCAAAAAGGCCCGTGTTGATGTTGAGGAGGTGGGCGCACAAATCGACACCAGCAAGTACGACAATATGCTGGCCGAGATTCAGTCTCGATATGACGAGCAGCTAAAGGACTTCCAGGCCGAGGTTGATGCTGCACAGAAAGCGCAAGAAACCAAGCTGGCCGAGTTGACAGAGCAAACAGACAAACGCAAGAAAAAGGTCAAGAAAGGCCGTAAGTTCGGCAGGCTGTCGTTGTTGTACGCTCTTGGCTCGGAACTTGGCATCCCCAATAAGACAGACCTCGGGTAATAATGGCCAAATTCTCCATCCCGCGTGAGTTGGGCTCACCCGAGGATTTAATTAAACGGTTTGACGCGGCCAAGAAAGCCCGCCAGACATGGTTCACCCACCTGCGTGAGTGCTACGAGTACGCGCTGCCGCAGCGTGATACGCTGACAGCGCATTCGCCTGGGCAGAAAAAGAACGCCGACGTATACGACGCGACTGCGGTGATCGGCGTGCAGAAGTTTGCCTCCCGGCTGCAGGCAACCCTGGTGCCGCCCTGGCGACACTGGTCTATCCTGGTGCCGGGGTCCGAGATTCCAGAAGACGAACACGAAGGAATCCAGCCGATTCTGGATGATGTCACCAAGATCATTTTCGATCACATCAACCACAGCAACTTTGCCACCCAGGCACACGAGAGCTTCCTCGATCTGTCGGTATCCACCGGTGTGCTGGCCTGCGAGATGTCGGACTCACCGAATTCACTGCTGGAGTTCCACAGCGCACCACTAGCCGAGATATTCCCCGAGGCCGGGCCGTGGGGCACGATAGAGACGGTATGGCGTGAACACAAAGTACCGGCCAGGCACGTCGACAGGCTGTGGCCTGGTGCCGAGTTGTCGGAAAAGATGAAGAAGCGGGCCAACGACAAGCCCGAGGACAAGATACCGCTGATCGAGGGGACGGTGTACAACCCGAAGACACTGACGTGGTATCAGTGCGTTCTCGAGCGCAACGAAAAGCACATCATCTTCACCCAGGAATACGACGTCTCGCCGTGGATTGTGTTCCGCGAGTACGTCATACCGGGCGAGGTGCTGGGACGTGGACGGGTGATGCAGGTGCTGCCGGACGTCAAGACCGCAAACAAGGTGGTCGAGTACACGCTGAAGAATGCCGCGCTGGCGATCTCGGGCGTCTACACCGCAGCCGATGATGGCGTGATCAACCCGTACAGCATTCGGTTGACGCCTGGTGCGATCATTCCAGTCGGCAGTAACGATAACTCGAACCCGACGCTGCGGCCGCTGGAACGCTCCGGCGACATCCAGTTCGCCTCACTGGTGCTGGATGATCTGCGTCGTCGGATCAACAAGGCGCTGTATGCCGAGCCTTTCGGCGAGATCGAGCAGCCGGTGAAAAGCGCCACAGAGATGGCAATCAGGAACCAGGAACTGGTCCAGGATTCCGGCAGCGCATTCGGACGCCTGCAGACGGAGTTCATCGAAAAGGTAATCCGGCGGGCTGTCAGCGTACTGCGCCAGGCCGGCAAGATTCCACCATTCTCTGTTGACGGCCGTGAGGTGACGATAAAACACACCTCACCACTGGCAAGGGCACAGGATCAGGATGAACTGGTGGCAATGAACCAGTACCTGGCAACCATCAGCCAACTGGGGCCGGAAGTGCTGGGCCTTGGCACCAAACTGGAAGACCTGCCGCAATGGGTGGGCAAGAAACTGGGCATCGAATCTGATCTGCTACGCACCGAAATCGAGCGCGAGGCACTGGCAGAGCAGGCTGCCGAGGCACAACAGGCACAGGCGGAATTGCAAGCCGTCGCATGATTGAACCATTCACCGAGCGCACCGGCTGGGCTGCGCTTGATATCGATGGGCCTGGACACAGCAAAGAGGACGAGGCCAAAGGCCGCGAGATCGCGTCGCGCTTTCACGAATGCTTCCGCACCGATGCCGGCCAGTACGTTCTCAACCGCCTGATTGATGTCACCATCCTGCGCCCCGTTGTGACACCCGCATCAAGTCAATTTGAGGCCGGCATCCGCGAAGGCCGCGCCGATATCGTCCGCCAGATCATGGCAAATATTGAACAAGCTGAGAGGTCAACATGAGTGAAGAAAACGAAGCCGTTGAGTCCACAGCGCCAGAAGCCCAGGCAGCGCCCGAGGCCGCCCAGGAGGCTATCCCTGGCGAGTCACTGCTGACTGAACCGCAACCGGAAGCAACCGAAACGCCGGATTGGTTCAAGCAGGAGAAATACAAGACTGTCGAGGATCAGGCCAGGGCCTACGCGGAACTGGAAAAGCGGGCCGGTTCCTTCAGCGGTGCCCCGGATGATGGGTACGCGGTGCCGGAAGTTGAAGGCCTGGACGCGGGTGTGTTGAACAACAACCCGATGGTTGAATGGTTCAAGCAGGTGGCCACCGAAACCAATCTCAACCAGGACACATTCAACAAGATCATCAGCGGTTATCTTGCCACCGAGCAGGAGATGGTCACCTACAACCGTTTGGCAGAGATGTCCGCGCTGGGTGACAACGCCAAACAGCGCCTGACGGACCTGGGCGACTGGGGCCAGGCGAACCTGACACCGGAGCAGTGGGAGGTGTTCAAAGGTGTTGCGGCCACTGCAGTCGGTGTGGACCTGCTCGAGGCGCTGGCTGGAAAGTCCCGCGAAGCCAAGCTGGCACGCGATCCTGATGCCCAGGCTGCTGGCGTTGCAAACACCGCAGAAGAGTTGCGGCAGATGCGTTATGCCAAGACAGAACAGGGCCATCTTCGAATGTCCGTCGATCCCGAATACAAAAAGCAGGTGGACAAGGCTTATGAACAGGCCTATGGGAGCGCCGTATAATTGGTTGATTGAACGATAAACTTGTGGATACAATCTGTACCCATAGGATCAGTTAAACCTGACACGGCGGATACCTCGGTGTTGCCGAGCCCGCGACAGTAACAGTTTGAGCTGATAACTCTTTAGTAGTGGATACCACGGTCCTCACCGTGCCCATGAACGGAGTCGGATCACACGGCACGCTCGCCGTGAGACTTCGGCCCGCTTATGCGGATACCCGGATGTCGAAAGGGACTCACCGAAAGGTGGGAATATTTTTGACATTAAGAGGACCAATCAATGTCTATCAATCTGTCACCTGTTGCGGTGACCCAGTTTGATGATGACGTCAAGCACGCATTTCAGACTGCTGGGGCACTCCGCGACACTGTAACGGTGCGAAATGGCGTTGTCGGTGATATCTACAAATTCCGCAAAATGGGCAAGGGCCTTGCCAACCAGAAGGCCACCCAAGCGGATGTCACACCGATGGACGTCTCGCACTCTCTTATCACTTGTACGCTTGAAAACTGGAACGCGCCGGAATATACCGACATATTCGACGCTGCCGAAGTCAACTTTGACGAGCAGCGTGAACTAGCGCAGACCATTGCGGGGGCGCTGGGTCGCCGCGTGGACCAGTTGATTATCGACGCTCTGGCTGCTGAAGCGAGTCCGGCGGGCACTATTGTCCACGGTTCGGGCGGCATGACTGTGGCGAAGGTGGTCGAAGCCTCCAAGCATCTCAACGACAAAGGTGTGCCCTCGGGCGACCGGCATTTTGCAGTATCTGCTGGCGGCCTTGAGGACTTGCTGAACATCTCCACGGTCACCAGCTCCGACTACAACAGCGTGAAAGCGCTGATGTCTGGTGAGTTGAATTCCTGGATGGGTTTTCAGTGGCACATCATCGAGTCCCGCGACGAAGGCGGCCTCCCCTATGCGTCAAGTACCTGGGAAGGTTTCGCATGGCACAAAAGTGCCATTGGCCTTGCGGTTGGTATCGACATCAAAACCGAAGTGAACTACATCGCGCAGAAGACCTCCTGGCTCTGTAACGGTGTGGTGAAGGCCGGCTCGGTGTCTCGTGACGGCGACGGTTCTGTATCCGTCAGCTACCAGTAAGGGGAACATCATGGCATACGCATTAAGTGGTTTACAGCAGATCGGCCCTGGTGGGAAAGCTCCCCGAATGTGGGTCTATTCCACAACCGACGCGATTGCGACTGTTAATACCGAGGGGTACTTCAACGACGCGACTGATCTTTTGCAGGTGCGCGATATTATCTGGGTGTGCGATACCAGCACACCGACGACCAATATCGTCAGCGTACTTTCAAACGCATCCGATGTGGTTGATATATCCGACGGCACCGCAATCTCCGAAACCGACACCGACTGATCCGCATCAAGCGGACTGATCGGGTTTCCCGTCGTATGGGAGACACAACTTGGAAGGGACGGGGGCCCTGTGAGGGCCCCTGTCTTTTCTTTTTAAGGTGCAGGAATGGCAACTGACATTTCAATGTGTTCTAACGCACTGCTGATGATCGGCCACGGCACGATCTCGTCGTTCACCGAAGGCGGCGCGGGTGCTGAAGTGGCTTCGAATCTTTACACCTCAACCTACGAGGCACTGCTGTCAGTGCATCGCTGGCGCTTTGCGTCGGCCAAATCTCAACTCGGGCGGTTGACTGATGCCCCGCTCAACGAATGGACTTATGCCTACTCGCTGCCGTCGGGTTATCTGATCGGAATCAAGACTTATCCCGACATCGAGTACGAGGTGTATGAGAATAAACTGTACGCCAACGCCGCAACTGTGGCGCTTGACTACCTGTTCAAGCCGGCTGAGGCCAGGCTGCCGCCGTACTTCGCCAAGGCACTGGAATACGATCTCGCCAGCCAGTTTGCGGTGCCGGTTACCGGGAACCGATCACTGGGGGTGATGTACGCAGAGCGGTTCGAGCAGCAACTGCGCCGGGCGAAATACGCCGACTCGCAGTCCAGGCCGATTGAAGGGATCGTCGACTCTCCGTTTACCGAGGTCCGTGCGTAAGTGCCGCGAGTCAAAACGCTGCAGACGGCGTTTAACGCGGGGGTACTTGATCCGCGTCTCGCTGCGCGTGTCGATATAAAGCAGTATTACCAGGGTGCTGATACCGGCACCAACGTCCTGTCGCTACCGCAGGGCGGGTTCAAGCGCCGGCCTGGCATGGCGTACTACGCCACGCTGGGTGCCGAGTCAGTGCTATACACCTTCTCGTTCAACGTCGCGCAGACGTATGTTATGGCATTCCAACTCAACGCCATCAAGGTTTACATGGATGGCGTACTACAGGCGACGGTGACAACCACCTACACACTGGCGCAGTGTAAGGAACTGAATATCACCCAGTCGGCGGACACGATGATTATCGTGCATGAGGATCACCAGCCGGCCAAGCTGGTCCGTGGTGGCGCACACACAAGCTGGACGTTATCCAACATCACGCTGACAAACATTCCGCAATTTGATTATGGGTCGGGGGATGAGGATGTCTGGTCTGCAACACGCGGCTGGCCGAAGACGGTCACATTCTTTGAACAGCGGCTGTGGTTCGGCGGCTCAAAGTCCAGGCCACAGACGTTGTGGGCTTCGCAGATCGCGGACTTTTTTAACTTCGACGTCGGCACCGGGCTGGATGACGAGGCCATCGACGTCACCCTGGACACCAACCAGATCAACGGTATTGTAGCGCTGATGCCGTCCAGGCACCTGCAGATATTCACTAAAGGCGGTGAGTTCTACATCACGGCGTCACCGATCACGCCAGGCAATATTGCTGTTAAAAACCAAACGCGGTTCGGATCAAGCACCGTGCCACCTGTCAACATCGACGGCGCAACACTGTTTCTGGATTATGGCCTGAGTTCAGTCAGGGAGTTCCTGTTCAACTGGGAGGAAGACGCCTACACCTCGAACAGTTCAACCCTGATGGCCTCACACTTGATCACCACGCCGGTGGATATGGACGCCAGGCGCGGCACCGCTAACGAGGATGCCAATTACGTCTATGTCGTCAACTCTGACGGCACAATGGCGGTGTTTAACACGCTGCGAAATCAGGAGGTTGCAGGCTGGACGAAGTGGGAAACCACGGGTGACATCGAGGCGGTCACGGTAGAGGGGACCGAGGTATGGTTTGCCGTCAAGCGGACGATCAACAGCGCCACGGTGTATTTTCTGGAAAAGGCCGACGCTGATACCTATACCGACGCCAATAAGTATCAGACACAATCATCAAGCACCACAGTCAGCAACCTTGATCACCTCGATGGGGAAAGCTGCCGGGTGCGTGCTGATGATGCCATTATGGACGACGCCACCCCGTCCAGTGGATCGATCACGTTAGATAGGGCCGGCGTCACCATTGAAGTGGGCCTCGATGTCAATGTGACGATCAAGACGATGCCGATCACGTCGCAGTTCGCTGATGGTCCGATCCTGACCAGTTACAAGCGGGTGATCAGGGTTGTCGCGGATATGTACCAGTCGATGGGTGTCTATGTGAACGGCACGCTGCTGCCTGATCGCCAGTTTGGCGAAAGCATACTGGACACCACACCGGCGTCGTTTACCGGCATCAAGGAGTTGTATCTCACCGGCTGGGATCGCCTGGCCCAGGTGGAGATCACCCAAACCGATCCGCAGCCGATGACGCTGCTGGGTCTGGTGGTTGAGGTAGAAGCCTGATGTCTGGTGCAGGCCTCTTACTTTATGCCGCGAAAGCGGGGATGGAATACTCCGCCGGCAAAAAGGCCAAAAAACAGGCCGGCATTGTCGCCGATATGACGCTGGCATCTGGCATTCGCCAGGCCGGACTGTTGACGGAGTACGCCGGACGGCAGGAAGAATACGCCGGGCTGCAGGAAGAATACGCCGGCCGATATGATGTTTACTCTATGCGGGCAGAGGATGCTCTGATCCGCCAGGCAGGGCTCAAGTACAAGTACGCCACTGCAGCGGCCGATCTTGAGGAGCAGGAAATACCGCTGTTGATGCTGTCGATTGAACGCCAGGTCGCCGAAGAAGAACGCGCAGCAACAGACCGGGAAATCGGCAGGCGTCGGCGACTCAATCAGGCACTGGGAAGCCAGGCTGCGCTGCGTACTGCACAGGGCATCCAGGCATACGACGGCAGTCCGCTGGCGATGATGGGTGCCGATATCGCTGAATTCGACTACGACCAAGCGATAGATAAGGGTGAGACGGCGCGACGAATTGTTGATGCCAGGTTCTTCGGGTCCGAGCGCGTCAAGCTGATGGCACAGCGTGTGTCGCTGCTGCGTTACGGTGCCGAGACGGAGTACACCACCGGGCTTGATCACGCTGCGCTGCAGGCCGATCAGATATCACTGCAGGCGGAAAGCATACGCCTGGCGGCCGAGGGCACCATGATCGCCGCCGCAGGCACGCACATGAGTGCCGCATCCAAGCTGGATGCCTCACAACTCGAGGCCGAGGCCATCCGTATCCAGGGCGGTCAGGCCAAGACTGCCGCAACCATATCGGCAGCCAATACTCTGCTGACTGCGGCTGATCGCTACAGCAAGCTGGGCGGGTAAATGGCAAACGCTAAACGTTACCAGTCTAGTCAACCACGGCAGGCACCGCGTGGCGTTGATCCGTTCAGTTATGCGCGTGGCATTCAGACACCGCCAGCGCCCACGATACCGATGCCGCCCTCGCCGGCAGGTTCTGCACCGCCTGCACCACCGGGACCGCCGCACATCTATGAGCCCAGGAATACGCCGGCTGAGCAGCGCATGAAAGGTGCCATTGCCCAGGCCAGCCAGTTGTCACAAATACTTGGCGACTGGGGCGACAGGTTCTACAAGCAGGCGGCAGCCGGGGCCGAGGCCAAGGGTAAGCGGGCAGGCTTATCAGCAGGATTGGCAGGGGAGTATGAGCCACGCACTGGCGACACGATCTATGACCAGGCCTTCAACATAGGTGCATTCGAGGCATACAAGGGCACGATACAACTTGATGCAAAAAACAAGATTCGTGATTACGCACTGCAGGTCGAGAAAGATCATCCAGGGGATGCCGATATCTTCGACACATTGGTGAATAACTATGCTTATTCAACACTAAAGGAGCAGAGCAACAATCCTGAGTTGCAGGCGTTTACCAAACACAAGATCGCCGAATACGCTTTTGAGTACCGCACGGCCATCCTTAAAGATGGCATGGCCAGGGCAAAGCAGGAACAGATTGAGGTTTTCTATTCTATTCTAAACGAGGATACAAACGATCTGACGAATGCGATACGCAGCGGAGACGAGGCTCTATCTGGAAACCGTTTGCTTGAGTTGCAGACACATTTCGACAAGGGTGTGGCAGCGGGCCACCTCACAGGGAAGGAAGCAGCCACAAAGTTCCAGAAAATCAAGGACGATGCCACCGAGTTGGAATATACAGTGGGCTTTGAAAGAGTGCTGGAGTCAGGAGGCATTGACAGAGGATGGGTTGCATACGAGCAGTTCAAGTTCAACACTCCAGAAGAAACAATGTCGGTTGATGTTAAAGAACGCATTGAAACTATGATGGAGACTAGCCTGGCAACCTTTACACAACATCAGGATCGTGTTGATCGCCTTGCTGATCTACAGGTCACTAGAGATCAAGAGCGGATGTTCGCCAGTGGACTCATTAAAGAATCCATTGGGAAACTGACAATGCTTGAAATTCAAGAGCAGTTACGCGCACGCAAAATCAATCCGACACAGTTTAAGGCACTGGCTAAACTGTTGGATGCGGACTTGAAAGAGGTTAATGCCGCTATCAACAGGAATACGGAATTCTATATCTGGCAGGATATCCACAATGGGTTTGACGAGGATGAACGTAGCGACATCGGTTTGAAGATTGCCAGAGCGATTGAAACGGGGGCGTTATCGCCAGGGGTTGCAGCGCAGATGCTCGAGACGATTGGCGATCCGAATTTTCACTCAGTTACTAAAAACGCGGATTACAAGATAGCTATCGAGCAGATCAGAATTGATCTGGGCCGCGTTTCCGGGCCGCTTGCGATGTATGAGGAAGGCACTGCGACGACTGTGGCTGCTGCCATGCGGGAACTTTATGTCCGCTCAAGTAACGGCGAAACGCCTCTCGATATCGTCGACAGCATTATAGCCAGGGGAAAGATTAAGTTGAATCGTGACTACCACGATCAGATTGATCCCGGCCTACTCCCGCTATATAGCGCGTTCCATCAAGATGGCTCTTATGATATTCAACAAAGTCGAAGTAACGCAAGGCAGATGCTCGAGAGCAAGACAATCACTTGGGAACAGTACCACGTTATATTTGAAAACCAAGGGAACTACTGGCGATGGAGTACAGAGAAAGGTGCCAGCGTAGATGATGTAACTCACTACCTAAAACTAGAAGCGGAACGAAAAAAGAGAATTGAGGAAGAACAAGCCGCTGGAGTTGCGGGGCGCAAATAGTTATGTCACACGTCAAGTCATACAGTGTGGAACAAGATGGGCAGCATTATCTATATGGTGGCCCGGATGATGAATTGCTTGGTGGTCCTTATGCTACAGAAGACGAGGCAACCAGCAGAAGCAAGGAAGCATCCCGCGTGTTGGGTGAACAACCCATCGATAACTACAAGCAATTTTTCGAAAGCCGCAACGTGGAAACATTTGGCGGGGGATCGCTGACGTTGCCAGAACTACCGGAACATACACAACTCACAATACCAGGCTCAAAGCACAAAGATAATTTTATCAATGAGTGGTCTGATCATTACCCCACACGTAAGTCGTACTACAGTGAGGCGGCGAATCACCTGCGTGCCAATACGGAAAAGCCGGCAGAGGAAGTGATTGACGATACCGATCTGCTGATACCGCAGTCGAATCTGTGGCTGCGATCACAACCCGGACATGAGGACATCCCATCCATACCCGATCCGCGCAATCAGACACCCGTGCGTGATGAGGATAAGCCTGGAATTATGGAGCAGTTTTTTAAACAACTCTATCCACAGTTAGATGTAGATGAGGATTTGTCTGGGCATATCAAGCAAATCCTGGCCGACATCACGCGGCCATCATTAACCAATCCTGCCGGCCCGGCCATCGCGGGGGGTGTCCGCGATCTAGGCCAGGGCCTGATTGATGCCGCATCCGACGTGGATATCGCGCTGGGCGGCGCAGGGTTTGATATTGAGTTACCAAATATCGAATCAGCGGATGAGGGAGTGGCGCACCTTGTTCGAGGTATGACGCAGTTCTTTGCCGGGTTCGGTGCTGTCGGCGGTTTAGCCAAGGGTGCGAGCCTGCTGCGCCAGACAGCCGCCGGTGGGTTTGCCGATGCCACCTTCGATCCCGAGTTCGGCAACCTGTCGACGATGCTGCGTGAGCAGTTCAATGTTGATAACGCGCTGGTTAGTTTTCTGGATGCGAAAGTCGGCGAGGACGCTGATGTGTTTGAGCGTCTTGAAGGCCGGGCCAAGATGGTCCTCGAAGGTGCGGGGATCGGGGCGCTCGTTCCGACATTGATGGGCTCATTCCGGGCTATCAAGGCTGCAGGGCCGGAGGCGATTGACACACTGAAACAGGTGATGTCGCCATCCGGTTCATTACCGACATTCCCCGGTGGTGAAGGCCAGAGGGGTATGGTTGACTTGGGCCCTTCGGTAGGGGTTGCTGCCCAGTCATCAGAGGCCCTACCGTCAACCGGCCTGCTCCAGGGGAGGATCATCAAGCAATACCCGATTGAGAAACAAACCGAGTATCAACGCGGTATGGATGAGATAACGGATGGTTTCGTTGAAGAGATTATGGGTATCGAGAGGGTAAGCTCAGTTAATGCTCCATCGCGTTATGGGGGGCATATCGGTGAGTCTCAGCAAATTGTCTATAAAGTAGAGACTACGGTAGATGCTGATGGGTTTACTACCCCAACTGATGCGGCAAAGACTCAATTAAAACAGGCTGCTGCGATAAAGGGGTATATACAAGAACAAGACGCAGTTGTTAACTCATTCCTAACGCCGGTAAAAGACCCTAACCTTGTGGACGCGGCAGAGCTTTATGTTGGGCGGGTGATTACCCATGATGAGATGGTGCAAGTCGATGAATTACTTGGGCGTTTAGGCAAAGAACACGGGTTCGATCCTGATGACATAGCCTTGCCAACGACAGAGGGGGGGGTTAATATACTGAATGTATCATTCGGTGATATAGATTCCGAAACATTCCACGTTATCGGTGATACGATAGCACAACATTTTAATGTTGGCGATATTAGGTTTCACAAGAATACACTTTTAGATGACGGTTATATCGGAGGTTTCAGTGGCTACAAATCAGGTCAAGACGCGTATCGGAAAATTTGGAGTGAAACGAATCTACGGGGATCAGAAGTCGGCCGACAGGGCGAACGCTGGTGGGGCCACGCAGATCGTGTTGAAGCGAAGAAAGCAGAAGTCTCAGCCTACACCGAAGGATACATAAAACAAAATCCCCTCCCCAGGAAGACTGTTCGCCAGATTGGCGAAGAGTCGGACATCCGCTATAGCGAGCGGGGTGAGACTCTAGACCCGAAAGACTTTAGCCCAGAAGCTAAAGAAACCCTCGTCACAAGACTCCACGACGAGGTTGTTACCGTACTACAGGGCGGTGATAAAGAAGCTAGAGGGTGGTATACCTCCAAATACCAAGAAGCCCTCGACGTCACATCGAAGCACGTCCCAGGATTGCGTAAGTCGGATAAAACCGGACGCCGTCTCTTTACCACGTTTATAGAGATTGCTTCAGACCAAGCTGATGTACCCACGAACTATAGTAATGCCGTTAAGGTATGGCAGTCTTACCAGAGAACCGGGAAAGTAAACTCCGTTATCCCAACAGGGAAAGCGAGCGCCTCGTACAGAAAGAACCTCAACCTACTCCAGCGCCTGATTGACGGGAAAGGCCCAAAGGGGGTGAAAGGGTTAAAGGGTGCGATGGATTGGCTGGATGAAACCGCTCGAGTGGGCGATATTGAAAAAGAATTAGGCATAAAGTTAAGCGGGTATTCAAAGAACGCCGTATTACCCAGGCAGGTCGCGTTTGGGCCGAAGCTGGGAATATTTGGTGCAAACTTGAAAGGCTCGCCACAGTATCTAACGATGGATCGTTGGTGGTCGCGGACCTTCAACAGGTTAAGGGGAACGATGGCACCTCCCCCCACTGAGAAAAGTATTCAATCCTTCAAAACAATGATAGGGAAACCAAGGGCCCAGAAAAAAACCGTACTTAAAGAAGCAGAGAAGATCGCAAAAGCGTGGGCCAAGCGTGGTTTCAAGAACGGCACCCCGCTAGAGAAAGCTGCTAACACCATCTATAAATCTAGTATCGAACTGAGGGACGCCCCAATAAATGTTGGGGATCGGGAGTTTCAGCAATCAGTCACAGAGGATGTCGTTAGCGCACTGCGAAACGAGGGTTGGGGTGATATGACTGTGGCTGATCTACAGGCTATTGTTTGGTATCACGAAAAACGGAGGATGAGAGAACATGGCAGCAGAGCGCCAATCGATGAACTAGATTTTTCGGATGCGGCAAAAAAATATTGGACTAAAAAATAATGGCAATCCCTAAATACCCTGATCAACCGCTGCAGCCGCCGCTTGAATCTATCGAGCCGGACGTGCTTACGCCAGAACCTGATCCGGTACAGGTAGCCGGGAAGTTCGGCGGGTTCCGGGGCACCAAAAGCGCAACCGAAATACGCGAAGGCGTAGAGCAACGCAAGATACCGGCGTCCAGGATGGAAGACGCGGCCGAGATTCTTGTGCCGCCTGGTGGTCCTGTTGATCCCGGCAGACCGTCGGCCCGCGATCCCAGCCTGAGAAATATCAATTTCAAGCACATTGAAACAACCGACGATGTATTACGCACGATTGATACGATCAGCGAACAGGGCGATCACTTTGTCGTAGATCGCCGTGGTGTGCGTACAGTAGACCAGGCCAAGGTAGAAGCAGCAGAGATCGAACTGGAGGACTTGCTGGGCCGATCTATCGGTGAGGCGTTCAACGATTCGCAGGTCATTGGGATTCGTACCGTCCTGGTTGAGTCCGCAGAGCGGCTGCAGAACGCTTCAAAAATTATTCGTGAAGGGAATGCCTCGGAAGCAGATATGCTGGCGTTCCGTCAGATGGTGGCGCAGCACGCGGCTGTTCAAGCCCAAGCAGCAGGGGCTGCAGCCGAAGCCGGCCGGGCACTTAACGCATTCAAGGTGACGGCTGAATCAGGGATGCTGCGGGCCGCACAAATCCGTCAGGCGATGGAATCAGCCGGTGGCCGAGCTTCTACTGTCAAGCTGGCTGAACTTATAGACGATGCTGCCGATCCGGCGGCAGTTGCCGAGGCAACCCGGAACACCTGGCACGCAAGAAGTTCTGACATGATTTTGGAGTATTGGATCAACGGCCTGCTGTCATCACCGGCCACCCACGCAGTCAACACCGGATCAAATGCGGCGGTGGCGCTGTGGCAGATACCGGAACGTCTGCTGGCTTCTGGTATCTCCAAGGTGCTGCGCTCTGAAGACGGTGTGCGAGTCGGTGAGGCGGTAGCCCAGTTATATGGTATTGTGCAGGGTTCCCGCGATGGGTTGAAATTAGCCTGGCACGCACTTAAAACAGGTGAGCCGACAGACGCACTCCAAAAATACGAAGCCCGGAAGTACCGCGCAATCACCTCCGAAAATATCGCGGCGCTCCTGGGTGAAAAGGGTCGGGTTATTGGGCTTGATCCCACTTCCGTGGGTGATGGAGGCACTGTGGCTAGAGGCGTGGACCTCCTGGGTGAGGCGGTACGCATACCGGGCCGGTTCCTCGGCGCGGAGGATGAGTTCTTCAAGTCCGTCGGATACCGAATGGAACTCAACGCCCTCGCGTACCGACAGGCAGCCAATGAGGGACTGACAGGGCGCGAATCTGCTGCCCGTATCCACGATATCATTAACAATCCGCCGGAGTCGATACACCTGGCAGCGATTGACGCTGGGCGGATTCAAACCTTTACCAACGAGCTGGGCGAATTCGGCAAGAGTGTGCAGAGGAATGCGAACGCCCACCCCGCTGCAAAGCTGCTGCTGCCTTTTGTCCGCACGCCGGTCAATATCGTTAAGTTTGTCGGTATGCGCTCACCTATGGCACCGTTTGCCAAGTCATTCCGCGCAGATATAAGGGCAGGAGGTGCCCGCCGTGATCTGGCGCTGGCACGCATGGCAATGGGTTCGCTGATAATGATGGTGGGTGGTGAAATGGCTTCCCGTGGGGTGATTACCGGCAAGCTGTCAGAAAACCCAGGTGTCCGGTCCGCGCAGATGCGGAAGGGGATACAACCGTATTCGATACGGTTCGGCGACAAACTTTATTCATTCAATCGCGGCGATCCCCTGGGGATGTTTCTTGGCTTGTCTGCCGACGTTGTCGAGGTAATGAAGTATGCAGACGACGAAGACGCCAACGAAGTCGCTGCGGCCGCCGTCGTTGCCTTGGCACAAAACCTGACCTCACGCACTTATATGCGTGGCTTGTCTGAATTTATTACCGCGATGGATGACCCCGAACGTTACATGGAGCGCTATCTGCAGCGTCAGGCCGCCACCTTTGTGCCCTACACATCACTGGTGGCCCAAGCGGAACGCACGATGGACCCCACATTGCGGGCGACCTACAGCGTGATGGACCAGATACGCTCACGAACACCGGGTTTGTCTGATGAACTGCCGCCGCGCCGGAACCTGTGGGGTAATCCCATTGTCCTTGAGGGCGGCTTCGGCTGGGATTTTGTCAGCCCAATTTATACCTCTACTGAGATCGAAAGCCTGGCTGACCAGGAGATTATCGATAACGAAGTCAATATCAGAATGCCGCGGAACGTGCTCGGGCAGGGTGAGTTTGCTGTTGAGTTGTTACCCAAAGAATATGACCGCTACGTTGAGTTGGCTGGCCGAGATGTCAAGGTCGATGGCCTGGGCTTGAAGGATTACCTGGAACTAAAACTCATACCAGGTCGGCTTTATCAAAATGCCACCCCAGGGCCGGACGGTATGCGGGCAGTCCTGATCCGAAAGACAGTCAATGCTTTTAGGGACGCCGCCAAACTGCAGTTACAGGAAGAGAAGCCCTGGCTCAAACAGGCGTTGGAATATGAAAAACGGCGTCAGCTTGAGGCGTTGGGGAAACGATAAAAGGAATAAGATACAATTCGTATCACTAAAGAGAGCGAGATATGGCAACACTAACAGTTTCTGACACAACACCACGCATTCAGTACACCGCGACCTCATCGCAGACAGTGTTTGCGTATGGGTTTGCAATCTTTGAGGATGCAGACCTCAAGGTTTACCAGGACACGACCCTACTGACGCTGACGACCCACTATACAGTCTCAGGGGCTGGTACGTCGGCGGGCGGCAACGTGACCCTGGTAACCGGGGCGACTACCGGCGATATCATCACGATCTACCGCGACCTGGCGGTGGCTCGCAGCTCCGACTATCAGACCGGCGGCGATCTACTGGCCGAGACACTGAACGACGACCTCGACAAGGTTGTGATGATGGTCCAGCAGTCTGAGGCAGATGTCGCT
>Ga0209349_1000280_pt1 | contig 28402 bp, 36 predicted proteins | sample ETNvirnome_2_130_FD_184067 | JGI IMG/M metagenome (GOLD analysis project Ga0209349, IMG submission 184067) | Marine viral communities from the Pacific Ocean - ETNP_2_130 (SPAdes) (version 2) | ecosystem: Environmental > Aquatic > Marine > Oceanic | place: Pacific Ocean | collected 2013-06-22
TCAATTGCCTTTGGACATTTAGAAATAGATGGTTTTGCTATGTATAAAGGATATGTAGCAGACTCTGGGCTTTCTAAAAAGATATTTAACAGATATGAAGTAGTATGTTCAGGACATTATCACCATAAGTCAAGTAAAGGTAATATTCATTATCTTGGTGCTCCTTATGAAATCACTTGGAATGATTATGATGATCCTAGAGGGTTTCATGTGTTTGATACAGAAACCAGAGAACTAGAGTTTATCCGAAATAAGTTTAGGTTGTTTGAGAAGATTTATTATGATGATAGTGGTAATATTGATTATAGAAAATTAGATACAAACAATTATAAAAATAAAATTGTTAAATTGATTGTAGAAGAAAAAGAAAATCTTTCTTCATTTGAAGATTTTGTTGAAAGATTATATAAATCAGAAATAGCAGATTTAACTATACTTGAAGATTTATCCGAATATTCTATGAGATATAACGATGATGATGATGAGGATTTGGAAGTAGGTAATACATCAACATTTCTTAATGAATATGTAGATAGTATGCCAGAAGATAATGTTAAAACGGATGAAAGAAAAAAGGTTAAAAAATTGTTACAAGTAATTTATGATGAAGCTTTAAATATTAATGACTAAGGAGAAAAATTATGAAAGAGAATACTAATTACATTTGGATTACCACTTCTTTTGAAGGATTCCATTCTTATCCTGATGCACCTGATGAAGTAGCATTTTTAAAAAATAAACATAGGCATATGTTTCACTTTAGAATTTACATAGAGGTTTTTCATGATGATAGGGAGATTGAGTTTTTTATGTTTAAGGGAGATGTAGAAAATATGATTAACTTTATCTCTATTGATAATAAATCATGTGAAATGATCAGTGATGAATTGCATTATGCAATTAAAGCTAAGTATCCTAAAAGAGATATCACAATAGAAGTTAGTGAAGATTTAGAAAATGGATCTCATAAAAATTATGGAAAGGATGCTTAATCATGAGATACTTTATTGATATAGAGTCCATTCCTGCTAGATATTCTACACAATGGCGGGAATGGATTCCGAAACTATCAAAAGCAGAATCTGTTACTATTAGTGGTACAGATTATACTGGGTTAACTAAGGGTGGTTTTTTTGATTTTAATAGTACTAATGTATATAAAGCTGAACAAACGGTAAAACTTAGTGAATTGTTCAGAGATGGTAAAATAAAAGATGGTGATGAGTTTTTCTTTTATGATGTATGGCATCCTGGGGTTATTTCTCTAAAATACATGATTGATTTAGGTAAGTTAAATTGTAAAATATATGGTATTATGCATGCCGGGTCGTATGATGAAACTGATATACTTGGTATGAATAAACTATATTTATGGGCAGATAGTTTTGAGAAATCTATCTTTAAAGCTTGTGATAAAGTTTTTGTTGCATCAAATTATCATAAAGATATGATATTGAGACAAAGATCAGCTCAAACATATTCAACTGGTTTACCGTTTTGTTTTGATGATTTGGAAAAGTATAAAATTCTTAGCAGTCAAAAGGAAAATATATTTGTATTTCCACATAGACTATCACCTGATAAACAACCAGAAATATTTGATGATTTAAAAGAGATGTTTCCAGATTATGATTTTATTAAGACAGGTGATTTGGATTTAAGTAAACCTGAATATTATAAATTGTTAGCTAAATCCAAATTCCAGTTTAGTTGTTCTTTACATGAGAATTGGGGTATTAGTGTTTTTGAGTCAATGTTTTTAGGTTGTGTTCCAATTATCCCAGATAGGTGTTCATATAGAGAAATGTATGGTAGAGATTTAGTTTATGAATCTATATGGACATATAGTCCAAAACATTGGAAACAATATAAAGATCATTTAAAAACATATATAACGATGGTTATGTTACAGTATGATGAATATTATACCCGAACGCAGCTTCGCATGGAAAGGGTTAAAAAATATTATTGTGATTGGGATAGAATTGAAGAGGAAATGATTTGATTAGATTAAAAACTATACGATTTAAAAACTTTCTTGCAACTGGTAATAGATTTGTAGAAGTAAAGTTAGACAAAGAACCCATGATGTTGGTTGTGGGTAAAAATGGTGCTGGTAAGTCTACCTTGATTGATGCTCTTACATTTTCATTGTTTGGTAAACCATTTAAGAAGATTAATAAAAGCCAATTGATGAATACTGTCAATGAGAAAGACTTAATGGTAGAAATTGAATTTTCTGTTGGTAGAGTAGAATGGAAAATTAGAAGAGGTATGAAACCAGCTATTTTTGAAATTTATCAGAATGATAAAGTAATAAATCAAGATGCTAAAGCAACTGATTATCAAAAGTATTTGGAAGAGAAAGTTCTTAAATTAAATTTTAAATCATTCACCCAGATTGTTGTATTGGGTTCGGCTTCATTTGTTCCTTTTATGCAGTTGACAACGAATGATCGTAGGATTATTATTGAAGATATTTTAGATATTGGTATTTTCTCTATTATGAAGAATCTTGTTAAAGATAGATCAGGTATATTAAAAGAGGAGATTACCGAATTAGAATATAATATTAAATTATTGCAAGAGAAGATTGTTTTACATGAAAAACATATAGAGGAATTGAAAGCCAAATCCTCTAAGAAAAGAGAAGATAATAATGAGAAAATTAAGAAAAAGCAAAAGACTATTATTGCAATAGAATCTGAAATTGGTGATTATCAGGAAAAAATATGGACGCTTCAAGAGGAGATTGATGACCAAACTACTATTGTAAAAAAACATAAAGACTTAGATAGTTATAAATTACAGATTGATAAAAATCTAAAGAAATTAAATAAAGAAAATAAGTTTTTTGAGGATAATGAGACTTGTCCTACTTGTGAACAAGATATTGATGAGTTATTTAAAAAAGATAAATTACAACAAATATCCGCCAATATTAATGACATGAATGACGGTGTAAATAAACTAAACAAAGAAGTTAATAAAGTAACAGATCGTTTAGATGAAATTGCCGAATGTAATGATAAGATACAAGAGGTAGAAAGCCTTATTACAAGGAGACATAGTGATATAAGAGCACATCAAACATTAATTACTAGACTTCAGGAGGAGATATCGGAAACTAATGTTGATATAGATGATGATAAGAAAAGATTAATGGAAAATGAATTAGATGATAGTAAAAAGGTTAGGTTACAGTATGTGGTACAGAGGAGATATTATGATATATTGGGTAATATTCTAAACGATAAAGGAATTAAAACAAGAGTTATTAGAAAATATCTTCCTGTTATAAATGATCGTGTTAATAAATACCTAAAAGATATGGATTTCTTTGTGAATTTTCAGTTGGATGAGAACTTCAACGAAACTATTAAGAGTAGACATAGAGATGATTTTTCCTACTATTCTTTTTCGGAAGGAGAGAAAAAAAGAATAGATATAGCTCTGTTATTAACCTGGAGAAATATAGCAACGATGCGTAATAGTGTCAATGTAAACCTGTTAATACTTGATGAAATATTTGATGCTTCTTTAGATCAGGCTGGTGTAGACGATTTAATGAAATTATTTAATGTATTGAAGAATACTAATTTATTTATTATATCACATAAATTAGATGTATTGGATGACAAATTCCCTGCAAAGATTACTGTAGAGAAAATTAATAACTTTTCACAAATGATATTTGAATGAAACAAACAAAATTAAGTAGTTTTTTTGAATCGTGTTCCAGTGTTGGTAGTGGATTTATAGTAGCACTTTTAGCTGCATATTATATATTTCCATTATTAGGTGTAGAAATTACGTTTGTTCAGAATTTTCAGATAGTATGTATCATGACTATAATATCTATTATTCGTGTATATATTATCAGAAGATTTTTTAATAGGAGATTCTAAGAATGAAATACTTAGTAGGATTAGTGTTTATGTTGTTTACTAGTGTCGCATCAGCTAATATATTATCTGGCCCAACAGACCTTCCAAATTTAAGAATTACTGTTATGGAAAACACAAATGGTCAAATTGTAATTATGAAGATAGATAAGACAAGTGCTTTTAGACGATGGGGTATTCATAAGAATGATGTTATTTTAGAAATGAATGGAGAAGATGTTACAATATTTGATTTGATGGCATTGGGTCCTGATGATAAACCAAAATTAAAGATTTTACAATTTGGTAGATCACCAAACGGGGACATAAAACATCATCGTATTGATTTGAAGCATTCAATTTATTATCCTCCCAATTATCAGGAGTGTTGTTGATGCCTTTATATAGTTATCATTGTGAACAATGTGATGAAGTTTATGAAAATATGAGAAGTATAAAACAAAGAGATGTTAAGTTGATATGTCCTCGATGTAAAGAGTCATGTACAAGAATACTTGATTTATCTTCTTTTCAGTTGAAAGGTGGCGGTTGGTATAACGATGGATATAGTAATAAAACAATAAAAAAAGAGGAGAAAGAGGAATGAAATTTATAGCAGTATTAATGATGCTAGTGTTTGTTGGATGTGCTTCTGAAAGACCTAGTAGAACTAGTTCACAAATTTTAACACCCGATAAGTTAAAAATGATGATTGCAGTAAATCCTGATATTAGTCACCCAGAAAGAGATAGTACGGAAGTTCATCAACTTAGACTTGGATTGGATTGGAATCTATAATGGTTAAAAAAATGGTATATGCTACAATGATCACTGTTCTTTTATTTGGTTTATTTTTTATTATTGATCCGTTTAAGTGGTGGCCGATAGATCATCTTGTAGGTAAAGGAAAAATACCATGTGCTAAAGAAAGTACTAAACCCAGTTGTACGGGAAAAATTAATTTTTTTTAATAAACCTTGACTTTTAAAAATTGAATCTTATAATATTAGTATAACATTAATTTTTAAAAGGAGTAGAATTATGAGTTTGTTAAAATTTAGAGATCCGTTTGATAGTGTTTTTCCACAATGGGTGAATTATGACAGGAATGATTTTTTTGAACCATTACCAGAGGTCACATCGGCATTACAATTAGGAAAAAATACAAAATACCGTTGGAATGAAGATGAGAAAACCTATACAATTGAAGCTTTGATGCCAGGGTTTACCAAGAAAGATGTTTCCGTTACATTTAAAACAGGAACATTAACTATTAAATGTGAGGGTTCAATGTCTGAAAAAGACAAAGAGTTTTATGGTGTAAAATCCGAAAGGTCTTTTTCTAATTTTCCACAGGCTGTTGATGATGACAATATTGAAGCAGAATTGAATGATGGTATTTTGAAGGTGATTTTACACAAAAAAGAACCAGATAACGGAAAATCCATTAAAATTCGTTAGCTAAAACATTGTATCTAAAGGGTTTATAGTGTCAAATACTGTAAACCCTTTATTTACAACAACTTACATATTATTTCAAAATAGTTTATAACTCCTTATAAAACAAAGAGTTACGATTCCCGTTTTTCCTTGACTATATCCCTCAAATAGTGTAGGATGTTGGTATATTTAATGAACAATTGAGAAGGACATTTGACATGGTAAAAATTGAATCAAAAGAAAAACTAGCAAAACTGTTAGCAGTAGAAGATTTGGATATTCAACATCAGCAGGTTGAAACTGCTATGTTTGATATAGCTAATCGAATCCTTATCCTTCCAATATGGGAAGATATGTCGAATGATTTATATGACCTGTTTGTTGGTCATGAAATCGGACATGCTCTTTTCACTCCAACCGATCCAGAAAAACTACGAAGTATAATTGATAAAACTGCAAAAGATTATGTCAATGTAATCGAAGATGCAAGAATTGAATCTTTAATTAAAAGACGATATCCAGGATTGAAAAAATCTTTCTTTAAAGGATATAATGATCTAGTTGAGCGTGGTTTTTTCAACCTTGAAAAAATTGATATTCACACCTCGACCCTAATTGATAAGATTAATATTCGTTTCAAGATTCCACAATATTGTGATATCGCCTTTAATAAAGAAGAGCAGTCATATGTTGACCGGATTATTGAATCAAAAACATTTGAAGATATAGAAGGAATTATTATTGATGTTTTTGAATATGATAAGAAAGCTAAAGAAAAACAAGAGCAAGAACAAGATTTTGGTAGTGCAGAACCAGCTGATAAAGAAGGAGATTGTGAAGAATCTGATTATAGTAGTGAAGGTGGTGATATTCAATATAATGATGATAAGAAGGAAGAAAATGAAGAAAAATTAACCGATGAAAAGGAAGATGAAGAATTAACTGAGGAAGAGGAGGAAGAAAATGCTTTTGATAGATATCTTATGGATTCTTCTGTAGAAGATCAAACGGAAAATAATTCAACCGATACTGCACAAGAAACTAGCTATAATGATAAAGAAATGATTTCAAAAACACAAAGGCATTTTGAGGAACGGGTACAAGATACTTTTATTGATAATTCTTCAAATAACATATATGTAAATATGCCTGAAAATATTAATTTGAAAAATGCTGTTGAGGATTTCAAATCAGTTCATAGTAAGATTAATAAATTCTATAAAAATAAGGAGAATTTGACACGGGGTTATTATTCTGATGGACGGTTCGAAGCAATGCAGTCAAAAATTTATAATGGTGCTAAAGATATGTTGCGGAAACTTAAAAAGGATTCTGTAAAAACTGTCAACCATATTGCAATGGAATTTGAAAGAAAGAAAGCTGCTGATGTTTATAAGAAAACATCAATTTCTAAAACAGGAATTCTTGATACTAACAAATTATTTTCTGCCAAGTATAATGAAGATGTATTTAAAAAGAATATTCGTGTTCCTGATGGTAAGAACCACGGCCTGGTAATGTTTATTGATTGGTCTGGATCAATGGCATGCAATATTCATGATTGTATTAAACAAGTTATTGAGTTGACACTTTTCTGTAAAAAAGTGAATATTCCTTTTGAAGTGTATAGTTTTACTGATGCACCTTTTCATAATAGTGAATATGAAAAAAATGATTATAATATATTCAATTATAGACATGGTGATTTTGTTTGTGACCGAAATATGAAAATACGAAATTATCTTTCAAGCAGAATGACTACAAAAGAATATAATAATGCATCAATTAATCTTTGTATCTTAGCTAATAGATTTAATGATATTGGGAGATATGCAGCTTATCCTGCTCATAACGATGATGAACTTTTTTCAACTCCGTTGAATGGTGCGATTCTTATATCAGAACATATTATTCGTGATTTTAAAAAGAAGAATAATTTAGAAAGTGTCCACGCTGTTTGGTTGACTGATGGTGAAGGAAATGGTGGTGGACGAGGAATATGGGATGTCGAAAAACAATGTGTTGATTTGAAACCATTTCAGTATCTTTCAAGTAGAAAAGAAATGCCAAATATTATCTTGAAAGATAAAAAGACTAAAAAGGATTATCAGCTTAATATGAAATGGAAAATCACTCCTATAATGTTTGATATTATAAAGGAAAGACTTGGTATTAATATAGTTGGTTTCTTTATTGTTCCTAATTTTAAGAATAATACATTATGGAGATTTGTTCCAAAGAGTAAAGATAAGGATATATCATATCAACAAAACCGAACGAATTTTAATGATTGGATCAAAAATGTTAGAAAAGAAGGATATTTCATTAAGACGGAATCGGGATATGATGAATATTATGTTTTGAATGGAGAAAAGAAGAATATTAAAAATGCAGTTATAAATGATAAAATGACCACAAGAAAAATGGTTAGTGTATTTTCACAAAAGAATAAACAGTTCAAAGCAAAACGGGTGATTCTATCTAGGTTTGTTGATCTAATTACGGCCAAATAAATGACACGCTCAGCGTCGATTGCAGACGTTTTTCCTGAAAAGACATACCCAGGTGTTCACCAGATAACAGTGTCTCAAATCGACGCTAAGCGTGTCTATAAGTTCTTGTTTTATAAGGGTTTACACACAATCGGCATACTCCTTATAAAACAATGACTTACAACGTCACTTTTTCCTTGACTTTTTAAGAGGAATTCTCTATAATGGTAGTATGTTAAATGAATAATTGAGAGGATATTATATTATGAAGCAATATGAATTAGAATCCACACCGGCTAAACGAGCATTCAAATCTGAAATCGAAAGGTTATATGGAGACAAAACATTTACCGTAAATGAAGGGAAAGCTGCTTTAAAATCTGCTGGATATCCAGAAGCAAAATGGGATTCAATATATCTTGTTTTGAGAAAAGCATGTAATGTTGGGAGAGGAACTTATTCTATTTCTCAGCTAGGAAATAATGCTACTCCAGATGATGATATGAAAGAATCAAAAAAAGATATCCTTAAAAAAGATTTAAAAATCATCGAAGATTTTGAAGCAGAAGTGGATGATGTTCCAGTCCCAACACCTGTTGTTAAGGAATCTAAAAAGATCCCAAGTACTGTAATGAATCTTATTCCCGAAAAAAATCCCCAATATGTTACATGGGGACATTTTAAAGACATTAAAACGGTTATAAAAAGTGAAATCTTTTATCCCATTTTCGTTACCGGTCTTTCTGGGAACGGAAAAACTTCTATGATTCATGAAGTATGTGCTAAACTGAAGCGTGATTTAATTCGTATCAATATTACAGTTGAAACGGATGAAGATGACCTCTTGGGTGGGTTTCGACTGGTTGATGGTGAAACGGTCTGGCAGGATGGCCCATTGGTTGTAGCCATGAAACAAGGTGCGATCGCACTTATTGATGAAGTTGATTTGGCTTCTCATAAGATTATGTGTCTCCAACCTATTATGGAAGGACAACCGATTTATCTGAAAAAGATAAATGAAGTGGTTTATCCTGCAAAGGGTTTTAACATTGTTGCAACAGCAAATACAAAAGGTAAAGGTTCCGAAGATGGACGTTTTATGGGAACTAATATCTTGAATGAAGCATTTCTTGATAGGTTCTCTGCAACTTTTTATCAAGAATATCCTTCTCCAGCAGCAGAAGCAAAGATTTTGAAGAAGCAGTTTTCTTTGTATGAAATAGAAGAAGATGGTTTTGTTGATAACCTGGTCAAATGGGCAGATGTTATTCGCAGGTCTTTCAAGGAAGGTGCGGTTGATGAGATCATTACAACCCGCAGATTGATTGATATAACAAAATCATTTTCTATCTTTCGCGACAGGATGAAATCAGTAGTGATGTGTCTTGAAAGGTTTGATGATGAAACCCGTGAATCATTTGTTGACTTTTATACAAAAGTTGATGCGGGTGTTTCAATGGAGGACTTGATGAATGAAGAATCCGAATCATTTAATGAAGAAGATGAAAAGGTTGAAGAAAAGGAAGAAGATAATGTTCCGTTTTAGTTTGATTTTAGTTTTGTTATGTTATAGTCCTGCTTCTGCTTTTGTGGAACAGGATTGTGATATAATGAAAAATAAGGACGATAGTATATCACTTGGTTTCAAAGTTGGTGGTTTACTTTGGGGAGTTGGCCCCGAAATCTCTTTTAGAAATTATTTTGGAGTCAATTGGAGAGGGAATATTCAATACATGATAGCCGAATATCAAGAATTGTGTTCCCGATATAACACAGGAAGAATTTCTAAGGAGAAATATGATAAAGAAATTAAAAATATTATAGAAAGAAGTAGGAGGTATGAGATGGAAGTAGCAGAACATTTTAGAATGAAGAAGGACAATATGTTTAATGAGATGGAAGGAGAAACACAATGAAATATTTTATTATGATTTTAAGTGTATTATTTTTGGGAACGGCATGTTCAAGTGTTCCTGTTATTCCTGATGCTCCAAAGGCATTGGTAGAATATGATCCACCGAAATGGGTTTTAATGGGTGGAGGCGCACATTCAGATGGTGAAGGTAAAGCATTTTATGGTGTTGGTTCGGCGACAGGTATTAAGAACTATTCACTACAAAGAACGGTTGCTGATGACAGAGCCAGAGGTGATCTTGCTAAAGTTTTTGAGGTGTATATGACTTCATTGACTAAAGACTATCAAGCACATACGACAGCGGGTAGTTTTGATTCTTCTATCGAAGAACAAAACAGTGAGGTGGCACTGAAGGTTGTTGTGTCTCAAACACTCCGTGGTGTTGTGATTGTAGATCATTTTGAGATTCCAGAACGTCAGGAATTTCTTTCTTTGGCACGATTAGACTATGATGCTTTTAAGAGGAATGTTGAAAATAATAAAGAGTTTCAACAGCTTCCAGATAAGGTTCGTGAAGATATTAAAGAAAGGGCTGATAAACTTCACAAGGAAATGGAAGATGAAGCAGAACGATTAAGTATCAGTCGTGGTTTCTTTAATAACTCTGATGATGAAGAGGATTATTGAGAAGGAGAATATTATGAAATATATTCTTACATTTATTATGTTATTGTTTGTTTCAACGGCGAATGCCAATACACCTGATTGGGTACTTGGAAAGGGACACCATGCCTTTCCAAATGACAAGTACCTAGTCGGTGTCGGGGTTTCTGAAAAGAGCCCCATATTGGCATCAGAATCTGCTCGAGCAGAATTGATTAAAACTATTAGGGTTAAAGTTAATTCTGTGGTAACAGATTATAATAGTAGGGAAAAATCTGTTTCTGAATCATCTATTGTTTCGGAAACAGATTTCCTGCTTGAAGGTTCACAAGTAAAGGATGGTTGGTATGATAGTAGGCATAATGTATTTTATTCGTTTGTTGTTATTGAAAGGAAATATATTCTTGAAACGCTAAAGGTGATGATAGAACATATCCTAGCAAGTATTGAATTGTCATTGAGACAAGGAGATACTTTTTTCAATAACAATGAAATTATTAGAGCACTGGTATATTATTATAATGGGTTCAAAGAAAGCACTAAACTTCTTCCTTACATTCAGACCTATAATAGTGTTATAATGGTTAAAGATAAACAAGAGTATAAGGATGAATATAATCTTTTATTTAAGGAGAAGATCCAAAATATAGTTGATAATATCTCGCTTGAAAAACAGCAACACAATATTAATGATTTAGATTTAGGTGTAAAGGCTACATTTAAAGGTCGTGGTATTGATAATTTTCCTATTAAGTTTTCAAGCCAATATAATTATTATGTAGAAAGAATTTCTTGTAATAAGGGTGGAAGTTGTAATGTAAATGTAACACCGAAGATATTTTTAAAATACCGTCAATTTGATAAAATTTTAATTATAGCTAAGGTTGATTTACAGACATTAGAAAAACATTTTAATTATAGTTTGAAAAAGAATCTATTTGGTAGATTAGAATTATTAAAGGTTTCTTTTAATATCAAAAAACAAAAGCATGTAGCTAAACAAAATGTAGTTAAAGAAGTAGTTAAAGAAAATAAACAAATTAGAGAATTGACTCCGTGGGAAGAATGTTGTGCTAATGATATCGGTCCTATAAGAAGATCAGGAACAGCAAGAAATTATGGACATATAAACTTTGGTATACGATTTGGTAATCGGGGTAATATAAACATTCATAGAGGATGGTAATATGGCAAGAGAGATGTTGAAGTTGAGAAAAGGTGATTCAGCTATTATGATTAAAGCAGATGGACAAGTAGAATTGGCAGGTGTTCAAGATAAAGCCTTGATTGACGATAAGGGAAATATTTCACCAGTGATTTTGTTTGCCGCTGCATGGGCTAAGAAAGATCAAAATTTGATACAGCATTTGGTAGATAACTTTCGTGTTTGTGTTAGGGAAGGATATTTTGGTACTGATGCTCAGGATGATTTTAAAAAGATAGAGGATGAAGCAAAGAAAATACAGGAAGAAAAGAAGAAAGAAGAAGATGAAAAGAAAGCAAATGAGAAATTTTTAGAGGATGTTGCTAAACAAGGCCAAGATCCTAAAGTGGAAGCACAAATTAAAAAGATGAGTGAAAATGCAACAGATATATCTGTAAGTGATAAAGGTCCTACAGTTGGAAATGTAACCATTGACGAAGGAGTAGAGAATGAAACTAAGTAAAGCAACTATTGAGATATTGAAAAACTTCGCAACGATTAACCAATCTATTGTGATTAATGAAGGTAGTAAAATTAAAACAGTTAATTCACTAAAGAATATTTTGGCGCATGCTGATGTAGAAGAAACCTTTCCTCAAGAATTTGCCATTTATGACTTGAATGAATTTTTGGGTTTGTTATCAGTTATGTCTGACCCTGAACTAACATTTAATGAAAATGATGTTAATGTTTCATCTGGTACACAAAAGGTCAAGTATCGCTACGCAGATACTGATTATATTGTTAAACCAGAAAAAGATATCGAAATGCCAGAATGTGATATTAAGTTTAATCTTAAAGAAGATGTTTATATTAACTTAGATAAAACAGCAACACAGCTTCAACTGAATGATGTTTATCTTAAAGGTTGTGAAAAATCTAATAAGATGTATCTATGTGCCACTAATAAAAAGAATGATTCATCTAATGATTATTCCGAAGAAGTGGGTGAGGGTGTTGCTAAAAAGTTTAATGTTGTTATGAAGAAAGAAAATCTTAAAATTATTCCTGGTGATTATAATGTTTCTATTTCATCTAAAGGTATTTCATACTTTAAGAGTGTAAATACAGATTTGGAATATTGGATAGCGTTAGAACCAACTAGTGAATATGGAGAGTAGTAGATGAATAATACATTATGGGTCGAGAAATTTAGACCAACTAAGATTGAAGATTGTATTTTACCAGAAGAAATTAAAACTATGTTTCAAAGCATAGTTGATAGTGGAGAGATCCCTAACCTTCTTCTCACTGGTAGTCCCGGGATTGGAAAGACAACGGTGGCAAAGGCATTATGCAATCAGCTAGATTGCGACTGGTTAATGATAAACGGAAGTGACGAAGGGCGTATGATAGATACGTTACGGACTACCGTTGTGAATTATGCCAGCACTGTATCTCTTTCAGGTGGGAAGAAGGTTATCATTATTGATGAAGCTGATTATATGAATAAAGATTCAGTTCAACCAGCATTGCGCGGCGTGATAGAGGAATTTTCAAAGAATTGTCGTTTTATATTTACTTGTAATTTTAAAAATCGAATTATACCTGCATTACATTCTAGGTGTTCGGTAGTTGACTTTACAATTAATAAAGATGACAAACCACATCTTGGAATGGAGATGTTGGATAATATTAAAAGGATTTTAGATGAGGAAGGAGTGAAATATGATGGAAGGGTTTTAGCAGATTTAATATTGAAGTATTTTCCTGATTTCCGTAGAGTGATTAATGAGTTACAAAAGTATTCTTTGAATGGTATTATTGATGATGGTATATTGAAACAATCATCCGATGAGAACTTTAATGAATTGTTTATATCTCTGAAAGGAAAAGATTTCTCAGGAATGAGGAAATGGGTAGCACAAAATATTGATAATGATCATGTGAGATTATATCGTCAAATCTATGACACCTTAAATAACAGATTTGAGAAAAAAAGTATTCCACAAGCGGTTCTATTGATCGCAGATTATTCTTATAAATCAGCATTTGTAGCAGATCAGGAGGTGAACATGGTCGCTTGTTTAACCGAGTTGATGATGGATTGTGAATTCATATAATTAACACGCTTAGCGTCGATTGCAGACGTTTTTCCTGAAAAGACATACCCAGGTGTTCACCAAATAATAACGTCTTAAATCGACGCTAAGCGTGTCTGTAAGTTGTTGTTTTATAAGGGTTTATAGATATATCTATAACTCCTTTAAAAACAATGACTTATAAGTGATGTGTTTAAAGGGGTTATATGTCGGATATTATTGTAAAAAATAAAGAAATTAATACGAATATAAAAGATATTTATTATAAAATTTGTGAAGTAGGAGAGTTTACAAACAATATTTTATATGTGGATCCTGATTATGGTATTGTTACCGGTTATGATGCATCAGGTATTCACCGTACATATTGTAAATATACATGCATGATTTGTGGCCATGTTTTTGTACAGAGAGATGACCATATTATTAATAAAGGCTATCGGAAAAATCCAATAAAAATAGCCTGTCCGGGTTGTTGGGTTCCAATAGATGGTGTAATTAATAAATACGCTCATAAAGTTGGAGTTTATTTAGTATCATTAAAACCTAACAACAATTGTAATTGGATGAAAGTTGGAAAGACTACAGATTATGAAAAAAGATTTAGTTCAGTTGAGAAAAAACATCTTAATATTAAACAATTGTTTTTTTATCCAACCAGCAATTTCTCATATATAGAAAGGAGGATTTTAACGTATTTAGAAGAAAATAATATTATTAAAGAAAAAAGGGAAGTACCTGATGTATTAAAGTTATTCTATGGAATTACTGAGTCTTTTCCTTGTACTGAAAAATTTAATATTCTTCGGTTTGAACATTTAGCTAAAAAGTTTGAGCTTGAACTTAATGAAAAATTTAGAAATTTAAAAAAAGAATTTAATAAAAAAATAGAAAACGATTTTAGGGAAAAAAAACTACCAACTATTTATGGTCCGGTGTCTGTTATTGATCTCATTAATGATAAGACTTTTATTACATTAAAAGAAAAGAAAGAGGAAAGTATTTCTAAGTTAAAGTTTGAAGCTGAACATACTGAACCTACACCATGTCTTCCTTGTATTTAATCTTTAACTTTGTTATAATATTATTATGAATAAACTTAGATATAGTGAATTATTTTATTCCATTCAAGGAGAAGGAAGGTATGTTGGTGTACCTTCTGTATTCCTTCGTGTTTTTGGTTGTAATTTTGATTGTCGTGGTTTTGGTCAACCCCGGGATAAAGACCGATGGGTATTAGAAGAAGAAATGCCACACAATAAACCTTATCATGATACATTAGAAATAAAAAGTATTAAAGATTTACCAGTTCCCGATATTGGTTGTGATAGTTCGTTTAGTTGGGGAAAGAGGTGGGGACATCTAGCAGATTATGATGATACTGGTATTATTGTTGATAAGATCAATTCACATATTCCTGAAGATGATGGATTTATAGAACCAATTCATTTGGTTATAACTGGTGGTGAACCACTCCTCCGAGGTTTTCAACCAGCTATGAGTGATATTATTTTTCATAGAAAACTCCGTATAAAAAATATAACAGTTGAAACGAATGGAACTCAAACATTTCCATTTAATGAAATAGCTGATACACATGAGAAATATCTTTGGTATTGTGAACGGTTTGGTATAAATGATTACCTTTTTACTTGTTCGCATTATTGCCTACCTAACGGTATAACCTGGTCTGTATCTCCTAAACTTTCTATTTCTGGTGAAGAATGGAAAGACGCAATTGTTCCTGAAGCTTTATTGACATATAATATGTGGCCTGATTCATTTCTTTACTTAAAATTTGTTGTTAGGGATAAACATGATATTCAGGAAGTTGAAGAAGCTGTTTCAACTTATAGAGATGCCGGTGTTAAGATAGATTCAGTTTATTTGATGCCCGAAGGTGGGACATCAGAAGGGTTATCTTTTACGGAACAGGATGTAGTACAACTTTGTCTTGATACAGGATATAAGTTTAGTCCTCGTTTACATATTAATCTTTTCGGAAATAAGTGGGGAACATGATGGCAACACCAGAATCTTTAAAAAAAACTTTAGAAACAAATAAAAAAATAAAAAGAAATAAGAGCGGTTTGAGAGGTATTCCAGAATTAGATCCAGTTAATAATAAATCTATTATTATTGACAAAAATGGAAGAAAAGGTCATACTCTAATAGACAGCGATACACTTAATGCTTTAAGTAAAGCTGCAAAGGCATTAAAAATAGGAAGAGCACCTCTTATAAGAAAAATACTTCAATCATTTTGTATGTATTTTACAGAAGCAAGCGCATTGGGTGGTAATCCTTTTTTTAATACACCTAAAACATATGAAATATGGTTACAGGAAAGAATTGATGTTAGAGTGATGTTAAATGATATTATTAATATTAATAAAGAAATGCAAGCAAATAGTCAATCTACGGAAGTTAAATTAATGTCAAAACAAATAGTTGCTTTGGCAAACATGATGAACCTTACACATAAGACGGTACTATGACAGAAAAATATAACTATTATTATGATGAGTACTATAATGACATATCAAAATTATATGATCGGTTTATTAATGTAGTCAATCCACATATTGTTGGAGTGTATCGTGGTTCATTACCAATCGCGACTCATTTAAGTAACATACTTGATTGTCCTATGAGTATCGTAAAGTTTCAGTCGTATGATGGTAAAGATGAACAAGCTGAATGGTTGTTAAATCTAACAGAGGATAAAACTATTAGAGATAAGCCACAATTCTTTCCTACGTTGATTGTTATAGATGATGTTTATGATACAGGTAAAACATTTAGAGCTATTAAAAAACTTCCAGAGTTTAAAGATAACATAACTTGTAGATTAATAACATTATTCGGTAATGCTAATGATGATGATGTGCATTACCTACATGAACAACTTTACCGTTGGATTATTTATCCTTGGGAAAGAGTTAAAGGAGGTATGTGATGTGGGAGATAAGTAAATCGTTTAATTTTTGTTATGGTCACAGAGTCTGGACACAGGAACTAAATAAAGAGTTTAGTTTAGATAGTCAATGTAAGTGCCGACATCTTCACGGTCATGAAGCCACAGTTGATGTTACTTTAAGATCAAATGAATTAGATAAGTCTGGTATGGTTACAGATTTTAAACATTTGAATTGGTTAAAGCAGTGGTTAGATGACTATGTGGATCATAAGTTTATCATGGATAAAAATGATCCTTTATTTACCACAATGTTTAAATTAAACAGAGATGATGTTTCATTGGTTCCTGTTAATGTAAAAGGATATGTAGGATATGTTTTTGAAAAGAGAGATAAAGAAGAAGGTTATTTGTCAGAATATTATGAAGGATTTTTTATTGTAGATTTTCCACCTACCTCAGAAAATCTTTCTAAATGGATTTATGAATTTGCAAAAATTAAAATGAAACCACTTTGTGAGGTTTCAAGTGTGACTTGGCATGAAACACCAAAGAGTGTTTCTGTATATCGTGGAGGTGTGTAAATGGATATAACAAAAGTAGCAAAAGTAACAAAAATATCAGAAATTATGTTGAATAATTTTAAAAGAAATAATGTTAAACATTTAGCAAATGATAATATTGCTGATCATCTAATAGATAAAGAAAGAGAAGAAATTGAAAACGAAGTAGCAGAAGCATTTCAAGGTGTATTGAAAGCACTTGTTATCAATACAGAAGATGATCATAATACAAAAGATACAGCTAAACGCGTTGCTAAGATGTATGTTCAGGAAATCTTTAAAGGTCGTTATACAAAACCACCTAAGATTACAGCATTTCCGAATGCGAAACAATATGATCAATTATACATGACAGGACCTATTAGTATTGATTCAACTTGTGCTCATCATTTTCAACCGATTAATGGTAAATGTTATATTGGTATATTTCCAGGTGAAAAGGTAGTAGGTCTTTCAAAGTTTAATCGTATGGTTGATTGGATTGCCTCAAGACCACAAATCCAAGAAGAAATGACGGAACAAATTGCCGATATGATTGAAAATGAAACAGGGGCAAAAGGTGTGGCAGTTATTATTAAAGCAGAACATTTTTGTATGACAGCTCGTGGTGTCAAAGAACATGAAAGTGATATGTTGACATCGGTTGTTCGGGGAGTGTTTCGTGATGAACCACAGATTAAGAGTGAGTTCTTTTCACTCTTGAGTAATATGAAAGGGATGAAATAATATATGAAAGATGCTATCTATATACCAGCTTATAGTGATGGTCTAATGACCTTTTTAGAAAATGATGATAAACATATTAGAGAAGTTTATCAACCTGATTTTGATAAAAAGAAATCATTTAGGATTTATAATGAAGATTTTGACTCATACTATAATAGAAAAGATTTTGAAGCAGCACATTATATGTTGGTGTCTGCTGGTGTTCAATATAAACGTGATGATTTGAGAAGTAAAATTAATGCAGATAAGGCAACAGTTTTTATTGATAGTGGTGGATATCAATTAGCTCAACAAACAGTAAATTATAAAACATATACTGATAAAATTGCATTAGAATGGAGTGAAAAGAATGGTGATATATTTCCAATATTAGATAGACCAACATTTTCTCTTGGTATGATGCGAGATGGAAAACCTGTTTCACCTTATAAAGACTATCAAGAATGTTTAGATTTATCTGTTAATTCTGCTAAGTATTATCATGAAAATAGAACTAACAGTAAATGTGCTATTTTAAATGTTCTTCAAGGTCGTAAGATTAGTGAAATACAAAATTGGTATAAACATATTTCCAAATATAAGTTTGAAGGTTGGGGATTGGGTGGAACCAGAGGTAATTTAGGTCGTATTGTTCCGGCTATGTTAGTTTTGATGGAAGAGGGAGAATTTGCTCGAGAAGAATGTAAATGGTTTCATATATTTGGTGTAACCTCTAATGAAAGTATGGTATATTTTCAATATCTTCAAATGTTATTGAACAAATATGATATTGATGTTCAAATTACTTATGATTCAACGGCATGGAATAGAGGATGTGTATATGGTAACTATATGTTACGACCTAAGCATGTTACAGGTAGTGGTATGGAATCTATGAGTTGGTCGAGTAATTTTGATTATAAAAAAATGGCCAAAGATTTTAAACTTCCGTGTTCTTGTCCCGTATGTTCTGATATTAAAGATGTTTATGGTTTTTTTAATTATTATGAAATGAAAGAAAATAAAGAAACTAAAAAAGTAGAAGAAACGATTGTGTTTAAAAAATACAATACTACAATAGGGTTTCATAATTTATATCTTCAATTAGATTATCTTGAAAATGTTCAGCGTGTATTAGATTGTGGTATACCAGAGGTTTATCAGGAGTTTTTTCCTAAAAAGATAGCAGATAATCTTTTTTTCCTGGATAGAGTATTTGAAAATCCTGAAAAAGATTGGGAAGGTGAATTAAATGTTAGATTTTTAGATACTCATATTAAAAATGAAATGAAATCTAAAAAAGATGATAGTGTGGAAGGAGGTATTCAGAACGGTCTCGGATTGTAAATGTATAAATATATTATGAGGGGGTATTACTGATGGAAGAAATAAAACCAGATGGTGACGGTAAAATACATTTAAAGTTAGATCGTGATGATAGTGCTTTAGTTGTTCGTACTGATGGGACTATTGAACTTGTTAGTAGTGAAATGGCAGATAATCAAGATGGATATGTTGGTGATATTGAAGATTTGAATAAAACATTTTCACTTGTTTTAGCTTTAGCCGCTTCGTTAGAGGATAAAGATTTATATGATCGTATTTTTCATAATTTGAATAAGGTTTTGATGAACCAGTGGGATAGCTTAGATGATGAAAAGAAAAAAGATATATCAAAAATAAGAAAAGAAAGAGAAGAAAAACGAACTGATGATGAAAAGGAAGAAAAAGATAAAAGAGTAGACGATTTTAAAGATAGGATGAATAGACATAGACAAGATTATTATGAAGATCAACAAAGAAGAATGATGGAAGATTTATATAATGAAAAAGAGTTTTTGAAAAGAAATGAAGCTGAATTTGCAAAACCAAAAAGGAAAATAAAAAAGAAAAAAGCATCTTTAGCATACTTGAAAAATATTGCATGGAACCCTAATGATAAATCATTAACTGCACACTTTAAAGAATTTCGTGCTGATGCACCACCACCGGATGAGGAGGAATAATGAATCCCTTTGAATATGCGAATGACTTGATGGTAAAAGAAAGTTATGATGTTGATATTGAACAAAGAAAAGACTATAAGGTATTTCTTATTAATCGTTCATTATCATATCAACCAGACTTGATTCATATTATTAATGAGATGAATAGATATCCTGATGTTGAAAAGAAATTACATTATGATTTTCTTCATAGTATTATTCCGAAGAAGAAACGTCCAAGAAAGTTCTGGATAAAAGGAAAGAAGTTGGAGAATTTAGCACTAGTTAAAGAATTTTTCAAGTATAGTAATTCTAAAGCTGAAACAGCATTATCAGTCCTCACTGATGGTGATATAGAATATATCAAGAGCAAGATGAATAAAGGTGGTATGTCCTGATATTATAAATATATATAATGATTTTATAAATTTATTGAATTGAAAGGAATAGGACAATGACTGATATTATTAAATGGTCTATGGAAGATATGATTGAGGTGAGGTTGAAAGAAGATGATGACTTTCTGAAGGTTAAAGAAACCCTCACACGAATTGGGATAGCTTCACGAAGGGAAAAGAAGTTATATCAATCTTGTCACATACTCCACAAACAAGGTAAGTATTATATAGTTCACTTCAAGGAATTGTTTGCACTTGATGGTAAGCCAACAAACCTTTCCGAGAATGATCTTGAACGAAGAAATACCGTTGTAAATCTTTTACACGAATGGGAATTGGTTGAAATTATATCTCCTGAGAAAGCACAACCAACAGTTTCAATTCGTCAAATGAAGATTCTACCATTCAGTGAAAAATCAGAATGGGATTTACAAGCTAAGTATTCTATAGGAAATGTTGGCATGAGGACTACTAATAAGGAGTCTAATAGTGCCACTGAAATAAGCGATGATGTTTTTAGGTAAATGTGTTTTGATTGGTAGTATATTTCTATCCGGCTGTGCTGGTTTAGAAACATTTTTAATTGGTGTTACAGGTAATGTAACATCTCAATACATTATTAATAATGTAGATTTAAAGGAGTATGATCCCGTGAATGTAAAAATAGTAAAATTAACAAATGGTGAAGAACTAATAGGTGAGTTTGACGATGAAACAAATACAATAACTAATCCGGTTGTTATGATTCCAGTGGATAAAGAAAAGATTGCTTTTCAACCATGGATGCCTTATTCGGAAGATAAGTCATTTACAATAAAAGATGAAAATATACAGACAATAGCTACTCCAAGCAAAACCATCGTAAATGAGTATAGTAGAGCCTTTGGTAGTGGTATTGTAGTGCCCTAAATAGTTCCTTGACTTTTTGAACCTTTTTTGTTATAATATATATTATGAAGTTTTATACTTATGTAGCTAAAATTGGGAACAGGATATATACCCGTGAAATAGATAATAAGGGTGAGCGTTACTCTGGTTATACTAATTTCAAACCAACCTTATATCTCCCATCACCAGAAGAAAAATCTGATTACAAGAGTTTAGATAATAAACCACTTGGGTCACATATTTTCGGTTCTATCAAAGACTGCCGAGAATTTGTTGACTCTTATGATGGGACTGTTAATTATTCTATTCATGGTAATCGTAATTATGTATCTCAATACATAACAGAAACATATCCTAACATTCAATGGGATACTTCTAAAATTACAATATACAATCTTGATATTGAAACATCCATTGATAATGGCTTTCCGAATATCCGTACAGCAAATTCTGCTATAACATCCATTACAATCCATAACAGTATAGATAATAAGTATTATGTTTTTGGGACTGGTGATTACATACCTGATCAATCTGATAAAACTATAAATTATTTTAAAGCAGATGATGAACGTGAGATGATGAATATGTTTTTGAATTGGTGGAAAGAATCACCACCTGATATTGTTACAGGATGGAATTGCAAGTTTTTTGATATTCCTTATATTGTTAATAGATTAGAAAGATTAGGTCTTGAACCAAAACATCTATCACCGATAAAGAATATATTTGAAAAAAATGTAAGGATAGCAGGACAAGAAAATCAAACATATCTTATAACTGGTATTTCTATTATTGATTATCTTGATTTGTATAAAAAATATACTTACAAAGTTCGCGAATCATATCGGTTAGATTATATTGGAAAGGTTGAGTTGGAATTGAGAAAAGATCAAGATGAAATTCCAGGTTATGAGTTATACAAAACAGATTATCAAAGTTTTATTAATTACAATATCAGAGATGTTGAGATTGTAAAGAAACTTGATGAAAAAATGAAGTTGATGGATTTGGTTATTACGATGGCCTATGATTCTGGTATTAACTTTGAGGATGTATATTCTCCAGTAAAAACCTGGGAGTCTATTATCTATCGCTTTCTCAAAGAAAAGAAAATAGCTATTCCAGTCAAACCAGAAGGAAGTGAATCACGAAGTATTGAAGGTGGTTATGTAAAGGATCCACATATTGGTTTACATGAATGGGTTGTAAGTTTTGATTTAAATTCTTTGTATCCTCATTTGATCCAACAATACAATATAAGTCCTGAAACTCTATATAAAGGTCCTGTTTGTGATAATTCCAAAAATATTGGAGTTAAAGGATTATTAGAACAAGAGCTAAATACTGATTATCTTAAAGAAAAAAATATAACATTGACTCCTAATGGTGTTCATTTTAAAAATGATAAACAAGGCTTTCTTCCACAATTGATGGAGAAGATGTATAATGATAGAGTTGTGTATAAGAAGAAATTGTTAAAAGAACAACAAAAATTAGAAAGTGGTGATTATAAAAATAAACAAAAAGTAATTAATAATATATCTACCTATAATAATATTCAAATGTCTAAAAAAATATTATTAAATAGTGCTTACGGTGCTTGTGCTAATCAATATTTTTTATACTATGATCCTAACTTAGCAGAAGCTATTACCATGTCTGGTCAGTTGTCTATTAGATGGATTGAAAAACATATAAATATGTATATTAATAAATTGTTAAAAACAAAGGGTATTGATTATGTCATCGCGGCGGACACTGATAGCGTTTACATTACGTTTGACAAATTGGTTACTAGCGTGTTTCCAGAGAGAGTATCGACTTCAAAGATTATCACCTTCTTGGATACGATCTGTACGGATAAAATTCAACCGTATATTGACCAAGGTTATAAAAATCTTCATTCGTATGTAAATGCTTTTGAGCAGAAAATGTTCATGGAGCGAGAAGTAATTGCTGATAAGGGTATCTGGACAGCAAAGAAAAGATATATTCTTAATGTTTATAATAATGAGGGAGTATCTTACAAAGAACCAAAGTTAAAGATAATGGGACTTGAAAGTGTAAGAAGTTCAACGCCAGAATGGTGTCGGGATAACTTACAATCATTGATTAGAACTATTATTACTACAGATGAAAAAACAGTAATAAATTGTATTGATGATTATCGTAATGTGTTTAAAAAATTAAGTTTTACAGATATATCATTTCCGAGATCAGTTCGTGGTCTTGATAAGTATAAATCTTCAAAAGATATCTATGTTAAAGCTACGCCAATTCATGTAAGAGGTGTTTTGCTTTATAATCATTTTTTAAAAGAACAAAAACTTACAAATAAATATGAATTAATTCGTGATGGAGATAAGATTAAATTTGCTTATCTTAAAGAACCCAATAGAATTGGTGAGAATGTAATTGCAGTTTTATCCGTTTTACCAAAAGAATTTAATTTAGAAAAATATATAGATTATGATACACAATTTGATAAATCATTTCTTCAACCAGTTAAGAATATTTTAAATGCTATTGGATGGAAAAGTGAAAATACTGGAAGTTTAGAATCGTTTTTTGGGCCTGTTAATTAAATGATGAATAATGATAGTAGGAGTAGAATTATTAGAAGGGTTTATTGGTTGAGAAAATATAAAACTTCTGTTGGGTGTGAAAATTGTGGATATAATGAAAATCCTGTTGCTTTAGATTTTGCACACAAAAGTCCAATGAATAAACATATTGCGATGGTTCTCCGTAGGGGTGGTAATGGCATTGATAATTTGTATAGAAGAATTTGTATTAAGAACAAAAAGAAGAATTTATTTTATTTGAAGGAATTGATAAATGAAGTTAGATTATGTAAGATTCTTTGTAAAAATTGTCATGCAGTAGAAACTTATAATAATCGTGAAATGCATAATAATAGAAAAATGGCAGAAGTTCGTGGTGGTTCTTATAAGGATAGAAGAAAAAAATTAAGTATGATTGGTTGTGAACCTGAGAAACAGGGTAGTTTGGAATCTTTTTTTAAATAATGTATTAAAATTATTCATTACAATTATTTCACATCGGTTTTCTCATTTTTTAAAAGGTGAAGGATTTGTTGATTAATATAGGGAGGTAAATAATGGCAGTTAAAGATTTTATTAAACAATTAATAAAGGAGTCACAAAATGATATGGCTACGGTTGTATCCAGCGGTATTGTTGGGGATTGTAGCACTTTTGTGGATACTGGATCTTATTCCTTAAATGCATTGACATCTGGTTCGTTGTATGGTGGTGTTCCGTCAAATAAAATTACTTGTTTTGCTGGTTCTGAAGCTGTCGGTAAAACTTTTATTACATTAAGTATTGCAAAGAATTTTCTTGAACAAGATAAAGATAATCTTGTAATTTATTTTGAGAGTGAAGGTGCTTTAACACAAGATATGATTTCTGAACGAGGTTTAGATACAGATCGAATTGGATTGTTTCCGGTAAGTACGGTCGAGGAGTTTAGAACCCAATGCGTTCGTATCATTGAGAATAGTAGTAAGAATAATGGTAAGATGATGATATTTTTAGATTCATTAGGTAATCTTTCTACTATGAAAGAAATGGGTGATGTTGCGGGTGGTTCCGATAAACGCGATATGACAAGAGCACCAATGATTCGTGGAACATTTCGTACACTTGCCTTGATGTTAGCAAAACATAATATTCCCTTGATAATTACTAATCACACTTATGATGCTATTGGTAGTATGTTTCCAAAGAAAGAAATTTCTGGTGGAGGTGGAATCAAGTATGCCGCATCAACCATTGTTACATTGGGTAAACGAAAACATAAAGATGGAACTGATGTTATTGGTAATATCATCAAAGCAAAATTAGTCAAGGGTAGAATGACTAAAGAAGAATCAGTTGTTGAAATGATGTTGGATTATCAAAAGGGTTTAGATAAGTATTACGGTTTAGTACCGATTGCAGAAAAGTATGGTATCTTTAAAAAAGTATCGACTAGATTTGAAACACCATCTGGAAAAGCATTTGAGAAAACTATTATTAATGATCCAGAAAAGTATTTTACTGATGATGTTATGAAACAACTTGAGAAAGCTGTATTTAAGGAGTTTAATTATGGTAGTAAATCAGAGCAACCAGAAGACGTTTAATGCGTGGATAACATATCAAGCATTATATGCACACTTTACTAAAAGTCGAAAAGGAGGATATGATTATTTTAAGTATAATGGAAAGTTAAATATGAATGAAGCTTCTATGGAAAAGCAATTTGCTAAATTGGCTGGTAAAAGAGGGGGATGGTCAGTACATAGAGCAATGTTTAATAAACTTGGTACAACATTTGAAAATAAAGAGGATTTGTTATTTTTCTATCTTTCGCAATTTACAAATGATATAACATATCCAGATAGATTTGATAGTGATTTGTATGAGGAATATAAAGAACGAATGAATAATTTCCATTTTCACTTAAAACGTGATACAGAGGAAATTGTGAAGTATATGGAGGAGTATGATAAAACATTTGATGAGTTGTTTCAATCAAAGGGAATTAACCATCCACCTATAATGAAACTTGGTTTATCAAAAACTATATCATTAGAAACATTTACTACACTTGATATTATGTTAGATTTTCTTACATCTTTCGAGAAAAAATTGATTGATCCAGCTTCTAAAGATTTTATTAAATTAGTAAGAAATTATAAACCATTTTTATCTATTAGTGTTGAAAAAGAAAAGAAGATTATAATGGATGTTTTGACAAAAGGATAATATGAGAACAGAAAGTTTAATATTAGAAAATTTGATACATAGTGATAATTATTCAAGTCTTATTGGTATTTTCTTAAAAGCAGAATATTTTAGAGCTCATCCTGAAAAGATTATATTTTCAGAGATACAAAAACATATTTCTGAATATAGTAAACCACCTACAGTAGAATCATTATCTGTAAAGTTGTCAAATAGGGATGATCTAAATGAAGCAGTTTATAATAATTGTATTGAACTTCTAAAGACATATAAGAAAAAAACAGATGATGAAGAATGGTTGATTCAAGAAACAGAGAAATGGGCAAAAGACCAAGCTGTATATAATGGTATAGTTGATAGTATTTCTATCTTGGAAGGTAAAGATAAAAAAACTTCTAAAGATGCTATTCCAGAAATTCTTACAGAAGCACTTGCTATTTCATTAGACCAAAGTGTGGGTCATAGTTATATGGATAATGGTGATGATCGTTGGGAATTTTATCATAAGAAAGAATCAAAAATTCCATTTGATATGACTATGTTGGATAAGATTACTAATGGAGGAATATCACCAAAAACACTTACAGTATTACTTGGTGGAACTGGTGTTGGTAAGACATTAGTGAAAACACATTTAGCTTGTCAATATATGAGACAAGGATTAGATGTTTTATACATTACAATGGAAATGGCAGAAGAAAGAATAGCAGAAAGAATTGATGCTAATTTGATGGATATTGATCTTGGTCAATTACATATAATTCCAAAAGACAGTTTTCAAAAGAAGTTAAATAAATTAAATGTTGGTAAATTAGTTGTCAAAGAATATCCAACAGCAGGAGCTCATGTTGGAAACTTTCGTGCGTTAATCAGAGAGTTGAAAATCAAAAAAGATTTTACACCTCAAGTTATTATTTTAGATTATTTAAATATTTGTGCGTCAAGTAGAGTCAAGTGGGCTGCAAATATGAATACCTATATTTACATTAAGTCTATTGCAGAAGAAATTAGAGGATTAGCGGTAGAGTGTAATGTTCCTATTATTACAAGTTCTCAATTGAATAGGGAAGGGTATTCAAGTTCTGATCCTGATTTGACTAATACATCAGAAAGTTTTGGTCTTCCAGCAACAGCAGACTTGATGTTAGCAATTATGGCAAAGGATGGTGATCCTGGAAGTAAAAACCAAATACTATTTAAACAGTTGAAGAATCGTTATGCTGATTTGAGTATGAATAGTAAGTTCTTGGTCAATGTTATTAAGAAACGAATGAAACTTGAAGATATTGAAGAAGATAAACAACCTGTATTGGCTAATGATGGTAGTAATAAGTTTTATGAAAAAAAGACTGAAGCTAATACTAAATCTAACCCATTTGTATTGAAGATGAAACCAGAACGCAGAAAAGTGGATAACTGGAATATATAAATATATAATAAAATGGAGGCGGAGAAAATATGAAAAAACTGATTGTTTTACTTATTGTATTATTTACTACTAATGCCTATGCAAACATTAGGACATTTGGTAATCTCCCTGAAGCCGTCCCTACAACTAATGGAGAAGCAATCTTCCAAGACATGAAATGTGTTATGTGTCATGGTTATGGTGGGAATGGTGACGGGTTACTATCGAAGGGTCTTGAACCTAAACCACGCAACTTCACTGATTGGGATCAAATGCTCACCAAAACAGATATAGAGCTTTATGATTCTATAAAGAATGGTGTAGAAGGATCAGCCATGCCCGGATTCTCCTACCTAACAGATGGCCAAATAGAAGACCTAATAGGATATGTCCGTTCATTCTTATATGATGCACATAAGGTAGTCACACTATGTGCCAACCAAGATCACTTCATTATAACAGACGCCCAATGGGTAGAAACAAACATCAACGAAGATTGGCAAGAATCCAAGAACGGTTTCTTGTCCTTTGAGAACATAACCGGAGGTATACTTGTTAAAGTTGATCCTGTAAAGACAATGAAACACCTGAGAAAGATCAATAAGAAGTTAGTGAGAGAGTATATATTAATAAAAGAAACTGATGGGCATAGGGTACTAGTTGCCCTAAGAATATCAAATTGTTTGAAATAATAGGAGAAATATGCAAAATTTAACTATATCTAAAGGTTGGGGTGAAGGATTCAAGGAAAAGGATAAAGCACCTATATTAAAAAAGTTATGCGAACATCGTGCAAATACGACTACTTTAGACCATGAAGTAGGTATTGAATATTGTAATTTTTGTGGTGCTTTGGGTCATTATAGTGTTGAAAAAGACACGGTAGAGTGGAAATTACCCGAATTTCTGGTAAAACAGAACTATAATTAAAGACTTGTTAATAAATATTATAAATATATAGAACTATGAATGATATCAAACAAATGTTTAAGGATGTTGTTAAGAAAAAAGGCGAGGAAATCGGAGAAAACTCTCTTTTGAATAGACAAACAAATAAGACGGAAGACCATTATACGGTTTGCCCTTTTAGGTCAATTGATCTTGAGGAATGCCCATTGTGTAAAATAGAGGATTTAGGAAAGGTATGATATCCTTTAAAGAAACATTAATAGAAGATAAGAATACGCACTTAGAACATCTG
>Ga0209349_1000285_pt1 | contig 28215 bp, 37 predicted proteins | sample ETNvirnome_2_130_FD_184067 | JGI IMG/M metagenome (GOLD analysis project Ga0209349, IMG submission 184067) | Marine viral communities from the Pacific Ocean - ETNP_2_130 (SPAdes) (version 2) | ecosystem: Environmental > Aquatic > Marine > Oceanic | place: Pacific Ocean | collected 2013-06-22
TCTTCCTTAGATTCTAGCTTACCTATTGTTCTTTCCAGTATATCAATATTTTCATTTACCTTTCTTAATAACATCTTAGTAAACCTGTTAGATTGTTCTTCTCCAATCCATCTACGATAATCTGTTAATAACTCTATTGATTCTTTTAATGTTTCAACACCAATAATCTGTTTCATTTTTATCTCCCCCATTTTTTATTATCTTCCACAAGTACATTTGCCATCAGGACAACTCTCAGGTGGTTGTTCTTCTTCATCATATCCACAAGTACATCCCATGTTGATTGGTACATCAGGGTTGATGTCTTTTAACCATTCAGTATTATTCTTGTGTTTCTTTTGCTCGCCCACCTTTTCTACTTTAATATCTTTTAGATTTTCTACAATATTATTTCGCCCATCAGTCACAAAGTCAGAACTTATTTCTGAAATGTTCTGTCCAATTAATTCAGACAGATTATCCTCTATATAAATCTCTATCCATTCTTGTGCCTGTTGTGGTGCAACTGCATTACTGACTAGATATTTTGTTTCGTGTAATTCCTGTACTGTTACTATATATTTATTTAGCATTATTTCTTATCCCCCATTTATACTGGTTAATTAAAAAGGTAGGGCTTAACTTCTAATTATTTAAAAACTTTGTCTCTCACAACTACAGTGTTAAATTATTTTAGAGACAAACCCTACCTTGTTTCGGAGAGAAACCTTATTTAGCATACGCTAAAGCAGTATTAAATGCCCTAGCTTTTGCATCTGCACGACTACCAAACATTTGAGTTCCTGATTTGTCGTGACCTCTTCTGAAATCTTCAGTTTCAACAACTGCATTATAAACTGCCCAAGGTGTATTCGCCATATGACTGAATTCCTGATTGAATATAGCAAGTCTTTCAAATGCTGAATCCTTGATTCGGTCTATTCTACTTTGTCGTTCTGAAACTTCCTTATTTTGTTCAGACCTATCCATTAAAATTCTACTCCAAACTTTTGCTGAAACATCATCAGGTGTAATACCATTAGAAAGTTTCAATCTGTTTGGTTCACTAGCATTAGGATATGCAGTCTGAACAATATGCTTTACCTTTTTATCAGTTAAAGTATTATTTGTCATAGTGTTCATAGCTGATACTATGCTATCTTGTACTCTACCCATTTGATTAAAGATATCCAAGTAGAAAGAAGTATCTTTTTCAATACTTTGGTTATGCTTAATGTTGATAGATACTTTAGCATTTCTCATACCAGTTACCAACATATTCTGACAGGTAATTCTGATTGGTGTAAATGCTATGGATAATCCACCAGTACCATCTCTCTTATCAACTATCATCCAATACAAGTGATGGTCTTCACCTGCTATTTTAGACTCTTTAGCATCTAATATAATAAAGAGACATTCGCCATTACCTACACTACCGATTGACTCAACAGGATATGTTTCGCTGATTGGGTCAAGCATCCTACCTAAAGCAGTAGGTTGTAATGCAGTCCAGTCTTTACCAACAGTACCCAAGACTCTATGTTGTGGGTCATCTGATGTTGGTTCTCTAACAACTGCAAAACTCTTGGTATCTAGAGTATTGTTAACGGCTCTATTTTTTTCTAATCGACCACCACCCCTAGTATCAATCATGGTGTTAGTAAATCCATTACTATCCATTTGAACAACTAATGGATGTTTATCTATTGCAAACATTACATTTGCTTTTCGCATCCCTTCACTAACGTTCATTTTTTCTTCTGTAGTGAATTGGCTACCCACTTTATACCAAGCAGGTACTCTAGTTACTAATCTATCTCCGAATAAAGATGTTGCTCTCAATTTCTGTTCTCCCTTTGGGCTTTGCCCTAAATTTAATATAGGTCTATTTTATACTAACCAGTAAAAAAGTCAACCCCTAAACTCTATCAATTTCAAACTTTTCATTATTGATTGATAAATTGGTTAAACCATCTAGAGGAATCATTCTATAACCTTTCTTATTCATGTCAAAGACTGGCACAAGATTCTTTTTGATTGGGCTAAACTTCAGACCTTCCCCTGTCACATACTTCCTTACTCCCAACCTAGCACTCATCTTCCTTACTTCCCCTGTTGTTCTCTTGACAAATTGTACACCAAAAACTTTACCTTTGGATTTATGTATCAACTCTGTTGCCTTCCTTCTACTTATCTTCATAGTTGTTCTCCCTATTAAATATTTTATATGAACTATTATAATTCCTAGTTACTCTGTTGTCAATTCTTTCTTAGAATTCTTTTGGTATGCTTTCCTTAATCGTTTGGCTAGTTTTATGTTATCTTCCTCTAACAAAACATTTGCTTCAGTCAACTTAGCAATTTCCCTTTTCTGATTCTCTAACTCTTTCTTTACATTAAACATATTATTTACTTCCCCCTAAATTATACAGGATATTATAAAAGTAACCCAAATGCTTGATATGATTCCCAAGTTTGTTGCCATCATGAAAAACTCAAACTTTGTGAAAGGTACTTTATACTTCCTCTGTTTTTGATTCCAATTCTTTCTAAAATATCTATCCTTCAATTTATCACTCCTTCCACTTTTAATATTAATAATACAATCATGGGAATTGTCCAAAACGCAAGCATCATGAAAGCAAAATCTCTCCATGCTATTGAACCTATTTTATACATCCAACGTTTATGCCATGGTTGTTGTTCTACCCATTTAGCAAAACCCATATCAATAAACTTATCCAAATCAACGTCATCACTATTCCTAGATACAGACCTATTTTGTGCATTAGTATTCTCCTCTAACTTACTATGACATTCTGTTAAAGCATCATTCTTTGTAAGTTCTTCTTCTAACAAGTTCTTATAAGTAATAATGTTTCCATGTGCTTTAGCTAATTTTATCTGCAAGCTATCTACTTCTTTCTTCAACTCATCCCTTTCTACTTTCAAGCTATTATAAGATGGACTATCATCTATTTTCTTAGCTTGCTCATCAAGTTCTTTATTCAACCTAAAATTGCTCCTCAAAACCCTGTCTACTTCTTTATTCAACTCACTAATAAGTTCTTCATTATCAAATTGTTCTCTTGCTCTACCAGTAGTTATACCATTCTCATATATGTCATTGATGCGTGGATTAGTACCATCTTCAAGCATTGAATCAATGTAGACTCTAATGCTCTCAGCATTTTTCTTAAGAGTGGTAGCTTGAGGTGTACCCTTTGGTCGTTTACCAGTATACAAAGTCCTCATTTTATATGAGTCCTTATTTAAGGTTTTCCTCATCTGATTAATTAATTCATATCCTTCTTCAGTTGCAGGAACTCTAAACATTAACAAACAATTTTTACTTTTACCCATTGTATTCTCCCTAACAATTTAATTTATTATATTAACTACTATAAACTATTGAATAATCTCTGTCAAGCTTTTTTATTAATTGATTTAAAAAGGAAACGATTACTGGCTCTCTGATTGGTAAAGGTAGGGGATGAAAAAACCCCAAACCCAATCGCATTACTACCTTGTAATCTTCAGTTGAGTAATCCAACTGCCCTTCCTACTTTCCATGCTCTCTGACATGGTTTAAAGTAGTGGGTGAGATAGGTACGCAAATGTTTCAACTCTCATTAAGTATATGTTGGGTTCATGACTCCCAACCTTATACACCCATTCAATATAACTATAGAGTGTAAGGACAATTTCGTTTCAACTCATGCTTCATTTTCGTCAGGTGCTAAATTTCTTTAGCTTTCTTGAGTAGGAAACATTGGTTTGGTTGGTCTATGCCTAGACCTGATTTGAATACTTGTATTAAGTAAACCATCCCTTGCCAACAGATGTATACAATCATATTCCCCCCTAATCTCCTTACCAAGTAAATGTTATCGCAGATATTGTTGGTGGGAACTTTCCTACCACCTTCCCAAGACTTCTAGAGTTTTTTCATAGTAAGGTTTGCATTTACCTTCCTACCTACTCTCATTCTCATCCATACTAGCTTAATGAAGACCTAATCACTAGAAGTTATGACATGGAATTGCCTAGGCAATCAGAGGAAATTAACTTGGATATAAAGGTATGTCCTAGCTTTGGAAGAGTTAGTCCTTCCACTCTATAGTTATTCAACTTGAGAGAGATAGTTTCGCCATCTTAAATTATAAGTATTTTAAAATTTTTAATGATATCTCTCTCTTGTTGACAAGGATGGGAAACGTAATGATGGCGAATATAAGATAGACTTTCGGTAACCTACCACTCGTGTTATCCATATTACTATGGTTGCCGTAGGATATATTTCGGTGCTAGGGCTTATAAATCGGTGGGATTCCCTCATTACTTTAGCTTTACCCCTTGCTATCCCATCCCTGATGAACTGCTATTAAATTAGTGATACTCTCCTATTAATAATTTAATTGATTACTTAACTATACAGGATTGATTTTATCCTGTCAACCCCTGTACTAAATTACAATTAGCTAGATGTTTTAAATCCTTACCACAATTAGGATACTCACATACTATTTTTTTATCATCTATTATAATTTTGTCAAGAACTTTATTTATACGCATAAGTTCTTTGCTATCTCTTTGTGTAAAAATTTGTTTGCCAAATTTAGAATAGTAAGACATTTTAAATACATTCTTTACATATCTTGTCTAGGTTTACGTTATCATCTTCATAACGTACTTCCTTACATTTCAAACATCTCCAAATATCTTCACACATTTGGCATCCTTTCTCAAACGTCTGATGCAACATACATATAAGTTTCTTGCTTATTAAGTATGCTATTCCTATTTCATGTACCCAATTCATCCAAGGCATAATTATCTCCTTATTTTTTAACTAGCTGATATATTTTTTTCTGCTGATGCCATCTCACTTGTAATATGATGTTTCAAATCAACGCCACAAGCAGTACACCAAACCTTTATCTCAATCCTAGTTACTTCCTTATCTTGAGGATGTTTACAGTCTATTTTTTTATCATCCATTATAATTTATCCTCTCCCATTTCCATCAAACCATTCCCTATCTCTGTTAGTAGGAAGATGGTGAGTGATACGAATTTCTTCATCAGTAAGGTCAATGTCGTGGTCACGCTTAAACAGATGCCTTACCCTTTCCCTATAATCATCAGGGTCATCTGCTTCTATACCATTCCCTGAGAAGGTTATTGATACGTCACTAAAATATTCTCTCATTCCTTTTCCTCTACTTTACTAACTGATGTAATAATACATTCTTCTATTGGGTCTCCATGATATTCTTCACATGGATGGTCATCTGATATATACGACTCGTTTAAATCTTCTATAGCTTTTATACTTGCATCATCATCAGGTACTTCTATTGTCTTATAATGATGCCCTATAACTTCGTACTCTATTTCATATGTTGCCATCTGTTATCTCCCAAAACTTTATTTACTGATTAGTATAAATTAATAACTTCCTTGAGTCAACCCCTAATTATCTATCTCTTAAATTTTGCTCTATTCTGTACTCCCCACAAAGGATTTTTATGTTGTGTTACACCTTTATTGAAATTTATATTAATATGTTTTCCACAATTAACACACTCCCAATAATCCCCATCTAAATCTTTTTCGTAGTACACATAACCACCACACTTATCACAATTCTTATTCATATATATTTCCTTCCTGTTCTTCCAGTAATTTCTCTTGCTCATCTAAAAGCATATCTAAATCAAAAGGCTTCCAACATTCTCTACTACAGAACAATTGGTCAAAACAATCATGTGGATTCCTTTGGTCATAACAAAATAGATTATCAGGTGTATCCTCACACCCAACACAATGTCTACGATTTGGAGTGTTGTTAGTTCTATTCTCTAAACCATCAAAGAAATCATATTCCACACTATACCAACGTACCCCTTCCTCTATGTCATCTCCTTTAAATGGACTATGACTATGGGCTACTTTACCTTCTCGTACATCTTTAATTTTTTCTTTAGTTAGATTAATTTTTTCTTTGGTTAAAAACATATCACTCTCCATAATTAAGAATTATATCAGATACTAAAAAACCTGTCAACCCCCTATCCAATTTTCTTCTTTTGGATAAGGTTGTATTTTATATCTTAACTTATTAATTAACTCTTGTTTACGATATTTATCTGCATTGAAATATATATACCTATGCTTCCTTGGTCTTTCCCCTCTTACCATCTTATCACCTAGTATCTCTTTAGCTTTATTGATTCCCCCATATGAATCAAAGATATGTCTACAATGTTTGTCGTCTGTTCCTTTGATAAACCATTTGCTATGTTTATCTGATAGTCCAGTATAAATCCAATTGGTTGCCTGATACACGATTCCCAAATGTCCTTGCTCTACTTCTGCATAGGAAACTATTATTTCTTTTTCCACTATAGGTATTGTATTACCTATTAAAAAACTTTCCACGTTCTTTGGTGTTCCATCTTGTACCCAAAGCCTTGTTAATTCTAATACGTTATTCGCTTCCTCTATTCCACACACTCCTTTCTGTAATGACCTACTTGCAGGAGTTCCATAAACTACTGTTCCTATCACTTCCCCTTCCCTATTGAATAATCCAAATGCCTGACTGCATGGTGCTTTCCTATGTAGATAATGATTCTTCACTACCAAATCCATAGCAGTCTTATAATCAATAGGTTTAATTGAATAATCATCCTTGATACTCAATATTGTTTCCTTTGGGATATACTTCCTCTTTCCACCTAGAACATAAGTTTTTATCATAGACCATTAAATATCTATGCTTCCTTGGTCTTGGTCTCCACTCTCCTTTGCTTCCTTTAACCTTTCCTCTTATATGTTTGATGTAGCTTCCATCTTCCTGTTCAAACCAAAAATCTGTTTTCTGTTTAGTTAAACCATAGTATTTAAAATTTAATGACTGATAAATATATCCTGTATGATATCTTGAATCAGCATATGAAAGTATTGCTCTAACATCTGTCTTTTCTCTCAACTGTTTTATACTAGTCGCTACAAAGTGTGAAAGAATAATGGGAGCATCAGGATGTTTAACTAGTCTGCCTAGTTCAAAGATTCCTTCCTGTTCCTTCCTTTCCAAACCAAAACATCCTTTCACTAACTCAGGAACTGAAGGACAAGTAAATATACAAACTGCTAAAAGCTTGTCATCAATGAATGCACCATAGTTATCACCACTACGAAAACCTTTGCTTTCCTTGGTCAAGTAGTGATAAGGATTAAGAAGTGAGGATGCTTCCTCTTTACTAATTTGTTTAACTATAGGTTTCATAAATTAGGTGCAGGGATTATGATAGTAAATTACTATTCGGCTCGCTCAAACAAAAAGATTTCGATTTCCATTGTTTTCTCAAGAAACTGCACAGATAGTTATTCGTATAGTTTGTAAACAATTTTAATCAATTACTCATATCTATTAAAAAATTACAGTATTGGTATAAAGGTTTTATTTTTGGAATATTATTTTAAACTAACTATAATTTTAATTTAGATATTTATAATATCTTTCCTGTAATTTACTGCGAGTTATCACTCTCCCTGCCCAAATAGATTACTAAATAAAAAACTATCTGTCAAGGACTAAAATTAATTAGTAGCCAAAACATAGTGAGTAGTATTAAAAATACTGTATAATCATTTTCGGTTTGGTGGTTCATCAGCATCTCCTAATGCCTTCCTTACCTTCACACTCTCTTTCCTTATTATAATAGTCTCTTTCCTAATTATTATTGTCTCCCTTAAAATTCTCCAATTAAGGAAAGTAAGAACAAAAGAAAGAATAAGTAAACTACTAACTAAAATTATATCCATATTCATTTAACGTTTTATCTTTTGACTTTTCTAACCCAATTAAAACATCAGTCTTATCTTTTATAATACCCTTTAAAATATTTTGCCATTGTTTAGGTTGTAATTTTTGGGCTTGTGTTTCTAAATCCATATGTTCCTTCACTTCATCTAGTGTAGGCATCCTTCCTTTTTCCCAAAACCCCACTCCTAATACCTGTAAGTCCTTCCCTCTTTTATAGAACTCCTCATAATTTCTTTTAGTTATTTTAGGGATTCCTATAAAATGTGATTGCATTTCTAAACATTCTTTTAAATTCTTCGGTTGCTTATAATTACTCACTGTCCTTCCTATATCTTAAATAATCTTTATGCTTATCTTTTATTTCTTGTAATGTATCTGTATGAGGTATCAAGGATGTATCTACATCCCTAGTTATGTCCTCAATAAAATTTCGCTCATCTAAACCCTGTCGTAGAATTATAGCATATATTTTTCTCAACAAATTAAATCCTACATATTCCTGATTAACTTTGATATATGATTGACAACATTCTCTCAACAAAAACAAATCAGCAACACTTACTTGTATAACTGTTTCTTCTAATGCCCATTTATCTTGAGTAGTTAATAATACTGCCATTCCTATAGTTTGTATTAAATCTACAGGTACAGGTACAGTACCTTGAGGCAAAAGATGTTTTGCTGGAATTTGAACTTTGCCACTCTCAGGAGTAATTTCCATCAACAAAGTTATACTATCACTCAAATATAATGCTTCATTTCTAGTTAGCGACAGTTCCTTAATCTCTGCAAAAAAAGCATCTTCTTCATTCGTATCGTACATAAGGTCGTTCTCCTATAGTTACAAAACATCTTCTACATAAATAATAACTGCGGTGCATACCATTCTTTGATTCCCACATTTCCATAAAAGGGGGGAAAGTAGCATGACCTTTCCAAGAACACCATAGTTTTTTAAAGAAACTTTTCATACTATATTATACTACTTTATGTTCTCATTACGATTAACATTTATTCTTGCTTCTATATCTTTCAATCTTATATCTATTAAATCTAATCTATCACAAATTTCAGTTATCTGATTTAATACAGTATCCATTCTGGTATTAATATCTTCAGCAGCTTCTCTAAATTCTTCACTCTGCTGATAAAGATATTGCATTATACTAGACATATCTATCTCCTAATAAAAAAGGGCTTCCTTTAACAGAAGCCCTTCTGCTTACTAACTCAATCCACAAGCACTTACTAGTAATCCCAAAGGTAATCCTAGCACTATAGATACTGCACAAAGGGTTAGTAAGAATCTTAATGGGTCTGTAATTATCATACGACCCTCCCTTTTTGAGATAACTCAATTTTATACTAATATAAAAACTCTGTCAAGTTTTTGAATATTCTACACTCATCTTATCAAAGGCTCTCTTTAATTCAAGATAGCTTCTTGGACTAGCAAATTCTCGTACAATCTGTAAATAAACAGAAGCAAAGTTCTTTCCATGGTGGTCTGCATATATAACGCTTTGATAGTTTATCACATGAGCCATCTCATGACAAATATATGGAAGGCTTTTAGCAAAGGGGAAAGGTAGAACGATTGATGTAGAAGTTGCATAGGCAATTGTTGAGTCTGTATGCCCTTCCGTTATCACCTTCGGAACAAATGCCCCTGCCCAAATAGATATTCTTTTAACAAGGTCTTTTACTTCATCCAAGGATAATACTTCAAGGTTATTCCAAAAGCCACATTGTTCCTCTGCTTCATAAACTAATCGTGCTTGGTCATCAGCTAAATGAAGATTGGGTATATCTCCTATATGTCCTTCACTTATTACTGCCGTAGTTCCCATGTTCTCTACTCATTCTAATCCTTATTTTTTCCGAATACGCTTCCAGTTATTATTGCACCAAATGATAAGTGAAACAATCCACCGCCCTTCAGCGTAAAAGGTTCATGTTGCGAAACCAATTTTTTTAAGTATTCAAGTTGGACAATTGGGTCTTCAATCTCTTGAAGGTGGCTCATATAATCAGCTAAGTCCAACCCCATTCTGGCAATCCCATAATAGATAGGCACGAACATAAAGTCGTAGATACAAATTATCAAGTACACAGTTACGACTATGTTTCGCCATATCATTATTATTCAGGAATGACTATATCATCTATTACTTTTATAGTAACCTTTGTGAATTCTCGTAGTTCTTTTACAAGAACTTTCTTTTCGTCCATAGTAATCTTCTTATCTTTTAAGGCACTTCCAAGATGTTGTACAACATCCATTGCTTCCTTTAGAATCTTCTTCCCTTCTGCCGTTTGTCCAGAATTCAACTGAACAAAAGTAATAGCTAAAGTTATTAGGTTCATTATATTCATAATTGTATTTCCTCCATATAATTAGAATTTCCACATTGACAATCCCCACCACATTCGCAGATGTAGGAATTGGTTTCTTCACATTCTAAACACTCACACTCACACATACAAGCTACTTCCGAATCCTCACAGGTACATTCCCCTGCTTCCATGCATTCACAATCATTCATTCTCAAGTACCTTCATGCCCAAAGCTATGATGCCCCCTATGGTTCCAGTCGCTATTTCTGGAAGTCCTTGCATAGCTCCTACTCCAGCTAATATACCTAAAACTAATATGGCTAAAAATATCTGTGGTCTTAGTTTTCCAAACATAACTTTTTCTTTACTCCTTGCGTTTTATCGCTTCGGCAATTTCTTCTCGTTTTTTATTTCCTTCGCTTCCTTCAGTAAAATTTGAATAGCCCATCTTTTTTGCTTGTGCTGTAGCAACTGCAAAAGGATTATCTACAGCTTTCAGGCTAAAAAATAATTGTTAGCTCTCTGCTTGTTTCCTGTATAGTCACTAGATTTATGGAAACATGATTCACATGGACATGATTCTTTATAGATATGTACATTTTCTTTTTCCAAGAAATTAAAGAACTCGTCTGATTTAGTTATTGTAATTTCAATATCAGCAGTAGAAGTAATTTCTTTCTTAGCTTTAGCTTCTTTCTTTGCTTCAGCAGCTAAGATTTTATCAAAGGCTTCGGTATCATTAAGTTGGTCTACAGGAGTTTCGGAGGAGTTTGCTCCTTCCTCTATTCCCCTCTTAGTATGTCTACCTAATTGTGGAGTAGTTAAAGCATCATCATAATGCCTTTCCCCTAGATTCTGCCCTGCTTCATTAACAACCCAAGGTGGAAGCCTATGAGCGAATGGTGAAGGGTCTTCCTCTATTACTGGAGTATACCTAGCGTACTCTGCTTCCAACTCACTAGGGAAACCATAGGCATCTAATAAGCTATGATGTTCATCCTGCCTTCCCTGTGTGTTCATTAGAGTAGGAAACGATTCTCCATACCCTTCTGCTTCAGTATCTCCTACGATTTTTTGTAATACGTTCTGTGTGATTTTATCTGCTAAGCTCATATTACCTATTGCGTTTCTAATTATCCTTCCGCCTGTTCCCTCTACTTCTTTATCTGCTCCCTGCCTTCTTTGTTCATCTATTCTTTCACTTTCCTTCATACCTGCTCTTTCAGTAGCTTTATATTCTTCCAGTGTTGGTGACCTTTCTTCTTCTTTCCACTTATCACGTAAAGTTGGTCGCTGCCTTCTTCGTTCTGCTGCCTTATCGTAAAAAGCCTTTGTTTCTTGCCTCTTTGGGTCTGAATGGTATGGGGCTTTCCCTTCAGGAAAACGATGGTCTAACTCCTGTTGCTCACGCCTTTCATAGTCATATGCTTCTTCACTATGAAATCCATGTTTACGATATACGTCATTTCTTTCCTTTGAACCTCTAGCCATTCCATCTTTAACTTCTGTCTGTATTTGTCTGTGTGTGGAATCTCTCTTAGCCTGTTCTTGCCTTGCTTTTGATGGGTCATCTCGTAACATCTGCCATTTCTCTTCCGCAGCATCAAGTTGTCTAGGTGTCAGGTCAGCATCCTGTGCTTGTTTTTGCCTTGATGGTTCTCTTCCAAATTCCTCAGGGTAAGCGTAATTCCCTGTGCTTGTTTTATAGTTCCTCTCACTAGCATGTGCTTCATCAGCATGAGAAACCCAACTAGCTCCTTGGTCAGTCGTATGAACTTGTACGCCTTCGGCTGGAGTTTCCCCTTGTGCAAGATATCTAGCTTGTTGGTCACCGGGAAAAGGTTCAGTAAAACCAGTAGGAAATGATTCTCCATAGTCTCCTGCTTCAGTATCTCCTACAAGTTTTTGTAATACATTCTGTGTGATTTTATCGGTTAAGTTCATAATATTAGCCCCTATTGATTTTTGTTTGAATCTATCCTCTCGTCTAAAGCCTTTTGGATATCTTACATTGGTATTATGGGCAGATAGTTGGGAATCCTTTGAACCCCTAGATGTGTAATCTGGTTGCCAGTCATAATAAGTGTTCTTTCCCCAACTATCCGTATAGTAGTATTTATCTCGTTTTTTATCGTAATACCTACCATGGATGCTATATTTCTCTTTGATGTCTTTAAACGACATATCTAGTGCTTCACGAATTTCCTTTTTAGATAGTCTTTCCTCCGGGTTCTTTTGTTTATCCCATGCCATTAGATGGTCTAGTTTATTTATTTCTTCTGGTTGTTCCTTTGGGTCAGGATACATACGTTTCTCTTCTGCCTTGCGTTTCTCTTCTGCCTCCTCTTGCACTTGAGAGCGTTGTTCCTGCTGATATGCTTCCGGTTCTGTAAAAGCTGGATGGTCATATCCATATTGGTCTCTTAAATCAGGTGGTTCGCCATATCCATCATCATCATCGTAATCATCATATCCTTCATCATCGTCTGGGTCATACTCTGAATAATCTCTTCCTTCTGCTTCATCAAAAAGAGAAACCCAACTGGCTCCTTGAGCAGTCGTATGAACTCGCACACCTTCGGCTGGAGTTTCCCCTTGTTTAAGATATCTAGCTTCGTTATGACCGGGAAATGGTTCAGTAAAACCAGACAGTCCACCAGAATCATCACCAAAATCTGGAGGTTGTGGAGGTTGGTTTTCCATACCTTGCTTCTTTAAGAATGATTTAATAAAATCCACATCACCATCTGACTTATACATAAGTTCAACTCCTTGTGAATTACAACCACAATCACAATTTCCATCGCTTTTTACTAAGCAACTTCCATCTGCACATGAAGATGTAGCAGAATTTTCAGCCTTTAAAATATCAAATGATGCTCCTTGATTAACTCCCTTTTCACATACAGTTACTTCGGCTAGTTCCAATTCATCTACTTGCATCACTTCCATTAATCCCTTCTGTATAGTCTGGGTCTTAGTAGCACTTCCAGCTATACTATAACTCTTTAGCTTCCCTTCATCTATCTGTTCCCTTACTTTCTTAGCAATCTTTGTATCATTCCTTAACTCTGTAATAAAAAATAATCCTTTATCATCCACTCCAGATTTAAATATCTGCCCACCCTTACTAATATAAGCTGGCAAAGCCCATCCTACCTGTACATCTGAATGAAGTACCATGGCGTTACGAGTTCTAAAGTTAGCCATATACTTCTGAAAAGCTTTCCCTAGAGCATCTGTAGTAATTAAATGTCCTTCCCTATCAATCAATTCAATAGAAGCAGGGCCACCAACTACCAGAGAATCATCATCTCTAACTCCCATTTTTCTCAAAGCTTTTGAAAAAGTTGGGTCATCTGGATAAGCTCTGGATAGAGTTAGCATTTCAGCAGCAGAAGCTATTCCTGCTTTATATAGTCTTTTATATTCGTCTAAGGCAAAATTTATATCCTTTAACGTAGTTCTTCCATCAGTTGCTTTCTCAAGAAACTGAATCTCTGTATCCTGATATAAATCTTCAATCCATTTTGTATCTGTTGCAGTAGTCATTATACGACTGATATTCCCCAGATTACTCCACTAACTGTGGGTGTATTCTGTGCTGCTACTATAGAAACCTTCTTCGTAAAATGGAGTGGCACATATGTTTCAAACACACCTTCAGAAGAAGTTGCTATCTTAGGCAGTATTGGTATTCCAGTTGATGAACTGGCTGTATGGTCAAACGCTAGGTAAAGTATATCTCCAGATGTTGTAGATTCATTAGTTATTTTAATACCCTTTATAATTTGTATGCCGGGTCGTTTCCTTGAAGTAGAAGCATTAGCAGTTCCATCCCACTCATGGTTCATTCCAAAGTCTCCATCTACATAAGTAGAAACTGCTGTAGTGTCTTCCCTTACCTCAAACATAATCTTATCTGCATAGAAATCAATATTATGTTGAGCCGTAGTAGTTAAAGATAATCTATATGTTGCAGCATCTGTAAGAGGAGCAACAGTATATTGAGCAGTTAATCTTCTCCATGAGGCTGCTAGGTCATCTGAACCAGAGGTTGCTAGTATTGACCCTGATGAATCCATAATCTCAAGAGTGACAGCTCCAGAAGCTGAAGCTCCTCTATGCTCAAGTTGAACTGATAAATGTTGTGGTTGAGTACTAAGTGGAATTGTAGGAGTAGTCCAATAGAATCCTTCGTCTGCTGCTGAGTTATCAGGATTAACTAATAATGAAGCTGCTCCAACAGATTGTTGAGAAGTACTTCTAGAGATAGCAGAACCAGAAGCTGTGAACATGGTCACATCAGATGCTTCAAGTCTAGGATTTGTTACCCAATTAGTTGCTACTTCCCCCTGACTAGCCGTCAACAAAGTTGATGCTGTAGTGGAAGTCGCTTCCCTAAAGGGATGATATTTTGTAAACGCATGTACAGATTGACGAGTAGAAGCATCGGCTTCCCACCCTCTGTAGTCGGTATGTCTTTCTTGTGCCATTTTGGTGTAGCTCCTAGTCTCTATATAATGTTATCAGTCCTACTACTGCTGCCATTACGACTGTTGCATGACCAAATAGTATTCCTGTAAGAAGAGCTAAAGATTTAGCCCCATAAAATTTTGTACGCCAATGTTTTAACTCATCTAATTCGTCATTTACTTTTTCCAAACCCACGCATAAAGTCTTGTTTAACCTACTCTGAGTATCTATATAAGTATCTAACCGTTCCATATAAACAGCTAAATCTATGTCAGTACGTTTTTTTACCATGGTTATACAGACACTCAGTTAAGTTTATTTATCTTCCGTATGCTATAACTCTAGCGTAGAAAGCTGAGAGGTCAGTAGTGTCTGCCACTTCATCTAACGCAGCTCCATCAGCTCCTGCTTCATATACAGCTAATTTACTATTAGTATAATCATACTGTGGTATATACCCAGAGTCCTCACCATGAACTAACACTATATGTAGTGACTCCAGTCCAAGGTCTGCTGCTGTTAATGATTCTCCACCAGATGCATAAGAGCTATCAAATAGAATTCTCTTAATAACATACTTGTTATTTCCCGGTACTCCTACAACATCTGAAGCATTTCCGGGAGTCGATAATGTTAATGCCATAATAATTCCTCCGTGTCTTTACATTACATTAATAAACCAGTAAGGGATGGTAAATATATTTCAATCTACCATCCCTATAAAGAAAGCTTTAACTATTTAGGTCAGATATTTTAGCCTGAGTCCAAATATTTTTAACCCTCATCTCACCCATTGTATAGAGCAAGCCCCTAACTACTAGAGCATTAGCTGCAAAGTAGTCACGGTTCTCAACATACTGAGTAGGTTGAGCAATAGCCATTTCAATGTAGTCTGTATCAAGAACAAATATATCTGTTCCCAAAACAGCATCTGCACTAGAAACTGACTTAGCAACGTCAGCATCTGGCAGTATTGGAATGCCCATGTAAGTAGAAAGTACTAGACCAGTTCGTGTACCGGGATAAGTCTTTTCTGAACCTACACCAACTTGATACTCTTCCTGACCCATATAGCGTTGCTGTGAGTTTAGAAGTCTTTCAAGTTTAAAGTATTGGTCATGACCCAATAAGATTAGTTTTGGTTCGCCACCATTTTCTCTAATCTTCTGAATAGCCGTGTCCAATAATGTTAGAGTTAAGTCTCTGCCTGTTCCACTATTGTAGGAAACAGAAGCTGCTGAGTTCCAATCACCAGCAGTTCTACCAGACTGAGTAAGGTCATAAGCTCTTACTTCAGCACCGTTAGAAGCTCCACCAACTGTCATAGCATCTTCTGCTACAACGTCTTGTATGGATGTGAAACCAGCTCTGCTATAAATTGTAGCCAAGTCACCATCTGCGAAACTAGTACCTGATGCAACTGTTACTGCACCAGATGAAGTGTTAGCTGCTGAAACAGCAGAACCTGAAGTTCGTCCCATAGTACCACCATCATTTGTGGATACTGCATCACCAATTTTAAAGTGCTTGGCAATAGCTGCTGGAACTGTAAATGAAGTTGCGCCACCAGCAGATACTATATAAGCACTACCAGCGTTCAGCTCTTCATTGATTTCTTTAATGTGGTCTAACTGAGCATTCTCATTTTCCAATGCCAGTACGTCACCAACACCACCTTCTAACTGAGCTGTGAAGACTGACTTCACGCTTGCACCGAATGTGGTTGAAACTATACGAGGTAAACTCGATACAGTTTGAATTGCTGATACGTCAACTGTTGGGAGACTACCAGTTTCAGTTACAGGTCGTGAACGACCAGAACCTCTGTCTGACCTAACACGCCAACCAGCCGTATTGCCCCATACAACTCTTGGTATAGCGTTGAAGAAACGAGTCTGGTTGTTTAATGCTTGCCAGACCTTCCTTCCATATGTGGTATTGAAAATACCTGTAGCCGAATCAACCGTAAAGTATGTCTGCTTTTGCAGATACTCAGGGCCGAATACTGACTGATATAGTCCTCTTTGGGACTGGGCTAAATATTCACTTAAACTAGGGTTAGCCATAGCCTTTTAATCCTCCAAGATTTAAAATTTATTTACCTACTAATTCTCTGGGTAAACCATTAGTGTCCCCAGTATCTATTTTTTGCTGAAGCCTACGCAATTCCTGATAGGACATATCAACCAACTGTCCTGCTACATCACCTTCTGCTTTAGCAATAGGAGTCAAGTCATCTAATCCAAGACCCTGTGTGAGTTTTGGAGCTTGTAGACTAGTCTCTTCCCTGAAGCCCATCTTTCGTAGACGGTTCTCAGCTTCAGTTTGAATTGCTTTCTGCATACCAGTTTTAGAAGCTTTTACTTGTTTCTTCAAAGCCCTAATCTGTTTTTGCATATTTACCAAATCTGGTTCCCCTTCGCCTTCGCCTTCGTCATCAACAACTTCTTCATCTTCTTCTATAGGTTCGTCAGAAGCTTCTTCAGGTATTTCCTCGTCCATTGAATCCTGTTTATAGGCCATTCCACCCTTCTCTACTTCTTCTTCTTCAATCTTTTCCTTACCATTCTCTTCCTCATACTCTTTCTTCAAGGCGTTAAGCTGTTTTTGCATTGCCTGAATAGTATTCTGCTGGTCTTCTATCTTAGTTGTAGGTGTTACACTACTTTCAGAATCATCAGCGTTTTGAGGAGTTCCACCTGTACCTTTAGCTTTACGCTCTTTTCCATCAACATCTAAGCCCATGTCAGCACCTTCGCCTTTAACGACTGAGAGTACTTCACTAGCTATAGACTTAACAAGACTTGCCCTAGCATTAGCTTGAGCAGACTGCTGTGCTTCAGCAGCTACATCCTGTTCCTCTTTTGAAAACCGACCATCCATCTTTTGCAAGATTTCAGCAACTGCGGCAAGAGCCAAATTGGTTCCTTCCATTTGTTTCTCTATTCGCTCTGTTATGTCTGGCATATTTCATGCCCTCCTAAATAGATTTTTTACCATCTGCAAGGCTGGTCTAAGCCACCCCCGGCCTTCAAAATAAAGTAAAATATAACGTTTTATAAACGTTACTACATTATACTAACAAACTTAAAAAATCCTACGAATTATAATATAAATTATGAATCCATATCTACAAGTCCTTTTTCTTCTAAATAAAGCATTTCATTTCTAAAATCATATAAGGGTACTTGAACTAGCTTCTTTAATTTATCGCATTGATTACCTTCTGGTAATGATGCCTCTATTAAATCTAATACCTTTCCTACCATTCTAGAATGTTTTGCTATTATATATTCTTGATTCGGTGAGACTTGACTTACATCTACCATAATTTTCCTCCTATTTATCCTATGGTCTGAGCCGTTAACCCTGTAGTTTGCATAAGGGTTTCTTCTATTCGTATTTCAGTAGGTAATACTGAAGTTAATTCTCTATTATTAGCCAATACTTTTTTATATGCTTGTTGCAACCAATCTTTTTTCTTTCTTATAGTAGAAGACTTCGTATCTATAGTTGTCCACTTTTTAGTAAGGCTATTAAAAACTGGTTTAAAACCTTCTGAATATCGCCTTTTATGTTCTTTAACACGGCTGGCTCTTCTCCTATGGGCTGGAATCCTAGATACCCAAACTTTCTCTTGTGGAAACTCAGGATTACTAAGGTTGGTTGCTGAAGGCAGGCCTTCATGTAGGGAATAAGCATAGATAGGAGAATAATATATCCAAAAGACTTGTGGTTGTTTAGAAAATGTCGATTGAGTAGTGAACAACCTAGAAGTTTTTAACTGACCAGAAGCTTGAGGAACTAGCCTATCAGCTTCACGAACAACCTCTTCTCCAAATGCATGTAATATTTTAGCTAATTCTTCTTTTGCCCATTGATATGAATTCATATCAACAGAATTTTTTCGTAATTCTGTATCTAATTCTTGAAAAGCTTTATCAAAAGTTATAGTTCCAACAAGTCCCATAATATAACATTATACTTATATTATGGAATTATTCTCATGCGAATTTAATCATATCAGCCCAAGAATCTGGTATATTATCTTTGAAAGGTGTCCATTGTTCATTATCATATAAGTGTAAATAGATAACTTCTTTTCCTATATAACCATACTTAGGATGCCAATAGGTAACTAATTGCTTGGGTTTAGTGGCTGTATGAAGTCTCTGCAAAGCAAATTCATCAGGGCCTTTCATTGTTCCACAGATATGTAACTCTCCTGTACCTATATCTATTTCATCTATACGATGGAAATGTCCTATCATAGCACAGTTAAATTTAATTTCTTTGACCGTTACTCCTGACTTCTCTTCTCCCACGCTGGCTTTATACTGCATTACTCCCCTAAGATTCGTGATTGCTTTTGTAATAGACATAGTACTTCCAGCACCAGAAATTGAATCCCCATGCATTATAAGTATATTATTATTATAAACCGAGAATACATGTAGATAACTCTTAGGAATATCAAAGGTCATATTTTTCTGGTTCTTACAAAAAGCCGATACCCATTGATACAACATATAATCCCAATCCATATACTTATCTTTCATTGGGGGTTTTCTGGTCATACGTCCATGGTTACCAACAACACAGGGAACTTTCACAGTTTTGAAATGAGGAGCTAAAAACATTAAAGCTTGGGCTATTAGGTTCGCACCCCTTATCATTTGTTGCATACAGTTAGCTATATTACTTCTAGCTAGTTCGTCATGTATATCCCCACTAATCATATCTCCCAACATGGGAATAACTAAATCATCTACTTTAGCTATATTACGTCTATAGTTTGCTAAGTTTAATACTTGGTTTGCCCACCCCCATAACCTTCTATTGAACACAGTAAAGTCATAACTGTTTATATCTAGCATCTGTTCTGAATAAACTTCCTCACCAATATGAGTATCAGTAAGAGGGGCTACCATAGTTTGAGGATGAGTACCTACAAAGTTTCCTTTGGGAGAAACATATTGAACTAAAGGAACAGGGTCGAATGAGGGAGCTAATTCATTTATAGTATCTACTATAATTTCTTTCTTAGCTGCCTCTTTAATGACTTTTTCATACAGCTTCTTATAAAAATCAGCTTCACTCTTATGAGTAGCTACCTTTTTATCCAGCTTGATTCTGTCATCAATACTATTTTCGTTGTCTAAGAGTTGAACTTCCTGCTCCCAAACCTCTTTGTCGTGCCAGCGTTGAATCGTTGTTCGGTGAATTGGTACTCCGAATATCTCCTCCACCCAATTTGACAAAGATGTCCAAGTCGCTCCTGCCTCTCTTCTTTTTATTATCTCTGATTTTGCCTTTTCTGGAATCATAGCTTCTCCTAATCTTTAGAGTGATTACTCTCCCACACATTATACAATGTAAGTCTTCATCTAAGTCAATATACATATCTCCTTCACATTTAGGACATACTTTAAGACTCAGTTTCATCTTCACCTTCGTAATAATTTTTTAAGATTTCTAAATCTTTCATGAAATTTTCTACAAATTCCTCATCGTCATGCTCATCTTCTGGGTCAATAACTTCTCCCTGTTCCAAATCTTTAGAAGCACCTTGGCGTAAAGCATCTGATTCATATCCACCAGACTCATAAGGCATCGCTAATTGGACATCAACTCCTGCTGGAGATGCCATATCAGACCTTCCAGTATCTTTAGGTTTATCGTTTTCTTCTTCATCATCTAACTGTTTAATTCTTTCTGTCTCACCGTTTTGAGTTACATCTGCTTGCTTATCTGTTTCAGCATCAAATTCTAAAACCTCATCTTTATCCTCTGGAATATCCACATCTTTTTTCTTCCAATCTAGTCTAGGGGGCTGACTATTAATTGTTTCCCCACTATGTTGTTGATGGAATTCTCCTTTACGAAGTTCCTCTTTAACCCAATTAACTAGTTCAAGAGTAAACATTGAGTCAGCTTTAACCATTTTTCTTTCTGGACTAGTACCAGAAACGAATTGTTCTAGGCGTTCTATACCAGTTTTCTTCTTGTTCTCATTCTTTTTGCGTTTCCCACGTTCTGAATGTGTAGGAGTAAATATGCCAGAATCAGATGAAGTAAAGACTGTTCCACCACCTTCGCCAAAACCTCCACCATCACCTTCTTTTTTAAGTTTCTTCTTCTTATATGAATCGTCAGCCCCTCTTGGGTTAGTCATCCAACCTTTATTAATTATAGAATTAAAAATATCTGTTGCGTAAGTTAAGTCCTCAGATTTTTTAAATTCAGCAACTTCAGGCATCATTTGACCTAAATAGTCAGATACTTCATCATCTGTCATAATATCAGTAAGATATTTTTCTTTGTCTAAATCACTTAATAAATCAAAAAATTTCTTCCGTATATATCTTTCCTTTGTTGTTCCAGAAACAGATACTAAATTACCTTTGCTATCTCGTTTTAAATGTTGAGTTACTTTATTTGATACATGTTCGGCTATCATATCTAAATATTTTTTGTGGGTCAGTTTCCCTAGTTTGCCTGATTTCCAATCAGCAAGTATATCTCCATGTATTGCCCTTGCTTCCTTACCACATTTCCACCTTCTGGAAGATTGATTACTTATTCCTTGTTTATCTAGCTTAAATCGTTCATTATACTCAGCCCAAGCTTCTGGCCCCATATGTTCTTTATACTTATTTTTTTGATTTTTAATGTTGAGGTCAGCAGTCCCTCTTTTTCCCTTTCCATCACTTCCTGCATGGTCGAATACTTGTTCACTATCAGTTTTAATATATGATTTTCCTAAATGCTCTCCTTTAGAAAAATTTATTTTATTTGCATCTATAGGTTTCTTAGTACCACCAACCTTATTAGTATACTCTGACTGAGCATGTGTGTTTATCATTTTATTTTTAATTACGGAAATCATATTAGGGTCATCTATTTCATATCTAGTAGGAACTCCACCTTTTCCCATTTGTTCTCCAGCCACCTCTATAACTACTTTCTTATCATCATCTAAAAATTGTATATTTCTAGGCGTTAAATCCAGTAGCCCAACTCCTGAAGTCTTTAAATATTTCTCTTTAAGTCTCCTTCCCAACCTTATGTTACCCACCGTCTGACCCTCAAACTCAAATTGCTCTATCAGTTCTTCCGCTGCCTGTCCTCCCATAAAAGCATCACCATTACCATGTCTCATACCTAGATTAGTATATATAAAATAAGCTTTGTCCTCATCAGACATAACATCTGCTCCATTTTTCTCAATGTCTTTTGACATCTCTTCTAATATTCCATCAGTATATTCATCCACAACTTCATCAACACTCTCTAGTCTCAGAAGATTTTTTTGTAAACGTGCAACGTTTTGTATAATAAAGGGCTTACCTGTTTCTTTGTTCTCTCCAAAAAGCTGGATATCAGAATTAGGAGAAGTAGCTACACGAATAGTCTCTGGGTCAAGTTTGGCTACATCATTTCGTACTTGCCAATCTTCTAGCTCAGTATTCATAAGTACGATTTTATTAATCATATCTGGAGGTACTGCTCTCCCATAAAACCTAGGAAGTTCGCCATATTCGACTAGTTCTCGTTTTATTCCTACCACATTCTGAATCTCATCCTTAAAGGCTCGTCCTCTAGGATTTTCCTTTCTAGCTCCTGCTTGAACTTTTCGTCCTTTTATGTCTGATTTGCGTTCTTGTTTTCCCGGTTTGTAATACCACTCAGCTCCTGCAGCAGTTACCTGAATCTGCGCTCCTTCTGGAGCTGGTCTTTTCTTTGTAACTCTTCTAGCAACAGCATCACCGGGATATGGTTGTCCTTGTCCACCACCAAAATTATCAAAGCCACCTTGTTCTTCTTCTTCATCTTGTTTTAGAAGGGCTTTTTGTATCTCTTCAGCATCTTCATCCTCATCTATAGGTCTGAAATGCTCATCATACTCAATTCCTGCCTCATCCATGTCGTTAATATATTTAAGGATAATATCTTGCGCCTTTTCACTATCCTCTTCCGTCCAATTCTCCTTCGTTAAATCAAGAACATCATCATCTATTGGTTCTTCATCCTCTTGTTTATTTATGAACTGGTAAAATTTATCTATGATACTCATAATATTATCCTGTTTTTGTTTTTATAATTCATCACTAACATCTACTACATCAGTAGACTTATCCTTTTTAGCCTTTGGTATTTCTTGTTTGTTTCTACTAAATCTTGTTGGGTCTCCAAACATAGCTTTAGATATATTAGTAATACCTGTAGGAGATAAATCAGCTACATAATCCACCCCATTCTGAACGAACCACATCTGACTTAAATCAGGAGTAATTTCTTTAATTGCAGGAGAAGAAAAACCTTTCTCTAATAAAGATTCTACCCATGTTTTTGATAAAGTTAATTCATTTTTACTCGCCCTAGCTTCAGCATATTCATCTATATCTCTTTCTTCTTCTGGACTTTTATCAGCCCAATCTGGTGTTACTCCACCAGTTCTTCCTTTAAATTTTCTTTGAGAACGTGGAACAGTTTTCTGTATATCCATAGCTTGGATAGCCCCACCTCCACCACCACCCATCATTTCTTGCATTTCTTGTTGCTGTTTCATTTGTGCCATCTGTTCCCTTTGTTGTTCTAGACCCATAGCCATTTGTTCGCCTTGCATCTCTGCTGTAGGAACGACCTCCCCACTAACAACAAATTCAGCATCATAAATAGGAACATCTTGTTCTTTTAAAGCTACAGTAAAACCTAATTGAGAAAATTGACTTACTATCTGAATCTTTTGTTGTGCGAAAGCAAGCCTAGTATTTTCAGCTTTTTCTTCAGGTTGAGGTAATTGAATAGTCCAATCAGTTATACCCAACCCTTCTAATAACTGTGGAAATACTTTCTCGTGAAATAATCTTTGGTCGCCTTCAACTACACGACTCATAACAACTAACTGCTGAGTTTGTGTAGACATACCACCAAATGCTTCAGGTGCGCCTTGCCATGCAGGAGTAACTCCCCACATAGCTGCTACTCTCTCTCTAACTTCTTCCCTTACTGGTAAGTAATCCATTTCTTGTAATGAATGGAATAACCTAACCATATCTACTCTACCTCTTTGGTTTCTAGCAGATACAGCTACCATTGGTATATAGTTAGGGTCTAGTCTTGTTTGAGCTGCTATATGTTCTCGTTCCCTACGCAATGATTCTGGGTCATCAGTAGTTACCAGTAACATACTAGCTGGCATTTTTCTCTCAAAGAAATATCTATATAGATTTTTATCCATGCCAACTAGAGTTAAAGCTTTTTCAAAAATTGTTAAAATAGGACTCCATCCATAAGTTTCAGTTGGAGAAAATTTAGATAGATGAATAATCTCGGAATCAGCTAAATATATATGCTGACTACGATGATAATATTTATACATGGCTGGCATTAATTGTGCGTTACATGATGGTTCCTCACATAGCCCACCTTCCTCTTGAATCTGTACTCTATGGATGGGGCAAACAAAATGTGAATTTTTAGGAAGTCCTGCTTGGTCTAAATCAAATTCTACTAAAGCAGGATTTAATCTTCTAATTTCTTGAACTCTAGAAGAAACATTTCCATCTCCCAAATCTTTATATTCTTTAGCTATATATAAAAATCCATCATCTAAAGAATTAATGTCAAAATGGAATTGCCGTAATACTTCTTCTAAACTTTGGTCAAATACATTACAATCTTTCAACCAATTTTGAAGTTTCTTTTTTTGGTCTTCATCTGGGTCTTCTACTTTAGGAATAAATTCAACGCCCCTTCTAAAAACTTCACTTGTAATATGACTTAAAGGGCCTCTTATTTCTTCTACAGACATAGCAACTGTTTGTAAATCTTGTACAAGCTGTTGCCTGTAGGCCATTTGGTGACGAACCCATGTATTTACTACATGGTCTAGACCAATAGTAGGAGCTGCACCAGTATCCCCACTCGCTTTCATGACATCTAATAAACTAATCTGTTTATTAAGGTCAGCCATCTGCTGCGCCATTTGGGGAACTTGGGGCATGTATTGGGATAATTTCATTATTAATCCTTACTTAAATTCGCCATGTCCTGTATAGAAACTAGTTTTACAATTGAGTCCATAGCTTTTTCTTTTAAATCATAATCCTCAGAATGTTGTGATTTATACTCTAATTCAGAGTTTTTTCTTTCTAAATCAGTTTTTAACTTAGTATTATCAGCAACCAATTCAGCTATCTTGGTATCTTTTTCAGCTAAATCTGCTTCGTATTCTTCACTATTATCGTTTGAAAACGATACGTTAGATAATACATCTTGACTAGCTGCTTCTTTAATTAAAGCAATAAACTGTCCTTCAGAAAGAACAGTTACTGCCTCACTATCATCAGGAACCTCTTCATCAGCACTCATCATTTTTAAATCTTCATGCCATGTATTTAAGATTCTCCATGTTTCTGCACTATCTTTTATTGCTATATATTGTTGGTCTGAACTTCCGGCTAAACTACCTAGTGGCATATTACCTCCTATTCTACTTCTCTATTTATATTATACTCAAATATTTCAATTTATCTACGCAATTGTACAAGCACTCCATCCACAAGTCTTACAAGTCTCACAACCTGATTCCATAATTACATTAGGATTGTCACAACAATCTTCTAGTTGTAAAGCCATTTTTAACTGTGAAGTTACTGTGCCTTTAACTAGTACCTCTTTTTCCCTACTTCCAGCTCTATATACAGTAATTCCTTTACACTTTGATTTCCATGCCAACATATAAGCATTCTCTACATCTATAGTAGTAGCCGAATTGGGAAAGTTTATTGTTTTAGAAATACCAGAATCCACATACTTTTGAAAAGCTGACTGCATCAACACATGGTCTTTAGGAGATATTTCAGGTGCTGTAATATAAATTTCTTTTACCCATTCTGGAACGTCCTTTCTGTTCTGTAAAGAACCTCCTCCAGCAAGATACTCCATTAATTCTTCGGAATAAAAACCATGTTCTTTAGCATCTTTCTCAAAATATTTATTTATATAGTTTAAAGTTTTACCTTCCAATATATTCTGTTTCTTCCAAACTAATGCAAAAGTAGGCTCTATTCCACTAGAGCAATCAGCTATCATAGATATAGTCCCTGTTGGAGCCACAGTTAATCTACAATGATTCCTATAAGGTTCTGCATTACCGTAATTACTTTGTCCCCACGCAGGAAAAGTACCTCTACTTACTCCTAATAATATGGATTCATCATCTGCCCAATGTTTAATTCGTTCTATAAGTTGTTTTCCTACCTCTCTAGCTTCATCAGAATTATATGGAATCTTTAATTGTAATAATAAATCAGCAAATCCCATAACCCCAAGCCCAATCTTACGAGTGGCTTTAGTCATTTTTTCAATATCAGGAGTCGCATACTCATTTGCATCAATAACATTATCAAGAAAATGAGTAGCAGTTCTAGTAACTTTCTCTAATCTAGTCCAATCTATTTTACGTTCCCACCTATCAGATACTCTAGTTAAATCGGAAGGAGAATAAAAATTAGCTAAATTAATAGACCCTAAATTACAGGATTCATTTCCAAGTAAAGGTTGTTCTCCACAAGGATTAGTAGCCACCATTTCTCCATATTCTTTTGTTACATGATTATCTGTATTCATTTGGTCAAGGAAAATCATACCGGGTTCTCCATTCTTCCATGCCCCAGCAATAATTTTATTAAACACTTCTCTTGCATTTAATCTTCCTTCAATCTGATTATTATATGGATTAATTAAATCGTACTCTAAATCATTTTCTACATGTTTCATCCAGTTAGAATCAACTCCCACAGAAATGTTGAAATTATGTATTTCTCCTTCAGTTGTCTTACAGTCAATAAATTCTAAAATATCTGGGTGATATACAGACATTACGGCCATGTTTGCTCCGTCTCTTTTACCACCTTGAGTAATCATAGAAGATACTCTAGATAAAGTTTTTAATACCTCAATAGGGCCACAAGCAATACCATGAGTAGTTTTTATTCTAGCTCCTTTAGGACGTATACCAGAAAGAGCAAATCCAGTACCACCCCCAAACTTTTGAACCATAGCAGTATCATGAGCTGCCTTCATTATCCCCTCCATTGAATCTTCTAGAGGAAGAACAAAACAAGCTGATAAAGTACCTTGCTCAGTTCCAGCATTCATAAGCGTAGGAGAATTAGGTATAAATTCAAGATTACTCATAACATCAAAAAAATCTTGTTCAAGTAATTCTCTTTCTACAGGAAGAGTGAAATAACCTTTTTCTACTTTAGCAATTGCTGTAGCAACTCTTTTAAATAAAGCCTTACTATCTTCAGTCGTTTCTCCTTCATCATCCTTTAAAAAATATCTATGTCCCAAAACTACTTGGGCTTGTTCCGATAATGCCGTTACCATATTAATCCTCCTAATTTTTATCCCCTATGTCCACAGTATAAACATAGGTTACGTTCTGCAACCCAAAAGGAAGGACTACATACACTTTCCTTACAATTTGGATTTGGGGCAGATTCCAGTCGCTCCATCTCATTCACAGGCTTCATCTGCAAGGTGTCTGCTGGAGAATTTTTATTTATATTCCCCAAACCTTGACCCTCTAGCTTCTCTCGTCTACCTTCAGGAGTCTCATATGGGCTTACTGCATCAAACCAATCTGCTGCATTACCCATGTCTACAAATCTATATGCTGTTTCATGTGCTGCTTGTAATGCCATAGCTATGGAGAAAAAAGCATCTCCATGACCTAATGGCGTATCTGGAGCTTTGAGTTCATTACTAACTGAAAGAATTTGTTGTTTTTGTCTTTCATCTTTTATCAACTTCAAATTTCCAGAATGTATAAATTGCTCAAAAATATGAGCCATTGTGTTTTTAGATTTCTTACTAAAGTTCATTGAGAGCCATCTCATGTCTAGTCCTCTATCTTCTAGTTCACCTCTAGTGTTATCTATATAACCAGTAGTTAAATTAAAATTCTCAGCCACATCATTCAAGTATTCAATCTGGTCTGAATATGACCAACCTTCCAAGAAAGATTGATGTATCTGCTCTATTTTATCCCCACGTTTTCTAAATAATACTAGATGTGATGGGTGGCGTTTCTTACCTACATCAAAGCCACCAAATATATAATCTCCCACATCTATATCTTTATATACTTGAGTGGCTGGAGCAGACCTTAAATAATCATATTCATTTTTTGTTATATCCTCTTCATCAAAATATGCTTCAGTAGAGAAATGAGGTATTAACATAAACTCTGAAGCAAAGGATTTGGGTCTAGCAGTTTGTTGCTCTAATAACCACTCTTCATCATATAGTTCTGGCATCAACACTCTTCTACCGGGAACTGGGTCTAATGCTGGAAGTACTCTAGATTTGAAACGACTATCATCCTGTAATTTAGCCAGCAAATCTCCCGGCATCATAGGTGTTCCTAGTACTATAACTGGAACTCCTTTAAGAGGAATAAACATAGATTCTGTCATAAAATGGTCTTCTACTTTAGTTATCTGTCCCATATTAAGAGGATTTTCTGGGTCACGCAATACGTCATCAGCAATTAAAGCTCCGTTAACATGC
>Ga0209349_1000288_pt1 | contig 28097 bp, 43 predicted proteins | sample ETNvirnome_2_130_FD_184067 | JGI IMG/M metagenome (GOLD analysis project Ga0209349, IMG submission 184067) | Marine viral communities from the Pacific Ocean - ETNP_2_130 (SPAdes) (version 2) | ecosystem: Environmental > Aquatic > Marine > Oceanic | place: Pacific Ocean | collected 2013-06-22
CCCCGCCGTAAATGTGTTATTTTACCATTTTACTTGACACAGAACTTGATATTTGGTATAATGTTGATATGAGACGCGAGATATGCATCCTCATAGGTAACTGGCAAGAATCAGACAAAGAACTGTTCTTTGGGCCGTTAACAGGCAACGAAGAATGGCACGAGTTTGATATTGATACGCCTTGGTCTACGATTATGGCTGAGTTGAAACTATTTCCCTCAAAGGGTCAAGCTCGTAAGAATGGATGGGACAAAGATGTTGAATGGGGATTTGATGACTTCACTTTTGGCAAAGTAAAACACTGGAAAACTGTTCTAAAGGTGATTGACTAATGGCTAAAAATAGAGATAAAAAGCGTCAACTTAATAAAAAGCGTCAGCTTCTTAATGTCAAAAGAATAGAGATTAAGGAAAAGAGTTTTCTCAAGCGTATGCTCGCTTACGATAAGACAAGAGCCAAAGACTATGCTGAGCTATGGGAAGGGAAAGAACTCGTTAGGTGGCTTAGATACGCCGGTCAGGGCAATGCAAGGTTTGCAGATGCCGGTGATGCAATTCAAAAATATGCCGCTAAATTCGATATTGACTTGACAAAGTTGGAAAATTCGGTATAATACACCAGTCGAGAACGGAAACACAAACCCCTTTTGGAGCATCAGCATGAAGGTACGTGACGGACAGAAACAAGGCGGCAAATACAAGTACATCGTTGCAAACAGCGGCGTACCCCACAACCCAGAGCCGCGAACAGAGCGTGGCAAGCGTCGTCGCAAGGCGAAACACCCCAATGGCATCCAGCCGGGGCATCCGGCCTTTGCGGGTGGCAAAGTGGAAAAAGAAAACGCAACTCCACTCGATGATTAAAATGACACGGTGAAACTGGAGGCTACCATACAGGTAGCAGGGAAGCCGGGAAAAAATACTGTCCAGTCCCGGACCCATGTTTTTATAAACCAATGAATAGAAGGGCCACGAAACCACCCTTCAAGCTACCGATCTCTTGGGCGAGTACCATTTCTTTCTAATGGTCCAAGAGGAACCCCCGGACGTTCCGGGGGTTTTTTAATAAGATAAAGAGGGGGCCGCCCCGCGAAAAAGTTTCGCGGGGCTTAATGCTTGACATTTAGGTTGACTTTTGTTATAATATGGGCGTAACCCAAACCCTTTTAGGAGACTCCCATGAACGCTCAGTATTGTTTTAACAACCTTGTCGCTCAAATGGTTCAGAAATTTCTGGAAGTCGTGGCTGGAACTGTACTTATCATCGATCAAAAAGACTTTGATGAGCGTGATGGAGTGGACTACTCGCGTACATTTCAGATGCCAATTGAAAATGCCGTTGATGAAGTCAAATGGGACAAATATGGAGGTTTTGAGGAATTGCATTCCATGCTTACATCTGAAAATCCTATGCAGGATATTTGTATGTGGCTTCAGGACCGCTATGGAGAATGGGGTGGTGCTCGCGTAGAAGTCAAAGAAGATCGTGAAAAACGCCTTGCAAAAGAAGAAGTTATTCGCCTGAATGGTGCGGCTGCATCTCTTGCACAAGCCAATAATGTTGAAATCGGTACGCTTGAATTCGTTCAAATCGTTAAGGATAAAATGGATAGTGCTGATTATAATTATGAAGTCGAAATGGGCGATGAGCGTATGGCCGAAGATTATGCCGCTCACATGATGGCCGGTTGCCGCGATGAATTCTGGAGTAATCGTGATTATACTCGTAGCCAGTGTGATGCTCGGATCGAAGCGGCTCATGAAATTTGGGAATGGCTACATAGGAACTGCCCACTCACAATGGCCCAGTGGAATGAACAACAACTGGCCGAAACCGGTTAATAAATTTAACCGGGGGCTGCCCCGGCGGCCCTAACCCCTTTAAATAAAAGCACTTATGAGCGTTAATTTTTAATCTTTTTTCCTGTTTTTCTGTCCAAACCCCTTGCAATCCCAGCTAAAACCTGTATAATACACAAGTCGAAACGGACAACTTTCAACCCTCTTTTGGAGAACATCATGGCAAATCTTTACGGTAGCAAGCGGAACTCACGACAGCAGGTTGCTGACGCATTCACCCCAACGGGTACGGACACCTACACCCCTGTTCCATACATCAAGCTGTTGGATACGGTCGAGCATCTTCTTCAGGAAAACGGTCTGGTCGTGGCCAATGAGGCTCACCAGTTGGTCAAGCCCATGAAGGACGTTCGTCAGCCGAACGCATTCGGTCAGTTTTTCAGCGTGCTGAATCTGGCCAACATGGATGACGGCAAAGGCGAAGTCGGTTTCGCAGTGGGCATCCGTTCGAGTCACGATATGTCACTGGCCGCATCGGTGTGTGCCGGTTCCAACGTGTTCGTCTGTTCGAACCTCTGCTTTTCGGCCGAGTGGATCGCTTCGCGGCGACACACCAGCGGCGTGTTGGCCGATCTGCCCGTCGTGATCGATTCGATCATCAAGCAGTTCCCGGAGGCTCAGGAATCCCAGAATCGTTTGTTCGATCAGCTTCGGGACACGACCATCACCGAACGTCAGGCTTTGTGGCTGGGCTATCAGGGCGTGAAGGAAAAGGCTATCAACGCCCGTGATCTGGTTCCGATCATGGAAGAGTTCGTCGGTGATCGCAACAAGGATCAGCACGGCGACAACTCCTCGCTGTGGAACCTCTACAACGCCGGTACTGAAGTCCACAAGGGCATTCAGGGCCGAAATATGGTCACCGCGTCCACGCGGTCGCTGGACTGGCACAGTCTGTTTAATAAGGCTGCAAGGCTGGGCGTCGATTCGGTCTAAATCAGGCCGACAACCAAACCCCTAACAAACAGGCCCCATCTGGGGCCTGTTTTATTTATCCCCCGCAGGGGGCATAATCCCTTGTCTTTCAAGGGATTATGGCCCCTGCGGGGGCGGCCCCACTAAAAAGGTATTATTCTCTTGACAAGCGAATGTAATACTGGTATAATACTTTCAGCATAGGAGATAATCATGGAAGATAAACTTTCTTCAATTTCAAGCTTGGATGCGGCTTGTGCAGAACTCTCAAATGAAATGCAACTTCTTAAAGCCAAGGCTCGCACATTCACACAGACCAAGAAGTCAGATGATGCCAAAGAGATGGCAGATGCTATGACTGACATAGAAAAGAAAGTCGAGAGAATAAGGGCCAAGCTGTCAAATATTGTTACTGAAGTATTCCAAAAGTCTTGACAACGGGCCGTCAATAAGGTATAATACAGCCATGAAACGCTCAAAACACAATTCGAAACGTCGCAGGAAAGAACTCGCCAAGCAGAATATTGTTCAGCCCATCGGCACAGTATTCGAGAGCTTTGGTAGTCCCTGCAATACCGATCCGTGGGATGGAAAACTTCCACCCCGTGATAGTCGTTCCACTCGCCGTCGCGGTAAAAAGGAACTCAGAAAGGACTACAATGTCTGATTGTGTAGTAACAGAGGAGCAAAGCGGAGTTCTTATCGGTAATGGATTTCATCACTACGAATCTGGTGACGTGGTTCATCTCACTGGGCCTAATGGCTCAAAAGATATTCACATCAATGATTTACCTCATGTCATTGAGGAGATTGAAGTAGGAACCGATCCAACAACTGGCGGCCCCATTTGCGATTATATATCATTTGATGATGAGAGGGGCGAGGATGAGGACGTTGACGACTACATTAGTCGTATGGGATATGCTGAAAATGAATGGATTGGTGATCAGCAGTTTATCGGTCCCCCTGAAGACCTCTAAAAAGGCCGTGGGCGGCCCCCTGATTATTCTATTTTCTTTTCAAACGACTTGACATATCTGGATATGTCTGTATAATAAAGCACTATGGCAAATTCACACACCGAAACCATTGAAGCTAACGACCTGCCTGTTAAATCAGATGATATTGATGGCAAGTTCCGTAAGCCTCAGAAACGAAAGAATCCCACCAGCAATCTTTCACGCAGAGATCGTGCAAAGAAGCGTAACCGCAGACAACGGAGCAGATAATGGCATTTTTCGGCGTAACAAAAGAAAAGATCGGTGAAGTCGTCAACCATCCCAATGCCGATAGGCTGGATATTGCCAAGCTGGAAGGAATGAATTTCCAGTTTATCGTTGGTCGTGACCAGTACAAAGTTGGCGATGATGTCGTATATTTTCCTATTGATTCGTTGATCCCGCCTAACGTCCTTGCAAGGCTTGGACTTGTTGACAGGTTGGCAGGAAAAGAAAAGAACCGAGTCAAAACCGTCAGGCTTCGTGGTTCTATCTCTCAGGGCATTGTAAGCGACCATGATACACTCGCTGGTATGTCGAGCATTGACAAGACCGATGAGCAGATCACCAATCTACTTGGTGTTACCAAATACGAGCCACCCGTTGTCCCTACGACTAGCGGAAATCTTGTCAAACTTCCAATGGGCCTAAGTGCCTACGATATCGAGGGTGCTGATCGTTATACCGAAGCTGCTGAGCTATTGATGGATCAAAAAGTTGCCATCAGCGAAAAAGTTGAGGGCATGAATTTCAGTGCTGGTTACTGTGCTCAAACTGGTAAAACATTTGTTAACCAACGCAACTACTCGATTGAGGAAATCGAGGGCAAAGAACATATGTTTTGGCGACTTGTCCGAGAAAGTGGCTTGCTTGATTATATTGAAAAGTTTGCTCTAAGCAATATCAATATCATCATTTACGGCGAATTTGTTGGCCCCGGCGTACAGGGAAACATCTACAAACTGGATAAGCATCGCGTGTATTTGTTTGACGTTAAAATTAACGATAACTGGCAATGTCCAATTGGTTTCACCAGAGAGGTATCCAAAATGGCAGAAAGTGCAAAGGTGGGTACTACGCTTGAGATCGTCCCGTTACTTGCCATTGATGTTACTCTGCGTGAATGGTTGGATGGTAAAACAATTCAGGAAGCATCGGACGGACGTTCGATGATCCATGATACGAAACGTGAAGGAATTGTCATCAAGCCTATGCTTGAACAACGAAATGATGAACTGGGTGGACGTTTAATTCTGAAACAAAGATCACCCCTTTATCTTGCTAATAGCAAGCTCTAAACATTTAAGAATAAAACCACCGTAATATTTACGTCCATCTATCTCTATTAGGTGGACGTTTTTATCTTTGCAATAAGCTCTAAGCCATTCGTCTCTAATTTGTACTTTTCTAAATTCTGATTCTCCACCGAATCTATCACACGGCTCGTAATGCTGTCTGCCATTATATTCTACATAAATAATATTATCACCGTCTTTTACTTCAAAATCTATAAAGATTTTTGATCTTATTGTTTCATCTCCCATTTTTATTTCTTTGTTTATTAGTTTTTGTTTTTTAATGGATGAATTAGGAAATAATCTTTCTAGATATTTATGTGTTCTTTTTTCGTTATATCTTGGGTTCTTTGCACATCTGGGACAATTGCTTTTTGCGTGCATTACTCCATTAACAGTTGCTATCCATATGTGATTACATTCTAAGCATTTCCATTTAATCTGTTGTTTTGAGTGTTTTGGTTTTTGTAATGCTTTGATGTTTCTTTCTTCTTTTTCTAGTTTTTCATTGACATTTTGTATAGAAATAGGAATCCGTCCAGAACATTTTGGACATCCAGTTTTATGATTTATTAATGAATTTGTATTAGTTTCCCATGAATATTCACATTTTTTGCATATTACCTTTATAGGTGATCGTGAATTAATAATATTAGACAGTCTAATAATATTAGTTTTCTTTATTTTTTCATCAACTATCCTGTTAGTTAGTTTTCTATTCCCTGCACAGTTAGGGCAACCTTTTTTTCTTATGGTGTCAGCCTGTGATTTCCAAGTAAATTGGCATTTTGTACATAGAAAATTTATTTTATCATATGGACCAGAATAATCAGATAACCGTTTTATTTTTCTACTTTTCAAGTTCCGATTAGTGTCAAACTGTTCGTTAGTTAATTTTGCTCTACCCATTATAATCTCCTTGACATTTCTGTTGATGTCTAATATAATATCGGACAATGAGGTTTAAGGATTTACAAAAATAATAACGTTGATTCTGAAACAGCGTGGTCCCGAGTATCTTGCCAAATCCAAACTGTGAATTGCAATACTTACCACGTTCAAAACCCCGCGAAAGCGGGGTTTTTTAATAGGGGCGGCCCCGTTGTTTTCTTATTATTTTATCCAAAAGGGTTGACAAAACTGAGTAAGTCTATATAATAGGGCAGTTGAAACGATAACCCTAACTGAAAGATTGACAATGATTGTGCAACATATTAAGCGTAAACGCGGTGGCAGGGTCGTAAAAGTTGGAACCATTGTTGGTCGAGCCTTTGGCGACACTGCGTGTGTTGGATTCTCAAAATGCAAAATCACCGGTGACGGTGCTGATACTTTTGATAAGCAGGAAGGAATCGATATCGCCCTGTGCCGTGCTGCTGATCTGACAAATGGTGTAGGCCATCGAGTCCCGCAATCCATTCAAAAAGACGTTGCTGAGTTTTCGAGACGTGCTGAGGCTTACTTTCAGGACAAAAAAGTTATTTCCCCGTAATTGGCTAACAAAGATCACAAAACAAAGGAAAAGTCATGCTTCATCGCAAAAAACAGGTCAAACAATCAGTCACAAAAAACAAGCGAAGTCATCGCTTTGCTCGCAAAGAAAACATCGATGCGTTCGTTCTGCATGTCGGTGATATTGTTACCCGCAAGAATACATCGGGAGATATCTCACACGTTGGTCGTATCCTTCGTGTCAATGCCCTTCATGCTGGACTTGTGTATGCTGAGGTGATTCTTGATAAGGAAATTGTCTCTGTTACCGATAACCTCATGAACTGGACCGGCAAGGAACTTATACTGACGATTCCTAGTAATCAGTTTTTCCGCGTGACAAAGAAGCATTACGACAAGCAGCGAGAACACCTTGCCAAGCAGCGTCAGCAATTGATTGCTGAAAACAATTCCAAATCGTATAACTTTGACAATCAGATCAGTGGTTCGGCTACGGATGTTGTGCTGAATCATACGAACGGAACGGTCAATCTGACTTGGCAGCAGTATCACGAAGTGCTTGAAGCTTTGATCCTGATTGGAGTTATTCATGCAAGCAAGACAATGCAAAAGCATTCCGGTTGCAGTCTTGCCGCTGCTGCGGAAATCGTTCGCAGGGTTGATTCTCTGACTGCATTCAGCAAGGTGTGGGAAAAGATCAGCCGACCACTGATGGAAAAGATGGTTGATCTTGTCAACAGCAATGATCTTGATCCCGGTGACTTCGAACAATTGGCCGCTGAACTGGCTGCAAACAAATAGCTCCTTTCATGATGGGTTTCGACTCATTTTAAGGCGACACGCCCCCACACCCTGTTTGAAATGCAGGGTGTTGTGGGGCGGCCCCCTTTCTTTTCTGTTATATCCTATTTATTTACCGATACCACTTGACAGAGACAAATAAAAGAGTATAATATGGGTATGACGAACGAATTGGAAAACAAAGCAAAACGAATCAATGCACTGTTGACACGGGCAGGTGGTCAGTGTCTAAAGGTTGGTGGCTGTGTCCGAGATAAGTTCTTGGGCAAGGGCAACAAAGACATTGACATCGAGGTGTTCGGTCTGAGCTACAATCAGATCGTGGCAATCCTGAAAGCTGAGCAGTTGCGTTGTGATGTTGTGGGTGAGGCTTTCGGTGTTATCAAGGTTGATAATGACATCGACGTTTCCATCCCTCGCCGTGAAAATAAAGCCGGTGTGGGTCATAAGGGTTTCAATGTGATGCCTGACCCCAACATGACCAAAGAAGATGCCGCTGCAAGGCGTGATTTCACGATCAACAGCATGGCTGAAACTTTCGGCGGTGAATTGGTTGATCCCTTCAATGGTCAAGCAGACATCGATGCAAAGGTGCTTCGTGCAACGTCTGGTGCATTCGTAGAGGACCCTTTGAGGGTTCTGCGAGGAATGCAATTCGCTGCAAGGTTCGGATTCACGATGGATGCAAAGACCGTTGATATGTGCCGAGTGTTGCGACATGAGTTCGATACATTGGCCAAAGAGCGTATCTGGGGCGAATGGGAAAAGTGGGCAACGAAAGCCACTGATGCCAAGGCTGGTCTGGATTTACTGGTTGATACTGGTTGGTTGGAATTATTCCCTGAACTGAATGCACTGACCGAAGCTAAGCAAGACCCCGAATGGCATCCCGAAGGAAATACGTGGGAACACACGACGTTCGTTTGTAACGCAATGGTCGATATCTGCGAACGGGATAACGTGACGGGTGATGATAGGCTGGTGGCGATGTTCGCCGCATTGTGCCATGACTTGGGTAAGGCTACAACGACTGTTTTCAAAGATGGTCATTGGAAAGCACCCGGTCACGATCAGGCCGGTGTTACAATCACCGAAGCGTTTTTGACTTCTATCAGTGCTCCCCATTGGCTGATCGAAAAAGTGAAACCGCTGGTGGCACAGCATATGCGTCACTGTGGAATCAAGGACGAACAGTTAAATGCTCGTATCGTGCGTAGGTTGGCTAATGACTTGGCTCCTGCTACGATGGAAGAATGGAGCCGTATCGTTGAAGCAGACCATAGCGGTCGTCCACCGCTTGCAAAGGGTAATCCTGTGGAAGCATGGATGAAACTGGCCGCAGAGTTGAAACTGGAAGATGCCGCACCTAAGCCCTTGCTGATGGGTAGGCATCTGATCGATGCAGGAATGAAACCCGGTCCTAGTTTTGGTCCAGTGCTGAAAGCTGCTTTCGAGGATCAGCTAGATGGCGTGTTCAATGATGAAGCTGGTGCAGTCGAATGGATGAGAAATAACCTTTAAGGAGAAGCCCCGGTGAAAGCCGGGGCTATTTATTATGAAAGTCTTTACCGTTATCTCTTTAATTCTCATTCTTTTAACCGTTGTTAATGTTGCGGGATGTGAACAGTCTAGTATTCAAAGCAGGATAAAAGTGGTTGACTATGACGGTCACAAGTGGGTAATATATAGATATAGCAGTCACGGTGGCATTGCTCATCATCCCGACTGCGAATGCAATAAAGAATAAAATAAGAAGGGGGCCGCCCCGAATGTCCCATAAGAAACGTGTAACTCATGTGGTCCTTGTCATTCAGACGATAGAGGATATAGTAACACGAACCCATTAACACGAAAGGAACAACATGGGACACAAAGAAATCATTATCGCAATCGCAATCACACTCGTTTTCTGGCTCGGAGGCACTACTGAGGGTGCAGAAAAAGAGATCACATGGGAACAGTTTTTCCATGCCATCGGACAGGTTGAATCCAACAACGACGATACGGCAGAGGGGGACTACAGTGAGAAACGCAAAAAATACATGGCGATTGGCAGGTATCAAATTTGGGAAGTTTATTGGTTTGATGCTGTCGAAAGACTTGACAAGGATGACCGTGGACAGTATAATGATGTAAGAAATAAGGCATATGCCGAATGGATCATGAAACGCTACTGGCAGAGGTACAATCGTGAAGCGTACAATACGAAGAATTGGGAAGTTCTTGCGAGGATTCATAACGGTGGGCCTAAAGGACACAAGAAAGAAGCAACTGTTAAGTATTGGCGGAAAGTCCGACAAGCTATTGCGAATCAAAGGAGTTGATTACTAATGGGTGCAATCATCGAACTAACACACAAAAGACACCTTGATGGTATTATCATCGATGCTATCGCCACATGTTCCATTGTTGGCAGTCAAAAGCCTCACATGGTAGCCAGAGTCATGGAACCCGATAACCCTAATCCGGGAATTGTATTTGAAGATGAGATTACCACTCTTGGTATGGCTGAGAAAATCATCGCCTATGTCAAAGAAAAACCTTGGGAGCAACTATGAAAAGTGAAAAACAAATATTGGATGAGTTTGTGGAAATTTTTGGGACTGATAGACCCGTCAAGTCTGGTCTAAAGACTTGGAAGCACAAAGGGGGCCATTTCAGAATATGGAGCCTTAGAGAAATGGTCGAGGAGAAAAAGAAAGAGGTAAAGAGATTCAAGAAGCGACAGAGATATCAAAATGCACAAAACTATCGGAACAACAAGAACGCGAAAAGAATTATGAAATTGGATATAAAATTAGAAATGATCAATGCGGAGATGGCGGAACTTAAGACAGAGTTTAATAAATAACAGGTTTAATAGGGGGCCGCCCCTAAAATGGTGGCGTGAATCGTCCTTGTTTGCTGTTGATTAACTTATATACCCATTTCCATTGACTTGGAGATAAAGAACCTTTCTCTTTGTACTGTTTAACAAGAGATTGAGCAAAGCTGTTTTGCATATCAGCAAGACGCTCGATAGCTTTTTCTTCATCCATAGTTCACCTACTGGTTAAGGAAAGCGATAGCGTCACCTTCACGACCGTTCATTGCCAATTGTCTGGCGTATAATTGTGTGCATCGTGTGCAATCACACTCTGGGTTGTGATTGGCAAGTTCTTTCTTGATCTCTTTAATTGCGGCCTCAAGGTCTGCTTGCTTCTCTTCCTGATATTCGCGTTCACACTTGCCGCAAAAATCTTCTGAAGACCAGCAAGATTCAGGTCGGCCACATTTCGGACAGTCATGAAATCGTAGATGCATTATCCAAATCTCCTATGCCAACCGGCTTGTTCTTCGTCATCCATACGCATGTATTCCTGCATGTGCCAATCATCTTGATACAGGTCTGAACCATACACGGGCTCAGTGGCGTAGAATCCCTCGTCCATGAACGGTTCGAATCCATGCCCTACTGCGAGCATTAAAAGCTCTTCTTCTTTTTCAGCCTCTTCGCGTGTTAAATCCATACCGAGATTTTTCATCCAACGTTCGCCATTAGCCAGAGTTAGGATAAGATGCCAAACATCAACGATGACTTCAAATCCATCTTCATCATATCCGTCTTGAGCAGCGAGATTTATCTTCGAAACGTGCCACATGGTTTGTGTCTCCTTGGAAGTATATTATACTGTTTTTATGATGCTGTGTCAAGTGTTTACATAAAAATAATGTGTTTTTAAGGGGGCTGCCCCCGAAAGGTCCGGTAAAAAGCTTGTAACCTATTGTGACCTTGACACTTAGACGATATTGTTTATAATACCAAGGAAAGAAAGGAACGGTATCATGAACTTATTTGAATGGTTAAAACTCGGAAGTGAACTCAAGGGATGGTTGGCTTGGGTTGAAAGCTACCTTATTACTGCCAAGTCAATTGATGGTGGGATGCAGTTCGGAGTAACCTATTGGGGCATAACTCTGGTGTGTGCAACATTTTATATTAATCATCGCAGGGTCAAAAGAAAGTTTGAAAAACTTCTTATAAAAAAGGCCAAGAAGGGTTGACAACAGAGCTAAAGTTGTTATAATAGGAAGCATGAGGGGCAGGGAATGGTGCCAGCTTACGACTGGATTAAATGGCGTTTCCGTCAGCCTGAACCTGCCCCTCGGATAAAGTGACAAGTGAATATCAGAGTTAGAGTGATAGGGTGGGGGGTGCCAGCATGACCCTATGGAAATGTGGACGGCGATAAACGGTTGGGTTCACCTGACTACGACCGATCCGATAAGGTGCTGGAGCCTGCCGGTGAGCAGGTAGTATGGCAACGCTGACTTGCAGCAAATCGTGGGTTCGACTCCCACACTCCCCACCCCTTCACTCTGATTAGAAACGAGTTACTCGTATCGTCCAACTATAAGAGGACACCGGCACATAGCCGGAGATGCAGTGGGTGCCTAGACTATATGGTCAAAGGTGCTAGGTCGGTTGACCACCGAGAACCGCCCCACATTAGGTGTAATCCCTGCTACGAGTGCCGCTTAGGTCAAGGAAATTTTAAGATTGCTGGTTCTCATGGCTACAATGAATACCGAAGGACAAGGCAGCGGAGCGAGTCTCGTGCCGCTGAATAAACGGGCGTAACCCCGACCATAAAACTACAAAAGCCATAGCCAGCATTTAAGCTCTTGAGGTGTAAAGGTTGCATTAGCTGACTGTCAATCAGCAGGACGGGGCTCAATTCCCCGCTAGAGCGTTACATAACTGCGATTAACGGCCTGAGAATTGCCGCACGGAAAGGATCGGACTACTTTCTGGTGTTTGGGGTTTAACTCCTCTTGTTATCCGAATTGCGGTTACTAGATCTTCGGGTTGCCCGTGTAATTGCCTGCGGTAAGCAGGTGGATGCTCGGGTTTTTTAATAGAATAATAGTGGGGCGGCCCCGCTGTTTTATTTATTTTCTAATTAAATTAAAAAGCTCTTGACAAGCCCTAAAAAAACTGTATAATACCTCGTAACAAGTTCAGAAACCCTTACTGAGGAAACAATTATGTCCAGCCGATCATTCTCATTCAATGGCGTCAACATCAAAGTCATCGCCCTCGCTGATATTGTTATTCCCAAATATCAGCGAGCCGCTAACTACAACCGCATTAACCGCATTGCAGCCAAATTCTCTTTTGCTATTGCAGGAACTATTCGCGTAGAGCCTAATGAGAATAGAACTTATGATGTTGTTGATGGCCAGCACCGTTTTCTTGCCGCAAAGAAATGGTGTGCAGTTAATAAAATAGACCCTGAAGATCAAGGAATTCCTGTTCAAATCGTCAATGGAGGCCATAGAGATTTCGTCAATTGCAACAAAGAGGTTCAACAGGTTAATAAGAACGAAGAATTCTTTGCCAATTGGCAAGGCGGTGACGAACTTGAAACCTATGTCGCAAGGCGTCTGCAACGAGCGGGACTGGTCATTGTAAATGGTGGCCGTGGTCGTTCCGCTACTGGTAAAATCAAGGCAACTTACAACGTATTTGAGATTTACCGAGATTTCGGAAAACGCAAAGGCAACAAAGTTCTGGGCATTTTGTCTGATCATTTTGCCCGTCCAGAAGGAGATATTATTGAACCCTCAGCAGTGAGTTATGATTTTCTTCGGGGTATGTATGAATGGATTAAGACGAATGGCGACTTGGACGGATTAAATGTCGCCCTTCGCAAGAGTAAGTTGTCTGCTGCTGACATCTGTAAAAATGCCGATATGGCCTCCGTAGGCCGACACGGTATTCATAAACAATTTGCCAAACAACTGGAAAAGATTTATAAGAAGGGGTAGTCGAAAGGCCCCACTGGAATAACTCCAGTGGGGCCGCCCCGCCCTATTTATATTATTTTGTCCAAGGGGTTGACAACAGACGATAACTCTGTATAATACAATGAAACGGAGCAAATGAAATGTCAAAAATGTGGATTACTTTAGGTTTACCCGGATGCGGCAAATCAACATGGGCACGTCATCAGTTGAAGCTTGATGGTACAGCCATTCGAGCTAATCGTGACGATTTGCGTCTGATGCTGCATGGTGGTCTGCCGTGGTCTGGCAAACGTGAAAAGAAAGTCAAAATGATTCAGTACGCTATCATTCGTGCTGCCTTAACCAATAAGACTAACGTGATTGTTGACGATACGAACCTTCACCCCGGCACATTACAGGGATTGAAAGACCTTGCTATTGAATGCAATGCCAAGTGGGAAATCAAAGATTTCACCAAAGATGTCAGTATTGACACCTGTATCGAACGTGACGTAAACCGAGCGGGCCGGGCTTATGTCGGTCACGACGTTATCCGCAACATGGCGTGGCGTGCTGGTCTGTTGAAACAGGAAAGGCCGTGGTTTGGTGTTGACCTTGACGGTACACTTGCCGATATCTCTGTTCGTCGCCAGATGGCCGCTGATGCTGCCACAGATGGGAACAAATTGCATTGGGGCGTATTCTTTGATCCTAAAGTGGTTCTTGAACACGACAAACCGCGACAAGACATCATTGATATGGCGAACAAGTTGAAAGCTGATAACGATTGGGATATGATTATCCTGTCTGGTCGTTCTGCTGCTACAAAGTTCGCTACTTGGGAATGGTTGGATAAGCACGGCGTGAACTATGACCGTGTTATTATGCGTCCCGATAACGATCATCGTAAAGATGACGTTTTGAAGCTGGAGTTTCTGGATCAGTTGTGCGATGCCTCCAAATTGGTTAAGATCATTGATGACCGTCCACAGGTGATTCGAGCGTGGAAGTCACGCGGCATCGAGGTCGTTGATGTCGGTGATCAAAAAGAATTTTAGTTACCGATGTTGGATTAAGAAGGAATTTTATCTGATCTCTTGTATATAAATATATACAGGAGATCGTTTTATGTCAATACAAAAATTTAATAACAAAAAAGAACAATTGCAACTTGTTGCAGAATTACATTCCAAAGGATTCACAAATAAAGATATTGGTACTGAAATTGGATATACTGCAACACATGCAGGCAGGTTAGTTAGGATGCTTGGACTGGAATGTAATGGACCAAAGCCTAGAAAACTGCAAATTAGAAAAGATAAAGGAAAATGTACCGTTTGTGGAAAATGGAAAAGCTTGGCGTCTTTTGAAAACACAAAACATGGAGGAAAGCTCACATCTTGCTTTTCTTGTAGATGGATAAGAGATAAGGTAAACAAAAATCTAGATGAAGCAAGATATTTGAAATCATTTTTGTCTAAGTTAAAATCTAGGTCTAAAAAGAAGAATATAGAGTTTGATTTAGACCTAGAATATTTTATCAATATGTTAACAAATCAAAAATATAAATGTTTTTATACAGATGCCAAACTGGTTACGAAAATTAATAACATTAAAGATAGAAGTAATTCTGTGTCAGTTGATAGGGTTGTTTTTAATAAAGGATATATAAAAGGCAATGTAGTTTTATGTACAGCAAGAATTAACGCTATTAAATTAGATATGACCCTAGAGGAAATGAGAAAATGGACTCCGGAATGGTATGAAAAACTTGTTAATAATGGCTTTGTTGTCGAATAAAACGCTTGACTTTTTTGTGAATTTAGGTTATAATCAGTATATGAACATTGAGTTTTAGATATCTATGTGAAACAGTTAGAATGACGTATCGACGTGGAGACTTAGCGAAGTCTAAGAAGCGTGCCTGACTGACGACCTGTGAATCATGGATATTGACCACACACTGGTACCGGTGCCGTGTGTGGTTTTTTTTTAGGCCGCCCCCAGCTTATTCTATTATTTTTACCAAAGGACTTGACACAGCAAGCACAACTTGGTACAATACGCATATGTTACAAGTAATCGAACAACTCAAATCAGGCCAGCACACGCTTGACACTCTCAAGGATGAACTTGGTATCAAGCATATCGAGCATCCTGAATTACCACTTGTCAAGCTGAATTACGATCAGATTGAATCCCCAAAGACTCACCCGCTGGTGCGTGAGTGTCGTTCATTGACACTCGAAAAGAATACGTGGAAGTTGGTCGCTCGATCATTCCCCCGGTTTTTTAATTGGGGTGAAGTTATTGACGAACAGGATGATTTCAATTTTTCTGACTTTCAGGTTCAGTCGAAAGAGGATGGTTCTTTAATCACTGTTTACTGGTATCAAGGTGAATGGCACGCGAATACTCGCGGTTCGTTTGGTCTGCAAGAGGTTCAATTTACCGAGTACACTTGGCAAGATTTAGTTGCTCAAGCATTAAGGGTCAAGGATTTGCAGGATTTGGATAATATCTTAATGCGTGAGTTTTCTTACGTGTTTGAGCTTGCGACTCCATACAATAAGGTCGTTCGCACTTATCCAGATTCAAGGATGTATCTATTGACTATGTTCTGCGAAGAAGGTCTGGAATTGCCACCAGATTATGATATTCTCAACGATTCTGCAAAACGTATCGGTGCGTATCGTCCAAACGTGTTTGATTTCAATTCAATTGAAGCGATTCAGGAATATCTTGACACGATGATCAAACAAGACCCCACTTTTGAGGGTGTTGTAATTCGTGACAATGAAAACCGTCGTTGGAAGATTAAGAATCCGGCTTATCTGTCGCTGCACAAAATGCGTGGCGAAGGTGATAACCTTTACAATCCAAAGCACTTGTTGCCGTGGGTTTTGAAGGGCGAACGTGCGGAGCTTGTTACTTATTTTCCCGAAGTTGCAGATAAGTTCGATGAGATTTCCGTTCTCGTTGTCGATGAAATGCGTAATCTTGTCAAGATTTGGAATGACAACAAAGACATCGAATCCCAAAAGGAATTCGCTCTTGCTATCGTTCCGCAAACAAAGTTCGCTTCTATCCTTTTCAATGTTCGCAAAACAGGCGGCGAAGCTGCCGACGTTGAAAAGCAGTTTCGTGACGGTGAATCACTAATTTATAAGGTGCTTTTCAAATAAACAACAGCCCGCTTTGCGGGCTGTTGTTCTAATAAAATAACAAGGGGGCCGCCCCTGCTGTAAATCCAGTGTGGACAAGGGCTTACATCAATAAATATTTCATCTTTTTTTTCTAAAAACCGTGCAAAGGGGTTGACTTTTCGGAAAAACTTGGTATAATACACACATGGCAAACGGGAAAATCAAAACTGAAATGACTGGAACTGGTGGTGGACGCTGGACCTCGCGTGAGGATGCCAAGCGAACATCGAACAAACGTCGGCGTCAGATCGACAAAGAATCTGCAAAGGAAAACAAGTAAATGAAGAATTGGATTTTGAACATTGTCAGCCGTATCGTTGGACGTTACTTCTCAATGGTACATCTGTCAAGCTGGGCATCGGCTGCCCATAAAGAGCGTGCATTAAATGCATATGTTTCGCTTCGTCGTCGGCTCCCGGTAATGGAATGCGGTAAGCATTGGGGAAACCATGATCGTTCCCGAAAACTTCCTTTTCACGCTACACAGGGTGGATAAAAAACTTTTCAAAAACTCCTCCAAAGGGGTTGACAAGGGCTGAAAACTTGGTATAATGATACCAGTTAAGCAACGAGACTCACACAAAAGGAAACGAAACATGCCCGGAAAAAACCGCCCATCACGCAAGCCGAAACTGGAAATTCAAGGTACAGTCGCGTTCGGTCGCCGTTCCGATGTCAGCGAACTGATTACTGTTGACGGTGACAATGCCGTTCAGGTCACGATTGCCAACAACAATAACAAAGCCGTTGTGTGGCTTCCCAAAAAGTGCATCACTTGGATTCCGAACGGTCTGGAACTCCCGATCTGGTTGGCCGCAAAGGTCACAAAGACTGAGGATTTGTTCCGAAGCGATGAACAGGCTGGACGCGAAGCGATCAGCAAGTGGCGAGTGGTCAAGGCCCGAACGGTCAACGTGATCGGAAAAGCAAAAGACAAAGCGGTTGCAACTTTTGCAGACCGTTGAGAATGGTGGGCGGGGCCAAAAATGCGATGGCCCCGCCCAGTGAGCGAACATTGCGAACGTAGCAAAGCTACGGAAAACATACAGCCAACAGAGGAAAAATAAATGCCACGATCTCCTCCGTAACATGCAAATTTCATGCAAATATATAATTCCCTCGAAACCCAAATTTGGAGGACAAGCATGACAAACATGAATTAATTGCATCGAGGATTGTTCACAGAAGGCCCAGACGCGAAATGTCTGGGCCTTTCTTAATATAACAGATTTACGTGGGGGCCGCCCTCTCTTAATTTTTCAAGTCGTCCCAATAGAATCCATTATCACAATCGGACACGATTACCGTACCATTGTCGTTTTTTTGTCCAAGATTGATGTGTCCTTCAACAATATCACTATCTACTGTAACCTCAGACAGTTCAAACTGTTCAGAGTAGCCGTGCAGGATCGGTCGATCCTTGTTCTCGATCTGGCTAAGTGCATCAATCAGGTCTTGTACTGTTTCAATTTTCATCGTGCCATTCCCTTTGCCAGTTTTTCGAAGTATTCCATGATGTCCATGTTGAGAAAGTCAAGCTTGATAAGGCTAACCATAGCCATCTCTTGTGTTCGATCAGATTCGACTTTTAGTTGTTCGATGATACAACCCAAAGGAATATGGTTCCAGCCCCATATAGGCCCCTCAACATCAAAAGTGTGTTCGATGTCAATTCCTTTTTCTTCGATGAATGTATCAATCCACTTGTCAAACATTGAATAGCTCCTAAAGCGTGTATCTTTCCAACTCGTAGCTACGGAAAACCATTTTGTGACCATTCATGTCAGCATCAATCAATGCCGCACCTTGGTCGTCTCTGCGTACTCCGACAATGGACACAAAACATTTATACAAGGGAGAATATGCAGTCTTGTATTTGTCGAGATTTTCATGCGGGTATCGTCTTTGCATGTTCTTATTATAACAAATAAAAAAGATTTGTCAAGCCCTAAAGTAAAATAATATTATTAGAATGGGGCCGCCCTGTGCATAAAATGCACAGGGACAGAAATTTTAACGGTTCAGGTGATTCTTGACGACCTTGGCCATATCTTTCCAGATTGCTCGCTTACTCGCCGGAACTGCCATATCAAGAGACATTTCACGACAGGTCTTACCAGCAGCTTTCAGGTCAGCAGGCGAAGCGTTGTCAATCGCCTGAACGAGAACATCGAAAGCTCGGTAATCAGTGCGGTCTGTGTAATCAAGTGTCATGCTTTGTTTCCTTTGATCTGAGTGACTTGTTATGCCTGTATTATACCAAATAAAAAACCTTTGTCAACCCCTTGACAAGAGAAAATAAGTATGTATAATATGGATATGAACAACAAACGATTCACTTCCCTTTTTAGAGGTCTTCCCCATGAAATACAACACAATGTTTGATGTGGCGTTTAGCGTCGAACATGACGAAGAAATTCCAGAAGACGTTTCGGCGGCGTTGTTGTTAGACGCCGCACAAAAGAGAATCGATTTCCTCCGCAATCATCCAGGCGAAGCTGCGGAAGCGTTCGGGGTTTGCGATACCTACTCCAATTAAGTCGGGCGACAAGCATGTAACAATTGTCCAAAGTGATAAAGACATTGATCTAAACGTCAATGGAATTGCTGGCTACAAGATAGAAAAAACAAACAACGCTGAGCAACGGAAAAAGTATGTTGCTGCTGTCGTGTCAGAATATGGTGGGAATCTTAAGCGTTTACATGATCTCGGGTTCAGAGGAATTACACAAGAGGACTTGAATAATGCAGGTAATTGAGGGATTTATCTACATGTGTGCCGTAATTTGCTGGCTAATAGAGAAGGCTTGTATCTTTTTCTCCCGCAAAAAATAAACAAAATAATAAGGGGGCCGCCCGGCCTTATTTGCCAAATTATTTTTATCTTTTAGGGTTGACATATCATCAGGACTTGTTATAATACTGACATCTTCAACCGAAAGGATCGCCATGACAGCCAACCACAACGATTTCCTCGATGACGCCGATCTCGACAACGCCGCTAACGAGCAGGAACTTGCCCGGACCTGCACGGATGACGAGCTTCGTGACGAAATGGCCGATGACGAAATTCCCGAGTGGGAATGCCGTGGATGTCGTCGCCCGGAAGTCGAATGCATCTGCGACACCTACGATGAGGCCGATCCCGGCGACATGGACGGCGATCACGAATCCGCTCTGGCTTCGGCTGGTTGGGGTTGTGACGAAGACTACGGTTGCTTCGATGGTGGTGGTGACGGGTTCTATGATTAACAGAATTACCGGGGGGCCGCCCCGCCTTTTTCGGCCAGAATATTCTTTGGCATAACACTTGACACGAGAAAATATCTTGATATAATACGAATATGGAAGCCAACCAAGAATATTACAAAGCGTTCAACAAACTTGATCCGAGCGGAATGAAAACTGTGCCGGTCACAACTTCTGTGCTGTCTCAACTGTTGGACTCAAGTACCATGCGAACATATATCAAAGATTTGATCGCCAAAAGTGCTCAGGAACATTTGGAAAAGGATGAAGAAAAATGAAACAGGCAATTTTTCTAGTGACACATAATGGCTGCGATGGCAAGGCAAGAGAATCAATTGTGTTCGCATCTGTGGATGAACACGAACGTGAAGCATGGTTCGATGCAAGCCCAAATAAAAACTTCTACAGAAAAGTAGATCGAGTGATCGACTTGGAAGCAGCAGCGAAAGAGGCAAGGAAAAAGCTGAACGGTCTGGATGTTCTTGCTTTGCGACATAACTCGGTGGAATTGGAGGACAAGGCTGTTCCAAAAATAACGAGGGTAGCATATTACGATGACTTTCATCACGCGGATGGATAGAAGCTACATAGACCTACCCCTATGGCATTGCCTAAAGTAGTAGGAGTCCCATATGACATACCCCATCCCCTAGGGCACCAAGCTGAGAGAATATAGTATCTATTCCTAGGAATCATTGGGGTCCCCAGACTGGGCTTCAACTAAACATATTTTACATCTATATAAAACTTTAACCGATATAGTAGTATCCTAAAACTTTGGAGTCTATTGTGATAAATACAAAGAAAGCATACCACGACAGATATAATGATATAACCAAGCCATTTGCCTACAAATACAAAACCCAATATTCTAATGAAACAGCAGAAGAAAAAGCAGAACGGATTAGAAGCTCACATAGAGAATCAAAGCGTAAACAGTACCAAAAAGCTCGCTCTTATGTGTGGCAATATAAAAACGCTCATCCTTGTGAAGAATGTGGCGAGGATCATCCTGCTTGTTTAATATTTCATCATAAAGACCCAGACACCAAAAACAAGGATGTTTGTAAGATTATTAAAAGTGGCATAAAGGCTACTAAGAGAGAAATTGCAAAATGTGCAGTGTTGTGTCAAAATTGTCATATGAAACTTCATTATAAAGAACAAGGTGAAGAAGATTCAAAATGGATACATGATTTTGAAGATTTACCAAAACCAGATAATAGAAAATAGGGGACCCTAAAATATTTCTGGGAATTTTTATGAAATATTCAAATCTTAAGTTTTTCGATAATAGAGTATGATTAAGCCAAGAAACGTAGATACTCTTGAAAAACTCGTCCAGCAGGTTTTGAGTGGAAACAATCCAAATGTACAATGGTATAACCCGTTACAGAATCAATTCAACGAATATGACAGGATTGACATGAACTTTTCTATGGGACATGCATTTCATATGTATCATATTCAGCATCCAGAGGATACAAGAGTCAAGGTAAGCGAAGATTCCATTATGACAGTATTGGGTTTTGAAGTTAATTTCGACTGGGGATGTCGTGACAAGGTTGTAATTAGTTGTGGGCGACCGCAGTATGGATATGTAGATATTCAATGGATTCCTGAACCTAATATAAGCAGGCAATATGTGAGATATTATAAAAATTAATATATGAAAGGACTTATGTCGATATAACAGGAAGAAGAAGTTATAAGTTACTATAATTATATAGTTATTTTCATGAAAGGAGTCGCTGGTTAAAGTTAGCATTTTCTCAGAGAGCAAGTCTTTTCTCTGAATTCCCCCATTGTAACTAACACTGTCTTCCTAAAGTGCTGACCAGCAGTGATAAATGACATGAAATCGGGAAATCTGGCTCACAAGGCTGGATTTCTCTTTAGACAAAGTTTCTGGAGGTGAATTATGAAACAGTTGTTTGCTTTGATGGTAGGATTAATGTTTGTAGCAGGATGCTCATTACATGCTGACCTTGATGGCAATTTAGCCAAAGATAAAGACGGCAAGGTCAGAGGTGGAACATCTGCACATCTTACAGGTGGTGTAGATGAAGTTGCTGAAGCTGGCGTAGGTGCTGGTCTTAGCAACGCAAAAGGTTTTAATATTAGAGCCAATGGCGATTTACTCGGTGTTGGTGCTGATGCAGACCTTGGTTTGGGCAAGGACGGCCTGAAAGCTGGCGTAGCAGGTAAGTTTGGTGATAAAAAACTGGGCGTTAAAAGCGGTTTGGGCCTTAAGGACGGTGCTCTTAACGTGAACCTGAAAGCTGGAGACTTATCTGACAAAAAATAACGATAAGTTAAAATAGATAAAGGATTTTATCTAGCTAAGCCCCAATGTATATAATGTAGATTGGGGCTTTTTGTTAGGTTGGTTTGCATACATTACCCAATATATTATGTTTTTAAGTAATAAGCTATAAGTTCTTATTGGTAAAGGGTTTACATTTATTACGGAGGTTATTATGGTAAGTATTCCAAAACTAGAGTATGAAGGTAGTGCTTCATTGGCAGTTGCTAATGAAATCAATGGTGGCATGGATTATACCACACCTTTATTAGCACAGGCTTCGGATGGTAGTTTTTTCATTCGCTGTAAAGGAAAAGATGAGAACGGAAAAAACAAAACAGATTTGCATCATCTGTTTCAATGTGAGGCTCCAACCTTTCACAAAGAAAGAGAAAACTGGGAAAAAGTAGTTATTAAAAAACAGGCGTTTGATCCCACAGACGGCAGAACATCTAAAATCAAGAATTCAGTAGGAGATGAGTATGCCAAGGCAATGCTTAAGCTTAACCATTTTGATCTTGTCAAACTGGATGGTGAAAATTATTGGCTTTTGAGCCTTGAATGGTGGTATAATGTTTCCCCAAACGACTATCCACAGGTTATGTTTGCCAAAGAAGACTGGTCAGAATTTTTCGGCCCTTATGAAATAACAGGTATCAAAGCCAACGAAGTGGGTGAAACCATTATACAACTTCCTGATGGAAGACTTCTTCTTGGTGGCGGACCCAGACAAGGTAGAGCCGCCGCATCTCAGGGTCCCGGTTCTTTTGTGGCTCCTGATTTTGACTTAACACAGCCTATATACACCAAATTCCCATCAGGTGAAAAGAAAACATTCTGGACGCTGAATGACATGTTGGCATTTCCTAAACATGAAGGGACAAATGAAGACTTTTGGGAAAACCCGGACGGCACCAATAGAAGAGACTACGATTCTCTTAGAACAATGAATCAGCCAAGACCCCACCCAGATGTAGCTGAATGGATTGAAAAAGACCAGTGGTGGAGCGGAAGAAATGGCTGGAAACGTGTTAGTCAAACAACTACAGTAATTGATGTATTTTATATGGCTGAACAGAAGTTGTTTGGGCTTGTAACAGATCAATCAACCATTCCCTACTGGACTTATGAGAATGGTGGAAATGGAACACTGTTTCCCGATAGATGGAGAAACGAACAGGATGGAATCCGAACTCCTAATGCTACAGGACCGACAGCCTCTCCAATAGAACCCATTGTTGTATTCTATAAGGAAGAAGACTGGCTTGATCCAAACAATCTTGTTCCAGTACCAATCGGTGCGGTTGGTTTAACGCCTATGCAAATGAATCCGATACGACCAGATTATGATACTCCCCACATTCAGGCACAGTGGTCAGAACAAGATCAGGCTTTATATATAACACAGGGTCATATGATAGGCAAATATCCTTCACCAATTCTGTCCAAATTCAAGTTTACAGAGATGCATGAAGTTCCCGATCCTCCAATGCCTATGCCAACAACAGGTGATGAAGCGTGGCATGTCGATGGATGGGCTTATCCTCAAAAGAGCGTTCTTTATATTACAGAAATGAACTCTAATGATGATAACAAAACAATCGAAGTTGGTGAAGACGTTCGCATACAATATTGGTTCCTTAACACGGAAACCCTGTTGCTTGATGGCGAGCCAGTTGAACATAATCACGAGAAGATATACAGCGAGTACACTTTTAGAAACGTTCAGCATACTCAAACACATGTATTTACTGCAAGCAATCCAACTCATCAGAATGTAGAATTTGAGTTTGTTATTAAGGTTAAGGATGTTCCTGATCCTTCACCTAGTCCTAGTCCATCACCTAGTCCTAGTCCCTCTCCAAGTCCTGTTCCAAATCCACCAGTGATTGACAGTTTCTTGGTTGTGGCAGATAGTATGCCAATAATGGAAGGTGATGCATTTAGTCTTGTATGGACAACTACTGATGCTACAAGTGTAACCTTGAATGGTGCAAATATTGCAGTCGATGGAAACTTTGCTGATAGTAAAGCTGATGTTGGTTCATATGAATATGAGCTTATTGCCACTGGCGATGGTGGAGAAACTGTAAATAGTAAAGTAACAGTGCAAATTTTGCATAAGCCTGTATTGCCTGTAATAGAGAGTTTCACAAGTGACAAGCTTTCTGTTGACGAAGGTGAGAGTTTCACATTAACATGGGACACGACTGATGCCGACACAGTAACCTTGAATGGTGCTGCTGTTGCTGATTTGGATGGTAGTCTTGTGTTGACTCAGGGAGCAGCAGGAATGTTTGATTATGAACTTATTGCAGCCAATGGTGACGGTGCTGCTTCTGCTACATTAACAATAGAGGTACTTGAGGTGGTATTACCACCTGATCCAGAGAAGCCCAAGACATTGGCCCTGACCGGTGGTAAGTATCGTGTATTGGTTGATGGTACAGAGGTATCAAAGCACAGTCAATATAAGGAAGCCGTAGAGAAATCAGTTAACCAGATCGAGCGTGGTGCAGTCAATGTAACCATTGAAATGATCAAAGTGAGGGTTAACTGGAAATAATTTTCGGCGGCATTAGTTGCTTTTGATTTATTTTTGGCCCCAATCCGTTGGGGCCTTTTCTTTGACTACACCTCCAGAACGGCCATAGCTGTAGAGAAGCACGGAGAGAGGACCCTTATGCTATTTGCATGCTACGGGGAGTATGGATGATTGACAATATTAATATACCTCCCGATTTTTAATGGTTACGCGTCTGTATCCGTACAGGATGTTTATTCGTTACCTGTTTCTTACTCGCATACCGTAGCAGGCCGAACGGCCTGCGGAGGTATAACCTGTAAAGTGCCGAAAAATAAAAATCCGTGTGCCGAAAAATAAAAATTTACCAAGCAAGTGATAAAATTCTGCGGATGGCGTCTGACAGGCGACTGGATAGCACGGGGCGAAGTCAAAGTTAAGTTAAACTAAAGGATTAATCAAAAAATACCCCAATATATATTGGGGGTTTTTTAAATAGGAGAACAATATGAATTGCAACTTTCCCACAATTATTATGACAATCAGCGGACCCGGAACTTTGGGAGGATATTCTCAATCAGACGGTCCAGTAGAACTATGTCCTACGGCTTACAGAAAAGGAAATGACAGTAGCACCACTATCTCTCCAGATACAAGTGAGAGATGGGACTGGTATAACGGAGGTGCGATGGTAGTATTATATGCTGGTGTTTCCACTCAACAATCTTGGGGACATATTAGATCAGATGGAAATGGAGATTTTAGACTTGGCTCTTTTGATCCAACGGTCAGTGGCTCTTTGCAGGATAGGCTTTTTACGGTTTATGATCTTGGCAATGGAACGACTGTTACGCTCGAACGTGGAAGTGGATTTGGAAACGATCCTGATCCAGAACCAGAACAGTGCCCAAGTATTAATGTTAAAGAAAGATGGTTTATCTATAACGAAAATGGTACGCTTCAGCCCGGAACTCATAACAACCAGTCAAACGCTGTAGAAAGACTGATGAATGAACTGACCCAGAACGGTAATGAAGGCTGGACTGCGAAAGGTAAAGTTTCTATAGAAAAGAACTAATACTGCAATATTTGCAGTCAAGCTATTTCAACATAAAAATGAGGTTGAGTATTATATGTCATCATAGGAATGACCATGTACTCAACCTTTTTTATAACTTTTTCAGGCAGCAACGAAGCATTGTCAATAAACACATGGTTAATAGAAAGACCCCTTAGAGAATCTAAACTGTTTACAGAAGCAAGATGCAGACTGCTCTTGCTGATATCAAAAGGTGATTTTAGAATTGATATTAATTGTTTATTGTGTGTAATTATTGCTGCATTTGTAATATTTCTGTCAACTATTGTTTTCATCATGGCCAATGAGTGACCGGCCTGTCTTGCCGTTTTCATTTTGATTCTACCATATTCAGCAAAGCTGCCGCCATTAAGTTGTCCCTCTTCTGAGAGGTCCAAGAGTGCATTTAATGCATAATACATTTTGGATAAGCTGGAGTTATTAAAAAACTCTTTATTAGTCATATGATATTATAGCTTTATTCATTGATCATGTTTAGAACAGCGAAGTAATGGTGATTAAGAAGGGCACCATTCTGTTCAATAACACGTTCTGAGTTCTCTGCAAAGAGAGTAAGCGTTGCTCTGATCTGATCAAGGGCTTCTTTCATTCTTTTGGCTTTTAATCCATACTCTTTTGAAGAAAAGACCCATTTAATTGTTTCATCAACAAGATTCCTTAGAACGCCCTTGTCTTTTATTTGGCCTTTATCGTACAGGTTTTTTTGTTCTGCTAGCTGATCCTTTAGTGTCCTGTACCGGGTCACATTTGCTCTAAAAGTGTTAATAGAAGAATTATATTGCTCCTGTGAGTACGCTCCCATGCTCTGCCAAGCCGCTGCATCCAGCCAAGGTTGTTTGTTTTGAGCAGTCTTTTTCATATCTGGGAAATATGAAGCTTCCACCTGTAATTCTTCAATCAGTTGTTCAATATCGTTGTTTCCGTCTCCGTCCTGATCTTCAGCAGCAACAAGGTCTGCTTCCATCTCTTTTATATCAGGATCGTTTTTGGAGTTATTGATGTCTAATTGCTGATTCAATTGATCCATATCAAGGGACTTGTCATCAGGCTGACCCTGTTGCTGTGTGTATGGAGATGAATTGAAGTCATTGGTAAAGTTACCAATGTCTGACATCTCCTGTCCAAAATCTAAATATGCTTGTTTATACCAATTCATTTGTTTAGGTATCCCATAAACTCTTGTCTGTTCTTAGGATATTCATTATTAATTACAACATTGGTGACAAAAGAACCTTGTACATTGCCGTTCTGTTGCCCCAATTCGGACAAGACTCTAATCTGCGTCGGAGAAGGTGTGTTATATTTAGTATTAATGTATAAGCTTTGATTAGAAGTGATTATCCTTATATATCCAAGATTAAACAGAAAATCGTATATGTCGTCAATATCTTTTTCTGTTGCACCATGTTTGGATTTGGCTATCTCCATTCCTGAAGTATTGTGTTGTTGGACAGGAATTAGATTGCCGTCTGGTTCCATCCAATATCCATAAGGACCTGCAATTTTGATTCTGTACCAGTTCATTAATATTCACGTATCTCCAACGATGGCCCAAACTTGTTTATAAGCGATCTGGTTACAATAGATGGCACCCTTGGCAATCTCAGTGATTTTATGGAAGCCTTGGGATTTTCTCCCGAACATTGCTCCACTCTACCATAGAATTTGACAAGATCAAGTGTATTCAATTCATCAAAGGTATCACCGTGTGATACTTTTGGATTATCTTCAGGGACCTGAACCACTTTCAACATCCCGTCCCATATCCACATGTATTCTTCACATTGCTTCATTTCGCCTCGACCAAAGGCTCTTTCGTAGGCCCCATGACCTACGCTAAAGTAGTTATCAGGAACTTGTGCGATGATGTGTCTATACCAGTTCATATTTTATCTTTGCTCTGATTGTCTTTTTGCGAATTCCCACCCTTGGTCCCATGCTTCTTTTTGTTTCATCTGTAATAAGTCAAATTCTGAGGAAGGCTCACTAGGCGGAAACACTGGATGAAACATATTATCATCAAGGGTCAATCCGTGTTCGTAAGATTCTATACCCTTGTTATATGCTCTTATTAGTTTTCTATATTCATCCGGGTCCGTTCTTGCTTGTTTGTACCAGTTCATATTATCTCCTTATGGGGTTAACCATAGGTGCTGCTCCACCGGTACCGTCCATGTGATCTACTTCCTGATCGTATGCATGATCCTGTTGTTCAAGTGCATAATCTGCATGCTTGTCATTTGCTGCTTCAAAGCCTCTTTGCCATTCATCTGATAATGCTTCATAATCAAAATATGGATTATCCGTTGTCATTTCGCCGTTTTCCCAAGCATGGAATCCAGCCTCAAATGCTTCCTGTAGCTGTTCTTCCTGATCTGCTTCAAATCTTGCATCTGCATGACCAACCTGAATGTCATCTAACTCAGGAGGATCATCACCTATCCATTGTGCAAATCTGTTTCTTCTTTTTCTGCCCCAGCCTTCATCAGCAGCACCTTTGTCGGGCTCATAGTCTGAGTAGCCTCTGTTTAAATCAGGCATTGCTTCAAGTCTTCCATTAACAAAAGCCTTGTGTAGCTTTGTTCCCTCTGGGTAAGGGTTTGGGTCCTGTGTCGTAGCTCCAAG